>Ga0179591_1286504_pt1 | contig 12245 bp, 8 predicted proteins | sample CZOMad2_1_08_16f_FD_182891 | JGI IMG/M metagenome (GOLD analysis project Ga0179591, IMG submission 182891) | Vadose zone soil fungal communities from Angelo Coast Range Reserve, California, USA - CZOMad2_1_08_16fungal (PacBio error correction) | ecosystem: Environmental > Terrestrial > Soil >... | reverse complement strand
CTCCCCGGTGTTCGCGCGCCACCTCCTCAATGTCACTCCACACCACGTAATCGTTTCGTTTGATTACCCACACCCCCCTGAGAAAAGTGACTGACCAAGAGGGAATTTTCTTGCATTCGTGCGTTTTTTTAAGATCGCGTCGGGCTCCTACTTTCCCGCATACCACCCCGAGACACGATGACACTCCCTTGCGTCGGAGGTCTCCCGTTCCTTTTCTCTTGCCGACGCGATCTCTCGTCTGGGCCTTTTCGACGAATTTTAGTTTCTTGATGACGCTCTTGTGCCTTGTTCGACTTTCTCGCCTTGTGAGACCTTTTTTTGCCCTGGCCTTTTTTGAGCAAATCGTCGCCTGAGACTAGGAGCTTATAGCCCCTCTTGGCTACATGAACTCCTTTATCTGACGTTTGAGCGGATTCTCCTTTCCGATGGAGATGGCCCTCACTCTGACGCACCCTTTCCTCTTTCGCCGGAGTCCTGACGAACACGGCTGACGGTCCTGATCCGATAATGACCCGATGGAGCCGGCAGCTGTTATTTTTGAGTGGCGGTCTTTTTTAGATTCTCCTTTTCCCCCGCCTGCCCCCCCCCCGGTGAAGCCCGATCGTCGCCCCTCCCACTGGCATTCACGGCAGCTTCACCGAGCCGGGTTCCCGCTTGCTTGCCCCTCCCCTCCAATGACCCGCCACTACGAGCCCGAGTTTAGGTGTAGACCTTTATTTTTGGGCTCCCCCCGCTTTAGTTCTTCCGTAGTCCGGTACCACGACGCCTCCTTTTCCAGGTCCCGAGACTAGCACCCCCCCTAAGAGAGCGAACCTCTCCCCCGTTTAACGCGCGCGAGCACATGGACACCGCTTTGATTTTTCCCGGAATGCTGAGCGCACGTCCGAGTTTCCTTCTCCACTTCTGATTCTTGGTGAGCATTCCTGTAAGAGAATAGCAGGTGGCCCTACTGAGGTCATTGCGCCCTTACCGCTAGAGAGAGTCTTTTCTACCGAGCAGGGGGTCTCGCGACGACGTGATCTTGTAACCACTTGTCCTGTGATCCCCGGAGGATGGATTACTTGCGGGTTTGGCGGCTCGGCAGAGTTCCCCCATTTGCTCGCGTCGTAGTCTGTACTCCGTCTCGGATCTTTTCCTTTCAGCGTTTCCGTTTCCGAAAGTCGGCGTACGGCCGTTTCTTCCAGTAACCGCAACCCCCGGCGCTTCGCCCCCTTCCCCTCTACCTTTCGCGCTTCTTGATCCTCGCGGGGTTCTCTTTATTCCTAATTCGCGGGCTTGTGCACCTCTATTCCACGAAGTTATGGGTCCGCTCTTATTTGGTCTCGCATTTTCTCGTCACGCGGCCTCTACAACGTCTCGAGAAATTTGACGGCGACCCCTATTCAGCTCGCGCACATCTTTTTTTTTTAACAACAGGCTCCACTCGGGGTTTACCACTAGATTTTTCGAGCTTGCCTATTTCTGTCTTCTTTTTTGTCCTTGCGGCTTTCTGTCGCTCGCGTTGCCCTAGCGGAGAGCGATATTCAGCGTAGAGACCCGGCTTTTCTCGTACCTGGTTGCCTCCCAGACGGGCTTACCTTCCCAGTCACGTCTTTTTTAAGTTTGAGTTTTCTTTGGGTGCTCTACTCTCTCCACCTGTGTGCTACGACCTCTTAATCGTGCTTTGCTCTCGCGTCGATAGAAAGAAGTCCCCCACTCTCGACCCCGACCCATAGATGATCCGAGGCTCTTTTCGTCGAACACTTCCGTTTGTCTTCGCTTTTTCGGCCTTTACCCTTATCTCACCGGTGAAGCCTTCGAGGTCTACGAGCGTCTTCCGCCCTTGGTTCTCACCGTCTTATCCAGTTTCTGACGTTCTCGCGCTCACAGTGTTCCCTCTCTAGCCGTCTCGCCGCCGCGGACCCCGCTGCCTGATTAGGTAGCCGAGCGGCTCCTTTTCCCGCTTCGCGCAGCATGATTTCTTGAGGCGATCACGCTGGCGAGCGTGCTCGTTTTTTGTCCCGCTGATCCGGCTCGGTCCCTCTCTTTTTTTTTTTCCCTCGCCGTCTCATCTCCCCACCAAGATGCCTGCTTTTTCTCTCCCATCGGGCGCCTCCGGCTTCTTGCCGTAAGTTCTGCTGTAGTCCGTCCTTCAGCCTATTTATGTTTCCTCCCTCCTCTCTGATCTCTCGAGGCCAACCTCCCCGCTTCCGGCGGCACGTGAGTTTCACATCGACCTTCGACCGACCGTATCTGACATCACGAGGCTTCAACCTTCAAAAGCTCGGGGTGACCCCGACGAGGCGCATTTTGCTTTTCTCTCGATCGTCTCCCACCCCAACCTAACGGGCGTCTCCTCCCGTTCCAGGCGGGTCCCCTGAAATCCTTCCCCCGTTTCCCCGTGAAGGCTTTTTCCCAGGGCGCGAAATACTTGGTGTCGCCGCGAATGCAGCTCGATGTTTGCGCGGGTTCCTCACAAGAAAATCTTCGCGGACCTTTGCGTTGTCCTTTTCGTCCGGCGTTGTTTTTTGATCATTGCCGAGGCACCTCTGCCTCTCGTTATTTCCTGTCCGGCGGCCCTGATATAGTTCGCGTCAGTAATTGTGCCTCGCCCGGCATCTTTTCATTTTTTCATGTTTGGGCCTAACCGTTTCCGCGTGGGATTTTTATGCCCACCTCCTCCTCGGGCACGAGCTCACCGTTCATCCGAAGGTCGTCTTTTACTTGGAAGATGGTTCCTATTAATTAGTTTTTCTCTAGTTTTTTCCGACACGTCGCGGCATCACCGGCGCTCACGCACGTTACCTTGCCTTACATCCACGCCTCTTCGCGCGCTCAAACTGCGAGCCATCCTTCTTTCTCCAGCCGCTTCCGTGTTTTCGTATGCCAAATACACTTCATTTCGCTTTCGCTTACCTCATGGAAGAGTCGGCGGCACCTCCCCTTCCTCTCTCGAACCATCTCGCTTTCCTCCCGTTGTTGGGTTGGAGGATGATGGTTCGAGCATTCTCGTCTGAGAACGTTTGCCTACTTTAGAGATATGGCAGATCTAGTTTTTGCGTTTTTTGATCGCACTTTTCCGTTTCCTGCGTTTCATGCAAGAGCCCCTTTCGTTCGCTTGATACGCTTTCAATACCCGTGTGATGTCGGCCCAGGTACGGAGGGAGATTATCTGCCCCCCCTGTCGTTGCCCCAGAGTCTTTCAATTAGTCAGTTGACCCTCGTCTTGAGCCCGACGCCCCCTCTGGCTGGAACTTGGAGCTCTTTTCTTTGGGAGCAGGTCGCAGGTGGCGAGTATGTAAGGGGAACCTACGGAGGAAAAAATTGGAGTTTGGTTGGGGGGTCTTTTTTGGGTCGTGGCGCTTGTGGGGTGTTTTTTTTTTTTGTTTTTTTTTTTTTTTTTTTGTGTTTTTTTCTTTCCTTTTTGTGTTTTTTTTATCTCATCCTGTGGCGCCTCACGTGGGGAACTAGAACGATTGATAGAAGTATTTATCAGAGCTTTCCCTTCCCCCCCCCTTCTTCATCTTTTCGGGTGGCCACTCTACCTTCTCCCGCAACTTTGAGTCAAGAGAGGGAATTTCAGATTGCCCTCGCCCCACCATAGTGTTTCTCATGGAGTCGTCCCCGGACGTCTCCCTTTTTTTTTTTTTTTATTGCGCTTAAGATGTCCAAGTAGACCCAGCCCTTTTTTCAACCAGGTGGTCCTTCTGAGTCGACCGCCTTGCGTCCCGCGACCTCTTTGGTGGGCGTGAGCGAGCTCCCATAGGAAAACTCTCTCGATGTGTCTAAGCCGAGATTTTTTCTTTTTTTCTTTCGCGCTCGTCTTCCTAGGTTCCGGTGCGAGGCTTCTCCACCCGCCGACACGTGCAGGGCATCGCTAAGGTTTTTTTCGAGTCTTTCGTCCCTTTTCTGCGCGTTCGTCCTCAAGACTGGGACCAGGACTCCCTCCTGACCCTCTGGGGCCTTTCGCCTCCGGATTGACCTCCCAGATTGTATAGACCTTGTTTCCATGGGGGTGGTTCCCGCTTCCCTTACGCCGCGGCCGTCTCGCGGTGAGTGCAAGATCTCGTCCCGACCCGATTCCCAGCGAGGGCAAGACCCTTCCAGAACGCTCCGATAGCCAGGCACCTCTGTTTTGCGAGGGTTAGAAGGCCTTCCCCCGGGAACTTCATCAGGTGGGACCCGCTGCTCCCTCGCGGCGATGCACGGCTCGGGAGGTAATTGAAAAGAGTTGTGTCACCGACTTTTTTTTCCTCTGATCAGCGGGCTAACCGAGGCGACCTTTCCTCCGCTCGCCCGGCGCCTTCGGGTAAAGAGGTCTGCGCTTCTAAGCGTCTATGAGCTCTGGACCTCCTTCCCGCCTTTCGGCCTAGCGCACTTCTGGTCGGGTTTCCTGTTGCGTTATTTGCTTCTCCGCGAATTCTGGACCGCGTCTTGAGCCCCTTAATTCCTTTAAACCCTTCTTCTTTTTTTTTCCACTTGGTGACGAGACCCCCCCAGCGAAACTCCGGCCATTTACGTCAAAGCCGGTCGGGCTTTTTTTCCGTTCGTTCGCTTTTGACCCTCCGATCGTCGCGCTTCCGCTCTGCCCAACGCGGAGCGACGAGGCATTGAGTCGGCTGCGCGCCTTTGTTCGAGCCGAACACTTAGGTTTAAAGGCTTTTTTTTTTTAGGCTTTTTGTGATTCCCACGCCCCCCCACTCGTGGAGCCTTTTTGGTTCAAGTGTTTCTTGAGCCGCTTTTCGCCGTCCCCTTCTCCCGATGCCGAAGCATTTTGCTGCGAAGACGGTTTGACTGAAGATCGGCCGACCCGAAGCCCGCCCATCCCCCCGCCGCGCCTGTCGTGGATGAAGCCGAGCTTGCTCCCCGTCCGATGATGACGAGTCCCGCTCTGTATCCGGACAGCGCTCCGAGGTCGGCGACGTGGAAGAAGTCTTTGCGAGGGTTCGTTCTTTTTTCCCCCATTCCAAAGCTGCATCCCCGCGACGTTCCGCCCTGACGAGCTGACTCTATCCGTAAAGACGGCCGTCCACAGATCCGCTGCAGCTTGTAGAGCCCGCTTGCTTTGGCGTCGGCAAAACCCTTTCGGAGGAATTCTTTCCTTTCTTCTTCCCCCCGATGTTTGAAAAACCCGCCGATCACGTGCTGAGACCATTCTCTTACTTTCAGCTCGGATTTTTTTCCGCTCAGGCAGGTAGCGGCGCCGGAGCACCTGGACCTGTGGTTCACCCCGGCGATGGGTACGTTCCCCAGAGTGCTCAGACTATAACGCTTTGCTCTGCTCGCCCCTCGGGTGGCGCTTCAGCACTGTTACGATCATCTTTGGTGAACTGTTTCGCTCTCGAATTAGGCGCCTTCTTTCTTCCGTCCGATGTCTCTCTGGGCCGGTTTTCATGGGAGTAGCGTCGTTCTTTCGCTCACGGCTGATCTGCCCCCCCGCGGACGTCGCCTCCCCCTTTTCGACCCCGAATCGGCTCGATTCTCATATTTCCCAAGCAATGTATGGTCGCCCCGGTTTGCGGTGATGAAGACGGACTCACTTTTTGCCCAATTTTTGATGGCTTTGCCCTTTCCTCCTCACCGATGGAAAGGATCTGGTGCGGTTGTAGGCCGCTAATCTCAGACCCCCTTCTCCCGCTTTGGCTGCCGGCTCCATCGCGCTGGGGTTTTCATAAGATTGGATTTAAGCCCGTCGCCTCTTTTCGCCGTCCTCGGGCTGACGGTTTTCTGGTAGCGTTCTTCAGATCTCCTCGACCGGGACGCTGAGAAGCGCTCTATGTAAAGAGTTCATTCGACCACACCTTTCGGTGCATGATGGTCGTGCTCCTCTTCAGCGTAAGTTTTATCTCCCCGTTCGACAATTTCTTGGAGTTCACATGAGTAGTTGTGAGACAATGCTTCGTCGCGCCGCTTCTTTCTCAAGTCGGCCCCTCGCTATCTTGCGTTTTCGGCGATCAGGCCGGCTTTTTTGAACGCTTTGACATTCGGCTTGCCGGTTGTCCTTTTTTCGCTGTCCTTTTAACGGTGAGCACGTCTCTAGGAAGAGCGTCTGCTGCCACCATGCCCGATTTTCAGTTGCTCCCCGGCGGTGTGTTCATCCTTTCGACTCTACGTGGGTTCGTGACCTTCTGGAGAGTGTTGCGCTTACCTGGTCCGATATTCTTCTCACCTCTTTTTTTATCGATCGGGCACGGTCGTCGCAACGATCGACGGCCACGTAGATCTTTTTTCTCCTCTGCTCCCCACACCGCCGAGCAAACGACTTCTCTCCCCCAGTTGGCAGGTACGTGACAGTCGGTGTGACTCCTTTTATGATCGCGTTTTATTTTCCCTTACCGTCCCCCCCCCCCACCGAGTTTTTTCACCGTTGACGAGAGTGCTATTTAGGCATGCGCGACGCCTTCCGGCGGACGCGACGACTTTCCCTAGGTTCGACGTTCGAACGGCCGAGGACGGCTCCTTTCAGCGAGAAGTGGTCTTCTGTTCAGTTTTTCGGGGACGGTTACTTCTTTCTTTTGGCCGCTTCCACACTTTTCCGAACATGAGGAGACTCCCCCCCAATAATGATCTATGTAGTCTGACCTCCTTGAATCGTACTTTCCTGCGGTCTCTCGGACGGTCGTTGGGATAATGAACCACTGACCGGTTGACCGGTAGCTCGGTTCCGGTACGACGAACCCCGGGCAACGGCGACGGCGTCCTGACCCTCGCCAGCCTCGTCTCTTATGCCGGCAGCCGCTAGGAGCGTGGAGTGCGATGGTTCTTCGGAATTCAGAGGCCGAATTCCAACTCCTAACTCTTTAAGCTTTCTCTCGTTACTGTTGGCACGGCCGTTCCCTGCCGGAAGGCGACCTCTTAATTGGCCGCCACTCCAGGAACAGCACTTACTCAAGAGTGACGGTGTCGACCTCTGGTCTCTCCTCCTTCGTTTTTGCTAGTCCTCCGAGACTTTGGGAGTCAACCCCGATTTGACGCTCCAGCCCGCACGAGGAACAAAGCCGAGAGAATCTTTACCTGCGAACGCGCCTTCTGGCGTCGCGAGCATCAGGATCCCTTTCATCGGACCCTTTTTTGCCACGCGAGTGAGAGAGGGTTACATAGAGGGGGATTCTTTATTTGTATGAGCATCTCGGAAAAGTATATAGAGGGTGACCGACTCTTTTCATTTTCGCCTAGTAGTTCTCAGGTCTTCCGAATTAAGAATGCTTTCCGAGCCTCCTTTTAGCTTTTTTTCCCTCTGTTTTGGCCTGCTGATCCCGGAGCTGATCGCATACTAGGGTTTTCAGGATCCCTCTCCCCCCGCGGGACTCTACCCGCTGCTCTTCGGGTCTGTACGCCTTAGATAGATCCCGTCATCCTCGTCGTTGCCCGTGAAACTCGCTTCTGGCCGGCTCGTTTTTAACTCAGTCACACTCCCCCCACCCCCGCGACTCTCTCACTCGCACAGACACGGTCGCGGTCGACTCTGGGCGTCTTCTTTCTCTTCGGATTTTTGCAAGATCGGCTTCATCACCTTCCTGTCGAGGAAGTTTTGTAGGGGCTTTCTTTTCTCCTTTCCTTCGGCCAGTCCCCAGAAGATCTTCGCTTTAGAAGGTGGACACGAGTAAGTTTGTCACACCCCACCACCTCTGGTTACGAGTGGTGCTTTTTTAGGTGCCGCCTTTTTGTACTGCTGTCCCTTTTCTTCCCCGCTTTTCGCGCAGCCGTCCGGGAGGACTTCCGCGTTGGTTTCCATGCGTGAGCGCGATCTTCTCTTTGTCTTTTGCCCCGGCGTCGCCCCGTCTTTATCACCGTTTTCCCTTTCACCTTTTTCCCGAACCCTGTTTGAAGATGGGGTATCGTCCGTCTATCTCATGTTGCCTTGATCTTCGGTGAGGCGCTCGGCTTGGCAGAGTTCGCAGGATTCCCTTACTCGACCCGCTCGTGATTGCGATCGAGTTCTTCGAACATCTCTCGGTTTGCTGGCTGGAGCTTGCCTCCTTTTTCTCTGCCCAGGAACCGCGTTGAACTGACGGAGCGGGCTAGCATAGATTTTTGATCTGGTTTCTCTTTTGTTTTGACGTTTGATCGCGCTCGCGTTCAATCCCGAAGCCTTGATCTGCTTTTACCACGCGGTCCACTTCTTGCAGAGATGCGGCACCTTCTACGCCTCGTCCGTTCGGAGTTCTTTGTTTTTTTGACCCTGCTGGCTTAGCGTGTCTTGTTTCCTGCTGCCCGGGCCTGATTCCGGCGTTGGGACTATCGCTCATCTCTACGCGAGCCGTCCCGCGCGTCTCGACTCGGAACCCCCAAGATAAGGATCGTCTCTCGAATCGGGCGTTTCCGATTTTCCGGGTCGGTGGCGTTTTTTTTTTTCTGCTTTCTATGCGACCTCTAAGATGCGCGGTAGAGAACACTTGAATATGCCGCGCACGTGTCGGCTTTCTACTTTCCTCGACTCCTTGACTCTGATCGAATCCTTTTTCTTTTTGAACATACCTCCGCCCTTTAGCCCCTCGAAGAGGCCATTTCTCTCGCAAGCTAGCGAAGGCACCCCACTCCTTTTTGCGCTCTCCTCAAGGAGGGTATCATAACCTGATCTTTGTAAGACCCTGTTCCCCTTTTGTCAGCGGCAGTTCTGGAACAGAGGACTATCCTTTGACTTTGAGCCGGACTTTATGGAGACAGCTCATGGCTATGGCCATCCCCCCCCCCCCCCCCCCCCCCCCCCCCCCCCCCCCCCCCCCCCCCCCCCCCCCCCCCCCCCCCCCCCCCCCCCCCCCCCCCCTTTTAAGCTTTCCTTTATAGTTGCTCCCGGTTGAGACGGGGCACTCTTCTTCCCCCCAAAGCCTGCCGCGACTAACCCGCTTCCTCTCTTTATCCTGTACGCGTCCCCGATCGCGTTTCTATACCAGTCCCCCTGCTCGCCAACTTTAGCGACAGAAGTGTTGTTCTCTACATAACTCTTTCACTCGTACGTTCTATCGGCTTCCTGCGCCCGAACCCTCGGGCACGGCTCCCCCCCCAAGTTCCATCCGAATTCGTCTTGCTCGAGTACGATGGTTTACCAACGAAATTTAGTTTTGACTGTTCTTCGGGTCCCGACCGTGCGCTGCAGTACAAGGGTAACCCCTTACCCTTCCCCTCCTCCCGCCCTTCTCATGCTGCGAGTTAAAAGGCGGGAACTTTTTCTCCCCCAGCTGCCCTTTGGGGTGGATGGCGAGCAAACTGTCCACGCTCGATCGACGATCGCCTCTCGTTCTTCCCTGCAACTTTCTCCGGAGCCTCTCGAACCATCTCTCTCTGTTTTCAATACCCTCCCCCTTTTTTTGTTTTCCTCGTTTTTTTTTTCCGATCGCTTTTAGGACGTGCCGTTGCAGAATCCTTTCGATTCCTGATCGAGCTTTTTTGTCGTTGTCTGCCATCCCCCCGGGAAGCGGGATTATGAAACTCTTCCCGTCTGCTCGGCTGAAGCCCCTGGATTGGAGGCGGCGCGTTACTTTCGATTATGCCTGATGCCTGCCCACCGGTCGTTGACCGAGTCATGCAACTTCTGGTTGCCCACGTTCCGTGCACGACTATTCGGCCCTTTGCGGGACCCAGGTGGAGCATGCAGGTCTCGCTCGAGGACCGTGAGTCCGGTAGGCCAAACCCCCTAGAGCAGCGGCTACGTGCCTGCCGAACCGGATCCGAGTCGCTACATTTTTATAAAGAGCTTTTAGGTTGCGCTCGCGTTTGGTCTCCCAGAGCTTCACAATCCTCAACCTATTATGCAACCGCTCAGGCCTTGAATTTCCTGCGCTTTGAGCCCGCTCAAACCATCGCTTCATGCTTCGTCCGGATAACAGGAGTAATACTTGCGTTTTGGGCTGCCCTGTGTTTTTCCCCCCCTTGTTTTCGTCCCAGATCTTTTGTCAGAATTTTCGGATGCGCGAATTCCCAGGTGGGTGGGCTAGTGCCCCGCTTTGCGGGCACCTTTTTCCTCTTCGATGGTCTAAGCGCTTTGTTGTGTTTTCACGCTTTTGATGTCGCGATCGCGTCTGTCGCGTCGAGGTCGAGGTAGATAGCTGACCGACGACCGGGCGAATATTTCCTGTTTCCTCTCCGCGTTCTTATCAGGCTTGAGAGGGCGCAGGTTTTTCCCCACCCTTTAAGGATCTACTAAGACAGGCCCTGCATCCGCCTCCGGGATCTCCTATGTAGATATACCCCTTCCGGCCTTTTTGTTCCGTTTCCCCTATTTACGCCCCGCGGGACGCGTCCGCCCCTTGTATTACTGGAAGCAATCTCTCTCCCCGACGCCGATGATCAGAGAGGTAAGAACGTTTCGTCCTTCTCGTACATTTGCCATCACCCCCCCTCCCGGCGCGAATGTAGAAGGTGCGCCTCTTCTTCTCTCATCAGTTGGGCACCGCGTGGCCACCCCTGCGGATAGACCCAGGTTTGAGCTCTTCCTAACCCGGGAGTGAGCGCTATAAAAAGCACGTTCACGCTGTGCATCGCTCCCACTCCGAATATCGCTCTGTTTCGCCGCGCCGTCGTTCACCGCCCCGAGGATGAAGACGTGAGCAGCCCTGAGCCCCCGGAGCCGATGTTCGCGGTGCGAGCCACGCGATCATCTCTTGGTAGGCGGTCCTGGCTACTTTTTGCTCAGTCATCTGGTCCCGGAAGATAACTCAGCTCTTTCACGGCCCCTTTGCCTGGTCCACTCGGACCTCATGAACCCACAGATCTCACAGAATGAGGAACATTACTTAAGGAAACGTAGTAATTCCCTACGGTTTAATCGTCTCTCCTTGTGTTCCCAAATCCAAGCTTTACTCCCGCGTCTCGTTCCCCATCGGCTCGTCCGAAGGGAGCCAAGAGGTCGCTACGCGTTTCGAGGACCCGACAGCATTTTTTTTCCCAGAGCGGGCTCCGTGTATCCACTCGTGGAGCCGAGTTTTCACGATGTTTTGCTCTTAAGCAGAGTGTCTTTAGTAAACCCTTATCTGAGACTTTTCTGTTTTTCTTTCCCTAAGTTGCGAGACCGACCCACTAAGCCCGCCAAAACGCCGCGACAGGCCCCTTGATGAAGCGAGCTTCACCTTCCTCGATGATGAAGAATACGTGCGACTATCACTTTTTACCCTCCTTTTCCTTCGATTTTTCTTTTTTTTAGTGCGGTGATTCTGAGCAGAGCAAGGACGGGTGACTTCCCCCGGACTCTGTACTTCGACGAAGACGGCGTCCCTACTAGCTACGCGATCAGTGTGAGACCCCCGATTTTCGTTTCGTCCGGCACCCCACCTGTAGGCGATTCCTCAGAGACCCAGAGGAAACCTCTGACTTGTCGCGCGAGGAGAGCACGCCTTTCGTAATTCGGCAGGTCGTAGAAGCGGTCCAGGTATCGGTAATTCCCTTCGTCGGTTTCCCCGTCGATTTTATTTTTTCCAGTAAGCAAGCCATCAGCGAGATCCCGTAGCCGAGTTGCTTTTCGATCATCCTCCCGCCTTCTCGGTCCTCTTTCTCTCGAAGAAGGTTCGGAACGTTGTCGCGCTCGGCTGTTGCTCGGTATTAAGATGAGGGGTTGGTTTTTCTCGTTCTCGCAGCCCCTTTGCCCCCCTGAGCACCCGAAAGCGTCGCGACCGGAGAAACAGGTCGTTTGCTCGGTTTTCATTCGTGCGGAGCATGGCGGGGTTCGCCACTGAGGCGTGTGAACTTTTTAGTTGTTTTCCCTTTCTTTAAAAGCCTTCCCCGGGGAAACTTTCGGGATGGCCTGCTGTGTCACTCGACTCAGAAACCCCTCGCAATCCCCGTTGTTGAGCCTGTCCCCGGCCCGCTTACGCCTTTTAGACGTCTCTTTTTTCTGGCTTTTTGTACTCGGCTCTCCCCGGTCGTGAGGACGTTTTCATTGATATCCAGCTCCGTGCGAGAATCCCGCTCGCGTCGATCAAGTCGTTAATGTCGAACCACCCAGGGTGAATGCTTGTTGTCTCATCCTTCTTTTCGAGCCTTTGCTTTTAGTTTTCCTCCGTTTTCCTCCCCGCGGAGAATACGGTGTTCACCAGCCTGCGCGTCCGATTACGTTTGATCGCTCTTCCCTAGCGATTTCGCTTTCCCTTCTCTCCCCCCTTCACAGGTCGGCGGGAGAATTTCGCATCGATGTTTCCTTTGGTCTGTTGTCTCGTGTTCGCGCGTATTGTGATTCGGCGCACCGACTTTTTTAGGAAAGTTGTCGCCCGCATTTGCTGAATGTCGACTTTTTCCCGTTGTGTTCCTCCTAGCGACTATCCTTTGTAGTGAAT
>Ga0179591_1244448_pt1 | contig 12245 bp, 12 predicted proteins | sample CZOMad2_1_08_16f_FD_182891 | JGI IMG/M metagenome (GOLD analysis project Ga0179591, IMG submission 182891) | Vadose zone soil fungal communities from Angelo Coast Range Reserve, California, USA - CZOMad2_1_08_16fungal (PacBio error correction) | ecosystem: Environmental > Terrestrial > Soil >... | reverse complement strand
CCGACGATTCCAGAACGTCTTCGCCTTCTTCTCTTTTTTCTTTTGACCATGACCCCTGTTGACCCTTTATCCTTTTTATCATTCGCCATCCTTTCAATTGAGGCTTTCCTCCTTTACTTTTCGATGAGTGGCTTTTTAACCATGCTTTAGCAACATTTGAGTATCTGGTTTTTTATTCTCTTTCGATGAGTTTCTTGTTTGTTCGGGTTGTGAAGGCGATGTGGACAGTTGATACCGACCCCTTTTTTTCCGCCTTGTCTTTGTTTAAGGCCAGAGCCCTTTTTTAAGTTTGCATTGTCACCCCGTATACAGGAAGTGCATTCGGTTCCCCGCTACCTCCGGTAGTTGAAGTCGTCGGTCTTCTTTCTTAAGAGGTTTTTTTCAGGAATGTTTCTTCTTCCCTCCAGTTTTGGGTCTATGCTTCGGACTTTCCCCCGCCGTTCTCGTGCGGACCCCTTAAACCTGATTCCCCATCCCGTTTTTCTCTTTTTTTCCTTAATTGCCCCGGCTTTGCATTCTCGAGATCCGGTTGCCAATCCTTCTCCTCCAAGTGTTCTGGTCGATTCAATGCTTTGTTTTGATCTTAGCTTTCTTTTACCGGCGTGGTTTTGGTGTTTACTTTGGAGCTTACCCCCCGGCCCATTGGGCAGCTTTCCACATTCAGTCTCTTGATGTCGCACCCTCGTGAGTGTTATCCTTTTGGTCTTGGGCTAGCTCTCGCTTCTTGGTACCCCCGTTTTTTCATTGTTGTCGTTCGGTCTGTTTTCCCGATGCACTGTGATCCATAGGGCGAACCTTCTTGGCCACGGTCCGGCCTCTACCCCAACTTGATCTTGCCTCTCCCCTTACTTTGCGTGTCGCGTTGACGCACCTTTTCTGACCGGTTTGGCTTCTCTCTTTTGCGAGTGCTGGGCATGCTAACCCCCCTACGCTCTTCCCACCTCTTCAGCCCTTTCGCGGCTTCCCCCCTTTTCATTCGCCTTAGCTTACATTATGTTTTTTTTTTTCACCACCCCCCCCATGCCCCCCCCCCCTGGTTTTTTTGGCTCTGTTCCGTACAAGAAAGTGACGGATGCCATTTTGCTTTTTTCCTCAGGAGTAATCTGGTTGCAGGCTTTTTTTTTTTGTGAAAAGTCTTTCCTTCCCGCACCCCCTTAACGTTTTTACGCTCGATCTGGGGCGGAACATTTACCCCCACACGCCTTTTTCAATTGCCTGTCCCCAGGATTGTTCTTTGAACGTCCTACGGTCTTTTTACGTCACAGATCAGGCCCCTACGTTGCTGCCAATGTATTCGTACCAGTATGCTTGGCTGAGCCGTCCCCCCTTTTGAGGACCTTCCCGATTTGGGCCGCGTTGATGCGCTTTCTTTTTTGGTTCATTCCTCGTGGTCATCCCCCACCCCCCACTTCGAATCCGCCCTGGTTCGTTTAAGCTTTTCCCCTTGATAAGAAATCAAAAATTCGTCCCCCCCGCACCCATTTAAGACCCTTAATATTACCTAAAGATTATCCCGCTGTATCTGGCAATGCAGTCAGTTAATTCCCTTCCCCAGAAACCTTTTTTCCAGATCTGTCTTTTGAAAAGATACATTGCTGAATCCCCCCCCTTCTCCCGGTGTCGTTGATACCAGACCCTTCCCTTTTTCCAATCGACGTTGAGATTTGCTTTCATATAGTGCAGTGTTGAGCAATCGGGTTTGTACCCATGTGTTTTGGCTTCTTTGTACCTCTCTTTTGACTTAGGCTTGTGCAATTGCCAACTCTTTCTTATGGACTGCTTTCGTTATTTTGTCCCAGTTGTTTCTATTAGCGACATTCCAGTTAAGTTTGGCCCCTATCCCTCATCATCTTGTTTGTCCAGACCTGTCGCTGCACCCTCTTCCCACAGATTGGAGCGCGGCGGTGGCGCGCGCCCCACGCCTCCTCCCCGCTGTAATCCAACATTTCATCCTGCTTTGATCTTGAGCTTGCTGTACCGACTCGTTCGGTTCAGCGATTCTCCCACCCTCTCCCACTAGTGCCCGGTTTTGTTGGATTATATATTCTTTTTAGAATGGTTATGTTGCGTCAGCCCGACTGATGCTCTGTCCCGTTGCTGGCAATTGTTCCTGGGGAGCCAAACGCTTTTCGGTGGATAAGTGGTTTTCCCTAGCCTCCGTGTCTTGGTTGATTATACCACCCACGAGGACAACTCCCATCCTGGTTTTCAAAACTTCCAATGCGTTAACTTCCACTAGCCTCCCCGATCCGTCTGTTTTTCTTACTGAACATAACCCCTCTCCTACCAGAATAGATTGATACCCCGGACCTTTGCTCTAGAGGGGACCAGGGGTGTGTCTGCATCCCCCGCTTAGCCGAGGTCGGTTACTCACTGCTCGCGTCCGCCACGCGTCTTTAAAGGGTTTCAATTTATTCCCCCGAGTTTTCCTTGGCGTTTTGCGGTTTTTGCCGCTCGCTTTTTTTCCGTTGCCAGATGTTGCTCCTAATTGGTTCTTTCTTTTGCCCACCATCGTCTGAAAAGGGACTCCTGCCACTTCTGTCCTTGCGTGCTACTTTTCTCGCAGACCCCCCCTGCAGACCGTCCCTTTTTCTATTTTCCCCAAGTTGTCAAGTCCCATCCTTAATCCCCAGATTGTACTGACCCCAGAGAAGTCGCCCACTTTTTTTTTTGCACCGTTTGCGCACCCTGCGCTCTGTTTTCCCTCCCCCATCTCGGCGCTCATCTATGCCCCAGGTTATTCCGTTCTCTCTCCAACGATTTTGTTTTATCGCAATGGTCGTGTACCCCCAATTTCCTCTCTCCGGCGTTGGGAGCTTAGCCTTGACCTCTGGAATTTGGTCCAATCCACTTTTTCGTGAAGTCTTGTTGTTAGATCTTTTTCGACACCTTTTCTGCGTTTTTTCCGTTCTCAAATTCGCATTCATTACCTCTTCTTCTGTATTTGTTCCACGTCTAAATGGGCAAACCAACGCCCAGCCCCCTCGGCCGTTTGCCACCCCATCGCCCCAATTGATCAGCGCTCCTCGCCCCCCACCTCCTCATTTTAGCTCATTTTTAGTTTTGCTCTGCGCTGCGTCCTTTTTGAAAGGATATTCCCGCGCGCAAATCCCCCCCCCTGGGTTTCCCCCAATCCACTGTGATCTGGCGGTTTCCCATTTCTCCTGACATTTCTAGCCTCTCCGTTTTTCCTCTTCGGTTGAATGGTCGTCCGTCCACGACCCCAAAACAACCTCGTGCTCTTTGCAAATAGTTCCGTTCTTATCATGCGATCCCTAGGCGTTATCTGCACTGAGTTTGCGTCCATTTTTTTCCCCCCCAGTAAAACGGGTCTTTCAACAGGCAACAACATGCGCCTCCTTTGACTTGCGGTAAGCCCCATATTTATGAAATTTTTTTTCTCCTCTTTCCCTAATTTCTCATCCCCAAACCCTTCCACCAACCGAGTCCTTCCCCAACGCGCAGCCCCTTGATTTCCCCTCGACGCTCAGACACCTTTTGCCCCTTTTCTCCCCCTCTCTGAAAGCTTTTTGAGCATCTCTCTTTCCCATTCTGGTCCTGCTCACAGATTCTCCAGTGAATAGTTTACGAACTCCAAGCCAAAACACTCTTTATCTAGAAATCTGAGCACGAACTTTCCTAATACGCCCCACCCAAGACACACAAGCTCCCCTACCGATTTCCCCTCACATAATATTACTGAATTTCAGCTGCACCCTTTTAGGGCGATAGCACCTTTCGCCCCCCCACAAGATCCGCCTTACTGTGACCCTTGAGCTCCTCTTAACCCCCAAGCTTATGCAGCTGGATGAGAACCCTTCCATCTTCGGCGATTTAGATGACGCTTCTCGAGGACTTTTGAGCGGTCCTACACACTCAACTGAAACTCCGCTCTTTTTGCTCCCTTCGTTTTTCAGACCTCTTTCGCCCTCGTCAAGGTGTGTACGACGTCCTTAACTCCCTCCCCTTAACCCGATCGTTGATTAAGACCCAGCCCCTTCCCCCCCATAATACACAGGTTTCCCGGTCCGACGACAGGACCCCCGACGTCCAGTGATTCTGCTGATCTTTGTCCCGGACTGCGTTTTCCCCCTTGACATGTGGCGCGACTTGAACAAAGTCTTCACCTTTCTGCCCATTCGTATCCCTTTTTCCCCTTCCTCTTTTTATCCCGACCGAAACAAAGCATCGCTCCAAATCTCCTGACTTATGCAACCCCCGCTCCCGGGTTGAACCTAGATGTTAGGCTGTGACCAGACCCTCTCCCCCCCTCAAAGTTGATTCAGCCGGTCAGCCCCTGGAATGTCGATTATCTAAGCCCGTCCCTATTCCTTTGGATCCAGCTACTGCATTTTTGAACTTCCAGCGATTTTTCCTCGTCCGTACAATGACGTCTTCATCCGGACATTCTTATCGCCACTGCCCTCCCAGTTTTCACAACTGATCCATTGTCATTTTCGAGGGGCACTCCTGTACAGTGTACCATCATGGCTTTCCTCCTAGTTTTCCCCTCCAAGGGGAGTGCTTGTAATCATTTGCCAGAGTTAGGCCTGTCCCCTTCTAGATTGTTGTGATTTCATTTGGCCAGGCTCCAACCACCTTTCCATTGAGCGTCAGCCGTGTTCTCCTGGTCGAGGACGCGGGCCCGATTGAGTCCCCTCCTTCCTTGGCCCTTTCAATTTACGTCCTCCCCCCCCTTTTTTTCGGTTCCTCTGGCCTGTTTCAAAGATGACTCTTGAGCCTCGGACATGAAGTGCCTTTGCATTCTCCCATATATTCCCCTTTTTTTTGAATTCGTGCTCATTTTTTTTTTCATAGGCGGAAGCTTGACGTGAGGCTAGTCGTTCTTTTTTTCCTTTCCGGTGATAGGGTTACGATGTCGCCGGACGCTGCCTCCCATCGAGTTTCCCTTTTGAGTACCCCCCGGTTGGACGTCACCCCCCTTCCCGCTTTTTTGTCCAGAGTGGTTAGGTGCTTTTCAAGCCCGATAGGACGGATTTGGGATCACTTTTTAAGAGTCGCTCCCCGGGAAGTTTTTTCCCCCCCGCGGGCCAAACTTTGTAACTTGCAACCACTTTTTCCCTTTTCAACAGCTAGATTGGCAGGTTCGATCAGTTCGACCAAGAATAGTTTGCCCGTTCTGAGTTCAATTCTCGTTTTCACGCCCTCGAGGCTCTAGTCTTTCTGGCGTCCCCCGCGCAGGTGCATGACAACCGTCCCCGCACTTCGCGCCTTTGCGCTCTTTGATGCTCGATGTTTCGCCCTCCCGTGCCCACGAAGGTTGCGGAACCCTTAAGCAGTTCCCTCCTGCACATTCCATCGGCAGTCCGGCCGCTCGATTTCACTGCCCCACGTTCTTTCGATTTCTCTCGAGAGATGGCTTCTAGGATTCCGCCGTCGCGCTATCTTTCCGACTAGTCAGGTAATGGCCTTCGCGATTTTCACGCTCCTATTTCTTTCATAACCCTGTCCCATTCGATCGGGCTGCCTATCGTAATCTTCCCTCTCCTCCGGTTTGTTTGAGTTCTGCGGAGCCGATCGCCACGTTTGCCCGTTATTCTTCCTGTCAGTTGTTTTCCGACTTCGCTGACCTTCCTCTCCCCGATGCGAGATAGCCGTCTCGGCTTTCTGCTGATGCCGCTCCTGATATCCCGTTGCCCTTCGCCAAATCCAACGTGGATTTAATTGAGGTCCGCCGTACTGTCCTTGGAGGAATTGTCCCGGTCCGCTTCTTATCAGTGACTTTTACTTGCCAGCCATGTTGTTGGCAACTTTAATCTTTTTTTTTTTGTTTTTTTTTTTTTTTTTTTTTTTTTGGGTGTGTTTCTTGGTTTTTGTTTTTTTGTTTTCTCTTTTTTTTTTGGTTTGTTTTTTTGTTTTTTTTTTGTTTTTTTGGTTTTTTTTTGTTTTTTTGTTGTGGTCTTTTTTGGTGTTTTTTCTGGTTTTGTTTTTTGTGGGGTTTTTTTTTTGTTTTTTTTTTTTGGTTTGTGTGGTTTGGTTGGGTTTGGGGTTTTTCCCCCCCCCCTTGCCAGTTTTTTTTGTTTTTTTGTTTTTTTTTTTTGGGTTTTTTTTTTTTTTTGTCTTTCTTTTTTTTTTTTGTTTGTTTCTTTTTTATTTTTTTTTTTTTTTTTGTGTTTGTTTTGGTTTTTTTGTTTTTTTTTTTTTTTTTTTTTTTTTTTTTTTTTTTTTTTTTTTTTTTTTTTTTTTTTTTTTTTGCTGTTTGTTTTTTTTTTTTTTTTTTTTTTTTTTGTGTTTTTTTTTCTTTTTTTTTTTTTTTTTTTTTTTTTTTTTTTTTTTTTTTTTTTTTTTTTTCTTTTTTTTTTGTTTTTTTTTTTTCTTTTTTTTTTTTTTTTTTTTTGTTTTTTTCTTTTTTGTTCTTTTTTTTTTTTTTTTTTTTTTTTTTTTTTTTTGTGGTTTCCTCCAGAGGTCTCCTCTTCGATGCGACAACGGATCGCTTTTTAAGTATATTGAACCCGGGCGTGCCCCTCCACACGTAACCCCCTTGCCGCTGGCCGGGTTTCGAAAGCTGATTCTCGACGTCAGCTATTTTTTTCCCCAAGTTTCTATTACAAACGGTCCCAGCTCCCCACTTTCGTGTTTCCACTGACTTATTTTCAACGGATTGGTTCCGTCGGTTTTGGGTTTTGGGGTTGGGGGGTTTTGGGCTTTTGGGGGGGTGTGGTTTTTTTGGGGGGGGTCCGGCTGGTTTTGCCATCTGTCTCTTGAGCCACTTCTGCCCCGAGATTCTGGCAGTTCGCTTTCCCCCACTTTTTCAAAAGCCGTGTTTCGTGTTGTAGTACCCCCGTGGTATTTGTCCACAATTCCCCCCCGTTATCCGTCTTTTTGCCCGTGCTCGACGCTCCTACCCTGCGACGGCCTCTCATTTCCTCTTAGAGTTCCCTTCTTTGACTTCGGAACCATCGTCACTTAGGCAGCTTTTTAGCATCGGTGCGGCCCCTCACGTGTCCCGGTTTTCTTAATCGTTTTCCGCTGTAATGAAGTCAGCGTCTGGCCCGTAACTTGTCCTGTGGTTCCGATTCTTCTTCTCTGTTCGGGACCTCGGAGTGAGTCCTTGATGGCTCCTCTTTTTTCCTAGGGTTCTTCTGGCCACCCCATGCCTGCGCCTTCGCTGATTTTTTAACCTCCTTCTCTGCCCCCCTCTTCCTACTCCTTTTTTAACTGGCCAAATATTTTAGGAAAGCAATTTTCTTCCACTTCCTTCGTGCCCTCCAGTGCGCCAGTTAACTTTTTTTGTTTATGTGCCTTGGTATTGTCATGTGGTGCGTCCTCGCCTTCAGTCGCCCCACCCGTGCGACCTTCTGCCGACGCTCCCTCAATCCGTTAGAGGGTTTGTAGTGATCCAGACTTTCCTTTGGTGGAGGTGAGTGATCCTTACATTAGCTTCCCGGTCTGGTCCCTTACGCGTACCCTGTAGATGCGGGGGCAGCCTCCATGTTTTTTTTACAACTCGTGGGTTTAGTTTGCAGCAGGCTAGTTTCCTCAGAGTTGTTTCTTTGCGGTGTTTGCCTTAGATTCTTTGCCCTTCGACCCCTTCCTTGTGCGACTTTGAATATGGGTCTTCCGAGAACGCAGTTTCATTCACCGCCGATGACCCGTACGCGTGGGCTACGCGCCGCCCCCGGCCGTTTCTCGGCGGGTGTTTAATCCTGTGTCTTCTTGGCCCTTTTTTCTGATACCGTTCGTCCGGTTTTTCTTTGGCGTTAACGCTTCCCTTTTTTCCACTTTCCCCCTCCCTTCAAGGTTGCCCCCCCCCCACCCCATAGAAGCTTGTCTGTTTAATGCGGTTTTCCGTATACCTGAGCCTCGAGCCCTGGCTCAAGCATTCTCCGAAAGATGTTCTGGTTCTTCCCTCTGCCTAATTTTGGTATTTCCCCGGCTTTTGCTTTGTTTGGCGAACCGTTCCCGTCAGTCTCCCCTCCCAGTGTGCAGCTATCCATTGACTGGCTTCTTTTCTTTCCCTCGGGGGTGAGTGTTGAGCTTGTGTTGTCGTTCTTGGCTTGTGTCTATCATACGTGTTTTCGTTGGGGACACGATGCCCCACTTTCCTATGTTTCGACATGCTTTTTCACCGGCGGTCGCTCAACTGCGCCCCGCAACTGGCCTTTCTCTGGCTTCGCTGTGACGCAAGAGGGCCTTTCCCCCGGTTGGGCTTTTTTGTGTTGGATTTGGCCTGTCTGCCCTTGATCTCCAGATCCAAATTTCTTTTCCCGATGTTCTGGCCGCACTTCATTTCGTCCCGTCGATCCCTTTGCCTGTTGCCGCCGTTTCCCCAAATTTGTCCTTGGTGGCGCGGTCCGAACTAAAGTTCCGTCCTTAGCTCCTTCTGTCTTTCTTCATGCTGCCTATTTTGGCGGCTTGGCATCGCGCTGTGCACGGTATGTACGGTGACGCACAGCTTCGCCGGTGATTTCATTTTTTTCAGGAGAATGTCACACCCCACACGCCACGGCACTTGTGGTCCATTTTCCTTTTCGCGAACGCCTCCGGTTTACATCCCCCGGAGGGGCATACGTGCGTTCCCCGTTAGCCCCCGCAAGGCGGCTTTTCTGGGGTTTTTTTTTTTTTTTTTTTTTGTGTGTTTGGGTTGTTTTTGTCGTAACGTCTTCCTTGATGTTGGTAAGCTTTTTTTTTGTGTGTTTGTTGGTTGGCCCATTGCGTTTTCAACACATTTTATCCCGTGCAGATGAATGTCATTGATACCTTTACGACAAACTCTTTCCTTCCCCCACTTTTGACGTCTTTCCCCCCCCCCCTCGTCGACCCTTTCCTTCAATGCCAGTCCTGACGGCTTCAATTTCCCAGACCCGCCGTAAGAAGTCCCGGTCCCACTTTTTTTTTTTGACCCAGGCTCCTCCCCCCTTTCTTTTTGGATAACCCCAACCTTCGAGCGCCGTCTTTGACTGAAACCCTCGCGCAGGGGTGAGCAGGTTTTTTTTTTTAGGACTTTTTTTTATTCTCTCCTTAACCCTCCCCTTTCACTTGTGCCTGTGCCACACGCTGTTACTTTTTTTTTTTCCTCGTCTTTTTCGGCAGTTCTATAGTAGCCGCCAACTGCTTTCACCCTTCTCTTGAAATTCAGGCCTGATGTTGTGCTACTCGACTAAAGGGATCCCACTCTTCAAAAAGGGGCTTTCGCGTTCTGGCGGTTGCGACGCGCCTCACAACTCCCCCCCCAAACTCTACTACATTCCTTCCAGTAGTGTCCTCGTCCTTATCTTTTCTTTCCAGGACTCTTCATAAGCTTTCTGTTTTTTTTCTTTACCTTTTATTTCCCCTGTGTGTTCTTCTCTATAGGTTTGACGGTCCCTTCCCCGGTTATTTTGCGTTCAATATTCCTTCTCTTGCAGTTGCGTCCATTGGCTTTTTCGTCAATTCTGGAGTTGGTTTGTGGTTCTCTTTTTTTTTCCTCTCCTCAGGGTTTTTTTTTCGCGATGATACACCACCGGACCCCCATCCCCCGCTTGTAGAAACCCGGAGGACGCACTGTCCCGCGCGATTCCTGTTTAGCCACCCCCCCCCCATTCCATTCACAAGAGTCCCGTCCACACCCATTCCGGTCTCTCTTTGGTTTTTTACTTTCTTTTTTTGAGACTTTCATCCCGACCCGATCGACGAGGCCTAAAAGTTCTTCCGTCTTCTCTGATTAATTAAAGTCGGGACCGAGTTTTCCTGGTGTTTGTTCGCCGCCGCAGCGTCGCCCTTGTTGCCTTTTTTGCTCGACTGGATTCTTTCGCAACCCCTCTGCCTTTGTTGGGAACTTGCATTAAGTGGACCTTCATGCTGCTTGGCATATCGCCCAAACACTTTCGCGTTTTTCCCCGTTCCCCCCTGATGCAGAGTCCCTCGGTGGACACTCCACCATCGTTTCCCTCAACGAGGGTTTCCGGAAATTTTTTCTTTTCTCGTTTTTCCACCCCTTTTTTTCCCCCTGCGCTCTATTCAACCACATTCCGTTTGCCGATTGTTGGATGGTCTCTCTTGACAAAGCGCAGAGGTTTTTTTGCTTCCGCATATGTGCCGTGGCAACTTTGACCTGATCCCTCTTCTTTAGTGATTGCAGACTTCCCCCTTCTAGGGGACAATTTTAAATCTAATTTTTTGTTTGGCCATCTACCTTCTGCCGACCTTTTTTCTTTTTCTCGTTATTATCCCTAGTGCATTCATCTGCAACTGATGTGATTCATTTGATTTGGTCTACATGCTTAAATGGCAACCCACAGTCCCCAGCCCTTTCCCCCTCACCCTCTGCCTTTCTCTGACGCTCCAGCCAACAGGTTCTTTTTCCATGGCCGCAGTAGTCAATTCTTTCCTTGTTTTAGAGGACAGGCGGGCCGTTTCCCCAATAAGTGGTCCACCCACTTCCTTTGTTTTGTTTTTTTTTTTTCATTAGACCGGCCCCCAAGTCCGATCCGTCCAGTGCTCCTCCGTGGCTATGGTTTTTTACAGACCCCGTTTCCCCTCTTCAGCGTTGACCCGCATTTCACCGATTTGCGGAGACCCGATGGAGGTCATCCGGCCTTCTTTTTCGGACAGCGCACCCAAAGGGCCCTTGTGGAACGGCCCTTCCCAACCTTCCTTGTTTTTTTTTTGCAATTAACTTTGTCCACGAACCTTTGGCTTCGTAAAAAGTTGTTCTTTCTGCGTGCGAATGGAGCATTCCCCCAACCGACCTTCCTCCTCCCCCCCTTCCTAACTGTCCGTGCTTATCAAGCGTCAACTGCACATTTTGTCTGCTAGTTGTTGCAACTTGTTGACGGCCCCGGTGACCAGCCGTTTTGGGCTAAACCGATTTTTTTTCGTTGTCCGGACGCAGAACCGCACTTTCATGTTTATGAGTCTACCCCTAAGCTCGCGCATCACCTCTTTTTCCCACCCTTTCACCTATGCGACACTAACCGACCTTACTGAAGGTGGTAGTTGAACCTGGTTGTTAGCTCGGCCCCTCTCTCCCCCCCCCCAATAGCCGCCGGTGATCTCTGATATAAGAGGAAAGTTATTCAGATGGAAGTCTAAAAAACCATTTCGAGCACTGCTAGCCGATCTTCGGTGGAGCAGTCTTCCCCTCCCCCCCTTCTCCCTAAATTCCGCGATTTGCCTTCTATGTTGTATTTTTGGCAAGGATTTGACCTTGTTCATCCCCGCCTCAGCTTGAAACGACGGATCATGAACCATTTCAGAATACACCTGGCCCCAGCCGCGACTCACCCTTCAGTCCTTCTTCGAGAGAAACCGCCCATGTATTTCAATTAGTGCCCTGCCCCTTTCCCCTTGCTTTCTCACCCCCCTGATGAACACTGGGGTCAACAGTCGTAGCCTTTCAACTTGCTCCCTCCCTGCAAACCCCCGAACCGATCGCTGCCCTTTTCCCCCCCCCCCCTATCAGTTTTTAAAGGGCGGTTGCTGTCACCCCTCCCTTAGAGTCAATTTTTTCCCCTGGGGTCATCTTTACTTTTCTCATCCAGAGTCCTCACATAGGAGTTGGATCCAGCTCATCCGCCTCCTTCCCTGTTCTGGATCTTGCCTAGCCCTTCTCACTTTCCTGAATGTCGTTGATCGAAATGACATTTCCCCTTCACCTTCCCCCCCCCCAAGCCCGAGAAGTTTGGGAGCAATTTGTTGAACTTACATTCCTTTCCATCTTCTCCGCCCCACCGATTTGGCCATTTCCCCCCCCAGGGGGCCCCCTTTTTAAGAGTTCCCCTTTTCCGCCCTTGTACTTCGCGATTTTTCAGGCCTTGGCCAGTCACTAGCACAGGAGAGTTTCAGCGGGTTTTGCCGGACAGTTTTTTCCTAATCTCCCTTTTGGGCGGCCCAACCTAACTTTCCTCCTTTTGCTTCGGGCCCTAAGCAAAAGCTTTTCTACAGCGGTTTTTTACCCCGTTCACGTGAGTTCTTTATCAGAACTGGGCTTCCTACTTTTCCCCGACTGTGTTTGCCGACCGCCACGAGGACGCTGAGCGCGGATTTTTAGATTGGTTTCCTGTTCACTGCGTGCCTTGCTCGCAGGTCTCCGACATCTTTTAGAGACCGCGGTCGTGTTCCTATCTGTTTTGGTAAACGGGGGGACCCTCAACTTCGATTTTAGGCGCCTTCCAGACTTCTTACATTGATTTTTGAGCAAACACACCGAGGTTTCTCTTCCTTGCCCTTTTACTGTTGTCCACAGGACCAGCCGTTTTTCCCCCCCGTGTTAATCGTTCCCTGCTCAACCTCTTGTGCGATGA
>Ga0179591_1223575_pt1 | contig 12246 bp, 11 predicted proteins | sample CZOMad2_1_08_16f_FD_182891 | JGI IMG/M metagenome (GOLD analysis project Ga0179591, IMG submission 182891) | Vadose zone soil fungal communities from Angelo Coast Range Reserve, California, USA - CZOMad2_1_08_16fungal (PacBio error correction) | ecosystem: Environmental > Terrestrial > Soil >... | reverse complement strand
CCTTCTACTTTCCCCCCGTTTTGGCTCCTTCCGATCGCTTCTTTCTCATCTCGCGACGAAGTGCCTTTGCCCTTCTCTTTGGCGTTTTCTCCCGCCCTTCCCTACTTTTCCCCTCCTCCCCTCTCCCTCTTAGTTCTGCATGACGCTAGCCGCACCTTTTCCATTGATTTGCGATGCTACTGCGGAGACGGGCGACGCCCCCCGTCTCCCATCGTTTCTTTTTTTCCTTCCAAATAGCATATGATTGCCTCGGATTGCCGATCTCGAGAGTCTTTCCCCTCCCTCTTTTTATTATTTTTTTCCGGTCTCGATCCTCACATATCTGGCTTAGTCCAGCTGAGATGGACTCCCCTTCGTTATCTACAGAAGAGAATTGCAGAGTCCCCCCTCATAGTCTCCCTTAGACGTCCCCAATTACAGAATGATCCCTTCTCCACCCTTTCCCTACGCCTTTGTTTCCTTCTTCGCTCCGCCCGCGGCGACATATACCCCCCCTTTGCTGCGCCCTTTGTAGAAGAGTAACTTGACTACAGACGCAAGCGCCAAGTGAGGTCCCCCTCTTTTTCCGCCCCTCTTTTACTCACGGAGATGCTCCTACCTATTTCAATTGTTACTAAGTGTCGACTTGCGTTCCCCCCCACACCTCTCATGTTGTCCCGAGGCCGCCAGGGGTATTCTATCCCCTCCCCACTTTCACAAATCCCGCCCTAAGCCTTTTGTCTTCGTCTGTGTAGAAGGTCATAGAACGCCGCCCCTCCCTCCCATTTTCGAAAGCGGTACGTTCGCCTTTTCCTCCTCTTGAATCTAGACACTTTCTTGGCATGCCGACCCTTTTTTCGCTTCTTACCTCAGTTCCTTTCTGTGGTCCAAGTCGTCCGCACCCGTCCCCTTCTGCCTTTTATCCCCAATTCATTCGGCGTTTTATCGGTGTTACGGTTCATTTTTAAACCGTTGACTACTTTTTTCGTTTTCCCGCGGGGAAAAAGAAGGACTTTATGCCGGTTGCCCCCCTCTTGCTAGGTGTAGAAGCGTTTCTAACAAACCGATAAGAGGTTCGTCCTCGGTCGAACTCTCTCCCACTCGCCTCCACCATCTTTTCTTTTTTTTTATCCTTTAGCCCTACTCCCGCTTTTGACAAAGTAACTAGGTGGGGCTTGGTTGTAGTCCTCAACCTTTCCTCTCTCTGTAGAAGACCCGCATACTTCACATCTCTTTTTTTATACAATCTTTTCCTTTCTCGCGAGTGTGTTGAGCACATGGGTTTTATCTCTCCTCTCCTCCCCTGGTCTTCTCTTGTGACTGAGTAAGAGGCGCATATTCGGATCTTCTTTTTTCCCTCACTTTTCCCTTCTAAAAATTTCTCCCGCCACGAGTTCGTCTTTGCGCGATTCTTTCCTTTTTTCCATTGATGACGTACCCCTCAGTTGATGGTATCCCCACGGATGTCCTTTTCCTTTTCTCCCCCCCGTATTAGGTTCTTTCTTTTCTTCCTTGTAAAGGTTTGGAGTTAGTGACCCACTCGCCCTTCCCCCCTTTGAGGGTTCTGCGTAGTGTAGTGAAGCAGAGGTTAATCAGTTCTATGCCGCCACCTCCCATAGCGTCCTTTATTCCTGCCTCACCGTTCGCCCGTTCTTATTTCCCCCGAATCGAGTGACGTTTGCCACATTGTCCTTCGTTGGCCCTCCCTTTTCTCGATTTCGTAAGATAGAGGAAACGACATCTCTTCGTTTCTTCTTCGTCCCCCCTTGATGTATCCCCTTTCCTCTTACCCCCCTTTTACTAAGGTTTGCCCCGTATCCCGAAAGAGCACCTACTGCGAGTTCCCCCTTCTCCTTTCCCCTCCTCCGTTCCAGTTGCCACTGCCCGTGTTCTCCTTATTTAAATAGATTCCCTGGTAGACGTTTTCGCGCCCACCGAATTTCCCCCATTCTACTTCCCCATATTTCTGACTGGTAGGTCTGTTCTTTACTTCTTTTTTTTTAGTTCCGTTTTCCCTGCCTGTTGAGTGATTTTTCTTCCGACGACGGAAACAGTAGTCGTCCGTATTCCTTCTTCTGCTCTTTTTTCTTTTTGAACCGTAATTAGAATAGATGGCAGATGATACTTTTCCTTCCTCTTGACTTTTTTTTATCTCAGCCTTTTTTTATTTGTTCCCTGAGTTCGCTTATCAGTCACCACATTTCGGGTGCGACTGGTCGACGGCCCAGCCTCCTCTTCTTTCGTATCTGGAGCAGAGGTTGAAGCGCAAGTGTTGTGCTTTTTTTTCCCACCCCATTTTTTGAAGTTTTCCTTTTCCTTTTACCGCGCTTTTTCGTCGTGATATGCCCCTTTGGTAGCTCGGCCGACCAGAAGTTTTATTTCCCCCTCGTCTAAGAACCCGGCCCGACGTAGATGCAGTCGACCCCCTTAAGGACCCTCTCTTGACCCTTCTCTTCCCTCTCCTCCCTTTTTTTTTTTTTCTGAGAGATGGGCTTCTTCGTATATTTTTTTCCTCCTTCCGTCGGCCAGGACGTATGCCTAAGCTGGCCGCCGGAGCTTTCCCTTCACCTTCCCCATCCCCTCAGAGGCAGCCAAGAACAGCGACTCCCTGAGCCCAATTTCTTTCTTTTCCAACTCCCGTGGGACTTCCCATTCCCCTTTTTCCAACACTTTTTTCAGAAGCAAAGACATGCACCCAGTTGCCCCCTCCTGTTCGGACTACTAGCTCGAGCCCGAGATGAGGCGAATCTTACGTCTCAATGTTTGTCTTTTCCCATTATAAGTGCCCACTCTCACTCCCTGAAAATCCGCTCCCACCCCCGGCGTCACGAATCGGTTTTCCCCTCCCTTCTTCCTCTGGCCCCCCCAGATTTATAATTTTAACTCCAATTTCCAACCTTCTATCAACCCCCCCGGTTCCGGAGAGTGTCCATCTTTTACAGTTTATCAAGAAGTGTTCATGTCAATTAGGTGGGAGGACTGTCAACGTTTGCTAACCACGTAAATCCCCGAGTTCTTAATCAGCGTAAAGGGAATGACGTCCCAAAACCTTCGCGGCTTCATCCCTCTCCCCACTTTCGAACGGCTTTTCTTTATTCTCCTCCCCCTTCTTCCCTTCCCCTCAGTTTATCCCGAAAGAAAAAATTAACCAGCAGCTGGCCGTTCCTACGTTTCTTTTCTAGATCTTCCCGCGTAAAACACGGAGGACCAAACGGCAGCCTGGCTCACGTCCTCCCACTCTTTCGGTACACTCCTACCAGCTTCTCTACCCAATTACAACTTATTCCGACCACTAAGAAGTCCCCCTATATCAATAGTCCTTCGCTCCTACTTTGTCGGTCAACCTACCCCATAATGAGACCCTCAAGGGCCCACGCCCTCCGCCTCGTTTTTTTAGTTCCCCCCCGCAACCGTGGTTGTCCCCCCCTCTCACAACGGCTCTTTACCTGTTAGAGCCAGAACATAAAGGTTGGTATACCCTCAAAGTCCCGGCCATCCCTGGAAAACCTATTTCTTAACACAATAAGAACCCCGAGATACCCTCCCTTTTTTGGCCTCTTCAACTTCCTGTTTTTCGCGCTACCCCATTTTTTTTACTCTTTCTCGCGCAAGTATGGCCCCCTCCCGAAAAAAAGCGGACTCACAAACCGCGACTGACCAACGTCACTACCTCCAGAGCGGTCAGCTAGCCCTTAGAAAACATCTAGCTCATCTTTTCTGTACTCACAACCCCCCCCTTCGTAAGTTTTTTTCCTCTCACTTTCTAAAACCAATGCGCAGGGCACTGAGTTTTTCGTTCGAAGAACCTCGTATTCCCGGTTTTTTTTCTGTGACTTTCGCTTATACCACTAGAGCCGTAGGCAACCGGGTCCGGCTGCTTCCTGCCCCCGACCTGCCTCCTCCACACCCTGGAAGTGTTCACATTTTAAAAATTTTTCAACATCCCACCGGAAACCGAAGGAATTCCCCCTGACGCGACTGCTTCCCCCCCCCACGCCCCGTAAAACTTCCGTACTTATTCTGACCCCCCCGTCACTTCTTTCCGGCCCCGCCCACCACTTTCTTCCCCCAGTCTTCAGAACCCTATTCGGAAGTAGGAGTAGATCTGACCTTTTTCACACTTTTTCCCCCAGTAACGAAAGAAAAGTGCTCCTTCCCTTTTCTTCCCTTAGCCATCTCCACCCCCCCCCGCGCCTGACAGATGCAACCCCTGAGAGGTGTCATCCCGTCCATTCTACAAAAGTCTGACCAAGATATCAGAGTTGTCGCCCCCCCTCCTCCTTCCCCTCCCGTTATTTTCCTGATTGGCCTCCCATTTTCTTGCTTTTCTGGAGGGGATTCTCGTCGCAGCCTCGCTCAGTCTTTATCGTGAGAAGAGGAGATATGAAGCCTACTTCATTCCTGCCTGTATTTCTTTGTATTTTTTTCTTCTGTATTGCCTCCCTCTTTCCGCGATGTATAAGAGGCCAGAGTATTTAGTACTTCCTTCCGGCCGATGTTCGTACCTTTATTTTTGACCCGCGCACACGAAATAGAGTAGGTCATAGACGGATTCAGCTCTCTTCTCTATCTCGCCCTACGCTGTAGATCACCTTATTCTCAGCCCTCCTTGTCGATCAAGCCGCCAGAAATAGTCGCTACTCGTAGGAGCAGCCGTTCGCTTCTCTCTGCAACACCTAATTTTGAGTAAGAGTAGAGGTATGAACCATTTTTTTGCGCCCCCCCCTGCCCCCGTATGTCCTCCCCCCTTTCCTTTTCTCGAGATGATTCACGACTAGAGGTCGTCTCCTTCCTCTCTTTTTTCTTTAGAAGAGATGATATCATCCTTTCACTAATAAATCGCTTTTTTTATGTTGCAGTCCTGCCACTCCCCCTGCGAATCGTTTTCTCTCCCGCGCTTCTACACTCCTCCTAGTTGTTCGGGCAGGCACATCCCCCAGCCGGTTTCTTCCTCCTATCTTCTAACTGAGTGGAGAGGAGAGGACCTCCCTACCTATCGCGTTCCGCGCCCGACCGAGCAGGTTGCCTGACCTCTTCCCCCGTATAACTTGCCGAGATAGAGAGCGGTCTTCTACTCCCACGCCAGGGAGCTGCTTCAAAATCGCCTAGCCTTCCCTTCCCCCCCGTATGACTCGCCCTCCCGCCCATTTATCCGTCTCGATTTAGTGATCGCAGTCTTGGCGAGCTATCCTTTAATCGAAGAAAAGAGATTGTCACAGACGTATCCATCCGAGGATGCGTTTATGACCCTTCTCTCACTACCTGAATCTCGCCGATCTGATTCCCCACCGTTACCCCCCCTCCTTCCTCTAGCCAGAGGCCGACGATCCCCCCCTTTCCGTCTCTTTGTTCGCCTAGAACTCCTTCCCTCGCCGCGACAATTTTTCTCAAGATGGCGACCCTTGCTTATCCTTTAGAGGGGGAGACAAGATGACGCCTGCTTTCCCCGTTTCTCTCTTGCGTTCCCCCTTTCTTGTTACTCCCCCCTCCTATGGCGTCTGCCTCCCGCACAGCCGTTGTCAAACAAAGCCCGGCCCCCCCCGAAGCCCGGTGCCCTCTTTACTTTAGATGTTCTAGAGCAGGGACCGACTGACATCCCCTCCTACTTACCCCTTAAGTCCGAGGACCCGCTGCCGCTTTTTCCTCTCATGCCTCGTTCGTGGTAGGAGACCTGGAAGTTTGTATTTCTGGGTTCACGTGCTTCAGTTTTTGTTTAATCCATTACGGGGTTCGGGTATGGTTTTTTACTTTTCTGACCCGTTTCCCCCCCTTTCTACCTTCACCCTTTGTTCATTAGGTAGGGCGGTCAAGCCCGGCCCGGGTTGCCTCTCTTTAGTTGTAGGACGCGATCTATGCCCACCAGATATCGGTTTCTCTTTCCCTCAGCTTCCCTCTGCTTTTCATCCTGTCTTTTTTCCTGTCTCCTCCCGGAAGTAGTTTTTTCCTTCTAATTTATTATGCTCCGCTATAGCGCTAGAAGACCCTATTTGTACCCTCCACCTGATACTGTCACTCGCTGCTGAAGAAGTAGTGTTACATTTCATTGCTTCGCTCTTTAGACCGCGTTTTTCTCTTTATGTGATCCTTTTTTCTTTTTTTTTTTTTTTTTCGCTCCTCGGTAGCGTCGGAACCTCCGATTCAGATTGCCCCCACGGGAAGCTTTCGTCGTGTAGTTGGCGAAGACTCGTTGTTTTGCCCCAATCTCTTTGTTTCCTTTTTCGTTACCCCAAACTCCGTTATGAGCGTAACTTCTTTTAAGGGTAGAGGTAGACGTTTTTGCCGCACCACTGTTTCCTGTTGAAGTCTCTAAACCTTCACCCTATTCTTGAAAGAGGGTATAGTACGCGTCCTTAGTTGCGCTCCTTTTTCCCGCCGGCCGATGAGATACCTAGTCCCCTTTTTCTGCCTCTTCCCCATGGCTTTCTGTTCTTCCACCCGACGATACTTTTTTTCGTTTCAGATCTTGCGTGACGTCCCGACCTTGTGCGCCCTTCTCCCCCCTTGTTTACGCGGTAGTAAGATTCAGATTCCCACGTCCCCCGTTATACTCTCCTCTTCTTTTCGGCGTCTCGGCCTCTGAACTGTAGCCTTCTGAGCGCTGTGTGCCCAGTAGAAGAAGTGCAATACTGCGATTTTCTTTCCCTTCTCGGGGCCGACTGAAAGCCTTTCCCTCCTGGTCAACTGTTACTTCTTCCCTCCCTGCTTTATACGTTTCCTTTCCCCCCCTTCCTTGACCCCCTTGTTCCCGAAGAACTGCCTTGGATGACCGTTCCCCGTTTCGGGAGCCCTGAGAGGGACCGCAGGAGTTGACGAATTTGTCTTTTTATTCTCCCTTTTTTCTTCGCCGTCCCCGTCCAAATGTTTGAAGGAAGTTGGAGTATGATGAGTACCTACTTGTTTCTTTCGCTAATTCTGGGGTTAAGGCCTTCCCTTAAGTCGTGATCTCGAACTTCTTCTTTTTTTTTTTTACTTTCCCATCTTCGATTCGATGGCGTGTTCTTGTTTTCCGTTTTTTTTTGGCTTATCTCTTTCCTTGTGAAGTCTCTTGCTGTGACAGTCCTCTCTTTATCCTTCCTGGCGTCCCTGTCCTTCCGTTTTTTTTTTTCCTTCCTCCTTCTGCAGGATTGGTAGCTTCGGCAAGTCAAGTTTCCTCGTGCTTCATTCTTGACCTTTTCGACGGTCCGTGCAGAAGTAGAGGAAGTCGACACAACATACGAATTCTTTCCCTCTCTTTCTTTCTCTTTCCTCCCTTTTTCTTTCTTGAGTGATTGTTTTTTTTTTTATTTTCCCTCTCATCTAAGTAGTTCCGTTCTTTCTTTTACGAATGGAAGAAGGATACGCCCTTCCTTCGTAGTCCCCCCCCACACTGTGTAGCTTCGACAGAACTAGTGATGAACCCTTCTCCCACTTCATTTTTCCCTCCCTTTTTCCCCAACAGACATGTTCTCCTTCCCTTAGCCCCCGTCCTTCAGCCACACCAGAAACCCCACCTTCCCTTCTTTCATGCCCGACACACCCGAAGGTGTAAGAGACCCTGAACCCTCCTCTACACGCTCCTGCTTCCCTATTTCCGACTTACAGGTGACGGTTTTTCCAAGATACCCCCTTTCTCTGCGAAGTACGTTTTCTCAACATCTGAGTGTGAAAGCGTCCACTACTCTTTGGAAGTACTTCCCTTCACAGAAGGGATAGACTATCCTTCCCCCCCCCCCCGGGACTTCCCCTACCAAGTTTTTTCTAAATTTCCTCCCCGAACCCACTCCCTCCACCGAAGGTATTAGAACTGTTCAACTCCTTTTTCCTCGTTCCCCCCGGTCACCCCCCTTTCCCCCCTATCCATCCCTGTTCCCAGAGGCCTTGGAGGCCACACGGCCGCCTCTTTCTCAAGGTAGCAGAACCCATCCTTTCTCTCCGTTCCTTTCCCGTTCAACTCTGTCCTCCAGGTACCGTCAGCGAACTAATACATCCCCACCGCAGTCTTTTTCCCCGGAATTCTAGTTTGTTAATAGCCATCTGACGACAGGCGTCAACACCCCAGTCGCACCACTTCCTCCTGTAGACGTACCCATCCTTTTTTTCCACCCTCAGGTATATACAGACAACTCCAACGCCACTTACCTCCCCCCTTATGTAGAGAAATCGGAAGGGAAAATAGGCGTCCCCCCCCCCCCCTTTCCCCCCTCCCTCATTGCAACGTAGAGGGTTTATACAGTTCCCACAACAACGCCTTTTTTCTTCCTCGGCAACCTTCTACTTTACTAAGTGAAGTTCGCGAAGACATCCCCCCCTTTTCTACCACACTCTTACATCGCCCTCTTAACACCTTCCCCCCCCAACCTACTTCTCGTGTGGTCCACCCTCTTGTCAATTGTCGACGACCCCTCTTGCTGTCGCCCCCTCCTTAGACGGAAGAATCCGACTATCTTTCATCCTTTTTTTTCCCCCCCTGGCCTCACCCCCTTTTCCTCGAACCCAACCCGTCACGTCCACTTCTTCAGTAAAGCGCGCTTCCGATCGCAGAGTTGTCCCAACTCTTTATCCCCCTATTTTGACCGCTTGCACCCCTCCCCCCTCCTCGTACCCATATTATTAGAGGAGTAAATTGATTCAACATTCCCCTTTTTTTCTGTTCATCTGAGTTTTCTCTACGAAAATAGGAGAGGTGGTCATCAGCCTCTCGTCTACCACCCTTCTCTCCTTTAACCCTTCTCCTTCTTTTCCCGACCCATCTCTCCCTCCCCCACACAGTTGTGTATTTTTTACAGGTCAACCGTAAACAGCTGGTCCACCCCGCAACGTTTCCCTTTTCCAAGAACTGGCACTGAAACGGGAAACAGAAGTACACATTTCAGTCTCGACCCTCACGTCCAGGCACACTTTTTTTTTTTCCCCCCGTTACGATTACCACTTTCCCTAAGTAAGTAACTGTCTTTTGCAGTCGGTTCGTTCTTTCTTTTTATCCGCATCCATTCGTTCAGTAAAGAAAGCCCCGCTAGGCTTCTTCTTTTTTTCCCCCCTTTTATTTGCGCTCCTTCCCAGTACCGTCCTCCCGCCACCCCCTCTAGGTTTTGTCAGGAGAAAAGTCTTAAAGATTTCCCCCGCTTGTCGCCCCCCTTCCCTTGATACCCTCCATGTCAGAGACAGCGTGCTTTCCCCCTCCCCCACCAGGTCGCGGTCAAGTTCCCTTATTTATTTTTTCCACAGCACCCTGAAAGTCTTTCTCCTCCTTTCCCCTCATGGCCTCTACTCACCCAGAGGAAATGCCAGAAAGGTAGTATTCTTCTGTCGCTTTCTTTTCACTGCCTTTGTCACCTTGCCTACCTATCCGCTGACCACGCGCCGACAGCATTAGTACGTTGTACATTCCATTCGTGCTCCCAGAAATCTCGCATTAGGAGAGAACGTCAATAGCACGCCGCTTCCTTTACGGGTGAAGATTTCTCTACTCGATTAGAAATACTCTGCGCGTCACCCCCCCTTCTACTTAACCTCCCTCTACTTTTCACCTTTCCCGCAACCCCTCCCCGCCTCCACCCATGAGACAGAAAGTTTTTATCCTGGCATCTTCGGCAACCTCCTTTCACCCTCACTCGTAGCGAGTATGGAAAATAGTGACGAGACATCCACCTAGCCCCTCATTCTCTCACCTTCTTCTATCCCCCTTTTTGCATGTTACTAACCAGCTCTAGTAAGCTTCCCCAGCGCCTTTTCTTCGCAGAGTCCCCCTCTATTTAATACTCATCCGTTTTGTCTGTTCTCGATATACTCACCCACGCGAGGCTCTCTTTTCCTCTCTCTTGGGGGCATTCTAGTCCTCACACCACCTCCTCGAAGAATCTCGCCGGCAGTGGCGATGAAGCCCCCGGACCCACCCACCCCCACGCCCTTTCCCGACAACTCCCATGACTCGACAGCTTAAGCTTTCCGGCGAACGTGCTGATACCTGTAGCCCACGACGATTTATCCTCGTGGATCCTTAGACTAAGAGGGAGCGATATCAATCTTCCGCCTGCTCGCCCTTATTTCTCACTCTCGCGCCCTAGATCCTACTCCTCGTCCTCTATTGTTTACCTTGAGATGAGATCGGAGACTGCTTCCGGCCCTCTTTAGAGATTTTTGCTGACTTTTGTGTTTCCCCCATCGTCCTCCCTCAGACCTATTTTGATGTTTCCTTCAAGAATGACCTTGCGCTCCTCTCTATCTCTCCGTTCTTTTCTGCATGTTCACACTCGGAGGCTCCCCTCCATCTGCTCCTACCCCCCCCGATGCGGTTTTTTTATTCGTTTTACCTGTTTTAATCCTTCCTGTCCCGAAAAGTGATTACCGCACTTTTCCGACATTGCATTTTTGTAGAAGGAGACGTTTTGTTACACTCTTGCTGTGGCTATTTTTGCCTTCTTTTTTTCATCTCCGTTCCCCTCCCACCCCGGACGAAGTCTCGTCTTCCCCGAGCCAAGTCTCCTGGGAAAAACAAGGACCCTTTCGCCACGGGTCTTTCGGTGGCTCTGCTGCCGTTGACTGATAAGGATTTTTCAGACAGCGCGACCCCATTCTTTCCTCCGGACCGCGAGTACCGCGAATGCTGGTAAGCTTCTTGTTCTTCTCCCTTTTCCCTTTCCCTCTTTTCTCGACGGACTCTTTTTTTTCTTTTCATCTTTTTTGTGGATTCATTATTGGGCTACCTGCCTGTACGGGTTCCCTTTCCGCCTCGAACCCCAGCTGTTCTAAAGTAGGGGCGTCTTTTTCTCGTTTCTTTCTGACTGGTCACCACCTTTCTTCCAGGGTCCTCTGTTCTCTCGTCCTCCTTCCCCCACGTCCCGTACGTTTAGTAGAGGCGAACTCGATGACATGTCTCCTTGCACGATGTTGCTTTTGTCTCCTCCCGTTTAAGAAACGCGCCTGCCGGGGAAAAACTGTGACCCTTACAGCCTTTTTTTCTTTGCTTTACGTCAATCTGTTATCAGCTTCCTTTTACGCCGCCTTTCATAGCACAGCGAAGCTAAGGGCTACCCCACACGAGTTGCGTCTTTCCTTCTTTTTGTGACCGGGTTATGGATATGTCTTCTTTTCCCCCGTTCTTTCCGCTTCTGCCTGAGTCCGCGACGAGTCTGTGGTAGAGCTCCTCTATTCTACTTTCTTCTTTCCCACCACCCCCCACCCCCTTTCTTCTTCGCCCGTGTGTGCTATAGAGGTTGGTACAGTGATGGCGGATCGTCCTCTTCTTTTCCTCAAAACTCGATGTCCTATGCGAGTCCCCCCCCGTTTCTTCTTGCCACATTCTTACCTTCTTCTCTGCCCTCGCGTTTATTTTCCTAAGTCTCCCTTTGCCCTTTCGATGGTTTCGAGTCGGTTTTTATGTTGGCCGCCGACCGGGGCCCACCTCTTTCCTCGATTTATCTGTCGGCTGCAGTGGTCTGAATGCCGCATTGTTCACTGTTCCCCCCCTCTGTTACTTTTTGTTACTTTCACCCTTTTTTTTCTGACTTTGGCCGAAGTGTTCCTCCGGTTCGTCGACGACGCGATAGCCACCGTAGAAGTTAGGGAAAGATGTTTTTTCTTTCCCTCCTTCCCCGTCTCCTCTATAAAGTTTTCTATTAACCTATTTTCGACGTCAACTACCGGCAGTCTTCCAGGCGCCCCCCCTTCCTCCTCTCCTTTTTTTAGTTTGGGACCAGTAAGGACTTTTCCAAGTCAGATTCCCTCCTTTCCTCGACTTGGGCCAGTTCTCCCCCCGACTTCCCCATCTAAGTCCCTGGCTGATGACCTTGACCCGGTCTCGTTTTCTGTCGTCGCACCTCCCCGACGGATAGCCGGGTCCCTTGTAGGAAGTAAGATCGATCCCTTCTTTGCCTTCCCCCAGCGTTTTTTTTCACGCTTTTTGTCGACTATTTTCTCCCTGATGGCGATTTTTGATGGGGCGTCTGGCCTTCACCGAAGTCTTAGATAGAAGCACAGTCATGAGCCCCCCAGTTTCTCCGATTTCTACTAGCGTTTCCCCTTTTTTGCGCTTTTCTCCGTTGTTCTTTGTAGTAGCGTGTCCGGAGATTGTTTTAATTTCCCAGTGGTGATTTTTTCCTTACACCGTGTCAGTTGTTTTTCCTCACATTCTGGTATTCCTCGTCGCATGTTCTTCCCCCGCCTGAAGTGATGTTTTGGTAGCTATCGACGCAGAAGTTCTTCCCGGACTTCCCCTGCTTTTTCATTTACACTTTTTTTTTTCTTTTCTCGACGGATCCTGAGTTCCCCCAAACACCACATCCGGCCTTT
>Ga0179591_1132029_pt1 | contig 12246 bp, 20 predicted proteins | sample CZOMad2_1_08_16f_FD_182891 | JGI IMG/M metagenome (GOLD analysis project Ga0179591, IMG submission 182891) | Vadose zone soil fungal communities from Angelo Coast Range Reserve, California, USA - CZOMad2_1_08_16fungal (PacBio error correction) | ecosystem: Environmental > Terrestrial > Soil >... | reverse complement strand
TCGAGAGCCCACCGATTCTTTCCGCACCTTCCGCTTACCCGTCTTTTCTCGCTGGATTTTAGATCCACTGACGCGCCACCCATCACGTGTCTTACTTCTTGATTTTCCCCCCCCTTACCCGCGTTTTTTTCCACCAGCACAGTGCGTTTTTTTACGTTTTCCCCTACACCCGGCCCTCTCTGTCGATTGTCCCCCCCAGTGGTTATGACACTTCAGTTCTCTAGAACAAATGCTGGGTATACTTAGCCCCTGACGCGATTTTCTTACACTTGCAGGCAGTGTCGGTAACGAAAGACTGCCCTTCCCTCAAATTTTGTTTCCCCATTTCAAGATTCAAGCGCAACCCTTTTCCACTACCGCAGCGAAGCAGTCTTGCTCCTTTGACCCCGTCTTGATTTTTAGCCCGCTTTTTCCCACATCCTGGCCCCCTGCATCGATGGGACCCCCCCGTGTTGATGACCTGTTCGGTATACCGTGCGCGATTTCAAAGCTGCCCGATTTTTCTTCAAGAGCGACCAGGCACCTTGACACCGCCGATTCGTTCCACTTACTTTTGCTCTACCAGGCCCTTTTTTTTCAAACGATCCGGCCTATGAAGCAGCTTTCGTGCACACACCGTTTGGGTCGTGTCCCTTTCCCCTCCCTGTGCATTTTGCGTATTAATGGATCCCAGGTGGGCCGTCCTGCTCTTGGTCCTTTTTTTTATGCGTGTGTTCGGCTTTCGTGCAATCGAGCGCACCTGTTGTCTTCAGTGTAACTGTGTGTCCGCCGCGTCTTTTTTCTTGTTATTTCTTTGACTTCCAGTAGGTCTCCCTCCCCTCCGCTGTACCCTGCCCGTTCCCAACATATTCTCGGTCCCACCAACATCCTTTTTTTTATCCCCAGTGGACATTACCCCCCTCCCTGCCCATTCAGCAGTCGGCTGTTTTTCCCTCTTGAGGATCTGTATAGCAGCATTTCAGGCTCCGCCTTTTTTTATTTCGCCCGTTTCCCCGCTAACACGGTATGTGCTCCATCCAGGACTCTACCTACTTGGGCGCACACGACTTTCTGTCCTGGTTTACCGGGTGTTGCCTACCCCAATGTGTCATCCGCCATTATGTCTCGCTCTAGCAGGCTCAACCAGTGTTCCCCCCATTCCTCGTTCGTCCTATTACGCCTATAGATCCTCCCCTTTACAGCTTGACTCCCTATTCCCGAGCACACCACTCAGTCCCGATGCTACCGATACACAAAAAACCCACCCTGTGCTATTTTACGTCTCTTTCCCCCGACAGCTGTGGTTACACCCTGCTCGAGTCCGGGTTTCCGAGCTCTTTCTCCCTCTTCAACATCTTGCCGATACGATTGTATGCTTTTTCTGGACACACAACCAAAAATTCCCGTCCCCCTTCCCTGCGAGGTCCCTTACCAATCGATTTGATCCTTCTCGTTTCCCCGACTTGAATGTTATGCCTCATCTCATTTTTTGTTAAACCTCCTGGTTCCTCTTTCCCGTTCCAATAAGCGAGACCCCCCTAACCTTACTACGTCGAGCGAAGTCTCTACCCTTTTTCTTTCACACCTTAAGTCCCTCGTTTCCCTGACTCCGACTTCGCTATACCGACCTGATACCGCACCAGGAACTTTCCTTTCTCGTTTCTTTCGACGGTTCCCACGTCAATTCCCCCGGACTTCAGCGATTTTTCAAACCGTACCTCGGTGGACAACACTGAGTGCTACTTGATGCACTCCTCTCCCGCGATGGGAACACTGCATCGGACCATCTCTTAGGTTCATTTTCTCAGTTGTTCTCGTCCCCTTGGACTTTCCCTTCTGTCTTCCTTTCAATGGTTTTTTTTCACAAGGAGGACAAGTCCGTAATTCGTCCCATCCCCTCCGTGTCATTTCTCTCTCCCTACTTTCCTCCTCCTCCGTGTTGTGTTTCCTCTGCCTCAAAAGACACGTCCTATTTGTTTTCCTTGTTCACCAATGAAAAGGACCCCGTGCTTTACTTTTTTTGCCTGTCAATCAATCAACCCATCACGATCCTCCCGGCTCCAGTTTCGGCCCCCCCACCGTTATTCGTTCATCATTTCCCCTCCTTTTTTTTGCCATGACTTTCGTATTCCTCGATATTAACCTTTACCACCCTTTTTGACCTTGTCACATGGAAAAACCCGACTGATTTTCTTCTTTTTTTCGTTCATTCGAGCGATCAACTGGAGTGAGGAATCCCAGCGGGACACCCCTTAAGTTTTTTTTTTTTCTCCCCCGGATGTCTCGACTTCCTTTTTTTCTTTCTCCCTCCTTTTCTCTTTGGTCCGTTTAAATTTGCCTGTGACCAAAAGCCCTAATTCCAATCACCCCGTGTCGTGATAAAAGGCGTACCCGAAATCCCTTATGCGTTGATTTCTTCAGCACATTCCCATCCCCCCCACCTTTCATCAACATCTTTATTGAGGTACACCTACAAGGAGCTGGACCACGGTGAAGATTTGAATTTTCCGCAGCCTTTTTCGGCCCCCCCCGTCCCTTATGCCCCCTCGTCTTTCTAAGGAGAACCCACATAGAGCGTCTTCCCCTTGATTGCCTCCCCGTCGACCACCACAGCAATGTCGCCACATCGGCATGTTTTTAGTCCACACCCCCACCTCATTACGACTGCCTTCGTGCTGTCTCACCGCTTATGTGCCCTTTTTATTCCCTTCAGCTCCCGTTGCGCCTTGTACCGGCGGACGCCACTCGGGAGTTTTGCATTGCTGCTCCACATCCCTAGTTTTTTTTCATAAACTTATTCCATTTTTTTTCCCTGCCGCCGTGCCTTCCAGTTTTCTTTCTTCCAAATCGACTGTTCCACAGACCCACCCCCTGTTCCTTCCCCTCCCTGTCTGCCTTGTCAAACCCCCCTGGTTTTGCAGAAAAACCTACGCGCGTCCTGGCGTGTCGTATTCAGTGTTTTTCCTTCACGCGATTTCCCCCGACCCCCCAGTCTTCCCCCTTATGTGACCCCCGACTCTGTTACCGTTGATATTAGACCTAGGCCAGGTAAGACTTGCCCCTGCTACTCATGTCGCCTTCACATTATTGTAACACCGGCCTTTTACCCCCTTCCCCTTCGTCTCATACTTTGATGATGGTCGCCTCACGGTCGTGCCCTTCAAAACACCGGAACAAGATAGCCAGGAACCAACTTTTTCCCCCCCCGAACACTCCCTGCCCCCCTTTCCCCGTTGCCCCCCCCAAGACTATGAGAACTCTCCGATTTCGCCAGCTTCGAGTGCCCGATGCCGTCGCTGCCTTCCCCTTTTTTTCCCCCTGAGACTTGCATACCTCTTCTGTGAATCCAGTGACGCCCCCCTCACGGCAGCCCCTTTCCATCTCGCGCCCTTTTGGCGTATTGTTTTTTTTTTTCTTTGTTTTTTTTTGGTGTTTGTTTTGCTACTTCTCTACTCTCGCGCCACGTTAGAACCCCCATGCTTCTTTCCTTCTCACAAAACCCCCAAACACCCCCACCCCCCCCCCCCCCCCCCCCCCACCCTTCTTTCCATCTTCCTCCGAAGCTCTATTTCCTCCTTCGTGAAACACAACCCCCCCTGTTTTTGAATTGCACGTATTCGGCCCTTTTCGTTCGTCCCCACGTTCTGTGTGTGCCACACAGTGACATCGGCGTCATGAACTCCTGCGCTCGCACTTTTTCCCCTAACGCGCCTGTCTTCCCTACAGACCGTTGCCTAGATGTTTCTTTTTACGGACACCCGTGAAACCCACCTCCCGGGCTGGAAGTTTTATTTTCTCAACCGACGCCCACAAATTTTTTGTTTGCAGTCCACGTGGAAAACGGCCACCACTGTTTTTTTCTTTTTCTCTCCCTTCCCTTGACGCGTGTTTTTTCTAACACTCCGAAATACGAGTTTCTGAAAAATCGTTTTTCCTTCGATTTCCTCTCTCTCTTTTCCGTCTTGTTTTGAGATTCCGATCCTTCTTTCTAGCCACACCGGTTCCGACCCCCTTGTTTGATTCCTCGTCCAGTATGGTACTCCCAAGACGCTCCACTCCCCCCTTGCTTCCTTATCATTTTCGCCCTTTTTTCTCAACATCCCATTTAAGTTTCATTGCGGGCGCCTTCACTTTCCGCACTTACCCCTTTGCTTTTTTTTCTAAAAACTCTTTTTATAGGCAATTGACAAATATGAGGTGATACTCCCGACTTCGATTTCTTTTCCTCGCCCAACTGTGATTGTGGTTTTTTCCTTCCCAAGGATAGACTTATCGCGCTTGTTGCGCCTGGATTTTTCCCCAGAATTTATGACACCACTTGCCCGACAATATTCAATTCAAATTTGCTTTTTTACTGCAATTTTGCTTTTACAGCTATTTTTCTTCTGAGCGTCTGCATCTGGCCGAGCCTTTACTTCCCAGCTCCCTCCTTCAGCTTCTTTCTCCCCCGTGTGATCGCCGGTTATTTTCTCAGATATGGACCTGACGCATTTGTTCTTCCCCACTGGCGACCAGTCCTTCCCCTTGCACGCAACGTACTGTCTTACTGACCCCTTTCGACTTTTACGTCCTCTCTCCACCCCTCATAGACGGACTCTATCTATCAAGAATTACTTGGGGGTTGACTCTGCCGTTGATAATTCTTTCGTCTGCCTGTATTTCCTTTTGTGTCCTGCAGATCTGTTTTGTTTCTGGTGCATCTTTTGCTGCCGCGCCATCGAGCGTCTTATTCTCGTTTCTGGTGTGTGCCTACATTGTGGTTCATTTCATTTACTTCTACAGCAGCGGTGTACGCTTACATTCCGTGACCTACTCACTTCGCGTACGTTACTGACCAAAGGACGTTTGTTTTTCCCCAACTGTTTGCCTCTCACGACCCCTCGTTAACTTCCTTCCCCCCACGCGCCTCCAGTGAGCTTGAGATCTTGAGGATGGTTCTTTTGCCTAGTCATCGTCCTCTTCTTCCACTACATTTGCTTCTTCACCCCCTGGTTTCGCTCCCAGTTTTTTCGCCAGTAATTCCGAACCTAGCTGACCTGTTTCGTTTTTTTTTAAACTTGCCGTTGATGAGCTACATGCAGGTTAGGCAGGATGCCACCCTATTTTCCCCCGCTTCATACCTCGTTGCCAATGCTCTCAACGTGAGTGACACAAAACTTCTCGTGCCCCCCACACGTCTTCTGCCTCCTGATATCCCAGACACACACCTAAAAAAACCCACCAATCAAAACAAATAAACAACATTAACTGTTACCCCCCTAAAAATAAAACACTCCAACCTAAAACAACCCGTCTTTACGATTGCCATATTACCGAGCTGTGACTCTCCACCCCGTTGCTGAGTTCATGCCCATCCCACTCATCTGCCTATTTGTGCCCCTTCTCCCCTTCTGGCAACGGCGATGCTAAGCGGTGCCCAATGGGACCACATCAAACAGTCACACCGTGAACCACCCAGTTTTTGTTCACCCCCTTTTTCTTTTTTACCCTTTCTCAAGGACTCTACGCTCCCAGATTTTAGTGATGTCCTGCACTTTTTTTCTGAATTATCTTTCATTTATTTAGCGCCACAACCTTTCATGTCGTTCTCCAATTCTTCTTCGCGCCCTTTTTTGCTCCCCCTTCCAAGGGTTCTTTTATTTCAGAAAAGCTTCCTCCGCTCGGACCCCTTCCCCGCACTTCCCTCTAAACTCACCCTTCGGAGCTCAACCAGTTGTTCGACCGCACAAGCTCACCCTTGTCTCAGCCCTTCCCCCCGCTAACTTAACCCAGAGTTTAAACTGTAGTCAGTGATGAATCCGCTCTCTCCGCTTTGCGTTCACACACCTTCTCCTCTCTTACCCCCTTAATGAAATTCACCCACGTTCATTCTTTCCCATCAGTACACTCAGCCCCCACAAGTCCCGAAGTTTTTCACCAGCTTTTGTCATCTATGTCTCTACTAATTTGTTGCAGAGAATTAACCCTCCCACCCCGATGTTTTTCTTGCGCGACCTCCTTCCTTTATCGAGTGCAACATTGCAAAAGGACATAGGCGCTCGCTCCAGTTTATTTTTTTTTTTCCTTTTTTTTTTTTCTTCTTTTCTCATCCCCCTCCTTCTATTTTGCACTTCTTTGTGAGTGCTAACCATAAGCCTTCGTCGCGATCCTTCCGTACCTCCCCCTAAGTTTTCCACTTTTTCCGTGTTCGCTGACCAACTTTGGTTGGACTTGTGCGTCGACTCGAGAACATTCTCCTCCTGTCCCCTTTTCCTAGTTTTTCGGTTTCCTGATAATCCCGCGGAACATGGTTTGCCACCCTCTCTGTCTCCTAATTACTCCTACATGACGTGTTCTGTCTTCTCTAAAAATTGCCAGTACCCTCCCCTTTTGCACCAGTGTATATTCCACTATCTGCTGCTTATCTTTCCTTTCTATGCAAGCAAGTCCATCATGTCCGTCGCATGACGGATTTTTGGAATCCTTCGTTTGGCATTTCCAACGCATTAGTGCCCCCTCCTCTTTCGCCGCATCCAACGGCTTCATTATGCCCCAGCTTCCCATCTTTTTTATCTTTTTAATAGTTTCACTTTACAAAAACAAAAAAATAAAGCCCGCCACACATTCCTAGGTTGGAGACGTTTGCCCTCATCTCCTTTTTCCGTCTTCATTTCTTCCTTTCGCTTTCTCTACGGTCTTTACTGGGGCTTTCACTTTTTTCGTCTTTTTCAGTGCCTATAGTATCCTCTCATCAAGTATTCCATCTCTGTTCGGCGGAAAGTCAGGTAACTTCTGCGCCCAATCACCGCACACTACCCCCCCCCGTGCTTATCAAACGCTTCAACCCTCCTAGCACACAATACAACCCCCATAGAACAATGCCTGCCCAACCAAAGCCCCCTACGGCCAAACCCCAACAAACACCCACCCCAAACGCCCCAAAACCAACAGGTGACCAAGGCATCCACCAATACCCCCAACATAACCCCTACCCACTCAGACCCCAACCCCAGCCCAAACTGCAAATCACACCCCACGCCCAAAATAACACCCGGATTACAACACCAGAGACCCCGACTAAGCCACCAAATAAAAAAATAACTCCACCAAAAGTTAAAAGGGAACAAAAAACATACTCACCAGCCCCAAAAAATCAGTTTTATTTTTTTTTGTGAAGTTCGAACAAGATTAAACAAAGTGATTTTTGTCTTATCCAATCCTTGTTTTGAGTGCTTCATAAATTTCCTTTTCTTTTTTTTAACTTATAACCCTCTCGCTCCTTCACTAAGACCTTGCCTGACGACTGAAACAACAACCCCCAGCACACTCCCCCCTTCCAACCCGTAACAGGACCTGACTCATGCCCACCCCCCAACCCCAAATGCACCCCCGTTTTTTAATACCCTCTCCCTTCTGCCATTTTCTTGTGCGATTGCTGCTCCCTTCCCTCTTTTTTCTCCCGACCTCTCTCCTTTTTTACCGCACGCATTTCCAGTGATAGCTCCGACATTGCCTGTTTCGCCCTTTCTCCTTACCCTTACCACCCTTCCCTCCCCACTGAGGCATCGTGCGCTCGAGGCAGCGCCTTGCCCGCCCCCCACCCGCCTGTCTTTTTTATTTTTTTTTTTTTCGCTTTTTTGTTTCAGTGCCCCCAGATTTTCCGAAATGCCCTTTTCCAACTGGTCGAACCATTGCCCCATATGCCGGCGATGAACCACCCCAAGCAATTTTGCCGAAAGCTCGTCTATCCCCCCGGATGCCGGATAAGCGGTTGCTTCCTTACAGTCGTATTCTCGTCCAGTGACGAATTCCTGGTGTTCAGTTTTTTTAGTACCCGTCGCGCTGCCTTTTTCCGGTTGTAGAGGTATAGCCCCTCTCGTTCACAGGTATCACTTCCTCTACACTCCACCCGCATAACATCTAATGCGCTGTGCTTTTGCCTGTCAAAAACTTTCTCGCCTCCGGACCCTTGCTTCTTTTATTAGCTTTCCTAATTCGTAACCAAATTCCTGCCCCCTATTCAGGTCCCTATTCGTTACCCGCAAGCTTCTGCGTTTTTCTATCAGAACTCCCCTGCGTCCCTAAATTATTGCTCTTTCACCATCACCCCCTTTTTCAACTAACTCACGAAGTCTCCCCCCGACGTAAACAGAACCAAAACTTTTGCTTCCCCAGCAACTCTTTCTTTTTCCTTTGTTGATTTTCGGACTCTTTCCCCCCCCACGCAAAGGGGACAAGGCCGCGGGTCCTCAATTCTCCTTCACCCCTTTTTCTTCTTTTTTCAAGTAGTCCTCCCTTTTGAATTGAACCCATTGCTGCGACTTTTGGACTTCACCAGTGCGCGTCCGTCATCCCCCGACCACTTCCTTTCCTTGAAAAAATAGTGGCTCGTGAATCTTATTTTTCCCCCGTCCTTTGTTTTGATTTTTCTTTTTCCCCGCTCTCGCCACCCCTTTTTTCAGAAACGCTTTCGGATTCTCTCCGACGTCACGGCTTTCTATCAAACTTTTCGCAACCTTGGCCTTCCTCTTTTCACTCGACTTTTCCTCAAACCCCTTTACTCTTTTTTTCTCCAACTACCTCTTCCCCCGAACCTGCGTTTTCGTCACGTGCTTCAGGTTTTTTCACAACCGGCCACGTATATTTGTTGACAAAGGTTCCTCCTGCTTCGATTAGCTTTAAAGTGATGTGCCAAGTTTTTTGCAGGACTTTTTCGAGTTTTTTATACCTTAAGTTTTAACTTCGGGTCACCTACTGAGCAGACTTCCCTTCCCCCCCCCTTCAAATTGTTCATGGTCCGGAGCGAACATCTATCGGCGTGCCGTTCTTATTTTCCCCTTTGATGACCTGACGCTTTTCATCCTTAGCCCTTGGTCCGAACCCACCCCCCCACCCCCCCCCCCCCCCCCACGTTTTTACTTCCCCGGTGATACCTTTTCGAGCTGCATCCCCCCTGCTTGGGTCGATCCCCTGACCCGCGCCCTTTTTTTGAACTTCCCTGGAATGCTGCATATCTTCCACTCTCTGGCCATTGCGGCTCTCCTGCACGGCACTCGAAGCCTCTTCCTCAACATCTATGACGACGGCACAGGCTTACGGTTTATCCCTGCCGTTTCATATTGGATGGAAGTTTTCCTCATCATGCGATTTGTTCAGTTATTTTTTTTGCTCACGGATGCGCGCAACTACCCGCGCGACACGCTCTATCCTCAGTTTTTTTTTACGCGCTTTTCCAGTTTAGTGAACTGAAGCGATTGTAACTCCCCCTACCCAGTCGGCCCCCTACTTCTCTTTTTTTAACCCCATGTGCCCACTGATTTCGGCTAACCCCCATCTTTCAGCCCCTCCTTCCACTTGACAGCCACCTACCCTTCCCCACTGCCGTCTTCTAGTGCATACCTTTCTTATATGGTATGCAGTTTTCTTTTGATTACTTTATCGTGAGACATTTGATGAACGCCAGGTCAGTTACCCCCTATTGCTCCTCATAGACGCTGACTGCCTGTCGGTGCGAAACAATTTTCCAAGTGATGAGCAAGGCGCCCCTCTCCCCACGTGCACGCCCACCTGACCCCCCCCGTCGGCACAGTTTTAGAGGTCAGTCGATACCCTATTTTTCTTTCCCGTGAAGCTGAACCCCCCTCCGACGCACAAACGAGTTTCCACCTCCCAGAACGACTTTGGTATTTAACGATTCTTTTCCCTTCTCTTGTTGTCTCCTCCCGGCTGTTCTCCCCTGTGTCATTTGCGCGTGAGAAAGCGACATTTCCCCTTTACTTTTCATGTTTACCCCCCCCACTAACTCAATTCCACCCGTGTCCCCTTCTCCTGCGAGGCCCCCCATACGATTGATGAACGGCTGCCTTTGTTGACTTTTTACTTCTCAGCCAGATTTCGTGTCCGACCGTTGATCCGACCTTTTTTAGTTGAGGAACTCCCCCGCACATTTTTTCCTTTCACAACACACCAAACCCACCGTCTGTCGATCCTCTTTGTCTCCCTCCCCCCCCTTTTAAACCCCTTCCCCCAGTTTTTTCCTCACTCCCTGCTTCGCTTGACACTCCATCTAATCAGATCTCGTTCGATAAAGTACCCTCACCCCCGTTGCACAGCCTTTCCCCGTGCCGGATTTACAATCAAAAGTTTATTTTGAAACTGCAGGCGGATATGTACCTCTCCCTCGTGTTTTCTATGCACAGCATCTGCATCTACGTATGTTTATATGTCTCGAGCAACAACCTGCTCTGTGCGCTTACTGACATTGTTCCACATTAAGAACCAGTCCTCCTTTTTCGCCAGTCGGTCTTTTTTCTTCCTTCTCTTCCCTCCCCGTTGTTGTTATTGATCTTATGGCGGTCTTGAATTTAGGATTGTTCCTGTCTGTCGCCCCCTGAAAGTCGCCCTCCTTCGTCCCATCCCCTTTTTTCCGAAGCCAACTTAACCACCTCCTCTATCGCCACTGCCTCCATTTGCTTTTACCCCACAGCGCTGTATTTTCCCGATCCTCTGCAGTTCTCCTTTCGTTTTTCGTCGCTGAACTCCACTCCGTAACGGTGGTAGGAAGTTTCCTTTCCCCCACCCCGTTCGACATTTTTTTCTTTTCTTTTCCTGTTGGTCAACTTACCTCGCGTTTTTTACGCGGCGCCGCTAATCAGCGGTCCCCCCCCCCTTCCGGTTTTTTCGGTTTGATTTCTTCCGCCTTTTTGCCACTGACGGGTTATCGCTAAATGACAGGTGTTTACAGGCCACCCCCTAATTACCTTCCCCCCCTTATTTCATCCAGATTTACACCGACCCTTCTCTGCGGACGACTCACGCACAGCCAAGTTCACCACCCACCCTCCTGCTTGTCGACATCTCACCCTTCGCAGTTAGTTCCGGGGCCTTCTTTTTTGTGGCCACCTCATTTAGCACCTCCCCCCCCTTTTCCCCTTCTTCCTCCCCTAAGGCACGCATGACTTTCCTGCCAGCCAGGTCTCCCAACACATTTCGTAGCGGATCGTAAACCCCGGAGTCCTCTTCTTTGAGTTGTATTGACTCTGTGAGGTTTTCAGCTTCACCCTTTCCACAATCGTATTTCTTCCTAGACCCTTCCCTGGGTGTAGCGGCGTTGGACTTTTTTTTTTTGGTGGAGCGCATTATTTTTCCTCACCCCCATTTTTGTTCCTGTCCAAGTCAGTCGGAATTCGGCTGCCAATAGATCTCAGTGGCCGCCGAGCCCGCTCCCAATGTCTCGGCGAAATTTTTCTTGCTATCCAGTCTTTCCCCCCACTCTTGCACCCCCTTTCCGTTCCCTCCTAGTGTTCTTCTTCGTGGACTTCCGTTTCGTATATATTTTTTCCAGACAGTGTTTTTTTTGACTTTGTAAAACATTTTACGCGCTCAAGTTGGTCCGCCCCCCCCTTTGCCTGCCCCGTCTTTTTGCAATCACTTCCCTAACCCACCTGCGCCAACCTTCAAACCCCTGTTCTAGACATTTCCTTGCGGCTGCGGCCTCCTTTTCCTGAGCCTCCCTCCACCCTGTCCCAACCATTTTGATCCAACCCCACGGTTACCTCACAGGATCACACCCTGACAAACAGGTTTCTGAAAACCAAGCCACTTTTTTCTTTCAGTCCCTGCTTATAGCCTTCCGACAAGTCCCCTTTGTGCCGTTCCAGTATTTGTCCCCTCCCCCAATCAGCATTAAAACACCCCCCCCCCCAACAGGAGCCCCCCCGCAGATATGCGTTTTTCCCAATCCGTTTTGTGTCTCTCACTTGAGCACACCCCACTCCTTTTCACCTCTATTCACGTAGCCCTGGTTTGCAACGGGGTCCCCACTACCCAAGCTGATTTTTCCCCCTCTTCCGCCTTTCAATCTATTCCTAGGGACCCCATCACCAGAGTCTCCCCCGTCTTCGTCGATAGATTTCGATTCTTCTTTGAAACCACACTTGAATTGCACTTTTTTTTCTGGCTTTCACTTCCTTTTAACCCTCCCAATCTGAGGTTTTTTGTCCCCCCCCACCTTAGTCACAATAAGGAACGATCGTACACCACACTTTTCTTCAGTATTAGTCGAAGTCGTCGTTTCCCCTCCCCCTGTCATCACGCCTCTGGTTTTCCTGTAACCACGCTTTCACCCCCCCGGGGACTGTCCGAGCATTTTTGCCCTGACCGCCTTGGGCTTTTATCTGCACTTTCTGCCCCTCTCCTATTCTTGGCGTTTTATCTCCATCCAGTTGACGCGTCCAGATTTCCCCCAAGCGAGTTTTTTTTGCCCCCCCTTTTGATCTGATTCCCTTG
>Ga0179591_1426000_pt1 | contig 12247 bp, 17 predicted proteins | sample CZOMad2_1_08_16f_FD_182891 | JGI IMG/M metagenome (GOLD analysis project Ga0179591, IMG submission 182891) | Vadose zone soil fungal communities from Angelo Coast Range Reserve, California, USA - CZOMad2_1_08_16fungal (PacBio error correction) | ecosystem: Environmental > Terrestrial > Soil >... | reverse complement strand
GTGCTGTGTCTCGGCGAGAATTGCTCCCCCCTTTCTGGACCACGGAAAGGATTGATTCCCATTATTTCTTTGAGATCTAGGTCCGGGTCTTTTTCCTTCCCTTTAGAGCCAAGGGCTGCCCTCTTTCATCTGTGTTTTCCGCTTAAGCGGACAGAGCATTTCCCCCTTTGTTCGTTGTTTTAGTCTTCGGGCTAGTAGGCTTCCTCTTTTTTTTTTCGAGCTGTCCCTGGGCGGAGTTAATCTCCCTCGACACGGTGAAGACTCCTTCTCTCTTAAGGGATTATACCTTGGAGTGTTTTTTGATGAAGAAATAGCGCCCAGCCTTTCTCAGCGTCGGTGACCAGAGCCCCCTCTTTTTTATCAAAAGGGAGTACTCTAGGGCTGATAATCCATCTTCTTCCTTTCTTTCCAAGTTGCTAAGTTGAAAAAGGTCTTCTTCCGTTCAATCCTCTTCGTTGTTTTCGAGAGATGTTGACGGAGAGGTCCCCCTCTCCCCTTCCTCTAGATGCTCACACATCATTGGCCGCAGGAAGGATCTTGTGATCGGAGTAGCGCGGGTCACCGTCAGTCTTTCTTTTCTCGAGGGCGTAATCAAGGGCCTTTCCCCTCCTGCCTCGGCTTTCACCCCCCTTATCCACCCTTTTCACCTCGACCAGGGACTTCTCTCCCCCCATGCTCAGCCGAATACTAACGAACCTTACTCCACACAAAGAAGGGAGAGTTTTCCTTGCTTAGAGTCTCCCTTCTGCAAATGGAGGACCCTTTTCTTCCTTTAACTGCTCGCCTACCCGGAAAGGAACGAGATCTCCCCCCCCCCTCGGTGTACGGTTACCAACCGCTTCTGGTCCATCATGTGGAAGAGGAGAAGCCCCCTCGCGGAAAAGGGAGGAAACGGCACCTCCTGACGAAGAGAAGCTTCTTTTCCCACGGACGACAAGAGCCCTTTTGAGGGAAAGCCTTTTGCCTTCTTCCCTAAGAAAAGAGCGGCCGCTCCCGCGTAGGGTGGTACTCAAAAAACAAAAGATCTTCTCCCCCAGCTTAAATGCACTCAACCCCCGCTAATTAGCGAAACAGGTCCCAACAAGGGATAATTAGGAACGGTTTCCTCGCTTCGCTCACGGTTATAGCCGCCCAGGCTGTCTTTTTCTTCACCATCGCATTTATGGTTTGCCCGTACCCGTTTTTCGGGGGAGATCTTCCCCCGATGATGCGGCGCATCTGGCCCCTCTCCTTCGTTTCAGGGGGTCTTTTCTCCTTGTGCTGAAAAGATAGTGTTCTTGATTTGGTGCCTTTCTGGTTGCCAGAAGAAATAGGTTTCCCTTCCCTTTTCAGGGGAGGAGATTCACCCGTGGACCCCTTCGTTCCCTCCGGTCCCTCAGCGAAAGGTGGAGGTGGACTTTCCCCTTTTTTTATGCAGAGGATGAGCTAATCGACCTGTTTTCTGGGAAGGCTCCAAGATAGATAATGTTCCTCCCCCTTATAATTATAGATGAGGAGAATGGTGAGGGCGGTTCGAAGCGGTGAGGGAAAGGGTCTGGTTCTTTTCCCTCTCCCCCCTCTTCGGTAAGAGAAAGTGACGAGCTCTCCCCTGATAGAAGTTTTTCCCTTTTTCAAGGGTCGATGACCTCAGTGGTATTAACAGCCTCTTTTCTTTTATCAAAGCATTCCGGAGGCCCACGCTTTTCCCATTCCCTTTATTTTCGGTAGCGTCTCTTTCCCTCCCCCCTTCAGAGCATATCGTTAGTACACTTTCTCCCGCGTATCCTTCCGCGAGCTGTGGGACCTCCTTCCCCCTTTCAAGGCAACTGGCGTTCCATCTCGTCTCCCTATGTGGAGCTGCTTGGGTGCGTGACCATAATGAAGTCCGCCCGTTTCTGATCAGCGTAAAATGACGCTCCTTCTTTTTTTTTTTTCTTTTCCAACGGTCGCAGACGAGCTATCCGCGCCGTATTTGCGCGCATTTTCCCGTACAAGTAGGAGACTTCCCCCTGTGGGAAGCCCCCTCCCAGCGGAGCGGATCCTCTTTTTTCCTCCCTTGCCCAAGGGTTGTCTTCACTTCCGCTCCTGCCGACGACGGTTGGCCGGCACGGTGTTTTCTCCCCCCCCCATGCTCAAAGGGGCAAGAAGAAAAGACGAAGGGGGTAGGGTGGTGAGTATTCTCTTACTTCCGAAATTTGCTTTTTCCCTCCAGTAGGAAAGGTAATTGAAGTAGCCTTTTTTCCCACGTCGACCCCCGGTAGCATCTTCCATTGCGTGAAGAAGCTTTTCTCGAGCTGCAAGAGCACCGCAGCTCTCCCGAGGGGTTCTAGCGAAAAGTTGGCTCCCTCTTCCTCCCCCTCCGGTCATGGCTTTCTTTTTGCTTCCCGGTGCTTTCGTCGCCTGCGGCACTTTTTAGGAAGAACCGGCTTCTGATATAGCACCTAGGTAGCGTAGTTATCATTCAGGACCGCCGTGCCCTTCTGACATTGGCCCGGAAGGTGCCGCAGACTTCCCGTGAAGCCTCCTCCTTTGGTCGGGCATGCTGGGACTAGTAGAGAAAAAGGCCTCGGTCCTGAGTGAGAGTCGCCTTGCTGCCAGTCTGTTCCGGTGGGGATGGAGAAGTACTTCTTTTTTCCTTCGTCGGAGTGAACCGAATCGACGTTTCCGTGAACCCTTCGCGGTGGATAAGGAAGGAGTCCCCCCCCCTCTTCAAAGCCCCCGATCGGTCTGACCCTTGTGAGGGGCAGCAAAGACACCAGTGTTTCTTTCTTCCCCCGGCCGACGCAGACGTTCATCCGCTCAGCGTAGAGACATTTTCTCCTCTCAGCGCGAAAGGAAGTGGATTCTGCATACGGGCCTGGTTTGAGGTCCGAGACCTCGTTTTCTTTTCTCCTCTTGTAATAATCACTACGTTGGGGTGGTTGAGGAGAGATGGCGCCTTCGGGAAAGTTGTTCTTTTTCCTCCACTTCCGCCTATCCGCCCGGATGCAGATAATCTTTTTTTTTTCCTTCTCTTGCAAAGCGGGACGGACCCCTCCTCTGAGCTCCCCCCGGCGCCGGCAGGACGTAGCTTTTTTTCTTTTTTTGGCTGTGCGGCCCAATTAACAATGGTCATGACGCGATCTTGTCCTTCTTGGACGCCGGAAGGATCCCCTTTTTTTTTTTCTCAGCCCGTCGAGGCAGGTTAAAGCCGACTCTTTTTCTTTCTACGGAGCCGCTCTCAGTTCGACGCTCAAAATGACCGAGTTCTCCTCCTTTTCCCCGAAGGGACAGGACCGACATTTCGTTCGAATGGTTCACAGGAGGAAAAGGTCCCTTTCCACGGAGGTAATGAGCGACCCCACTACGCCCGCCCTTCTCTACGCGGTTAACTAATAACCTTTTTCTTTTTCTCTTCTTCTCCGAAATAACAGTCGATTACGACGTCTACTGAGCTACCGTTCAGAAATAAATACCTCTTTTTTTTCGACAGCCTAGGTGAAGAGCTGCGGGCGCTGCAGCTCTACCATTTTCCCCCTGCGGCCACGATACGACCCCCCTCTCAGATGGTCGACGTAGCGGCGCCTTTCCGTCCAGGAACCGGTCCGACCTGGCTCCTCTCTTCTTTTCCCGCCAACTACCCATCGAGAATGTTCGCGGTTGCCCCTTGAGCAGTTGGTGAGACTTTCGTCGTGCACCAACGGAAGGCCAACCTTCCTTTCTTTTTCCCGGGCCAGAGTCGGGGCCCGCTAGATCCGCCGCCGCGGTTCTGACGGCCTTCCTGCACGTCGCTACGGGTACGGCATGTTAACCTTCTTTTCCTACGGCGCGGAGAAGCTCGGAGCTGCCCGTTTGGTACCCTTCTTCCGCAGACGGACTCTCTTCTTCCCCCCCTCTGATACGCGAATTCCGGCTTCTTTTCATTACGCACCCTCCCCTACCTGCTAAATCCCCCCCCGACAGGGCATTGAAAAAACACATCTTCGATTACGGCATATGCGGCGCTCTTCTTCTCCCCTCTATGCGCGCAGAGATTTCTCCCCGGGCGGTTCCCGTTACCGAAAGAGAAGGCTTCTTATGGGAAAAGGAGGGGAAGGAAGGGTCTGCCGGCACGTATGGGAAGCCTTATCTTCACGGGAACAAGGTCAACGGCCCTTTAGGTATGCTTTTTGCGATTGGTATTAAAGTCGTTCCCTTCTTTTTTTTTCATCAGCTAAAGCAACATTTACCTCAAACTTCTTCTGTTCACCGCCCCAAATGCGACTCCCCGCGCACCGACGACTTGATCATCTTGCGCGGCGTCTTTCCCGACCAAGGGTCTTCTTCCGCCTTCATCCCGAACTCCTTTCCCCTGGCGGCGGCGGGCGGCGGCCTCCTCTCTTTTGAGCGCCGACCGGACGCGAACCTTTCCTCCGCCCTTGTTTGGTCACCCAGATCAAGAACCCTCTTTCTTCAGGCCGGGAAAACGATCGAGCCGCCTCTTGGCAATCCGGTCATCCGACGAAGCGAACAGAGAACCTTTTTTCCCCCCAATGCGATGCAGCTCAGAAGCCACTTCCTTTGGCGGCCTAAACTTTTTCCGCACCCTTATAGATCCCCTTTCCCCGGATGGGCGAGAACTTCCTCTTGGAACCTTCCCTTCCGAACGAGAGGGAGGTGTTTTCTCCCCCTTTCTCTTTTCTTTCAGACAGAGGTGAGGGAGTTTTAACCCCCCCCGCAAAGGTTTCTTCCTTTCCCTGTTCAAAGCGGAGATGATGCCTCATTGTTTTTGCGGTGTGGGGAGGAGAGATGCGCCTCCCCCCCCTCTCGGCAGGATGCGGTACCCGACTGTTTGAGTGAGATCCCCCCCCCCCTTCCTTCTTCCGGGGGGACACCTGGCCTGGCGATATGAACTTCCCCCCCTCAGGTTGATGCGGGAAGACTACGCCATAACGTCTCCGTAGTGGTTGTGAATCTCTCCTTTTTCCTTCCTCTTTTCCCAAGTGTAGAGATGTAACGGTCGAGGAAAAGGTGGATCTCCTCCCTTTTTACAGCCGAGGGAGGAAGGGATGTTCTCTCTCTTTCCCCGTTATGACGAAAATAGAGATCCAGACGGGCTCTTCGAATACCTCTTTGCCCCGCGACGAAGAAGAGCTTCCCTAATGACGGACTGAGGAATCCTCCATCCTTGAGGTTCCTGACCCTCTGTCCAGTTGCACAGGTTTAAGTCAGTAAATCTCTCTTTTTCCCTTTTCTCGAGATTAAGGAGAGTATTTAAAATACCGGACCCGGAAATGTGCCCCCTCTTTTCCTTTCTCGGCAGGAATGAGGAGTACGCCCTGGTTGCATAGGTTAGGTTTTTGTCTGCGAGGCAAAATAGCCCGGCTGGAATCTCGAACGAGTAACACCGGGAAGACCCGCTTTCCTTCCCTTCCGTTATCGACTTAATACACTTTCCTCGCCCATTTCCTCTCTCCAATCCAGAGACTAACTCCCTCCCTAAACAAGAAGGGCGATCTTCTCTCTCGCGATATTCTCCCCGAGCCCCTGCAACTTCTGGAAATCGTGAAGACCCTTCTTTCCGGTGTACACGGAAACCTTCCCCTGGCCTTCCATCGGGTCGGTTACGAATCCGTCCCCTTTTCTTCCCTCTTTTTGAGGGACGGAGCCTTATGCCCCGACAGAGACAAGGGACCTCCCTTCGGCATAAGCTCCTCTCTTTAAATCTTTCTCGCCACTTTTGCGGGCACAGAGATCAGCTCCTTTTCCCCCTCTCCGCTTTCGCAACAGAGAGTCCGCCCGCGCGTGAGGAAGGTAAATTCCCACTTTCCAAGATAATGCGAGAAACAGGGCCCCTCCTCCGACCCCCACTTTTCAATTCGGCAAGGGGTGTGCTTCTCCCTCCTTTTTTCCTCTACACGTTTAGGACGCCCCGGGGGCAGGTTTCGGAGACCCTCTCTGGCAGTAAACGAGGGGTCTTTTCTTTAGGAGGTTAGCGGGGTCCACTCTCTGATGCGCTCCCTCCCATGCTGCGCTAGATCGTTTCGGGTCTTCTTTTCCCCTCCGAGCAACGGTTGTGACCATCTTTTTTGTGGACCCAGTGGGTGCCTTTCCCTTCCTCCGGTCGGCTGTCCGGGCGGTCTCTAAACTCTCCCGACGGCAATGAAAGAGAATTTTTCTCTTTTCTGGGGATGCGGAGGAGTGAGTCCTCGACCTGTGTGGGAATTCTCCACGATTGATAAGGTAAGTAGGTGCGGCCTTTTTTTCTTTCTCATGGGGAGGGAGGTGCCCGGAAGCCTTTTGTTGACCTTTGAGGTGGTGCCTACGGATGACCGGCATCGCCTGCTTGTCCTCGAGAAGAACAGCTGAGAAAGATAGCTCCTCTTTCTCTCTGAAACAGCGCCGTGAAAGCTGCCGGGTAGAAGGGGTCGTCCCCTCTTTTTCTGCAGTCCTTGGTATACAGCCTTCTTTCCCCCGCCGGGTCACCCGGCCGTAGTAGATGTCTTCTTTCTCAGGTCTAAATTAGGCGAGCCTCTCTCCTGTTCGCCTGAGATAGGATGGACTCTTTTTCTTGTAAAGGACCTGGAGTTCCCTCTCTTCGTATGATTGTGCGTGGTTGACCATAAAATGAAGCCGTCTTTTTCTCTTTTCTCAATCATCTCCTTCCCGCTCAGTAATGCCGCCGGAGACTCTTTTTACCCCGAGCTCTCCGCGCCGTTTTTGCGAAGCCCGAAGGTTCCCCCTCCCGCTTGAGAACGTGAAAGATGTGCCTGGCCTTCTCCCGGCGCGGATCGAGAGGGCCACTTTCTTTTCCCCCCAGGTTGTTTATAGACGTCCGCGTCGGTGTTATCCTCTTTTTCCGCCTTTGGGCCCGACGAGGCCGAATTGAGCACCACCTTCTCCCCGGTTTTCCTTCCTAAGGGTAGTTGTCGAGAAGAGACGCATTGGTGCTTCGTGAAGGTCCCTTGACGTCGTCGGTGGTGGATTCCCCCTCTCGATTTCTCCGGTAGTAGGGCAATTTGTAGTAGTCCCCTCTTCCCTTCTTCTCTCCTGACAGCGCCACAGAAGAATCGTCACCCGATCCCTGCTCCCCCTCCCCGCTCGCAGGGAGGGAATGCTTTTTCCCCCTTCCTCCTCATGCGTAGGTAAGAGGAAGGGTGATTCGTCTCCGCCAGGCCTGACAGGGTTAGGGACGTACTTTCCTTTTTAGAGGGCGTAGTTGCGGCCTTTTTTGCCGCTGATTGAAATTGTTCTTTTTTCCCCGCTCTGAAGCCGCCTATTGAAGGCGAACGGAGGTCGGCCTTTGCAGGTTTGGCCCCGGCGTGAAAGAGGTTTTCTTTTTTCCTCAATGAGCAGTAGAGGATGACGGTGAGGCTTTCCTCCCGTAGATCTTTCCGTCGGAGTGAACCGCCTCGATTTTTTTCCCCGCTCGCGGTGGATACGGCCGGCTTCCTCCCTAAATGGCTCGCTCCTGTTGCCATGTTGAAGGGGCCCTTCCTTCTTTCCCCCCCGCAAGGAGAAGGAAGAAGGCCTTCGGTAAGCCGATTCGCTTTCTTTTTTTTCCTTCCCCTCTTTTCCTTCGGCTCGCTGCGACAGGAAGTGGATGAGACTTTTTGCCCTGGGAGGGCGGAGTTTTTCCCTCTTCGGCGAACATGACGTGTCTTCTCCCCTTCTTTTCTTTTTGTTCGAGAGATGGCGCAGCGAACGGTAATGTGACGCCACGAGGTCGCGGCCCCCCTTACGATATCCGCCTTCCTTAGCCGCAGGAGTTCGAGCTGAACAGCGGCCGTCGTCTTTCTCCTTTCCCCTTTTGCTGAAGGCGCGAAGTGAAGGGCGGTGTTCCCAATGTTTTGTCCCCATGGTCCGAAGAGAGAGAGGTGTTCCCTTTCCTCTCTTTTTGCCAAAGAGAGCTGTTCTGGTTTTCTCCCCGAGCCGACTCCTCCGCCGCCCGTGATGCCGAAGGCGCCAGACTAACCTTCCTTCCCCCTTCTCCCCCGATAAAACTGAAAGCGGGAACGCCTCTTTCAGGCGCACCCCGACTTCCGCTTCGCATGAAAGGGAGGCGTTTCCCTCCTTTCCAGGTCATCAGCGGCACGGCTTTTCCGCGCTCAACTCCTCGATAGTACGCGGGTACGTCCTAAACCTGTCAGGTTTTTTTCCCCTTCACCGTCGATTACGACGCATCAGGAGAATCTGACCGCAGATCTCAGGCGAGCTGGAGCCAATCGTCCCTTCTTCTGCCTTGCAACTAGGCGACTCTCTGGTCGTCTTCCGACAACGCCTTCAGATGTTCGACGTCGCGTCCCCTCCACACAGACGTTTTTTCACCGTCGAACTGGCTAAGTCCGTTTTCCCCCCCCCTTTTTTTTTCCCCCTTCGGAATGTTCGCGGTGACCCGTGAGCCTTTTTCATCACGACTTTCCCTGCCAACCGTCGTACGGCTAAAACCTTCCTTCCCCTGGGCAGAGTCGTTCCCCCCCCCTCTCGCTCCCTTTTTCGGCCGGCACGGGAACTCGCTTCCCTTTTTTTTCCCGGCGGGATAGGCGCGCACTATTTTGATCTGATTCACCGTGGTCAACGTATCCTTCTCTTTATCGGAAGGTGACGATGATCCGCTTCTTCTTCGGCTTCACCCCGTCCTACTCCTCCCCCTTTGTAACGCCCGGGGAATTGACCCCGCCCACCGGAGAGCTGTTCTTCGCGGAACCGTGGAAGAACTTTCCTCTTCCCTAGATGGAGAAACCGGTCCCTTTATCGCCGCCCTTTCCGCGGTAAGGGCCACGGCGTTTCTCTTTGAATTAGTGTCTGTGCGAAAAAGGATCCTCGTCTGGGAAGACCAACTTCCCCAGATTTTCCCGGTCACAGGAGAGGTGCTCTTCTTCTCTTTTTCTTAGGTCTTTCCAGTCGCTCCCCCAGGCCCATGCCGGTAACCTCCCCGAAAACGTGGACCCCCCAGTATCACCGAAGAACCATGCTTTCTCCCCCCCCTCTCGCCAGACGAAGACATGATCATCTTGTCGCCTCTCCCCTCCTATTCTGTGCTCCTCATCGGCATCCCGCCCCTCTCCCCTCCTTTTCCTTCCGGGCAGGCTGAAGCGATGGACCGTCCACTTTTCTCGCCGACGTTTGGTCCGAGACGAGGAGGCTTTCTTTTCTCCCCAGATAAAAGAAAACGATCGGGTCAGCACCTCTTTTTCGTGCCCTCTCCCCGAGAGCAGAATGGGCCCTCTTTTTTTTCATAGAAGAGCCCCCCCGACTAACCCCTCCCCAGGCGTGTCTTTTCGCGCCTGGCTACGCCGACAATTCCCGGCCGGTTCTTTTTCTTCCGCGAAGTCGCAACCGTTCCGAATTATCCCTTTTTTTTTTCTTGGCCACGGGAATTAGCGGGGAAGTTTGCATTGCCCCCTCCCCTGAGGGCGGTGTGTTTTAAAGCGCGGTTTCACTTTCCCGCCCCCCCCGCTGCTCGCTTGCCCGCACAACCTTTCTCCTTTAGTAAATTGTCAAAGAGGAGCTGATCCTATGGAGGGCCTCTTCTTTCGCGGTAGGGGGAGGAGCTCTTTCCCCTAAGATGCTGGCCAGCGGCGTATTAGGGTCACTTCCTGTGGTTGAGGGAGATAGAGTAAGGGTACGTCTCCCCCTCTCTGGTATGCACTCTTAATACCGCCTTCTCGGGCGCATAAGCGGAGACCTTCCTTTGTGTGAATATGAGGATTCGGGTAGTCGGTCTTAGCCCTCTTCCACGTTGTCTTTGTCCCCCCTGTTTTCTTAATTGCGCGAAAGGTTCCTCCCCCTTTTCCCCAGCGGGGGCGTGAACGGTGCTTACGCCCCCCCTCTTTTTTTCCGACTTGCATCTCCGCTACGACGAGAAAACGGGCTTTCCCCTTTCCTTTCTTTCTTTTCCTCCAGCGAGGTTCAGCAGGTCGAGGTCCAGTTGGTCCATTGCAAAGGTTTCCATCCTCTCTTTCCTCTCCTCAGTGTTGTTTCTTCCTTTCTTCCTTGGTAAACTGTGAAAATGGACAATGGACATCGACTGTGTCCCCTCCTTCTGGAGGTTTATGAGCGAGTACGCCAGGGTGCTCTTTTTTTCCCCTTCCTTTTCCCGGTGGAGAGAGAGGCGTAATCACTTTCCCTCCCCGGAGGCATCGGCTTCCTCTTTTTTCCTCGCCCAGGGAAAGCTCGACAACGTGGCCACCCTTTCAGCCGTCCTCCTAGAGGCACCACACCACGACTTTTTTCTTTGTTCCTTTCCCCCTCCCCCTTTTCGCGGAACGCAGCCCCATGTCCCATCGTGCCGACCCTGATAGCCCTTTCCCCCCACCCGGACAGGCCGATCTCTCATCCAGCGGGTCGGTTACCTTTTTTTTCCTCGCTGAGGACGGCGCATTCCTTTTTCCCCGACCTCCCCCGGGAAACGACCCCCCTCCGTCCCTCGGGGGGATTCACAACCCCTTTTCTTCCCCTTTTGCGGGCACGTCCTTCTCTCTCCGGACGCTTCGCACCGCGCTGTAATATCGCGTCGGAAGTTCATTGCCCCTTTCTTCCTCTCGCCAAAGGGAAAGAAGCGACAAAAGGTTCTCCCCCTTACTTCTCTTCTTCGGCGCCACGTTTAGGCGCCACGTTTTTTTTTTTCTTTGGCATCGCATTGCTGGTGCAGTACACGCCTTTTTCTGTTAGATTGTTCCTTCTATGATGAGGAGAATATTGCCCCTTCTTTTGCCTGGAAGAAGATGCCGGTTTGTTCCCCCGATCTTTGCTGTGACCAGCTGGAGTGCACGCGCCTCTTTTTCTCTTTTAGAGTAAAGGGCGGCGCTCACGTGGCCCTTTCCTCCGGTAGTCTCCGATCATTTTTTTTGGGTGGAGCTTCCCTTTTCTTTTTTTGGGATGACGGAGGATGAGCCCTCGACCTTTTTTCATGTCCTTCCGCGCAAGATGATCATGTCGTCTTTCCTCTTGTATTCTAGATGAGTGCTCATGGTTCTTTGGTTTGGACTTCCCCCTGGTGAGGTAAAGGTTGTTGGTAGCGGCTTACCGGCTTCTCTTTTGGTCAGCGACTTCCCAGAGAGAAAAAGAGAGAAGTAGGGCTCCCTCCCCAATGAGAATCTTCTTGCTCTCTTGGAAACGGGGTCTCTTCTAGAAGGGTATGCACACTTTTCCAGGACGTGGGTCCCCCCCCTAGTTCTACGCCGGGACCATGCCTTCTCCGTAGAGGTCGCTTTCCCCACCGGTTCTCCCCCTTTCCCCTTCTTCCCCCGGTTTACCGCGCCGACTTTCCGTTACTGGGGTCCAAGGCCTGGTTTCCCTTTTTTTTCCCCTTCTCTCCTGTAGGACGGGGGTGACCATAATGACGTCCGGCCGTCCCTCTTTTCCTCCCCCGCGTCACCTGCCGCTCCGTCAGCTTCGAAGGGACCCTTTCTCTCTCCGCGCACGCTCTCCTCCTGTGAAAAAGGCCGTACCCGTCTTTCGTGGTGTGCACGGGGGCCGAACGCGTCCCCTTTCCCCTCTCTGGAAAAGGTGTAGAAGTAAGCGCTTTGTTGTTAGCGACTCCTTTTGTTAAGGGCTCTCCTTTTTTCCCCCTGCCTAATTCGCACATGCCGAAGGGTTAGTTGTCGCTCTTTCTTCTCTTTGGTGAACGGGAACCTTAGCCATTTCGCCAGGTCCGTGAAGTCGTCTTTTTTTCCGTATAGTGAACATTTTTTTCGTTAGCTCTCTTTCCTTAGGCGTGCAGAAGTGGATTTTCTTTCTTTCCTTCCGCGCCCGCAGATCGTAAACAGAGGCGGTCTTTCTTTTTCCAGCCGATTCTTTCGGTATGGCTTCTCAGTAGGCGTAGTAATTTCCGTCTTCTTCCTTCCCTTTCTACTTTCAGGACGGCGTAAAACGGCGTCGATCTGTTCTCCCTCGGGAGACTTTCATGCCCTCCTTGCAGCTCTCTCTGCCTTCCGGTGCAAGGAAGACGACGCCCCTTGCCTTCCTTTCCTCTCCTTCTGGGCGCCGTCGAGCCACCGGCGTTGCGTGTGAGCGTCGAACTGCGCCCGTCGAGGCTTCTTCTCTTCTTGCACGGGCGGCGTCGGCGTGAACCGCCTTTTCCTTTTGATAGGAGGCTTTTTCTCGGCGGCGTCCACGCGAAATGAGCGCAGCCTCTTCTCCTTCTTCCCAGCACCGTGGTCTACCCCGACACGTCGACTTCGGGCCTCTTCCTCTCCGCGTCGAGCCGGCCGCTGTGCAGCTCGACTCCTTTTTTTCTTTTTATTATGCTGCATCAGGGCGGGATAGGCGTCCTTGAGTGTCCCCTTTTCCTAGTCTTTGACCCCCC
>Ga0179591_1315005_pt1 | contig 12247 bp, 18 predicted proteins | sample CZOMad2_1_08_16f_FD_182891 | JGI IMG/M metagenome (GOLD analysis project Ga0179591, IMG submission 182891) | Vadose zone soil fungal communities from Angelo Coast Range Reserve, California, USA - CZOMad2_1_08_16fungal (PacBio error correction) | ecosystem: Environmental > Terrestrial > Soil >... | reverse complement strand
AAATGTTCACCCCTTTCCTTCCATGCATTGACGGGGACTTGACGGACCTTTGGCGTGTCGGATTTTTTTTTTTTTTTTTTTGGACGTGCTTCGATGCTTCCTTCTGAGTTTTTTCTTCACGTCTTTGAGTCGTCTTCGGTGGGTTTTCCCCTGCATAAGCAGGCTTCCTCCATTTCTCACTTAGGTACCAGTGTCTGTGCGCCTGCGAGAGGTTTCCGGTGACGGAGGCTTTCTTCTGTTTTTTTATCCCCCTATTTGGCCCGCCGTGATTAAGGAAAGTGGGCAGGACTGGTCTGGCCCCTCAGGGTTTGGTTACCTGTCCCTTTGCTCATTTTTCTAAGAGTGGTCAGAGTGTTCTCTCATTTCTAGTTTCGCGATGAGTGGTAAAGTTCTTGTCCAAGCTTTTTCCCACGAGGAGTCCGTTGTTTTTTTTCTTTAAACTCTGGTGGTAGTAGTTTTCTTCCTGTGTTTCCCTCCAGGAACTTCCTTGATCGAGTTTTGAGTGTATGTTCCGAGGGTGCGGTCATTTTCGTACCTCATGCCTTTCCCCCCTTTTTTTTCCCGGTTTACTCTTTTCTTCCTTGAAGTCATTCCCCCGATTCTGTTCCGACGACGGTAGCCCCTGCTTTATTGATTTCTCCCGCCTCCCGCCCATACGTGAGTGATGTTTTTTTGCCTTGACTCATTCGTCCTTCGCTCCGTCAGGAGTTTCGTGTGAAGTTTTTGGCCAGTTCTTCTTGCCTTTTATTTTATGGATCTCAGTGTTTTTGACCTTCATTCACCCCCTGTCCAAGGGTTTTTCTCTTTCCTCCCCTGGTCATCACCTTGATGATTGGTAAAGGTCCTGAAAGTCTAGGCGGTGGTTAGGGAGTTCTTGGTTTGATTCTCAACCACCACTGGGTCTCCTTCCTTTAATTTCCCCCCCAACCCGTTTTTTTTCTATTCCCACTCCCTAGAATGGCTGTGAGCATTTCTTTTTGTCCTGTGTTTACTTTGACATATGATTGTTGAGCCAGATTTTTTGAAGGGATCCTTTCCAAGTTCGACTATTCTGTTTTTTTCCTGTTACCCTTTTTTTCACTGTCGCGGGTGACCTGAATTATCGTAGAGGTTCCCACTGTGGCACCCTCATAAATTTTTGTTTTCCTGGTCAACGGCGTATTTATGGGTCTATCCACCCTTGCTGCTAGTTTAGAGTCACCCTTTGGGGGTTTGTTTAATTTGACCGCCTGTTCTGTACTATTTTGTTTAGACAAATTTGTTTGAAGAGGTCCCAACTTTGATTTGTAACAGGGTGGTGGGTTCTGATCGGCGATGCAGCCGGATTGTAAAAAACCCCTCCCGTATCCCACCCTCGTTAGCCACCAGTCTCTGACTTGTCGTTTCACCAGGAGGAAGCTTGCTTCAAACCATACGTGATATCACCAGGTGCAATTGCCTTCGTATTTTGCTGTCCCATTTGGTGGTAGTTTACCTATTTTCGTGATCGATTTTACCGGCGTATTCCTCTTTGAGGCCCTGGCCGCGATACAGGGAGTCCTACCCTCCTTTTTGAGTTCTCATTTTGGGTCTGTTTCCCTCGCTATCCTGATGTTTACGACGGTAAAGGATGGTCCCACCCTTGGGGAGGAACACTTTGTCGTACAGTCCCCCTTTTGCCGGTTTTTGTTTTAGTAGGTGATTAATTAGCCATGTGTAGGATTTCACGGTGCTGCGTTAGTTGTTCCTGGTCGGGGGTTCGTCCCTCGGGGTCGGGGCGGGCGGGGTCCCGGGCCCCTCTTGGCGCGTCTACTCCCCCCTCCACTCCCTCTTTTCTTGGGGAGGCGGGGGGGGGGGTGGGGGGAGGGGGTGTTTTGGGCCCCCCCCCCCCCCCCACCGTGGTTTGTGGGGGGTGCGCTTTCCCCCTGTGCCGGTACTCACCTCAGTTTTTCCCCCTCTTTCTTCCTATACTGGTTTCTTTATGAGTTGTTTACCATTCTTCCGTGAATTTACTCACAAGGTGCTTTTCTGCGTTCATCCACGACGAACCAACTTCCAGTTTTTTCCCACTTCCGTGCAATGACGGACACCTTTCCCCCAGACCTGAGATTTGCCCTTTTCTCATCACCCGCCCTAGGTGGCCCTTCCTTCTCCCCTGTCCTATGGAATACCGTTTTGTTAGAGCGCGCGACACCCCTACCAAAAAATCCCATCCAGCGCTATCTTTGTTCCCTCCGACGCGGCAATCCCTTTTCCGCCACATACCTTCCTGTCAACAACATGGCAGAACGACCTCCGTTTTTATGTAAGCTGTTCCTCCGCCGGCCGTACTCCCTTGGTGACACTAGGCTTTTCTTTGTTGTTGCCTTTTTTCCCCTAGAATTTGTATACGGGTTTTTTTTTTCTCCCCCTCAACAATCCTTCGTTAGACATTTGTACGTACTGTGGTCCCTTTCTTAGCTTTACCCACCCACGGTTGGCCTAAAAAACTCGTCTCTTTCACCCCACTGGACTTCCTCTCCCCACTCATCAACTTCAGCCGACACCTCCCTCGATGGCAAAACTCTCACCAGAGAATGGAGTCCGTGGCCCCAGTTCATTCCGGCCTCCATTGTTAAATCCCCCCCGGGGGTTTTGGTTAACCAAGTTCAATCCCGGATATCCCCCAAATCAACCTGATTTCCACCCTTCCCTCCAAACAATTCCTCTTTATACCAGAAACTGTCCCTGTCAGTCCGAAGGCTCCAAAGGCCCATTGCCTCAACCCGTTTGGCAAATCAGACCCCCCAACCCTTTGCTTCTGCAGGCGTAGCCTGTTGTCGTCACGCAGCCCGGCCCACCAAATTCCAGTCCTAGCCCCAGCGTCACGGACCTTTACACAGCACTAGTACAATTGCTACACGCTCCGCTCCCAATTGTTCCTGTTTCCATCTTGTTCCACCTCATTGCCACCTGACCCCTTTTTGAGACCCACGACCCCTTCCCCCCTCACCAAGTTGATTACCTTCCCGAAGGCGAAGGAGAAAGGTCAATCTCCCTTCCCTCACAGGACTTCCCCCTGTGTCGTTCTGGAGTAACTCTCTGCCACCGGAATGGCCCTTAGTATTTCAATAAATGGGTCTCTGGCTTTTTCCGTACCGCTGTGAATCTAACCACCGTTATTACCCCCGACCACCTTCTTTTGGGAATTTACGCCAAAGTCCCCTTTCTCTACGTGAATCACTGAGCCAGCACCCTCCCACTTTTTCCCTCACCCTCCATCCCCGAAAGTTCTTCGCTTCTCAGTACTACACAACCTTCCCCTTTCCGACCACCACTTACGCTATTACACTCAGTTCACTACCTTATTTTTCTTCCCCCTTTCCACCCTCTCCTATCCTTTTCTCCCCTCCCCTTACCCTACTCCTTCCCATTCCTTTCACCCTCTTCCTTCCCCCACCCTCCCCCCCCTTCCCACCCCCTCCCCGTTTTTTTTCCCTCCTTCCTCCTCCCTTCTCTATCCCCCCCTCTCTCTTTTCCTCCTCCCCCCCCCCCTTTCTCTCCCTATTCTTTTTTCCGCTCTCCCTCCTCTCTCACTCCCCTTCTCCCCCCCTCCCCTCCCCTTTCTCCATCTTTTCACAATTTCATCTAGAAAACATACCGCTGACCTCGTCAAACGCCTGGTTCCTTGTTTCTGCATGATTTCTATGCCGGTCCCCCCACCCACCCATGAATCTTCTCAACATCCACCCCGTCCAATGCTTTCCTCTCAAATCCAGTCACTCCACCAATTCGAGGTGCCTACCCCATCCCACTTCCCGCCTCCCCCTTCCCTCCTCAAGTAGCTCAGGGACCCCACTTTAAGGGCAGTGGAATCATGCCTCTTTTCCCACCTTTCAATTTCAGGGGTGTACCAACCCACATCATTCCCGTTCTCCCCTTTCTCACCCCAATCATGCCTTCCCGAATCGCCCCCCTCCTTTCCCCTGTAATGAATAAATAAAGACCGGATCTTCCGTCTCCCAAGACGGTCAAGTAACCTCCGGGGTTTGTCCCTCCCCATTGCTCACCCCTTACCCCCCTCCCGTTTTTTGTGTTTAGTCACTTTATCTGTCTTATGTATTACCCAATAATCGACTTCTTTTTTCTGGAGGAAGAGGCCTCCTTTTTCTCGATTGCACCCTTTTTTGTCGCTTCGGTCCCGGCCATTCTTTTGACTGGCCTTTTTCACGCTCTGGCTGTCTTGTGTTAAATTACCGACAGGGAGGACTCGGTTTCTCCCTGGTCCTTTTACCATTCTGCGTGCTTAATCTTTTTCTTTGACGTCTTGCTGTTCTTGTTTCTGTTGGTAGGTAGGTAACTTTTTTTTTTTTTTTTTTTAGTTTCCCCCTCTAATGTGAGATGAGGGTATTTTACGGTTGTCCCTCTTCTAGTTTCTTTGGTGGTTTTTGTACCTGCAGTTTAGTCGACTCAGCATTTTGTCGAGACTTTCTTTTTCCGTATCGATTGGATGCGTCGGTGTGACAGCCGCCATTGCTCCCGCGTACTGGGCCTTTATTCTTTTGTTGGGTTGGGATTTTTTTCTTCTGTGCTCGCCGGACGCGACGTTCTTTTGCTTTCTTTTTGCTGAGGAATTGTTCTGTGAGGTTTACTTCTTAGTCCATGCAATGAATTTGATTAACGGTTTCCTGTTTTTGTGACGTCCGTTTCCCCTGTTCTTTCTCCAGTCGTACCCCCCCCACACTTCCCATCTTATCCTCAGACGTTTAGACATTTCTGATCAGCTTGTTAGGAAAAGGGAACGTTCCTTCTGCCTTGCTTAAATTCTTGCCTTAGATAGGTCCGGCACTTCCGGTGAAGTTGGGAACCGTGACCGGTGGTTCTTCTTTCTTCTTTTATGGGTCCCCTGGAGCAGTGCATATTTACCCGTATGATACCCCTCCGTTTTTTTCGTAACGCCCATTGTTTTTTGGCAAGGGTGTTGACATTATGGGGTGGCTTAGTAGGTGTGGAGGTCCCGTTTCATGTTTCGAGCTTTCCCCCCCCCCGGTTCTCCCTAAACTTCTTTTGGGTTTCGATTTGCCACATTCATCGGCAATGTTCTTTTCTGCCTTTCTGCAATGTTTCCATGTGTTGTTCCTCGTGTTGATGCGTTTTTTACTTTTCCTTGCTTTTTGATATTCCCAGTAGGATTCCCCCCCTTGTTTCCCAAGTTTTTTTGTCTGGTTAATTCTTAATCTTTGCCACGTGATCCTTACTCCAGCTTTCCTGATCTTTTGAATTGAGTCGTCTTATTTTTGTGACGTGGTATGAGAGCTCCCGTGTGTCAATTGATTTCGAGTTTTACTCCCCCCCATTTTTGTCGCTAGTTTTCCCCCGTTCCAAAGTTCGATTCCCCCTTGGGTCGAAGAGGTGACTTTTTGATGCCGGATTCCAACCAACAGTATACGTCCTCCCCCCCATTTTTAGGACTCCACTCCAGGGCAGTTCCTTCTTGTTACCATGGGTAAGCTGTTCTAAACCTTCTTCACCACTTGTACCAGCCTCAGTAGTGCTCCGTTGATCCTTTCTCTAGTTCTTTTTTTAAAATTTGGCGGTTCCCTGCTGATCCAGGTTTCTGCCCCGTGCTTGAATTTTGTTCTGTTTGTTACGCGCATCCTTCTCGTCTTTGTGATCCATTTTTTCTCATTCGGCCCGTGTGTGACGGAGTAAAGGTCTCCATCTGGCTGTTTTTTCCCCTCCTTGCCTTTCATTCTCCTTGTAGTATTTCCCTCTCTTTTTTCGTCTGTGACTCCCGACACGCTTTTGACAGACTTGGTCTTATCTGATTGGGGGACTTTCCATTCTTCTTCTAGGTGGCAGACCGCCTTGACTGTTTTTGGGATTCCCCCCTGTCAACCAGAGTGAAATCTTACCCCAGGACGCCCCTCTGAGGGCCCGGCCTAGTCTCATTACCTATCCGTTTCCCCCGACACCTGGTGGCCAGTACTGAACACTTCCCCCTCATACGAGCCTGATGAATTATGGAAACCATCCCTCACCCGTGACGTGTTACCCCTCTTATTCCCCTCAGTCTGCTGGAAACTTTATCCCCCTCTATTCCTTTCTACCCTACTACCACCACCTGGGTTTCCTCAGTGCTGACCAGTTCTATGCCCTGGTCATTCTCTGAAGCCGGTCTTATCCCTCGTTCCCCTCGGACCTGTAACTTCCCCTGTTTTGAGTGATCTATTTGGCTCCCCTGTATATGTGCTTGCTTCTATAGAACCCACTCTTTAAGATTACCGGACCCCCCATTGCATTCCGTCCCCCCCCCCTCTGACCCACCTCTGGGCACCCACAAAAACTCTTCCTTTCACCCCCCCATCTGTTACATCCTAGGGCCCAAATGGACTCGACCACTTTCCCCCTTACGCCATTCAGTGCACCACTGATTCAAACCTCCTCTTTTCCCTTTGCACCTTTGGCACCCAGTACCCCAGTCCCCCCCATCCTGATTCCACTCCCCCCCAGGGACAACCTTGATTTCCCACAACTCGTCACACCCCGCACCCTTCACCCCTTATCCAAGTCATCCAACCCATCATCCCCAGAAACACCCCCCACCACTTCTCCCCCTTCACCGACTGAGCCCCCCAGCCATTTTGCGCTTACCCAGGTGTGGCCAAAATCAGTCCACCCCTGGCCCCGTTCCCTTAAAGGAGGCGGCCTTTTTTAAGAATATCCACATGAAAAGCCTACACACCCCGTACGAGCCCAAACCCCACCCCTTCCATCTCCCCTTTTCATATCCCCAAGTGGATTACTCCCTTTCCTCTCCATCGGCCTTAACTGTTCCCTCCCTGCTTTTGAAATACAACTGCCCCCCTGACCTTCCCCTGAATAGGGTCCCAACTTACACTGTCCACCTTTCCTGTTCGAAGACGCCTGAATGACGGACAAGGGCCCTTTCCCCCCCTCACCTCATCATGGGCCTGCTCAACTTCCCAAATTGATCACCTTTCCTTTCCTACCGTCGTAGGATAACCCTTTTTTCAGAGTTGGAAGTAAAAACTTTTCCGTCTATCCAAGGGAATATCCTGGCGTCACCCCTGGCCACCTTTTTTTTTTCAACAGTTCCAGGAAAGGAGAGTATCCTTCCTATCCCCTTTTTACCCCCCCCCAATTCCACTACCCCCACGTGCCCCCCTCGGCCGCCCTGACAGTCGTTTCCTTTTACCCACCACTTTCTCCCCACCCTGCTTTCCCGCCCCCCCCCCCTTCCCTCCATCGCCAAGTGCAGTTGGGATCTCACACATTTCGCCACCCCCTACACCCTCTTCAACTGATTCACACGCTCTCCAACACTCTTTCTTTCCCCTCCCCTCCTGCCGGTGAAAAAAACAAACCTCTTCCAGCAGCTTCCTCACATCAAAAGTTAAGGAATCGTAACTTTAACCCTCCTTGTGACCTCCATACTTTGGTCTCCCCACAGACCCCATTCCCGCCCCGTCAGTCCCTGACCTAGGACTTCCTGTCGGAGGTTTTTCATCACACTTTGGACCTTTCTACATTCAGGAACCCCACTCTCCGGATTTCCCCCCCTTTCCTAAAACTCTTAGGAAGTCCTCCTCGTGACGCACTTTCCCCACTTTTACTTGCCCCGCCCCGCCGATCCTCTGCCTGCTGCTCCGCCTACGCCGTCAATACCTTTTTCCCCTTTTTTGGCAACTGACCCTCAATAAATTTTCCCTCCGTTTTTTGTGTGACGAGGGCTTCTCTATCTGGGTCCCCCCCCCCCTTTACCCCCTACCTTTACTTGACGTAGGGGAGGGCGTGCCACCTCTTTCCTTCGTTGGGTTTAGGGATTTTAATTTTGCCTGGTGTTTTTTTTTTTTTTTTTTTGCGGTACGCCTGGATTTTTCCCTCTTTCTCTTCCGGGAGTTAGGTTGTCCCCATTTAGTGGCGTCGTGCTTTTCCTTTTTCTCCCTTTCTGGACCATTGTCTTCGTCGATGAACCGTTTCCCTTCTTCTTCGTTTTCTGGCTGTTGGTAGGCCCTGTGTTCGTCCCCCCTTCGTTCTGGGAGAGGTTCGGGAATTTTTTCTTGGTTCTTGCCAGGGGGTGGTGGTTCCGTATAGGCGTCATGTCAGTCCGCAAGGAGTTTGTGCGTTTTTCGTTTCATTAGTTCTTTATGTTCGATCTTGGAGTTTTTAATTCTTCGCCTGCCACTTTCTCTGCTTACTTGGTGCGTGTCGACAGCTGGATTCTTTTTCTCCTTTTCGCAGCCCCAGCGTGACTTTTTGGCGAGGTCGTTTTTATCTTCCTTGGCTTTTCTGTCTAATTCTTTCGTCCACCTTCCCCTGTCTCTCCCTTTCAAGGGTGACTTCTGTTTCCTTGTTATCCTTTCCACCTTTACATCCAAAGCTTCATCATTAGGCCCTTCCATTTGTCTCTCTCTTTTCTTTGACTCCTACCGAACATGCTTTTGCCTTCTTTTGACTTTTTTTTCCTTTTACTGCCTTGGCTATTGTTCCACGTGAATTTTTGGTTACTTTGTATTCATTGTATGGCCCGAGCAGTGACCTTGGTTAACAACGTCAAATGGCCCCCCTTTTTTGGAGGAAGTTTTTTCCAGCCAACTGGTCTTTCCCTTCTTTATGTTAACTGGTTCCCTTTGAATCGGGCCGCTTGCGTGTTATCGGGTCCCTGTCGTTTTTCCTCTTCTCCCCCACCTTTCTCCATTCCTTCAAACCCAGTTTGTGTTTGAGTTGAACAATGGTCTCTCCCACTTCGTTTGCACCTCTGGAATGTTTCCTTTCCGCCCCAATTTTCTTTCTTGTCACGTTTTGATAAGGCTCCAGTTTTTTGACCAAGTATTCTTCTGTTCCATCCCCAATTTTGGCATGCTTCCTTCTTTTTCCCTGCCCCTTTCCGAAACTGGGTCTCCCACTACAAGTTTTTTTTTTTTTCTCTTTCCCCTGATCCTTTTTAGCTCCCTTGGTCTTTTGAAACCTCTATTCTTGTTTGACCTCTTCTCCCTTTTTGTTTATCCCGTACTATTAGGGGCAGTACCGTGACGACTTACCCTTCTTTTATCGACCTCCGTTGGATTATTTTTGATGTCTCGCACCCCCCCCTTCTACTTCTAAAACTACCTGTGTTTTCCCACTTGGCCCCATTGTCGTTCCCCCCGGAGTTGAAGGTCTGCCGTTACCATTTTTCTTCTCTCCACCTGTCTCCACTGAGTATTTTTGAAAATTTTGGTATTATTCCCATTCCTAGATTTCTTGCCACCCTTTAGTTGACTCTTCTTTAAGGGGAATTCGCTCCTGTTTCTGCCCCTCCTGTGGGTTGAGTGATACTTTTTTTCTTGGTTCCTCTCCGTGCTCGTCAAGTAGTAACCCTGTTCTTTCTCCGGTTCCCCTTTCTCTTTTGAAACTTCTGCCTATATAGGCCCTTGGTGTTCCCTCTTCTTTCTCATGAGATGTAGTGCTTTCCCGCTGATGTTCGTGTTTTTTAATACCCCTAAGGCCCCCCTGCTTCTGACTCATCCCTGTTGTATTCTGCATTAGTGTTTTGTACTTTCACTGATTCCCTAAGGTAGATGAATCCTTATGAACTTGCCCTTTTTTGCTCCCCGCCTGCCCCACTTTCCAAAGCTAATCCTACCCCACAGTTCATTCCCGCATATGCCCCTTCCGGTATCTTCGACCTTTACATTTCCCCACACCCTTGTGGCCCTTCGGAATTCGCACATTTCTTTCCAACCTCCCCCTCTATGCAGGTGCGGATATGCCACCCCCCAAAACCTACTCCTCACAGAAGGGAAACTCTACTTCTTTCTTCCACTTTTCAATAGGCACTCCCTTTTCCTCCCCAACAATCACTGTTGCTTCCCCGTACTCCAGCTACCCACCGTCCTCAATACTCAGTCCCCATTTTAGATCACGGATGTTCAAGAGCTGGGGAGCCATCCCTTTCTTCCTCCCTTGTGCCACAGACAAGTCATGGAGTTCTCCGCTATATTTTGGTTAACGTATACCTGTTTTTTTGGCCTCCCCTCAAACCTCACTGAGAGACTACCTTTCTTTCGCAACTGCCCTAGCTGCCAAAAAAATGTGCTCCACCAACCCTTCAGGCCTAAGCTCCCCAACCCCCTGATGGGGATCCGCGTGCCCCCAAACCCCTTGTAAAGATATTCCTTTTTCCCATTCACCAAAACGAATACTTGTAATTGGGTCCCCAATTTTCTCCCTCAGATCCTGACTCCGTCACTTCAACGGGATTCCCCCGGGTCCAATTCCCTGGGATATACCCCAGCCCTTAACCTGACTTCCCCCAGTTCCATTCCCCCCCAACTCAGCTGTGCGACCCCCATTGATCACCCTACCTAATTGCGGACCGCAAAGCTTCGCTACCAAGGGCTACATGACCCCCACCCCCCTTCCTCCCAAGGACTCTCCGAGCCAATGTGTTGTCTCCCCCCTTAACCCTGCCATACCAACCGCCCCCTCCAGCTAGCAAAAAGTTCACGGCCCCTTTTTACCACATTTCAGGAAGTGCATCCCCTCTTCCCAGTCCTGACTTCCCTTTGTCAGGGGTATTAAATTTTCAGTTCCCAATTCTATTTTTCTCCCCTTTCCCCAATTGAGACCTCACGTTTCCCAACCGGCCCCACTTCCTTGACGACTCCTGCCGTGGGAACAATCAATCCCCATAACATCAAATCCCCCTTCCTTTCGCGTTGCGTTGTACTCCCATATCGGTCCCCTGGCAAGGGTACCGTTAGGTCCATTGTCGATTTGCTCTTCTTACACTTTCCGATTTACCCAGGTTCCCTTCATCCTTCACCCCCGGGACCCAACCTCCAAGGAATGTGCCTTCCTAAATTCATGCCCCCGCCCCCCCTCCAATCCTTAAGACCTCCTCCTCTCGCCCTCCTTCGTTTCTTCCTTGCGCTCCAAGGAACAGCCCACCATCAGGCAGACCCCCACCCCATTACGCCCGAGTCGGCTTGTCTGGGCTGTGATCCTTTGATACCCTTCGAAAATACCCGTCCCCCTCTCTGCCGAAGAGGACCCCTCTCTCCCACAACTATTTTCCCCTGACTGCATACTGGCAGGTTTTACCACCAACCCCTAATTTCCTCAATCCAACTAAGGCAAATGCACCGTTTCCTCTTCCCAAAATTTTCCGTCCTTGTGACTTCCCCCTTACCCTCTGGGCCTAAACAAGTACCACGGGTACGCCTCCGTCCAAAATAAAATCTTGAGATTCGCTCTTTCCCACTGGGTATCCGAGTGCTTCACCCGATTCGGCTTTTCCCTTCCTCCATTTAAGTTCCCCCCCTTGTTTCTCCCAGCTTAAGTCAAATCCCATGAAGTACGAACGAATTCCCCCGTACATTTTTTTTCCGATCCCTCTCCCCGCTTTTCGCCGCTGCTCCCTCCCCTTTCCCCCTCTTCCCCCCAGAGTACCCGGTTTCCCATGAACTTAAGTTCCCTCACCGTTTGTTGGTTTCTGTCAAGATTCTTAAGTTTTTCTTTCCCCCCCTTGTAATCCCCCATTAATGCCGTGGGGACGTTGGAGGCTCACAGGGCTCTCCCGGGATTTTTCTCTTTCTCTTTCATTGTACCAGGTGGACTGCGTTTCCCTCCTCGGTACGGGTTTGAAGCTTGGATCTCACGGGATTGGTTTTTCCCCCCCTGACCTGGTAAATACATTGCTGGCCCTTTTGCGGTTATTCACTGTCCACCCAGTGTCCTGAGCGACTTCGACGAGTTTCATGGTACGGCTTTTCTGTTTCTGTTTTTTTGCTGCCCATCGGACGTGGACGTCACCTCTTCTTTTCTGTTCTTAGGGTCACTGGGTGTGGTCTGTGCCATATTCCAGGTTTGTTTTTCTTTTCCCTTCCAGTACGGCGTCACTCTGCATCCCTTTTTTTTGTTGTTTCGCTCTTTCGTTTCAGAGTGGTCTTGAGTCGAGACCGGTAAACTTGGTTTTCCAGCCTTCCCTTTGACCCTCTTATTCTTACGTGGCTGTTTTCATGCCATTTCGTGGGGGTAGGATGGCGTTCTCCTTTGGAGAAGTTGCAATGACGTAATTCTTTCGCGGGATATGGGGTCTTGGAATTGTAGGTTGTGCCGGGCTAACTTTTCCCCCCTCGCCCTTTCCTCTTTCCTCCTTCCTGTGCGGGGGAGTCTGCCCCCATTGTTAATCTTTACAAGTGTACTTCATCCCAACTTTCTTGTCCTGTTCTACTTCCTCACGACGTTTTAGTATTCCCTTTGACCCAGACCCCCCCCTAAG
>Ga0179591_1283423_pt1 | contig 12247 bp, 6 predicted proteins | sample CZOMad2_1_08_16f_FD_182891 | JGI IMG/M metagenome (GOLD analysis project Ga0179591, IMG submission 182891) | Vadose zone soil fungal communities from Angelo Coast Range Reserve, California, USA - CZOMad2_1_08_16fungal (PacBio error correction) | ecosystem: Environmental > Terrestrial > Soil >... | reverse complement strand
CCCTCCCCCCCCACATCCTGGTAGTCACCACGGTAAACGAGATTGCCATAGGGAAGGGATCCCCTGCCGGCGTTATGCGTCTTTGCGTGCTCTTTCCACAGGACCCTCCACCTGTGGCTTCTTCGCCCCTGGTCCCTTCGTCGAATGAATGCCGCCCCCCCCCTTTTTCCCCCTAGCGGAGTAACCAAGAAAGGGGTGTCTTCGTCCTGAAGGCATGTGGTCGCTCACTTCTTTGTCCAATCCCCCTTCAGCTACGCCTGTCTTTTTTTTCTAGTGCCCTTTACTGGACTGTTAGCGATGCCAGCAAAGGGGTATGCGTCGACGTTCCTTCGGTGCAACAGTCGGCTCCTTTTGTTCCATTCCCCACCATTAGAGCTTTCCCCCCCCTCCCCGATCGAGCAGAGTACGCGATTCGCCCTTTCGATTCACCTTTTTTGTTGGGGTGCAGCCAGTTGCGGCGCCGGGGATCTGTAGTTTCTGTACCCCTTTTTGAGGATAAGCACTCGCCGTCCTTTTGTTAACCGCTCCGTTACTAGAACATCCCATCTTCCTGAATCGCACGTAATAAGACACTTGTCCGAAAATGGGCTGATTACAAATTCCCGCGTCACTTCGGCTAAAAGACACCCCAATTCTCGCCCGTCCCTATCCCACTTCGTCGGCCCTCCGAAACACCTTACTCTCTGGACCACGGTTGGATCCTTTTTACTGTTGACTTGGTGGCCACTCCCTTTTTTCCGCTCCCTGGTCGCGACTATGTGAGTAAACGTACTACTGGACCGTTTTCTTTCGTCCGTTTTCCCAGACGGCCGGCGTCCATTCTGAGTTGCCCCGAACTCGGATACGTGGGTGCGATCGCCTGACCCACTTATTGACGTCCCCTTCAACCCCCCCCTCTTACCAGTTTTCAGACCTGACTACGTGCGCGGAGTGTAGCCCCGCTCATGGCTTAATAATCGTGGGTCCGATATACTTGCGTATATTTATCAAGTCATTACAGAGAAAGGTTCTAATTTACCTTCGCTTTTTTTTGCTATCTATACGCCCTTTCTGATCCCTCAACACAGTATTCATTTGATGATATGATTAAATCCACCCCCCAACCTTTCGTAACTGTTTCAGTTTATAATTTTCCCTAGTGTCAATCTGGACTTATCTTCGAAGTCCTTATTTAGTTCTTATTCCTTTACTTGGTGGAGTAAAAATGTCGGGAATAGTGTTTTTTCTCTATTTAATGTTCATACGCACGCTATAAAGGCACTGGCTTATACCCTCAAACCTTTTTTCTCCATGAAACGTCTTCCTTTGCTCCTTATAACCCCCGTCTCTCCCCCACCATTAAACCCCCGCTGAGTAAAATGATTGACAACCCTTCCTACCTAAATCTCTGCCTGTGTCATTTTGTGCCCCGCTAATGCATACAGGTGTGCCTTCCTAATATTTCAAGCTACGTTGAGATGACTCCACGGGGTTCCTCCCTTTTTTTTTTTTGTAGATGACACGTGTATAGCTAACCGTCATATAAACGTACTCATCACACATTATTTTGTACATGGACACGTCCTCTTCCCTAATTTTTTGCCATTTGTTCAATCCTGTATTTAATTTTGTTGTGTTATATAGTCATTAAACTCCCCAGCTTCGCAGTGCATTCGTCTGACTAAGTATTTTAAGAAATTGAGTGTCTTATTACAACATTATTACTTAAATCGCCCCAATACTTACAGCACCTAATCCCCCTGGGAATGCGAACAAAAACCCCTTTCCTCCTCAGAATTTACCCCAATAGTTTTAAAAGTCCTAATACTATAACTTTACCCCAAAGTTACGAAATTGTCCCCTTTATTTTAACTCCCCCTAACTTTTTTCAATTGGCGACCAAGAGACGATTATAGCCCCCTCCCCCAAGAAATATATCCCGTAAAAAACCTTTTGTAAGCTTTCATAAACTTATCCCCAGTTATATTGCGCAGTGGAAAACGCTATATCTCCCCTTCTCTGGTTCAATACACGCCGCGCAGTAACTGGTATGAAACTTGTTTTGTTTTGTTTTTCTGATGGCGCTTTCTCAGCCCACACGGCGTCCAGTAGCAGGATGGTCGTTCGAAACTCTTACTCTTTTCCCCTTCCCTGTCCATGACGTTATATACCAGATGATAATTTCCAATTTCCTTCTCATCGGCGCCCCGCGTTTAGATGATCGACACTATTACGGAGGATTAGTGATAAGAATCTCCTTTCTTTCCGCCATGCTTTTTCTCCCCGCCCAAGTTGCCCCTAACCCAATCCTAGTTCGGAGGGAATTTTCCCCTCCATGATTTAGTATAGCACCTCCAGAATTGGGTTTGGCTTTTAAAGATGCACGTGGCAGTTAACTTCGACCAGTGCGGGAAGGCCCTCTTCTTTCTTCGAGTGAGTCAAGCCCACATTCGGTTTTTCCATAAGTCTCCCCAGGAGCGGTTAACTCTTTGACACGGGTCCGTAGTCCTAAAGATCCTTTGTAACGTGTAGAAGGACTACCTGTCCCCGGCGGCCCGCAACTGGCTTTCGAGACCCTCCTTCTTTTCTCCAGTGCGCCTACTCTGATCTAGAGCTGTCTAATGGCACTTTCCTTTGAAACTGACGACGGTTTTTGCCTCCCCGACGTGGCCCAGCCCCTTCTTCTTATACTCCTGGCCCCAGCGATCTGCGCCGGGCCATAGCGTCTCTCGACGCGGCCCCTTTTCGTCGCTGGCCTCTGACTACTCCCTCTTTTTTTCCCTTTTTTGTAAACTTTGCACGAAGGACCCCCCCGTTCTTGGACTGGTGCCTCCGCCCTTCGCTTGCATTTCGGCGACGATTGGCCCGCTTTTGTCGTCTGCGCTTCCTGTTCAGGTGTTTCCCGTCATGGGGATCCGGTTCCCTCGCGTAGCGCCCGGTCTGGCCCCTCTTCGCAAATGAGTGTAGTCGGCAGGGCCATCGCTGTTTACGGGGTGTATATGAACAGCTTGTTCCAGTCTTCTTCCTTCTATCTTTTTCCCCCCTCGTTGTTTCTGATAAGCTTCTACACCCAGGCTGGTGCTGGAGATACCCACACCACGGTAACTTTTTTTCCCTCCCTTTGAGGAGTATATAGTCCAATACGCCGGCGCTACTGTAGAACCTCGTCACTGTGTGCACAGGCGTCCTCTCCGTCAACCAGCTGGTCACCCTTTCTCCTGCCCTCCCAACGGTTTTCTACCGTCGAGGATTCCCCCCCCCACTTTTGAAAAGGGTGCTCTGCAACGGTTCCTCAGGGCCTCTGGAGTATTTCAGCCTTCTTGAATCCGGCCTCTGACGCCGTACTACGTTGCGGAGCTCAAAGAGAGAAGGCTTTTCCACCCGCACATTGTACTAGCATGCGATCGGACGAACCCATTTTCATGTGCCACGGCGCGTCCTGGCGCCTTTTCTTAGGCATTTCCCCCGGAGAAAGGATTTGGCGAGGTCTTTACTCCGATCGGGGGCGGATCTCCAATTGCTTATTCCGGAAACGTAAACATGAGGAGCGAGACTGGCTAGTCCCGCGTTTACCTCTAGGTATGATTTACGAAAACGTCCCCCCCAATATTACCTGAAAGTCGAACATATAGGGCGTCGTCCCCTTGTCGTCTTAACCCTTTCGCCAGACACCCAATTAGTGAGATAAGGGGCGAGACTAATATCACTTACGAGGGAATCCGCCATTCCTTACCTGCCACGGGCTGTGATCTAATTTGTACAACCTTTGAGTAACGGAGTATGTATGGTCCCCAATTTTATTGTTCCGCTCCGCGTACTATGTTCCCCTACCTAATGGAAAGTAACTCATCTGGTGATAACGTCCATTCCCAGTTTCTTTGTCCGCAACGCAAGAGTTTCGCCTTTCAAACATGTCCGGGCCGTTCCGGACGCCACTTAGTGAAGTCTCCCCACCTTCAAAACGCCCAGAACTCCTCCCATTGCTACGTGCCGGCAGTGTAGTTCCTCCCTCCTTTCTATACTCTTGGGTTTCCCTCAAATACGCCCCTTATTGCTTACCGAAAAGAGAAGTTTCTTTCTTTAGCCGTTGTTTCTATATCAAATCTTTCTGCTTTCGCACGTCCCACCTTCGAAAATATGATTAACTAAATCTTCCATTTTCAATTGTTTTATTAGGACTTGTGTCCTATATGTCCTATTGGTATTTCCTTATCTTTTTTGACTTTGGTTATCTAGTCATTTCTCCCCTTGGTGAATTGACTTAACTTTGTTCAAGTTCTTAATATTCCAATGTCCTTCAATACTAGTTACATTCCCTTTTCCTGAAACGTCCAAGCAATCATTATACTCCTTCCCCCAAACAACCACATCCACTTAGACCCGTGAGACTTTCCCCAAACTTCTAACAGATATGCCTGGTCCGCTGTTTTATAGCTCATAATGCCACAGGTGTGCAGCGGCTATGTCAAAGGATAAGTTGATTACCTAGACATCTGAGTATTCTTTTTTGTTGGAGAGACCCCTGTGTGTCTTATCACAGCTCACATATAAATCTAAAGGTAATAACCTGCCCATGTAGCATTTGCATCCCAGGCCTTTGCCAGTCCCCTAATTGTTCAATCTTTTTTTACCGTTCTGTTTCTCTACTTGGAATAAAACTTATAGGGAGCCTTCATTCCCTTAAAAGGTAGTCCTCTTTATTTTGGCATATGATTATGCTGATATTCCTTAATTATATCACAAATACTATCAAGCTTCCTACGCAACCCACCAGGGAACAACCCCACTTAAACTCTCCGTTAGACTACTACACGAGGTGAATTAGTAAACTAAGTGCCATAGTTCCTACCCCCCCCCCGTTACGAAATTGGGCAATAGTTTATTACTCCATTTAGACGTCTTTCAGTGGCGAAAAGACTCCTCGCTCTTCTCTTCTTCAGCCCTCTATAAATCCTTTTTAAAAATTAGAAACGGTTTGCGCTGCCCTTTATATGCTAAAAATAACCAAGTAGCTTAGTTTGAAACCCAAGAGCCAGCCAATCTTTGTTCCAACTACACGCCGCTTCGTCATTTGCCTTTGGCGTGTGATGACTTGGTCTAAACCAAGTGGTCAGGCGCCTTTAACCTCCTCCCTGTTATCATTTAGGTGTAGTTCTCCTCGTGCGTTCCCCTCGCCCCACAATGCAAAGTACGTTGATACCAGCTGATTCAGGTCCAATCGTTTATGTTTCCTTCCCCTCCCGGGAGTGAGAGACATAATGACGGCTGATTCTTCCCATACTCCTTTTTTTTTCCGTGTTCCTCAAGTTTCCGCCATTTTCTTCCCAGCCGTTTCCCATCCGAAAGCAGTAAGGAAATTGTATCCTTCCTATTCTGAGTAGTCTAGACAAGTTCACTCCTTTTTGGTGTAGCCGATCTCTTGGGAGTTACTCGACCCCCCATCGTTCCTCGTATGTTTATACTTTTTCTGTTGCGTAAGCACCCCAGAGATTTTGGCCGTTTTCTTCCGAAAAGGAGAGGAAGACGTCACAACTGCCTTTGACTCCAGCCGGGTAACCGTTTCGTCCTACCATACCGGCAGACTCTTAAAGAACCCCCCTCTCCCCCCAAAGGATGACTCGGCCTTTATGTCTAGCTGTTATGTGGGCATGCCTTCCGCTTTTTTTCCTTTTGCCCTAGTTGGAACAGCCCTGGCCTTTTAGTCGATCCGCTTTCACTTTCCTGCGCGGACATTAGCGTTCGATTCGACTCTGTCCCAACAATGTCGCTTGCGGAGTCAAAGAGTTGTTTCCCCCGACGCCCCTTCGAGGCCCCCCTGAGTACCGTGCCACGACCGTCGTGGCTTGTCGCCTCCTCGACGGTACCATGGGGGTTCGGGTTTTCAGCGCCGGGAGCTGGTTTCCGGAGAGCGGCCTTTTGCCACCCCTGTTCATTCTTCCGGTTCTCCACTGCGAGAGCGTTAGCAGAATCAGTCTTACTTTCTGAGTGGAGGCCGGCACTGTCAAGCCGTTACCTTTGGGGAGCCGTCCCCTTAATGTGTTGCCGTGCTTCTCTCTTCCTCCGCCTTTCCCGGTGAGAGAGAGAAGCGCTCTAACACCACCTCGCCCCACACGTAACCCCGATTGCCCCGGGCCGGCCTCCCCTTTTTTACTTCTTTAGCTTCCCAAACTCAGTCTTCTTTTTTAACGGTCCCCAAACCACCTTTCCCCCCTTTGCACCTGTTAAGGTCGATCTCAGTACACAAGCGGTCCATCCTGTACTTTCACTCGTTTTGCGACCTTCGAGGGCCAACCCCGCACTCTTTTGGGTAATTTTTTTTCTTCACGCCATTGCGTAACGCGAGTGTAGCCCCTTCTCCCTCCGGCATCTCGGGGAAGGTCGAGAGAGACACGCTAAGGCAGCAAGTAGCTGGTTCCATAGAGCGATCTGGACGTAAAATTCCTTTGTTCGGTGCCCTCCCGTGCTTTTTTCTCCACCAGCGTGAGGCCGGACGGAGACTTCTGCCTAGTCGCAAGGTCAGGTCATCCTTTGGAGCTGGATCTCCGCCTCGCCCCTGGACAGTCTTCCGTCGACCGTCTCGGAGCCTTTTTTCCTTTTTTCTGTGGTTCTCCCAATAGCTTTCCGCTCCGGTTCTTTACCGCCAAATCTCTGGGTGCTTACGAACGAACGTAATTACGAACATCTTTCCCGTTAACTTTTTTGAGTCTATTCCCGGCTTTTAAGTTTCAAGAAAACCAAATTCGCTTCTTGTGGCTAGATAGATCACATACGAGTAGGACTAAAAATTGTAATTAACCCCAGAAGTTAGGTAATGGCTGTCTCCCGCTTACCTGTATTCCGGACATGAGTTGGCGTATGGTCAATAATCTCTAGGGTGCCGCCGACGGTTCGCTCTCGGCCTTTCCCACCTACGTACTATCACTTCCCTTGAAACAGACGGGCAAATGTGGCGTCCCTCGATTTTTCGAACGACACCCCTGTACGGTTGTTCAGGGGTTTGCAATCGTCCTTCCTCCCCAGTGATTATCATCCTTCAACCAAAACTCCCCAGACAAGGTCCATCTCTTCTGTAGTTTCCGAACCCGAGCTATTATAAATCTTTTGTGTTCCCTACCGAACTTTGCCCAGTCATATCGCTTTTTTCCCCGCGTCAACACTGACCTTTTCCTTTTTCGCTCTTTCATTCTATCACATAAAAATCGTATTACAGTATTTCCTTATTAGTGACATTATGATTACATCCAATTCCACCCTCTTGGTTTACAAGTTATATCATTCTGGCGTTTCCTATCTTTCTCTCATATTCCTTTAAGTCTTACTATTTAAGTATTATGTGGCTCTCTGTTCGTCGTAAAACTGTCGACCTTCTTGTTGCGATCCCTTTAATCATGTCAACCCTCCTCTTCCCCTTCTGCGTACCTCACCTTTTTTTTATAATGCAACGTCCCCCTACTTTTCTATCTAACACCCCTCCAAATTTAAATCCTTAGAACCCGTGACCCTGGAAAAAAAATAAGGATTGCTTATCTTGTTCACGTGATACAGGGTTCAGCGGATTCTTCGATAAGTTAGCCAAGCTTGAGATGAACTATCCCGTTTTTGTTATCATCTTTGAGAGAGACCCGTTGTCTATTTCATCTCCCACTTGACCTACACGTACTAAAAGTAAGCCTCATTTAATATGCTTTATCCCGTTGACCCTCATTAGTGGCCATGGCCATTTCTGTTCCCCCCCCCCTTCCTGTATTTTACTTGGCTGTTGTATATAGAATTGGAAGTTTCCATCTTATGTTAGGCGTCTATCACAGTTTATGTACTCTGCTTTATTGTGATATGCATTATCGTCTTGACATTCATATTAATTCCCACCAATACTATTCAAGGAAATTGGTACTAGATCCAGTGATTGCGCCCCAACTCCTCCTTATATCACGATCTGAAGTAATCTGATCCCATATTACAATAGGAAAATAAACGTTCACTTATACCCCCCATATCAATTGGGGATAATTTTTCATTATTTTCATAATCCTTAGATTCGAGACCGGAGATACCTCATTAGAAAATACTGGAACCAACTTTTCTAACACTTTCTTTGCGTAAAGCCCACTTAACCTACGCAAAGTATCTTCTTGAACCTATAGCGGGTTTCGAAACTACACGCCGCGACTCCCGCCATCCCTGGCGCCCGAAACCTTGGTTTTTTGGGGCTTTGTGCCGGATGGAGCTTCGTATTAGGCGCTTCCCAACACGCTTGACTCCCACAGTGTGCATCGCGTTTTCGAGATTTACGCCCCATTGCAGGATGGTAAAAGGGCTACCAGCCCTTTCTTTGAATTTGGAACGTCACAGTCGCTTACCGCGTTCGGCCAGTGACCTTCCTTTACCCACGCAATATAATGCCCTGGACTCCTTTTCCCCGGTTCCTCCCCCGTGTACCCCATAACTGTAAGCTGGAGACGACTAGGATTATATGTTTGATTTTCTTTTGACACGAATTTTTTACTCAGACTCCCTTTATCGCCGTAATTTCCTCCCAGCTGCGGGACCCTAGTCTATTCTGATGCTAGACCCCCACCCCACCAACCTCCTGGTTTTCTTTCGTAAAACATATTCTAACCGGAGCCTGGTAAATCATACGAATTGACGAGCCATTAGCCGCTTTTCTCCGTTCGCTGATACGCCTTTTCCCTTTGACGAACTTTTTGCCAAGCAACCGCTCCCCTTCTGACTATCTCGATTCTCCGCTGTATCCTGTCCTGTGGGAACCCTTTACGCCCGGGCCTCCCTGGTCTCGTTCCTCGCAGATAGTACCCTGTGCTTGGACCCTTTGATACGTTCCCCCAGGTGCAGGCTGGAAACAACGTCCGGCGCCGCTGGTAGAGAGATCATAGTTGCGAATGCGTGGTCCCGATTTAGATTCCCCCTTCTGGTTTGCCTCCGCGAGCCAACGTTTTTTCTTCAGTCGACGAGGGACCGCTGGAGACTTCCCCACCACAGTTGGTCTGGGGACCTGGGACCGTTTCTACACTCTTTTCAGGATCTTCCTCTTAAATCAACGCCGGCAAAGGGATTTTCCGGGCTCCTCTCCGATTTACGGGGTTGTTGTCTCAAAGCACCTTTCTTTTGTGCGAGCGCTCTCTCTCTTTCTTCCTTGTTGAGCTGAGAAGCGGAGCCCACACATCAAGGCTGTGCGTATCCCCCCCCCCTCCGCGTATTGACCTCTTTTTTTTCCCCCTTTTGCGTTCTTCTGAATTAAGCGTCCATTATCCACTTTCGTAGCGGTGTCTCACACAGGCATTTGACCGCACCTGGTGAGCACCAGGCCTTCACCCCAGCTGTACCTAGTCCTTCAATGCCCCACCTACCCCCTTTGTCCCTTTTTGTCTTCCCAACCACCGCCATCCTTTCCTGCCTTACTAAGGCCCCTTTGACAGCGATTGTAAGTAGCTCTTCTGAATTCCGTCCCCTTCCTAGTCTGATCGAGAGCGCACCGCTACTTTGCCTTCTTCTCCCTTAAATAGCTGCTTCGAAGAAAAGGCAGGTTTCTTTGCACGTTGCCCCCGGCCGTGTCGTCCGTTGTTACCTGTGAGGCTGCATTTCCCCCCCACCGTACCTCTCGTGATTCCGTACAAGGGTCGCGTGATCCTTTTGAGCCCCCCTTGTTCTCTCCAGTTTCGGCAAGCCGGACTGTCGTCCTGCTGCCCGGGTACTTCTTTCGCTTATCCTTTTCCTTTTGCTTTTATAGCTTTACCGATCCTTTTCTATATGCTTCCTGTCCCCGCCCCCATATCTGGTTTGCTACTCCACGTAATAGAACATCCTTCACGCCATGTCGCCTTCAACTGGAGGTCTTCTAAAAGGACACCCCCAATTTTCGTGCATACTGTTTTCGTAAATACTGAAAGAGTCGGATCCCATTGCATTTTAGGACACCGGGGTTGATAACTCCCTGTTTTAAACTTGATCTGAGCATGATAGTGCGTATTCAACTAATCATTGTACTTATTTTCCTGATAAGCGGTTTTCGCGACTATGTGATTCCTGGACCGTATATTGTTATATAACGTCCTTTTAGCCCCGTAATCCCGAACGCACGAGTTCTCACGACAAAGACTCATGAGTTTGTGGCAGTCATCGTGAGCCACTTAGTGTCTCCTCCCCCCCCCGACAGTTAAGGTCCACTGAATACTTGCTCGTCGGTCTTAGCATTCCGATTTGGCTTACTATTTTCTCTGGTCAATCTCCTTAGTTCGTTTAACATAGTTTACCGCGCAAATTCCTTGTGTCTTCCTCACGGATATTCTATCACACTTGCTTTTCGCCTGCCCCCAACATCATTAGTATGAAAATCTGACAACTTATTTCGTCCCCACTTTTTCAGTTTCAATTCTCCTTTCCTTTATGTAAACTTTGGATCATCTCTTCTCCCTTTATTGTTCTGCCTCCTATTAGTAACATCCCCCCTTATGTGTGAGATTATTAAGTCAACATGTAGCCCTAATCCCTATTATACTCGTACCAACACTTTCAACTTGAAGCCTTCTAAGTGTAATTCCATTTATATACAACCAACATACATGAGTACCCTTATGCCCCCGAATTGGCCCCCCCCTTAACTTGCCGCGTGTATAGCCAAGACTGGCTCCCGTCAGTTTACTTCGATAAGTGATATTCCAATTTCGTTAGTGACCTTTTACCGGTTCTCTCTCCTTTTCCCTTCCGACTTTCGATCTCCCCCGTTGTCCTTCATCTCCCCTTTCTCACTTATAAAGTAATCCTTGTCGATGCCTATGCTTGCTTACCCGCGGCCATTTTTATTTCTGCATGTCCATAATGTTTCCATCCTTTGGCTTTCCTTTTTTTGTTAATAGACTTGGAATTAAACTTCGTACATTATACCAGTTTCAAAGGATTAGGGGAAGGATTCGCGCTGACCAGGAGGAAAACTAAGTCTCAGTCACTACGGATTACCAGGGGGTACTTAAGATACCCTGAATTTCGAACAACTTCCGACTTTCGGACGTAATTATGTCGTTACCGTACCAAACAGTATATAACTTAAACAAAAGTGAAACTTTTTGCCCTCTTTTTTTAATCCTATTTTCATAGCAATGTACTGTTATTTCTCCAGATTTTCTAGTGATAGGAAATCCTTGAACTAACAGATCCAACAATTCTTTTATGCTATTGACTTAAAATACCTTATGAAGCATATTGCCATTTGGGCAAACCCCCCTTCTAGTAGCCCCATCTCCCCTTTGTCGACATCCCCGCCCGCTCCGTTCTTATGTTTTTGGTTTGTACCTTTTTTGACTTCACTAAGGCTTCAGGCCTGCACACAAATACCGTAGCTGGTTGTGTCGTTCCCTTTCTAGATAAGACACCCTTGCGGCTGAGACCAAGGACTCACACCCGTTCACTTCGTAAGTTGACTCACATCTTCGACCGCGTTCTTTTTCCAATACTGATTCGTGGACTACGAACTAATCTCCTTTTTTTTCCGCCATGGAGTCACCAGTGTGCCATAACTGCAGTAATCCCTTCCCCTTTTCGGATTTCCCCTTCCGTATTTTCACTTTCTTCTTTAGTTATCACACTTACAATGGTTCTTTTTCAGCCGACTCCTGCACGATACGCAGATTCCCTTTACCGCGTTGCCACTCGTATACGTCTCACCCCAGAGATTTTTTGGACAGGTACCAGCGAACTCGGTAAGCTTTGTACCCTCTTGCTTCTAACCTAATCGGTACCGTTCTCCGACTACCCTCCTGTTCGACTGGTCTGTCCTCTCATCCCCCCGCCTCCCCCCCATGTGACCAGACTTCGACGTTGCTCTCGAGCTTTCCCCATGCGACTCATTGGGGGTTTTGCCCCCTTGGACTCTCACGCGTGGCCACTCACATTGCCTCGTCTATGTCTACCCTTTGATGGCCACGCTTACGCGCGGCTTGGGTGCGCTCTATGCTCGTCCCAAGTCTTTTTTGACGGGATCAAAGAAGTGAGCTAATCGCTTCTCCCTATTCCCTTTACGAAGGACCCCGTGCGTGGACGGGTTCGCCCTCAACAAGTTGGGGTTGTTGCATTCATGCCTTTTTATGAGGTGTCTTTTCGGAGACGCGGCTGTCACCCCCGTTGCTTGTGGATCCGGTCTCCCACGCGTAGCGCCGGCAGGCAGGACGCTCCATTACTTAGGAAAAGTTGAGGTAGAAGGCCCCGGCGGGCAAATCGCTAGGGGTGGGGTCTATTGACTTGTGTGCGAGCGCTT
>Ga0179591_1282357_pt1 | contig 12247 bp, 13 predicted proteins | sample CZOMad2_1_08_16f_FD_182891 | JGI IMG/M metagenome (GOLD analysis project Ga0179591, IMG submission 182891) | Vadose zone soil fungal communities from Angelo Coast Range Reserve, California, USA - CZOMad2_1_08_16fungal (PacBio error correction) | ecosystem: Environmental > Terrestrial > Soil >... | reverse complement strand
ATTCCCAAGGTGGTGTAGGAATAATTACTGATTCCCCAGATTTTTCAATTAACCGTTATTCTCGACCCCGTCTGATTAATTGACGGAACTCGATACTCGTGTCCAGTGATTTGAACCTCTTTCCTTCCCTCCGAGACGCATGCGAACTGAGTAGACGTTTTCTCATTTTCTGATTTACTTTGGATTGGAGCTCGTGAGTCTTCCCGTCTGCCTTTTGCGGCGCGCGCGGATCTCTTTTGAAGAATGCGTTTCCCGCCAGTGTTCCTCTCCAGATTGTTGGCCTCTTGAAGTGCTCTTCAGCGCCGAGAGTTAACCCAACAGCGGTCCACCTCCCCCTCTCCTTCACCTATTTTTCTATGAAATGGAGTGGAAGCGTGATTTTCATGCTCACAGTGAATTGACCCCCCCCCACGCGGTTGTACATCAGACAGTCATCGCACTTTCCTCGATTGTCATATCATGCTCTTGCCAAAGATTTCCCTCCTTTTGGCCCGTCTCTCCGTTTGACGTTCACCTTCAGGAATAGCAGATTGAGATTTTATTGCCGATACCATCCTTTGGCTTGCTTTGTCTTCCCCCCTTAGTTCAGTCCCTTCTTTGGGCGCACTCTCATCGGGCGGTACCGTTCCCTTCCCCCTGCGGTCCTCCGACTCTATGCCTCCCCATTTTGATCTCTTAAAAAGAAAATTTCCTTCGACATTCTCCGATTTGGTTTCTTTTTAGCCCCCCTTTTGTTGTCCTGTTCCCACTCTACGCTCGTAACCCTTCCTGCCGGTTCGGTCTGTTCCTCAGTAAATCATCGGTCCTGCCCTCCTATTGATCGTTCCCCGGTTCTCCTCCCTTCCCCCTTCCTCACTATCCAATAATATATCGTCCCCTCCGTTTCTTCTTTACAAGACTCACCTTCAATGTGAGTTGACGACCGGTCCCACGCTTTTCCGTACTAAGTGCACTGTGTTTTTTCCGTCTCTCCCCCATGCCGTCGCAACTTAAACCCCACACGGCTGTCAAACGATGCTGCCCTCACTTTTCTCCCACATTAAACCTTCTTCCCCTCCCCATGGAAGTTGCTAACTGTTTTCCTTTTCCTCGTAATCTCACTGCACATCTTTCTATTTTAAGTTGGAGTTTCATGCGCCACGATATCCAACTTAATTCCCATTTTTCGCCTGAAGCATGCCTAGTCCGTGTATCAGCCGTAGCTCCGTTGGAGACAGTAATCTTCTCTCGCGGAGGCGTCGGTTTGTGCCTTGACCAACGCGAACGCCTCGCGTCCCTTTGGACCGTGCGCGCTTCGCCTCCCTTCTCGTTTAAACGGCAGCGGCTTTATTCACGTTGAAAGTATTTCGTTGCCAGCCCAAGACTCCTTCTTTTCCCTCGATTGTCGGTAGTCTCATTCTCCCTTAGCCCCACGCTTGCTCCTTCAGTCATCGTCGTTCTTGTCTCCCAGTCATATTGCTTTTTGAACATTCCCGAAATGATATTTCATCTGTTGTTTGGAGAATCTTTTGGCTTAACTGGCACCCCTGCCCCATTGACGGTCGGAGCACCCAACGGAAGTGCGACTTCTTTTTCCTTGTCCGGATGGACTTGTTCGAATGACGCCCTGGAGTGACCTGCCAATCGATTTTCCTCATAATTATTAGTGGTGGATTGCTTTTCCTCCATACCCTTTCAACAACCCGAGGCCTACTCAGATGAGGAGCTTTTCTGGTACCTCCCCCCCGCTTTTTTTATTTTCCACTTTACGCGCGTTCTGTTTTTTGGTCAAGGCACACCAGACATTCGCTACGAGCCCAGGTCCTTACTTTTCGCCCTAGACTAAGTAGCCCTTTTTTCATTGGTTTGCCTGCTCCATGGACTGTGGTGGATTATCTGCCTCAGCACAGCCACACTTGCCCCGCTACGTTCCTTTCCGGACTCATTTCCCCCGGAAATTCCTTCGCGCCTTGTTTGTCCACGACTTTTTTAAATGGTTTGCTGATATGAGTCCTGCTGAGCCCCGTTTGGCACATCAGATTTTTTTGTTGGTCCAAGTCTGTTAGTTCCTCTTACTTCCCCATTTCAATGAGGAATGTTCGAGTGTAGTCGGTATACAGTGAAGGGTTAGTCTTTGCGCCCCTTGCCTTCCAATACGTTTTTCGATGATGATTCCTTTCTCAGCTCTGTTCTTTCGTCGAACCGATTGCACTTCAATCATATGGGTCGGCGCGCGGCTCGGCAAGTCCCTCCGTCATCATTTCCTAGCTTTTCGAGTGGCCACACAGGCCACCTTGGTCTCCGCAACGAAAACGCAACCTCTATTTTCTCAGTTTTTCTTTTCAGATCCTGCCCCTTTTTTTGTCCATAGTTTCCCCTTCATTGGATGACTCATTTTCTTCCCCCTCATTTTGTTTGGGAACTCCTATGAGTGTTGTAATGTCCGGCAACTCATTGTCCCCTGACAGCCACTTAGTCGCAGTCCATAATCAGCGTCAATCCATTTCATAAACAATTTGCCCTTCCAGACAGGGCCGTCATGGCCATCCTTTTAAAGGCGATTTTGGTCGATCTTCCTTCCTATCAACTAGAGTTAGGTCTGACTGTTTTTAAGACCTCTTTGTTTTTCAATACTCTTTTCCAGTACCCCCCTTCGACCACAATTCATAGCCAGTTCGGTCCGAAGCTTGTGAAGAAGCCCTGGGATGTGTGCCGGCTTCGTTTTTTTTTTTTTTTTTTTTTTTTTTTTTTTTGCTCCTTTTCTCTGCCTGAGTACGAGCGTGCTGAGAAACACGATTCCGTCCTTTAGTAAAATACCTCCCCGTCTTTTCGCCGCGCCATCCTGCTTAACTAGCCAGATCACAATTTACCAAGTCCTAATCTGCGATGTAGACCCGTCTTCTGCTCTTTTTCCCTGGCTCTTCCCTCCGCCAATTTGGTCCCTTACAGCACGGCCCGAGTTCAGGAAACCCATCTCTTTCTTTCTTATTTCCTCATTTCTCTACTACGCCTTTCTCACTCCCCGTTCCATTGAGGCCCACCGAGCGCATTTCTCGTCACCTTCCGACCAAGGTTCGAGCAAAGGTCTAGCTTATAGCTAACACGTGTGATCCCTTTTTCCCTCCCCCTCCCGACCCCCTCCCCCCTTGTCTGAAAACTTATTATGAGCACACCCCTTGTCCCCCTTAACGTTTGTACCTTTATCGCCACGTTACAACTTCGCCTGGCGACGCCTAATGACCTTTCCTCCCCCTGTTCATTTCTGCCCCACTTGAGACCACTACAGAAAGGCTCTGTATGTGGTAATCATTCTCTTCATTTCTGATCGACGCGCCTCTCTATTTTTCGAAGCCCCTTCTCCTTGCGTCTTTCCCTTGACCCGGCCAGCATCGGATGCAAGGAATTCACCGTCCCCCCCCACTGCCCTCCCCCGATATCACCCCCCTTTTTCCCCCACCCAAGGAAATATCCCCCCTTTTCATCTATAACTCGCAAGCCTCTCTCATTTCGGCAGTGTATTATTCTGGTGCGAAAAGCTATATCTATTACTCCTCTTCCCCCGTCTTGGTCGTCAGTCGAATTATATTACGATCCTGTCACACCCACTTTCCCCCCCCTTTTTGGTACCACCGCTTATTCACGACGGCTCCCCGGTTATCCTTAGTGCGCTCATATATCGTAGGAGAAATATCTCGCAGCGATTATGGGCACTAAGACACAGTCAAGTCGTTCGTATCTGTTTTCCCTGACGACATTTCTCAAGTTCTTCTCCTCCCCCCCTTGCATTTGACCAGGCCTTTTCTGTCTAACGTGGAGAGCCCTCTGGCCTGCCGGTTACGATGGATCCCGAGATTCGTCTTTGCCATATCCCTCGAACTTCTCGATCTCTTTGTCCGAGAGGGGGGCAGTTTTTTCCCCGCTGGTTCCGCGGTAAATTTTTTTCCGGTTTTTCCATCCCTGCTTTTGTCGTCGAGTGAATTTCGGCTTCTTCTTCCGTTTTTCTGAGGATACCCTTTCGCCTGACGCGTTGTTGTAGTTACCAGTCTAGGTTTGGCGAACCCATTTGACTCGTCATATCCAACCCCTGTACTCTCGGTTGGTTCTCCCTTTCTCCTCTGCTTTTTTCCCCCTACCAGCGAGGCGCCGATTTTTTCTGCAACTCCGTTCAAAGAGAGAACGAGGCTGTCCCCACGCCAGAATGATCTCCCACGCTAAGACAATTTCAGATGCAGTTCCCCTGATCTTCCCGTCGCACTCGTGCAATTCTGTGTATAGGTGAGTGTATTTCCCCCCCCTTAGTCTGAGACGTTCGGTTCCGTATCGCTCTCCGTTCACGCCTGGAACCTCTCCTTTTTCAGTCTTTCGCTTTTTACTCAGCTTTCCGATCAAACAACACCCCCCCCCCCCCCCCCCCCCCCCCCCCAACAAACCCCCCCCCCCCCCCCCCCCCCCCTCTTTTTTCATTTAATTTTTATTCGAATTTTTCTTCACGACTCGGAAGAAGCTCGACGGTATGTTGTTATGTTCCTCATTAGTCTTATCTTCTGACCTTGCATGTTTGAAGTAGCGCAGCTTTTCCCCGGTGTCTTTCCTTGATATGTGCTATTTTTATCTTTTCCTTACTCTCATCTTTCGGAGTCCCCTTTCGAAGGTCGTCTTTAGTCCCCGGACACTAATCCTCCCGATTTGCGCACATGCGGTAGTATTAGGTCCCCCGGAATGGTTTTCCGGCCAGACTCTGTCCAATATGTACAACCTTAACCCAACTGACTATTTGTTAGTCTACCTCTAGTCCTCTTCTTACCCCATGTCCCCATTCCCTATTTTTTTCTTATTGTAGTTTCCCATTGGGCAAGAGTCTTAAGTTAGTGATTGGGGTCCTTCACCCCCCCTCTCTGGACTCTTACGCTTGGATTTGTGCCGGATACCCCGATTGGCTCCATGCTCCCTTGATGGGTCCAGCAGCGCCCTACCTCCCTAGATATTTCACTGGACTCATCAACGGGCCTTTGTCATTCAATTTTTCTCCTTTCATAAGTGACCCCCGTTACTCCTATTCCCAGGACGATTTAGATAGAAGGGGATTTTTGATCCTTGTGCTGTAAGCGCTATTCCCCCTCTGGCCCGTTATCCTCTCGCGACTGCCTGACGAATTCCAGTTGGTCTTTATTTTCGCAGAAGCTAAGGCCCTATTCAGCAAAATTTTTCCTAGTTGGTCTTCTTTCCTCAAGAGGATTTGACTTCCCCCGTAGGGGGTGTGTGGGTTTTGTTTGGCGGCCTAAGTGTTATCTCCTCGAGCCAGATTCCTTTTCCCTGGTGCTTGTTTTCAAGAATGCTGGCGTGGCGGCCCATGACTGGGCGCCTGCGATTATTCACTTCTTCCACCTTACCGCTTTTATGGGGTTGTTTTGCCCCATAGCCCGACACTGTGGGGCGGCCTTCTCTGACGCCTGAGAATCCAACCCTTCTTTGAAAGTTTACCCACACTGTTTCCCGGAGTCCTGCGCGACGAAAGGTCTTCCCGATGTCTTGTCATGGGGTGCCCCTCCTGGTTTGGTGAGGTCGTCGATCCCCTCGTAGTCTGGAAAAGCCGTCTCCATTCTGACAATGGGACTTCCCCCCATTCCCCCCTTTCTGCTCCCCGATAATCCAGAGATTGCTCGCCCTGGCGCCGTTGCGCCGGTCACCTTTTCTTCTAAATGTTTCCAATGCTATTTTTTCCATTTTTGATGCTGAATTAAGTAGCTGCTTGTCCCGGTTCGGCAGGCCCTTTAAGACGTTTTGGTTTTTCTCTCTCTCCTCCGCCCAGACCTCTTCCTTCTGTCCCTGAGAAAGAGGTAAAAACACCCTCCCCCCGAGTTTTACGACACCACAACCCCCCACCAGAGACGGTCAGGCTGAAACGTGTTTCCTGGGAGTTAAGGCTACTTACTGTATGCCGAAGAGAATGTTGTTAGGACTGTACCAAAGGTGTAAGAATTGGTACAAAACGCATTGATGATAGCTCCTCCTACCAAATCACGGACGCCGACGAACATCGGACCGTCCCCGTTGTTTTCCTTGCGCGCCGCCTCTCCTCTCTGCTGACGTCCCCGGTGCGGAATTTCCCCTCCGTATTTGGTCTTGGCAGAGGCGTTGCCCGCCCCACCCTGGTTACTGAGGTATTTCACCCCCCCCCCATAATCGCGCCCCCTCCCAAAATTAATCGTGGCCGCTGAAAAATTTCTTTCCAGCCCAGCCAGATGTTGCTCCCCCCTCCCTGTGAATTATTCGACGAGATGACTGCAGGAAAGTGAGGCCTTCCTTTTTCGTAAGTCTCGCGTTGCGAGATCAGAACCCCTCGGAAGTTAGATAAGGACGATCCCCTTGTGTTTTGGCGAAGGAAATGTCTAAATCAGTCCTTTCTCCCCTACGAGACTCCAAACTCCCAATGAAAGGAAGAGAGTAACCTCGATTCCTCACGGCCTTCCGGACCTCCCTTCAATAGTCCAGGCCCTGGAGGTAAACAACGCAAACTTGATTTTTTTTCCTTCTCTGTTCGTGTCATATGAGTTATGCCGTTGGCCTAACCCCATCTTCCCCATTGCCATAAAACGTGCGAGTGCAGAAGCAGCCTCTTTCCGCCCCCCACCACACCCCCCCCCCCCCCCCCCCCCCCCCCCCCCCCCCCCCCCCCAACACACCCACACACCCCCCCCCCCCCCCCCCCCCCCCCCCACAGGCAGCTACCCTTTTGGCCCCGGAAGAATTTTCAGCCGCGTTCCCCCCTTTCGGACATGAACCGCCGACTGCTCGCATTCAGCCCTTTACAAACATCGTGGCGCCTATTTTCCTTACACATCCTCCCACCCTACCCCATGCGGCTTGTGGGCAAGGCTGATCTTGTTTTCTCCCTGATAGAGCCTCCAAACAAGAGTCTGCCCGGAACGCCGAAAGCTGTAGCCCTCCCGTTGTGATTTAGATGTCTGCTATTCGCATCCTGGCCTTAAGCCAATTCTTACATGGAGGCTTTCGGTACTATCGGAGTACGCCACAGATTCCCCCCTCATAAGTTCGGAACAATGTATCGACGGCCCCCGCAATTCTCCGCTACCTGAATGTCAAATCCGAGCACTTCTTTTCGTTGGCTGGCCTCTATAGTCCGTTGCATACGCGTCAAACTTCTCCCCCCCTTCCTCCTTTCTAAATCCCCCCTCGACATTCCCCTCCCCTTTTCAGGTTGCAAGATAAGATTCTGATTCGGAGTGGCTTTCGTCCTACGTGCGCCTCGCTCTTCAAAAGGGTGGTGTTTCACTCCGTCCCCTCTATCCAAGCCGCTTGCACGCTTCCCTCTCGTTCCTGCCTTTTTTGTTCCTCACGTTAATTCTTCGAGTCTCAGTCACGGCTGGCCGTGGTTTCCCATTACCGTTCTTTTTCCTCATTCCTGTCTGCCTCGCTGTTTGCAGGATAACTTTTCTTTTTCCCTTCGCAACACCTTGTCCCCCCCTTCCCCGTCTCCCAATGGTGTTGCCGAAAAGCTTCTGTGACCCGCTAATTTTTTTTTCCATAACCAACTTGCTGTTCTCAATTGTCTCTCAGGATAAAGTTACGCCTTCGGCACTTGCAACATTACCCTTCTTTCCAACGCAGTGATTGTCCCCACGATAAAGTTCTCCTCCCCGCCCTTATCCCCCAACCAGCGAGTAGCGACGGAGTATAGTCCACGAGTATGCTTCTTCTCTCGCCTCTGATTTTTTTTGGGCATCTGCTCGTTCCCCTGTGCGTTCCAGGAGAATTGCTCTCCCCCCTTCTACAAGAAGGCGTCACTGAACGCCCTCAATCACCCGGGCGAACCCCCCTCGAGCTTTCTCCGGTCCCACGCTACGACTCCCCTTTGGTCCCTGGTTTATTGCCCCCTAGACATCGGAGCTCGCTGTTCTCATCCCATAGCTGATGCACCCCCATAGCTTATATAAGAGAATCTTTTTAAGCCTCGTTCCATATTTGTTTCCCACCCTTCCCCCCTTTTTTTGTCTTCTGGAGTGCGATTCCTTGCCATTCGACCCCTTCTTTTTGTTGCGATAATAGATCTCTCCTCATCCATGAATATCCTACCCGCTCTTTATTGGCGAGGCTTAGGATCGATTAAATTTTGTGATCCGGTTCTCTTTCCATCCTTTTGTATCTGGTGATTGTCCGTTAGGGGCCGAAGCCTTTCGAGCAGATGCTGTTTCCTGGCCCCTTTCCCCGTTCGGCGTTTGGACGCGAAAGAGCTCGTGGCGTCGTATATCCTAGGAAGTTTAAGTTCGAGCCTGTTCTTCCGGGTTTCCCCTCAATACTCGTCGCACAGTCATATGTTATTTCGATGCTAACTGTTTTTTTCATTACACTGTTCTAAGGCCGGTTTACCTGTTCCAAATTTCTTCCATCTACGTTTCCCCCGATCTCCTCGAGTCTGAGTTATATTCAACCCTCTCAGACACAAGTTGCTCTCCCCCGGTTCTTTTCGGAAGTTCTTTGAGCGCATAATTCAGCTAGTGTTGTCTTTTTCCCTTTTCACTGCGAGAAAGATTCGTCGTGAGAACATACCTTGAGGAATATCACCGTCTCTGAATTTATTCCAAATGACCCTTCTTTTTTTTTTTAAGATTGACCTGTGAGGCAGCGAAGCTCCTCTCACCTAGCTGCCATGGTTAGACTTTTCAGAGTGCGTTGGTCTTTCTGCGCGTTACGCTTCCCCGTGAGAGGTTTTGCTTTCTTTATTTGTACTGCCTGAAGTTTTTCTATACTCACGCTCCCTGTGGGGAGTATTGACCGTCCCGAGTGCGCGATCTCGGAAAACGTCGGCCAAACCCAAGTCTTCATGCACAACCGTTTCTCCCCCCTTCTAGAACTTAGTGCTTCGCCGTGCTTGACTGATCCATTCTGAAGTGTTTTCCCAAAAAAAGATGTGTTCACCCCCCCGTCCATAATCCCTCAAACTCGCTTTCTCTAATGCGTTGGAGTTTCCCAGCTCGCCCTTTTCGCCTGCTCATAGGCTTTCTATGTGTTCCATTACCTCACGCGCCAGCTTTCTTATTTTCCGAAGTATGCCACTCCTTCTGGCGTCTCGTTGCATCCCCTTTGGGTCATCTTGGGTTAAACGAGCCTCGGCGTTCAGAGCAATTCCTACCCTCTTCTCAACCGCAGCTCCCGCCAACGTTTGCCTTCTTATCACCCCCATGACTGATGTTCGAAAATATCCTATTTTTGGTTCTCTGGTTTTATTATCACCCCCCAATGGTCTTTTCCTTAACCTCGTAACTGCTTTCCCTGGATCTTCTTCAGTTTCAGATCCGCGGCTCTTGCCCCTTAGGATTGATATTTTCAACCTTCTATCAAACACCCCTCCTTCCTCCACCACATTTATTCCCCCAGCATCCTTTGAAATCGTTATCAACAACTCACCCTTCCTGTTTTTTTAGACCGGAACCCCTTAACCTCCTAACCCCCTTCCCTATGCACCGGTTTTCCCGACCGACCCTGACGGCCTTTCTACTACACCCACGCCCTGTGTGCAAAGATGGTCCGCCTCCCCTATTCCCGGACAACTTACATGGGGTCCCACGTGATCTTCCTTTGTAGCTTAGCATGTTATCAATACCCCACGTTTTCTTGCCAGTTTTTCCGTTCGAGGCGCAAGTCTGCACCCCCCTCCTTTCCCCGCAAGCCCTGCTGATCCGGCCGTGGTCTTGGAAGAGCTCCGTTGGCGACAGTAACCGTATAGTAGCTTTAGGTGCGGATGTGGTTTCTTTCCCAATCGCAGGCCCGCGTCCCCGGACTTTTCGCTCTGCTGAATGGGTGTAGCCCATTGACACCTTGTCAGACGAGGATTTATTCTTGTCCACGTATTTAGCCCACTTCTCAAAAAAAAAAGCTATTATTCTTCTTGAGTAACTTTTTATACTTGAATTTACCCCTCCCTGTCTTCCCGTCCGGATTTCCCGCTTGAGGCTCGTGTATCACGTCCCCCCTCTCCGTTTTTCCAGTTCCGCATTTCTCTTTGCTTATAATTCCGTTTGTTTTTTTTTTGACCCCAGGCGGGAAATGGCACCCCCTTCCAATATTATGCTTTTTTCGAACTTTGCTTTCGAGCCGACCGTTCATTCTTTTTTCCGGACATTCGTGCTTCGAATGATTTGAAAGTTTTCACCACGATGAAAAGACTAAGGATTTAGTTATTAATATTTTCCCCCCCAAGATTGTATACGCAGCTTCTGAGATATTTCCTACACTCCTAGTCCGTCACCTCACCCGGACTCTGAGGGAATGTTGCGTTTCAAGGCACACACATTCACCCCTTGGGTATGTCGTCAATTAGAACTACTTCTGCTCCCGTCCTTTTTTTCGGAATGGGATGTCAATGTCTTTCCTGGGTGTCATCCTTAAGTCCGAGGACCATCTAGACCATTTACGATACAGGACTAAGCGACCCCCCCCTGAAAGATCGCGGTCCCTTCCTTTTGACGACCTTTACCTTGGTTATGATCTGGTCGAGTTAGATTGCCATCTTCCCGCTTGGTGCTGGGTGTAAGGTGACGTAAAATCTCTTCTTTCCCTTCGAAACCACCATTGCACTTGAGGTCCTTTCTTTCTTAGGTCTCCCCCCAGTGTTTTCAGGGTGAGGAGACCGACCCTTCATTCATTTCTCGATCCTATTTGAAGCATATTTTTCCGTGTTTAGGTTATAACGATTTGCCCCCCCCCTCACAATAATGGGGTCGCGTTCAGGACGCTGACGACCTTCCCTTTCCTTTAGGTTACGGAGTCGTAGTAGCTTTTTTTTTTCCATGCACGACCCCATCATTGGACTCGGACACACGCCCCTCCAAATTGTCTTTTCCCTCAGTTTTGGGCTCTCGCTTCCCTTTTCTTTTCTCCCCATCTGGGTGAATTCCTTCTTTCCACGACTTGGGGTCCTGTCTCTGTTTCTCCAAGATTTCCCCCGGAACGTTATGCGCGATTAAAATTTAAGCTTCCCACACTTTTTCAAATACTCAGCGGTCTTCCTTACCCCTTTTTTTAACTTTAGGCGGCCTTCTTTTTTCCTTCGTCTTTCCAGCGGAGAGCCCCGAAAGGGTCTGGCGATGTTCCTTTTTGTGATTGCGACCTCGGTTTGTTTTCCCCCCCAATTTTCCCCTCTGTAGAAGTAAACCACGCATTTTTTCCTTCCCACCCATAGACCTTCCGCAGTTTGACAAGGAATGCTTGGGGGTTGCTATAGTTGGGCCTACGCCGCGCCTCTAGCAATGACACGAGTTCTGATCAACACCCGAGTTATCTTCGCGCCGTAAAGCTTCACGAGCTCACCTTTTCCCCACAGTAACTATCTGAAGGATGAGCGACTCCGGGCAGGCGCTTCGAACATTTGATCGCTCAGTCCCCCCCCCTGGTCCCTAAGTAAGCAGTGCATCAATTACCCGGTTTCCTTTTTCCTAAAATCTCTGCTGGACACTACTCTCTTCTCATCCCCCAGTTCCATTTCGTCCTACACCACGAGCGTCAGCTCTGAATCCCGACCGTTTAGCCCCCAGGCGAGGTAGGCATAGAACCCTGGTTTCCTCTTCGTTGCTAACTCAGCAGCCTTTTATCGTTCGTATTTTTAGCAACTACCGTTGTCCAATTACGGTACAGGTATCGCTTGACACTTTTTTTTTCTACTTGAGGCCCTGCTCTACTTTTCGAGCTGCGTAACGTTTCTCTTGGCCCCGGCGGACTCCTAGTTTTCCCTAAACCGGGAGCGAGTCTTCGTCGTCTCTTTTCGCGCCCGGTCTGCTCTTGACTTGCAGGGCCCCTCGCGCTCAGGACTCTCTTTTTCCTCCTGCCCCCAGACACCATGGTTTCACAAAGGAAATAGCGTTTCCCGGAATTGAAGTCCCCTCCCCCCATCTAGAAGAATTCTCGCATTTTTAAGGATATCATGGGATGCTTCTTCCCTTTGACTTCTACTTCGTCCCCGCGATATACCTTTAAGGAGCACTTCTTCCATCCAAGGCATGTGACATAACCTGGATTCACTTTATTACTCCGTCCCGTCCTCCCTCTGATTTGCTGTCCCCTTTTCCTGAGTGGCAGAGCCCCCTTGATGCCGCAGTTTCTTTTAACACAATTGCCAGGCGTTTGCCGCTTTCCGGTGCATGGAAACTTGAGTTTTTCTAAGGTTGCTTTCTTTTTTTTCTTCCTGATAGTGGTATAACGGCTGAGACCCCTTCCTGCACGGTTATCGCATTATTCCCTCTCGTCTTCGCGA
>Ga0179591_1339786_pt1 | contig 12248 bp, 10 predicted proteins | sample CZOMad2_1_08_16f_FD_182891 | JGI IMG/M metagenome (GOLD analysis project Ga0179591, IMG submission 182891) | Vadose zone soil fungal communities from Angelo Coast Range Reserve, California, USA - CZOMad2_1_08_16fungal (PacBio error correction) | ecosystem: Environmental > Terrestrial > Soil >... | reverse complement strand
CCCCGCAGAGATTCGGACTTCTCGGTTTAGCGTAGCTTTTTCCAGTATTTCAGAGAGTCCCCTTCGGATGATCTCTCACTCCGTTTAGCGCAGTCAGCCAGCCGGCCTTCTGCGAGTGCAGATGTACGTTTCTGGGTTTTTGCCGACTTTGAACCCCTTATTGCCCTTGGCCGATCATTTTCACTCACGTCGCCGACCGATCGGCGTCGAATTGCCTCATCTTCACGACCCCCGCGAGATTCAAGCGAAAAGACAGGCAGACACCTCTCTTTTTCGATAATTGCGCCATCTGAAGCCCCTCGATGGAAGATTCGCCCAACTCTTTTCAATCCTTCAAACTGCTCGAAGTACAGCCCTTCTGCGTATTCCACCCGGCGGTCTTGTTAGAGTTTTCCAACGTGCGCCGTCACTCACCACTTTAGTTTAAGCGCCCCAATCATCAGAACCTGTTCTCCCTCTGAAGGTGACCCCCGGATCAGAGAGCCCCCTCCGAGTTAATTTTTTTTGATTTTTATCAATCCACACGGGACTTCCTACAGCTCATTTTTCCCGTTCCTCCTCCTCCCCCGACCGAAAGCTAGCGTCGAAGACGGCAAACCTTTCCTTTTCGTGGTTTTCGCGACTCCGTCCCCGATGTTGATCGTAACCGGTCACGTTATGCGAGCTCGCGTCGCTGGCCGGCTGAGTAGTTCGTAGCTCCTTCTCAACCTCGCCAGTAACGTCCTTTTTTGTCGCGTTTCGGACGTCGGTTCCTTTGCGAGATGGCCAACGTTTTTTGCCCCGTCACTCCTTTCTTTTGAGACTCTCCGAGTCCCATAATAGCCGTAGCAGCCTTCCCCTGGGCGGGAGCGGCAATTTGGGTCCAGCTTGGTCAGGGTCGAACTTTTTTTTCCCGATCAGCGGTGACAGAAACGTCCTTTCTCCGGACCCCGATCTTAAGCTCTGATCTTTCACAACTCGACCACGAGCGCGTGTCACATCGCCTACACGTTCTTTTCCTCGTAAAATGTTCCTGCTCGGATGGAAGGACGTCTGACTACTTTTCCCTTCCTCTTTTTCCTCCAGCTTCTCGCCCGCAGATCCCCCAGTCGTCGAGTTTGCGTTCTTTCTGTAATTGTTGAGCGTGATGTACATTTCTCCGCCCGCGATGTCTAGTATCGCCATCTCAGAACCCCTCTCTTCTTCTACCGCAGGCGGATGATCCCGTCCTTGTCCCTATAGCGTCCGTTTTTACACATTCCAGGTTGACCTTCCGCTCAGTACGAACCGTAAAAACCCCGCACCTTCCCCATAAGCTGATCTTCCACCCCAAGAACGTTTTAACGCGTGTCCGCTCCAGCCCCTTTGATTCCCTAGATGTTCCCCGGAAGTGCTGCAAGAATGCAGAAACCTGCTTCTCCCCATCTTTCCAAGTGACTCGGCCACTCCCCCAAATTGCGAACCGGTCAGTCCGTCGTTTCGTTTTCAGCAAGTAGGGGATCGTGAGAGCAGAGTAGCGCCCTCGTACTGACAACGTATGTTGCGTCGTAGTATTAATTTCCCCCTTGCTAGCAGCTAGACTTCCCAGACCTCGTCTTCTCATGATGTCTAGGGTCCCATGATATATTCCGCACCGCTGGTTCCGTCTAAGTCCTTTCGAACCAGTAAAGTCCTCCGAAGAAGAAACCGTCAGGTTTCGACGTGCACACTCCCCACGATGCTTTGTCAGCGAATCCGGCCTAATACGTTTTTTTCCTCGAGCCAGAAGGTGTTCTCGATCTGAAGAAATAGAAAGCCTGCTCTCGCCTGGATCCCCCCCCCCCCCCCCCCCCCCCCCCCCCCCGTCCCACACTTTCTTCGTCGAAACTTCCCCCTTACCTCCCGTAGATTACGTGCTTTCCCTCCCGATAGTTTATGTGGATGTACAAGAACGCGGATACCCTAGGCTTGCTTCTTAGATAGCCACTTCATATCCCTCTCTCCACCTGAACCAGCGCCAGTGTCTTAATCGCATTGATCTTGATTGAGAACGACAAACGCGAGCTTTTAATTTCACTCCAGCCCGCCTTCCACAGAATCCTGACCTACCTAACTTCTCCTCTCTTTCCCTACCCTCTCGTCGGTTACCCAGAGAAATAAGTCAGGCGATAGGTGAATTTACTTTCTCAGACTTCCGCCCGCTTACCTGTCCTTTGTCAGAGGCCAACGATAACAAGGGCACCCGTCCTTCCGTCGTCGCGTTCTCCCCCTTAGTATCGACATCAAAGCTGATGCCTCAATTCCGCGTACCCTCACACCTCATGGTTGATCTGCCTCTATTAGTACCCCCCGTGAGATCAGAATTAGACCAAATTCCTTATTCTGACAACAAACGCTACCCATGCTCGAGACCCCGGACAAATCCTTGCCCAGGTTTCCATTCACGATACCGTGGTACTGACGCTCTCCTCAGCAAGTCCCCTTTTCTTGCGTAGTGAAAGTTGATTTCACCGTCCCCTAGCTTGTACCGCGACAGAAGCCCTTACCGCCCCTAGTGTGAGAGCCCGCAACTCTCTCCTATCCATCGAAAGCACTCGCGCTTCGCCGATCAAGTACAGTAAAACCCTCATTCCACATTTCCTGATTCCTCAAGTACAGTTCGAGTTACCATCGCTTCCTTATTTGTCCCGCCCGCCCTTTTTTAACGGCCCCGAGCCCGCGTACCTCAACCCGCATTGGATGCATTGTAGAATCACCTAATATCCCCCTCTGATAGAAAGATCGACGGCGAATCCTGGCCCAACTTGCCTTCACTTCCCCTTTTTATCCTACAGCCCGCTGTAATCCTCTAGCAGTGACAAACCAAAAAACAACCTTCAATAAGAACTACCCCATCCTCTCTCTGCTATCAAACAAGCCACTCCCGCGTGTACTCCCCCCCCCCTTTTTTCCGATCCACCGATGTGAATCAAAGTCCTGTCGCTGCCCCCCTTAGACATCGCCTTCCACGATATTTTCTATTTTATAATTACTCTCTGAGAGAGGCGGCCCCTTCCTTTTCCTTCTTGAGATCAAAGTAAGGTTCTGATATCTCCATCAGGCCTGCTGAGGTATCTCGGACAAGCGTTTTTGATATTTTTCGATGCCTCGATATGTCTTTCGTTGGACGGCCAGGTTTGAGGGGGAGGGGTTCTATTGGTATTGTTGGATTTTTTCCCCCGGGTCTTTCCGGGAAAGAAAGACGGCTCCCGCTCAGTTTCCCTCGTCGCGTATTTTTTTTAGTCTCTTTCTTTTATCGCCGAAGTGTTCTCGATACGCCTACCTGATCATGCGGGTAGGTGTTTTAAGCGGTTTCTCACGGCTTTCAGTTACGTCCCTTTAGATCACACCCCTCCGTCGTTGAACGCGACGACTTCCTTGACGTGTGGCCAGGTTTTCATGCGGTTCTAAGTATCTTTGTATGTGGCTTTGTCTTCATTTGTCCCCTCGGGACGCTTACCTTCGGTATTGCGTGCTGCTTCGGCAAAGGCTAGTGTGGTTCTAACTTTCTTTCTGCACTCCTTCCGGATAGGCGGCGGGTGGTCATCCCGGTACTGTCTGGTGCTTTCCACGGTTTTTTTTCCGGCGAAGCGCGATCCTACGGTCGTCGGTCTTTTTGACTTCCGAAGCACGTGGGTTTTGCGACTTATTTTAGCAAGTTCCCGTCTGATTGTGCGATGCACGCAACCCATAGCGGGTTATTGACGGCGGCTCGAATTTTCCACCCCTCGCTTTTCCCTCTCTTTCAGACGTCTTCGAAGCGAACTCCTGTGTAAGTGGTTCTTGTTTGAGCGTGCGCGTGATAACTGCGAGGCTTTTTTTAATCTCTTTCTTTCGGTTAGTCTCCCCCCCCTGTTAATAAGACCTTTTGTCTCTGACCGCGATAGCGTAGAGTCTTAGATAAATCGTTTCTTCTCTTCTTTGGTCCTTTTGCAGAGTTGTGAAGGGGTCTGTCACGTTTTAGCCTTCCAGGTCCCCGATTTCTCGGTTTGGCGACCTCGATGGTCCCATCTTTCACCCAGTCTGGTTTCGAAGTTGACTCCGAGCCCCTTCCGTTCCGATGAGTGATTTTTCGACGCTAACGATAACTTCGCGGTGTTTCTCGACGCGGTGCTCAGACGCTGGATCAATGTCCCGATCTCCTTTCCCATATTACGTGAATAGCCTCCGGAATTGTCTTGTGCGCATTTGCTTGTGTGTAGTTCTTTATCCCTTCTTAGCGTCTGGCGATGTATCATGCTCGTCGTTTTGCTCCACGGCTTTGCACGGAGGCTGAAGGTTTGCGGACAATTTTTATCTGTACGAGATTCCGAAGTCAGACGTCCTTCCTTTAGTCGGTCCGGTGGTGGAAAAACAAGGTTTCGGTCCACCCCTTCACTGAGGTTTCCACCGGTCTATTCCCGGAGAGAGCCCTTCTCCTGACTAGTGTTCCCTCCCTCCGACTCGGGCTTTTACGTTATGCTAGCCCTGACCGTTGATAGATCATCTCACGCCCTCGGTTTATACATCGCCGGGTCATAACGCGGTTCCGGACGGCTTGGCTCAATCTCCCTCCAGAGTACGATCTCCCTGTACGACGAAGTTGAAGGGTTGGCCTTGTTGAGTTCACGGTTTTTCCTTCTCTCCTGATTTTGGAAAGACTCTTTGTATTCAGTTATGCGATCAGATTTTTTTTGTGACGGCCGGATGCTTGTTGCGTAACAATTAGTTTTTCTCAAGAGGCGGTAGAAGCTGCATCTGTCGTTCTTCTTTTGGTCCTTTTTACTGTGTTCGGTCTTCTCTTTTGAAGGTCAACAGGTCCCCCGGTGCAGGCCGCGGCGCTCAGCTCCATCTTCCTTTCCCTCCCGATGAGCTCTTTGAAATCGGGGAAGCACGGAAGTTTTCTGATGTTCCTAGATTACCCCCTCGAGGTGTTTATTTGGTCGCCTCTCTGTAATTCCCCCAAGCGACACCTGACCGGATTACCTTCAGATCTTCTTCTAATCTTACAGTGAGACGTTTGTGGTTTTAGCTTTGGATCACAGACAGAATAGGGCCCCCCGCGACTGTCTCATTTCTTCCCTCAAGTTTTTTTTCGAGTAAAATTCGTGATCAGGAAGGCTTTTTTATTTCCTCGATCTTTCTTGGTCCCCTTTGTTGTATCACTTCTAGACATCATCTGTCGGTAGGGCGTAGTTATCAGGTTCTTCTTACTTTTTTAGTGCTAAAACGGGGCTTTTTCTGCGCGATCTAACTTTATACTCGGAAGCGATACGACTCCTTTGGGGTTTCGCTCTTCCTGGAGCCCCCTTTAGATTAGTGGGATCGCGAAGATAAACCCCCAGTTGTAACTAGGTTGTTTTTTTTTCTAATTTTTCCCAATCACCGCAAACTTCCCCCCCCTGAAAGACGAAGGCCTTTTGCGCTCTGTGACTTTTTTTTTAAGGTCAACTACGAGCCCCGGCCAATGCTACTGTCCGCGTGTTTCTCACATCTCGTGATAAGTCCGGATGACTGTTCTCCCGAAACGCGCTCCTTTGTTGAGTTGATCCTGCGTCGCCGATCCTTTCTTGGTTTGCGAGCCATGACCCCGGGTTAGGTCCCTGCTGAGTAAGGTCACTTTCCGTGGTTTAGTAGCTCATTAAGACCCCCAGCGCGTTTTATTTTTCTGGTCCCTCCCGCAGAGGAGTTGAAAAGCGGAATTTTTTCTCCTCTATTGGCCCTCCCGATTCCTGCAAAAGAGGGGTGTAACCTGTTTTCCCGTGTTTAAATCCTGCGCAAACTTGCACTTTCATTGTAGGACTCCTCGTGTTGACGGCGCGAGCCTTGCTGAGCGTTGCTTTTCCCACGGATAGAGTTAGGTCACTCGTATGTTCTTCATTCTGACTTAATCTACATTTCTGTCTCTTCCGTATGATGGTCACTCGTCACGCCGATCGTTAGGTTTTTTCGTCGTCTTTATTGGAGTTTTGGACTGGCTCTGTTCCCACGGTTCCCCAACCGGCCTGTAGACGTCAAGGTCAAACTTCCCCTCGTGGCCCCCTTCAGTTGACCGGACCTTTCCTCTCCGCCGGCGTTCTTCGCTGCCCCTGTTTTTTTCCCTCTTATGATAAGTTTAGGCGAAGCGTAAGAATACACATCGTCTTGGTTTTACGAACTTTTTGGCGAGACGCGGAACTAACAGCGTCCCCAGATAAAAGACGTCGCTCTTGGGTCCTCTTCTAATTTTTGTGATACTCCCGCTTGATATCGCTCCCGGTGATCGTTTCTGTCTCTATCCTAAGCGTTCCCCGGATTCTTTTAATCGGAGCTTCAGACGATTACCCTTAAGAGATCTGCAGGTATCCTTTATCAGACGTCCTTTGAGATCACGGAAGAGGTACCTTCTGTTATGTGAACTCCATCCCTGTTGCATTGTCCCTCCATGCCCCGTGACAGAACCCCCGTGACCCCCCCCCCTCAGTTTAAAGTCTTATTCGATGATTGCATAGACCCTCACTCCCGTTCTTTAATTACATATCCCTGCACCTCCTCCAGAGAGTTCCGAACCGGATGTGTCTCAATCCACATCAGATTTTTTTCCGACTGATAGGCGTGGTAAACAGGTATACCCCCCTCCTCAAGCCCTTCCCGTACAAGCCTTAGTTAGAGTTAGTCCAAGGTCGGTCATGGGTGCTCGCCTTCCTTTTCTCGTCATGCCCACGCCTGGTTGACTATTTCACATCCGAGAGACCCACGTCCGTTTCTCCCCGATCGCGTTAACCCCTGGCCGGCCAGAGAGCACCCTCGCGATGAAGGTTTAGTCTGAACCCCACTGTCTGTTTTAATCCCTCTCAGCTTTAAGGAAACCGGTCACGAATTCAACTTCGTCTCCTCCGACGCTGATCCACCCGAGCATCCTCTCCTCCCAGCCTTCCCTTCGAAACTGCGATGTAATTCCCCCCTGAACCGTAAGATTTTTCTTTTTACTTAGTTTTTAAAGGCCCCTCGATGTGATAACCCCGCGTCCCCTTCAGAAACTTTTTTTTTCTCCTTCCCCAAGTCTCGTCTGCTCAAGGTAGAAGTCCCCTAGTTTTCTGATCCCTTTCGACTTTCGTAACTGACACAAGCGATGATTTTCTGCATCGCTCGATACCCCAGTACCCTCGACAGCGACGCCTCCCATCGGCTTTTTTCCTAGAAAGGACAGATTGTTATAGCCGATCCCCATTGGCACGGTTGAAATTTTTCGCTAGCCCCCCGTCAAATTTTCCCTCCAAAGTTCCCCCGATCCAGGTAGGACGACTTTATACCTTTCGCACATCTGCCTGTAAGCGCCCTAATCCGGCGAGCAGTGCATCGCCCAACCCTGAAGTGATTTCGCTTACTAGGAGTTTCCCTCGTTCGCTATTCTCCCAGTAAGACACGGTCCTCCCTTCCGTTCAAACAGTCTTAGAGAGGCGTTATAGACTCTGTATGTGCTTCTGTGAGTATCTTTTCTCTTGCAAGCGTACAATACCCCCATCCCGATTTTATGTTTCGAAATCCATCAAGACCGTCCGCATTCTCTGTTTTCCTCCGTCTTATCAGCACCTGCCGAGGTCCAGCTCGCTTGGCCGCCCCAGGCCCTTTTGACCTACGCGCAGTCCTTGACGTTCACCGTCAACAACCGCGCCCACTACCTGCACATTCCTGTTCTTCTGTTGATGCTCACACCAGTTTTTTCCTAGTCCTCCCAACTCACAGGCCGGAGCATTCTTTACGTTTTGTGATCTTTGCCTGAAGCCATCTGCACGAAGCGGAGGTCCCAGATCCACGTAAACCCCGAATACCCCCGTAATTCTTCGCGTACTTGTTTTTTAGATCCACGTCGTTTTCTATTCACTCTTGATTTTCCCGCGCGCCGCTTCGACCACCCGTTTTGTTATCTTTTCCAGGCACGACCCTTTCCTTGGAGAAGGGCCGGTTCTTCAGATGCCGTAAGACCGCCTTCGCCATTTTCAGAGGCCCCTCTGATCGGGCTCTTCTCCAATCTCCACGTTGACTTGACGCTGGACCCTTTTTCCCGTACGGACAGAAAGAAGACGAGAGTCTTTTTCTGACGAATTCTCCACGATCCCCTCTCTCTTTTCCTGACGTCGGCCGGCCCCTGACCGCGATGCCTTCCGTGTCTTTTTAGACCTTTTCCCTTCATAGATAGACGTGAGGTAAGAGAAACCCTACCCCCCCTCCCCCTTTTAGACGCCCTTCGTGTTCAATTGTCCAAGTGGTGATCGATCTTCTCTTTCGCTCCTTCGACCCCCGCGATGTTGATCTCTTTTCCTACTCCCCTAGCGATTTTTTTTTCCTTCGACCCACGGTGGGTCCCCCCTTGACGACCCATCCCTCTTGCTCCCCCGACTTTGGATTGACCTGTGACGCTCAGCTTCCCTCCCCCGCACCCCCCTGAGACATTTCTCGACGCGCTTCTTCAAGAAAGTCTCCGTTTTTTTTTTTTTCCAGATTTTTTTTTGCTGAAACTGATGTGAATCTCCCTTTGATCTCTAAGATCTTTCCAGCCGAGCCGCGTTTCCTCATTTTTCTTCCCTTAAAAACGGCTCCACCAGTCTGTCCTCCCTCCTTAGGTCGAGATCTCCATTTAATTTCTTTATCTTTTCTGTTTTCCACGTCGCGCCCGTCCTCAACGCCCCCCCGCTTTTCTAGCATCTCACCAAATCGATACCCCTCCGTTCTATCTTCTTTAAAAAAGTCCGGAGGCGTCACACGCCTCACTTTCTCGATTTCCTTTACACATGGCACTGTTTGTTTCCCTCTTCCTTTACGAACCCCTGACCGCCCAGTTTCTCTTTCGAATCAGTGATTTCACAAACCGGATTAATACCTGGACTAAGACCGACCCTTCCCTTTTATTTTTACTTTGTAACTCGTGGATCGACAAGAGCATTTTACGCCGAAGTGTTCCCCCATCTCCCCCTCACAAATTTCCCCCCCCCTTCAATTCCTCAGGTCTTAGTTTTCCCCGTCTTTGATGAACGCGTCATTCCAACGTCCCCGCCCGCTCCCCCCCTCTTTTTTTAGTCGTCGCCACTAATCGAGAACATTCTCCTCCAGACCTGCCCTCTTCGCATAATGACCGCCGCGGTCCTCGCTCGGTGTTTCCCTTCCCCTTCCTTTCCCGTTTACCTTCCCGCTCAGCCCGTACCGACCCCGTCACCCCATTCCAAGATTCTTCTCGAGGCTCAAACCCCACGCCACGAACTCTTCCGCTCACTGATCCCGAAGGTGAACGACGACCTTTTCTTCGACTGCACCCTCGAGGACCGATCTCTCTTTCCTCCTTCTTTTTGTTTTTCTAGCTCGTTCCTCTTTGTCTCAGCCTCTTTTTTCCCGCGTTTCTCCTGCGGTTTCCTGCCTGTCGCGTGACTTTTCGTGGCTTTTAATCGCGAAGATCTGTCGGTCGTTCCCTTTTTTGTTTTGTTCGGTCATTTTCGACTCAGTCAACGGGCCAGCTCTGTTAGTCCCCGATTTCCATTTACCCTCTTTGGTCCTTATGCCGCCGGCTTCGCCCCCCTCCTTAGTTTTTCTACCGTTAGTGGCGATGCGATTCCCCCCATTGTTGAGCGGTTCTCTTTTTTAAGGCCGATTTTAGAATACCCCCTCCGATTTTGACCCGAGACTCCGGACTTGAGGACCGTTGCGGTTCTTCCCGCTGCGTCTTTGGTTAGGAGATCCCTTCGGGGCATTTTTTAAAGTATCGTTTTCGCTTCGTCGTGTTGCGGTTTTTCCTCAGGTTTTACCTCCCGCTCTTTCTTCAGGAAGGCGCTTGGTTCACTTCGGGACCAGCATGAGCCTTGCTTTTCTCCAGCAGTTTTTTTTCTCCGCGATCTGGTGATTACGGCCTTTTTTTTAGAAGACCAGTTGCTGGAGATGGACGTGTTCTCATGGTTTTCTTCCGAACCCCACCTCGCTGTGTGTCATGCCCTTTGATTTTCCCTCCACGATCGCAGCCGATTCGCGAACTCTCTCTTGACTTGACTGTCGCCGTTGTTCTCTCTTTCTACATCGCGTTCGGTGTACCTTTTGCTCTACACCTTCCCTTTTTGTTTCGTCTTCCTTAGCGGTGACTGACGTCTGCTTCCACGCGATCGTGGATGTGTTTGAGCTGCGGCGTCTGCGGAATGTTCCCCACTTTTCCTGTTGTACGGGTTCTGTCACGGGGCTTTTTTTCTTCCCCCTTTCAAACCCTCTCTAGGTCTTTCGAGACTACTCTTTTAGGCGCTCTTGTACTCCAACGGCCTTGCCCTTTTCCCCCTTCCGACTTTTCTAGATTTTGGAGAAGCTGTCTCCCTTTTCTCTATGTATATCTATGCTCTTTGAACTACACGGTTAGATAACCCCCTTTCAAGTCTATTTCCCACTCCGAAACAGGCGTGTGCAGCGCAGTTGCTTTTTTTCGTGTTCCTTTTTTCTAAGGCTCGATCCATGTGGAGATGTCTTTGTCATATTCCAATAGACCCTTTCTGAATATTTCGCGGACACGCCTTGCTAGTGTCGAGCTCTAGCTCTCCCCCCCCGGTAGGAGGACTTTTTTAGTGACGGTTTAGGTACTCACCCCTTACTTACCCCCCCAGACCCTTTATCTCCGATCCCGATCACTCCCCATTCCTTAAGTCATCCAGGATTGGAATTAGCTTTTCCTTTTCTCCTGGGGAACTGTTCTTCATCAGCTTCCTCGCGCCCCTCCCCATGGGTACGAAGCTTGGCAGCTCCTCAGTTCCTTCACAGACTGATCCCGAAGTCTTATTCCCCCCAGCGACAGGACTTGAAGTTACTTTTCTCCCTTGCAGTTTGTTGAGCTTGTTCGCTTGCCGGTTCGCTATTCCCGATGGGTATTAACTTTTTTCCCGATCCATTAGATTCTCTTTTTTTCGATGGATGTTTGACCCTCTTAGACTGGCTTCTTCTCCCCCCTCGTTTGTCGACGCTGCTATGTTCGGTGCGGTTGGGTTTCCTTCTGATAGTGAAGGTCCATCGGCCAGTGTGGTCGTTCCAAGTCCTCCTCTGTCAAACTCTTTTCGTGCCTCGCCCAGGCTGTGTTTTTTTTTCTTCGCTTCTGATGTGGCGATGAGTCCTCATCGCGTTGTTCTCCCGGCGCGAGACATAAGCCCCTTCCAAGACTCAACGCACGCATGACTTCCTTTTTTGTGCGCCCTCCTTTTCTGAGCTTGTACGCTTGATTTCCCTCCTCGCCAGCTTTAAGTCAGCTTAAGACCAGTCTTTTTTTGATCAATTGAGAATTTCTGTGTCGCGTACACCTGATAGTGCTCTTTTCGATCAGCCTTCAGTCTGTTTGTCGGTCGGTGGCGTTCGTTTTACCCTGGGGAGTTTTTCTTGTGACGGGTCCCCTCGAAATGTTTTCGACCGATCAGCTTGACTCGAACCGTTCGCATTTTCTTTTTTCCGGCCGTGTTCTCGATTTTTTGCGATGCGACGATCATCTGTCATTGGGGCTTTTACTTTGATTTTACCCTTTCTCGTCGACCTGATTGTTTGAACTATCCTCTTCCGGATCGCGCAGTTGTACGTTTATGCCCCTTTTTTCTTCCAGCCCTTACAGGACCCGTTCTTTCAGTCTTCGCCATCATAGGTCCTCTGAAGGCGGGCTATTCGCGGAACTAGTTCTTCATTTTTGAGACAGCGTTTCCCTGATATTTCGGTAGGTGTTTTGTAGTGCTTTTGTCCTTTTACCCGCCAATTGGGGTGCGTTTTTCTTTTGTCCTCGATCGCTGGACCTAGTGAGATATTTTTGGGTTCGCCGCCCAGATTCTTTTTTGACAGTGTTATCGATATGCGATGTGATCCCCCATGCGTGTCATTTCCTCGGTCGCGAAGTTTTCAGAGGACACAATGCCGACTCAATGGTCCCATTCCTACCTCGGGCGTTTGTTTCTCTTTGAGTCGGGTCACTTCGAGCGTAGTAGTCCTATTCAGTGCTTTCCCCGTTTTGCTAAATCCGGTCCTCGGGCCGGTATTAATGAGCCCTTTTTCTCGGGCTTGAGATAAGTGCGAGTAGCATCCTCTGGCGCGGAGTGGCACCCCTGGGGGGTAAACTTCAACCAACGGGACTGTCTTGGACGACACCTCTGCCCCTCCCCCTTTTATAGTTGCCGGTGCATTCATGTTCCCCAGTCTCTTATTTTTTCTCTATCAGCCGAGACAAGAGACCTGATCACACATTTTTTGGTATCGTCGGGAGCAAGACTTTTGATAAGAGCCCCCGTCACCCGGTTTTA
>Ga0179591_1309903_pt1 | contig 12248 bp, 14 predicted proteins | sample CZOMad2_1_08_16f_FD_182891 | JGI IMG/M metagenome (GOLD analysis project Ga0179591, IMG submission 182891) | Vadose zone soil fungal communities from Angelo Coast Range Reserve, California, USA - CZOMad2_1_08_16fungal (PacBio error correction) | ecosystem: Environmental > Terrestrial > Soil >... | reverse complement strand
GTAACACCTCCAGGACCCCCCCCCGAAATCCACATTCATTGGCTTCTTTGGCTCCCGCCGCTCGTACCTCTTTCTGAAGAATGCTTCCCCAAGTAATTACTGGAGCCGCCTTCCCATTTCCCCGTTGCCGGCAAACTCGTGGCCCCCCGTTGTTACCCCCCGTCAAATAACCCTCTCTTTCCCCCGTTTGCTGTTCCCCCCTTTTTTTTACCCGACATGCCCCCTTTTTAGATTTCAACTCCTCGTAGTTTTCCCCCCTCTTGTCTTGAAGGAGTCAATCTTTCACTACCTTCCCTCTTATCTTTCATGTCATGTTTTTCCTCCAAAATATTTCTGTTCCTGCGACTTTTTTCTAGTAGGGTTCTCCAACCCCGTTCACGGCCCCCCCCCCCTGGTAACTGCATTCTTTCCCCTGTTCTGCACTTGCGATGTGAACCCTTTTCACACGTACCCCACCCGTGAGTCCCCTTTGTGGGATGTAAGTGGAATATAACTTCGGAGGGTCACTTTTTTTTTCCCTTTATGGTGGACGTTTCCCCTGACGCTTGGTCCAAAGTATGGATCGCCTCCCCAATTATTCCTTATTCCCCCTCGCACAGGACTTACGTTTTGTTCCCCTTCCCCCCCCCCTGTGAAAAACCCTGAAGGCAAACACTCGTCCCCTTCGAAGGACACACCCCTCCTTCTGCAGTCCCTCAATCTTTAAGTTTTTTTTAAACTGGTACTTTTCCTGTTTTGAAATTCCCCTCCCATATTTGGGTGGTCGGAACAATGCCCACCTTGTTCCAAGATTGACTCCTTTTCCCCCGTTGACCCACTGCGTACTAAATCAACCAATATTTTAATGGCTTCCAGTGAAGTCCGTGGCCCCCCCTCTCCCTTCCCTGATTTGGGTATCCGAAGGGGTCGAAGTCTATACGTTTTTAAGATTTTGATTCCCCCTTGACCACCCATAGACGATTATTTTGCCGGCGACCAGGGAAAGTACACATAAATAAAGGTGCCACTGAAGATGAATTCGAGCTCGTACTTCGACGTACCCTTTTTCTCCCAAGTTAGCTTCGGAGCCGTTTGCCGGATCAAATTACTTTGATGATTCTCGGCTGAGTGGGACTTCCTGGTTTAGTGAGATTGTGTTGTCTTTTTCCCTGTACTTTTTTTGACACTGTATAAATCTTCTTGTTTGAGACCCCCCTCCCCACTTCCCGGTCGACCCACCCCAAAGTCCATTTGAGTTGTAAGCAAATTTTTTTTCGCTTGCCCCCCCCCTTTTACAGTCGAAGTGCAGTTTTTGTTTTCCCCTCCCCGACCCCATGTTTTTAGATGCCTCTTCCTGATGTTGGCGCCCTTCGTAGTCGGTGGACTTTTTTCCCGATGGAAGGCGTTTTTGTTTCGTCACTTGTCTCTTTCTAGTCCTGGTGTCCCCTCTTTCCTGAATTTTCTCCCTTTTTGACCTCTCCGCACCCCTCTCCCTTAGTGTACTTTGTGGGTTCCCCGCCCGTCCCACTGTTAATTCTTAACGAAAGAACTGATTTTTTCTCCTTTTCATCATTTGTCTTTTTGGCCCCCCCCCGGTCCCCCCCCCCCATCTTGAGTTTTCTTTTTCTTTTTTCTTCCCCAAGTAGGGCCCCCCTATCGCCACGTCTTGTTTTAACCTCCAAACTAAAGGTTGACTCCCAGCCACTTTGCCCTGATACCCCCACAGTCTTCTCCTCGCATTTTCACTTCTTTTCATTCAACCCTTCCCTAGCTCTCCCCTACCACCACCACCGTCGTTTCGAGCCCCGTCCATTTCACTACCTCTTATAAGCCAACTTTTTTCCCCCCTCAAGTTGGGCCCCCTCTGCTCCCTCCTGGTTTTTGAAAAAAATTAGAGGCAGGTTTTGATGTAAAGTGACCTCCCCTTTATTCCTCTTTTGCAGGCTTTTTCGGGCCCTCCTTTAGCCCCCCGTAGAGAACTTTTAGACCTTACCTCCAATTACAAAGCCCCCTGACAATCGAGGGCTACATTCTGGGTTGGTCTTTACTCATTTCTCGAAAAAGTGCTTAGCCTCATACCGGTTCGGCTTCTTCCTTTCTCTACCAAAGGTCTTCTGTTTCTTTTTCTCCCCACCATTCCCAACCCCCCCCGCACTTTTGACTTTCCCAAAAAAGTCCCGTCTTCGGCCCCTTTAACCCCCCCCCCCCCCTTTCCGTCCCCCCCTCTTCAACCTCAGACCCTCTGATCGATGTTTCCTGGAATCTCTCCTTTTCCCCGCCCACTTTCAACCTTCCCAGTTTTTGTAGTCTTCGTGTTTGAACCTTGTGGACTTCATCCCCTCGTATGTGTTCGGTCTCTACTAACACTCTTAGTTTTCTTCCCGTGCATACCGACAGGTCAAATTTCGACTACCCCGTTCCTTTTTTAAAGAACCGGGTCTCACCTGCAACAAGACACCCCCCCCCTTTTTTTTGAAGATCTCCCCTCTGACATCTACTGCCGTTCCTGCCCCCATTTTTCCGTGGGTCATCGAGGGCAGCCCGCTTTCCAGGATTTTCTTCCATTACTCTTTTACCCGCCCCTTCACCCCCCCAGCTTTTTCCGCCGCGGACGACCCTTGATTCTCCCTCGGCTCACCCCCACTCCCTACTTTGCGGTTTTTTCCCTTTTTGACATTTCGAATTTTTTTGTATGCTTTTTCAGAAATTCTCTTCCCCCTCGTGAATTTCCGGGGCCCGGTGAACAGACCCCTTCCCCTCTGACCTCCCGAAAAGCGCCTTAATTCGGCTCCCCCCCCTTTACTTTTCACTCCTCAACAGCTTGTCTTCCCTACGGTCTACGTCTTCTTGTCTTTTCCCATCGTTTTTCCGCGTGTGTTTTTGGGGTTATTCATTTCGGTCCATTAACGAAAGATTACCCCCTGACCGCATCTCGGCCTGCCCCCCAACCTACGTCCATGGCGGTTTCCGAATGTTTGCATTCTAACAATCCAAGTTTTTTCCTCCCCCTTCATCTCATCCTACAACTTGCTGGTGCAACTCGTCCTATTGATTGTCGTCACTTCTTTTCTTCTGTCATTGGTCCGCTTTCCTCACATTCTTTCCATCTGACCCCCAGGTAGGTTTTTGGGCCGCAATTGACCTTTTCCTTCCAAAATATGTGATTCCCGTCAACCACTGTTTTATGCCTTTGCTGATGAATAAACCCTGGCCCTTTTTTTTCCCCCGTGTCTGAACCCTCTTCCGATTTCCCCCTCTTTTTCACCTAACACCTCCCGCCCGCTCCATTTTTCTCTGAGTCTCGTTCCACCTTTCCTTCCGGCGACCCGTTGAATCACGTTCCGTTTTTTTTTGTAGTCCCCCCTCACCGGTCCCAATCCTTCCTGCCTCGGTTAGTACGGCCCAACCCTTCTCTCAATAAGGGATTCTTATCGGTTGCTTCAGGATCCCATCAGTCTTGAGTTTCTGCAGACGTTTTTCTTTCCCCCAACCTTTTGAAGTGCACCCCCACCCCCCCCACCCCATCCTTGTTAGTCCTTGAGTCAAGACTTCTTGCACCTTTTTTTAAAATTTGTCTCCATAAGAGACATCCCTGTTCCACTTTCCCTTTTTTCGGTCTCTTTCCCACTTTTACCCGTCCCCTCCCACGCCCTTTTTAGCCCATACCGATCGACAAAAGTATTCTTTACGCGAACTCCGTTTTTGCCCCTCCCTTTTCACATCGACCGTTTTCTTTCTGACCCCCTCGATTATCCTTTTTTTTACCCACAGACGAGTGTTTTGAGACACTGAAGAGCCCCTTGCTTTGCCCCCCTTCCTTTTCCTTTCAACTGACAGCCCCCCCGCATTTTTCGCGCCCCTTGGCTTCGTCCCCCAATAGATCCCCCTACCTGACACCTCCCACGTATTAGAAAATCATTTGGTGCTGCTCCCTTTTTTTCTGTTTTCCAACCCTTTTCCCCCTCTATTTTCTTTCCCCCCTTCAGCCTCCCTTGTTTTTTTTAGATTTGATTATTTCGTTTTTTGATATACAGTAGCGCAATGAGGAATTTCTCTTTGATAGGGCAGTGGGTTGAAAGGGAGCGTGACTTTTTTTTGAGCACCATTCCTGAGAGTCCCTTCTGACGACAAGCCCTCTTTCCCTTTTCCTAGGCACTTTCCCCCAATTTTTTCGCTCCTGTTTTACCCACAACGACATGCTTCGATCGGTCCGAGGAGCTGAGACCAAGTTCCCCTTTATGACCTGGCACAGAGAGAGGTGTTTTTTTACGTTCCTTCCCCGCATTCCCCCCCTTGATGTAGTTCTTTCCTGAGTTAACAGACCGAGTCGTGCATTGATTTTTTTAATTCTCAATTTTCTCCACCTTTCAGTCCCCCCTTTCCCCCTTCCCCTTTGTTATTTAGTATACTGAACCGGCGATTTTTGTGCACTGGGCTCGTTTTTTAGTTCGAAGAGACATTTCCGTCCTCATTTTAGAGGTAGAAGTTGTTCCACAGGCAGACACGTTTTGTTCTGAGGTGGGGGTTTTTTTGTTTTTTTTCTTTTTTTTTTTTTTTTTTTTTTTTTTTTTTGGTGTTTGCCCCTTGAGCCTTTCCTGGACTGCCCTTAATTTTCCCGACCTCTTCTCTTTCGGTGTTTTCCTTTTTCTTTTGCCGCCCCCCATGGCGTCCCGTTTGAGGGACACTTTTTCTCCTTTTTGCCCGTGCCGGCGCGAGGAAAACCATTCCTTGCTTTTCTTGGGATGGTACATGCCCCGATGTAGCTTTTCTCCGTCTTGCGTTCGTGACCCGCTCAGGCTCTCAAGTTCCCAACCTTGTGGGCCGAGGGCTTTTTTTTTCCCCACGCTTGGCGCTGGGTGTTTCCCCCCCCCGCTCTACAACGCCTTTTTGTGGTTTTTGTTTTTTGGGGTGTGGAGGGCACCCGGGAAAGCTGTGTTCGTGACAATAATCGCCGCGTTTGCCCTCACTGCTGAATCTTTCTTTTTATTTTTCCCCTCGTGTGCGCACCCCATTCGAAACCCCCCGCCATTTTGTCGTTAGTCTTTTGTCAGGAAGGTCCCGTGCGCCGCGTTTTCTTCCCATTTGCCCCCCGTTATGTCCTCCACTTTCCGACTTTTATCATTTGGCACCGTGCCTCCTCGAACATTTTTTCCTGTGGCGCTCCCCCGTGGCTCTTCCGTCCCCAGGAGTGAGTTGGTAAATTTTTTCTTGTTCTGTTTCTTGCTCCCTTCCGGTTTCTGTTCACTTTACACTTGTTCAATCCGGGAGGAATTTTTTGATGGCCTCCAGCCGTCCAACCCCCTGCCAAGCTAGTCCATCCCGTTTCGTTGAAAACCGCTGCCCCCCCCGTATGTGTGGTTTTTTTTTGAGCGTTTGATAAACGGGTCGCCCACGGCGGTTTTTTCTCCTTTGATGTTTCCCGAGAGGTAATAGACCTGACACGCCCCGGCGCCCCTGCCCGTCGTTAAAATTTGATCCGGAAATCATCGACATTTGTCGTCGGTGATTTCTTGTATTTAGATGTTCCTTGCCCATCGTTCTTACACTATTTTTGACAGTAGGCCCCCCTTTGTCACGCGTTTTTTTTCCCGGCCCAAGTATAATGTTCCTCACGTCACCCCCCCATTTTGTCCCCCCCCGGCTGTTCTTTCCAAGTGCGACTTTTCCCCGGGTGATTCTTTTATGATTGATACCCCCCGAGATTTTTAAGATGCGTCTGCTCTGGGTAGGAGTGTTCAGTTTCTTACTTTTTTGCGGTTGCCATTTGTAATGCCCCAGTTCTCTTTTTTTCCTGGTGGCTTACATTTCCCCGTGTACCTTGCGTGTTCATGAGATCCCTCTTTACTGTTTGAGACCCTCGGGTATTCATTTTTCGCGACCTTTGTGACTTCCCCGAGCCTCTCAACCGGCAAGGGATGTGTGTGGGGTTTTTTTTTTGTTTGTGTTTTGGTTTTTTTTTTTTTTGTTTTTGTTTGTTGTTTTTGTACCCCGGATTTAGGTCTTGGCTTCTTCGCGTGAGTCGCCAGGCGTATTTTTCCTTTTTCCCCCTCAGAATGTCACCGAGCCGACCTTGCCCCCCGAGCATTTGAAGTTTTTCCGCAGCCCCCGTCCCCCCCGAGTGTATACTGTGTCGACCCCCCTTAGTCCCCCGGAAGGATTAGGGTCTCCCCGTCTTTCATGGTTTTGTTTTAGGACGACTTTTCTACTCAGTCGCGCACCGATCGGTCGCCCCCGCCGATTCAGCTTTCTATGGCAATTTTTACTTGTTTAACCACTCCTTTTGGTTGACCCAAACCACGCCTTTTCCCACTCTTCAGCCTTTTTTTCCTTGTTCCTTCAATGTTCCCCTGGTGCTTCTAGAGCATTTTTCTCCCTTTTTCACCCGTTTCCTGTTCTCTTTTCAATCTTTTCTTGGGAGGTCGACCCCTCACTAATTGGTCTTTTCTGTCTTCTTTCACAGTTTTGGGGAGTGACATCTCACCCCTGATTGCCCGAGAAACCCTTTTTTGGTTTCTCGGAACTTTTCGCAAACCTCCAATATGACCAAGAGTTTCCCAGGACTGCAGATTTTCTGGTTTTTTTTCGACCATTACTTTATGCCCTAAAGGCATGTGGTTTCTTAGAACGTTGGCGCCTGTGTCTCCCCTCCCCATACATGTTACTTTGGCTAACCTTGCCGATGGTGTTCGCCCCTACGAAGATGCGGACCCGACCCCCTTCCCCCCCCCCTCAAGACAATTTTCCAGACCGTTAAAACACTCTTCCCCTTCCAAAAAGAGTAGACATTTCAGTGACCCCCCTTCCTACCGCGACCCCCTGGCTTCTCCCCCGTACCTGAGCTGAGATCCATCATTCCCAGTATCGGCTCCAGTGACCTTGGGCCCCCCCCCCGTTTTTTATTTTTTTTTTCCTTATTTTCCAGTTCCGTTCCTATTGATTTTTTCGCTCAGCCCCACTTTTCCGCTAAGAGCTCTGTCAAGTTAAAGTCTTTTTTTGAGTCTGTCCGTGGAGTCGAAGATCCCCCTTGACCGTCCGCGTTCGTTACCCCCTTCCAGTTTTTGGCCTTCTTAGAGACACCCGTTTCCCGTTCATGTTCTTCAGGACAAAATCACGGTCCGCCACAGTTTGCCGGGAGGCTCGTTTTTTGGTTTTTCCCGTCCCTCGATTCGTCCCCTTTCCCCCTAGGTTTAGTGTTCATGTCCCCCACAAACTTACCGTTCCTTGGCGAAGTGATTTTTTTTTTTCGTCTTTTGTTTTTTCACTTTCCCCCTTTTCCTTTTACTTCCGATCCTCACTTTCACCCCTGTCAACCCCCCCAATCGACCTTTACCTTATCCATGTTAGTTTTTTCGGGGACATCACCTATTTGCCCTTCCGTTTGAACCTTGATAATGTCCTTGTCCTCTGCTTGTCCCCCGTGGAACGGATTTAGTAACCGCGCCCCCAACTTTTTCCCCCCCGTCCTGTTCCCTCCTCATTTTTTTTTTTCTAGTCGAGGAGTCGTTGCGCTTGTACCCCCTTTCCCCCCCCCTCTCCCCAGAAACGGGACTTGTTAATTTATCCCCCACCTTTGGTCCCCCTTCTCTACAGTCCCCCTTTTTGACCTTGCAGCGATTTTGGTTTTCTTTATCACTTTTTAACTACTTTTTCTTTTGTTTCGTTCCTTTTCCCCTTGTATGTATCTTCAATCTGCCGATTGCTGGAGCTCCTTCTAACAAACTACTTCTTTTTTCCTATTGTCTTTTTTCTTTCCCCCACAAGTTTTTCCTTTTCTTTGAGTAAATGGTTCTCATCGGACGGTGACCCCCGTACCCCCCCCTTCACGGAATTTCCATACATTTTCTCCTTTTTTTTTTTTTTGGGTTCGTTGAACGTTTAGCGCAGTAGCGTTTTCTTTTTCCCAAGCAGGTCGTTTGAGTTGGTCCTTGAGTGTTTTCGTCGTTCTCCTCCTCCCCCCCGGTCCCCCCCAGGAGTTTTTTTTTGCCTGCTGCCGGGATCGTCATGCTCCTACTGTTTCCTTAGTTCGTATCTTTTTTTTCTTTGTACCCCATTCGCTTTCCCCCCCTTCCCTTCCCTTCAAACGGCAGGTTCTTTTGGACTGTTCCTATGAACCCCCTCTCACTCCGCCTCCTTTTAAAGAGGATACCAGTTCCTTTTCAAATACGCCTTCCTGACCCCTTCCTTGCTTTTCTAGTTTTGAAGTGATTTTCTGCCTCAGGAGTTTGAGATTGATGACGTAATGCTTTCTACTGTGTTACTTTCTTCTTTTTTCCTGCTGTTCCCCATTTCCATTCGCAGGCGTTTTTTCCCGTCCTTGCGTCCCGGACCGCGAACCCGTCCCCCCCTCCCTCCCCTATATTTTCTACCACCTGGAATCCCACTTAGACTTCTTGCAATATACCCCCGGACGTGATCGCCCCCCCCTCCCAGTCGCCCCCAAACCGTTCAGCTTCCAAAGTGGCATCTTTGTAGGGACTTGCAATGACTGTTGTTGGCACATCTGCACCCTTCCCCCTAAGAGTGCAACCTCCCTTCGACCCTGCTGGGGTTTTTACTTTCTTTTTTTGACAAGGCCCCCCCCCCCCGCCCTAGTGACGACCTCCCCCAATTAAAGTCATTTTGGTTTGTCATCGTCTTCCCTGCTCGGTTTTGGTGTTTCTTCTATTTAGTTACCTCTCCATTTGTTTCAACCGCCAATCCCTCTGTCCCGCCCGACGCCTTTTGGAAGCTTCGGCGTCTCAGCGCCAAGTTTATGCTCGTACTAATAGGTTTTTTTTTTCCCGGCAACTTTCTCTTTTTTTTCCTCCTCTTTTTTGTTTGTTGTTCGGTGAGACCTTCCCTCCCTTCGCCACGGTTCCTTAAACGCAGGGGTTGTGGTTACGCTGCAGGCACCTACTTCCGCCCCCCTTCTAATTCCCTTACCCCTCTTCCGGGTACGAACCGCGTTTTCACCTTTTTTTTCGAGTGGACGGGTCCAGTTAAAGCGCAGGTCTACCCATCGACCCCATCCCCTGCTTCAGAAGAGGTTCCCCTTTCATTGAACACGAATTCCCCCCTTCCCATTTTTTAGCTACGACTGGAGAACCCCGGAGACATCTTACCGATACTCTTCACAGTTGTGCATGGAACGAATCCACCTCCCCCCCCTCCCCCCCACCCATTAACAGCCGTCTCCAGGATTACTTATGTGACTGAAATCGCACCAACAGGGATAGTGAGTTTTCCTGAAACCCGAGTCCACGTTTTTTTTTTGCGATATTCTCCGGCCCCATTTTTTGTCGGCTTTCCGCTCCTTGTTTTCTTTTTTTTTAGTTATTCGCCTTTGAGGTTGCGACTTTTTTTTTTACCCCCGATCGTGCTGTTTCACTTTTCCCTTCTTAGAACTCCTGGCGGTTGCTTCTAGCGAACCTTTGCAGTCTGCGTTTTGTCAAGTGCACCTTTTGACCCAAGGGTAAGCCTAGGTCCAGTCTGACCATTCAACATGTTGGGACCAGCTCAAACGTAACGATAGTAGTTTTTTCCCTTCCTCCTCCCGTCGCTTTCGTCGTTCGTCATGTTAATTTTCCCCCCATCTCCCAATTTCGTCCTGGGTTTGTGACGTAAAAAGTTTCCCCCTTGAATTAGACTTCATTTACCCCCCCCCCCGGTCCTTACTTCGCTTGTTCGATTCAATTTTCCCCCTTTCCGCCCCATGAGGGGAAGAGCGTGTTTTTAATTATTTTTTTGAAACATTGCCCTTTCTCTGTGATTCGCTGACGACCCAGGCCAGCTCCTGAATGCCCCCTTTCTCGTCTCCAAGACGACTTCCACCCTGCTGACTGCCCTTGCCCTTATTCTTCGATCATCTAGCGTGTCACCTTGTTTCTCGGTCTTGGAGAATTATTGTAAGCCCCTTCCCCGATGTCCGTCGCGCGACCCTCAAGGGACGGTCACCCGTCGACTTCTCGTCCACACCTGAACACGAAACCTAGGGATTTTCACGGTCGGCCTGATTTGGACTCCCTGAGATGAGTAACCCCCCCGTCATTCAACCCACCACACTCGCTTTTTGAGATGCTCTGCGCCCTTCGATTTCTTTCGAATTGACGCTTTCCCCCCTCCCCCTCATTTCTCGAGACACTTCCCCTGTTTCCCCCAGAACGCCTCCCTAGCCCAACCGCCGTTTTCCCTTCCCTTTTGTCAAGACGTTGCGTCCATTTTGCCTGCCCATTTCTTCATTTTTACCTTTTTCCAATCCCCACCCCTTTCCCCTCCAACGTTAAGTTTTCTAGCTGATGACCCTATCCACAATTCCCCCCCCCCCCCTTCAGCGAAGCCCCTCGTTTCTTGTGCAGAGGCCGGTTATGCGAAGCGTGGTTCGCAACCAGACCCCCCCCCGCCCCCCTTTTTCCCACAACCCCACATTCTTGTTCCGAATTCAAGTCGCCTTTTTGAAGTTCGTTTTAACCAGTTTTTTTCACCGTCCCCCCCCCCTTATCTTTTACCTGCGGAATCTTCTTCATTTCTTTGTTGCCCCCGCTGCGTTGGTACTTTTTCCTAAACCGAGTTGAACTCACTTATGGTCTTTTTTTTGCAATCCCTCTGGATTTGACTTGTAGACCCTTGACGAATTTTGTGGCCTATTAACTTTTTTTTTCCCCTACTTCCCCCTTCTCAACAAGAAAAAAAACCCCTTGTTCTGAGGTTCACTCCCGAGTACCTCCAAGAGCCGAGTTTTTACCGCTCCTCTGTTACCTCGATTGTTGGTTTTGCGCCTCCTGGCTAGGGAATTGCCTGCGCCCCGGTTTTTTCGGTTTTTTCCCCGTCACCCAATACTTCCCAGCGACCCACCTCTTTTCACCACACCACCATTCTTTTTCCCTGCCTAGTCCCTCGTCCATCTCCGGGCCGAGTCCTGATAGCCCCCCTCCTGGCCAGAACTATTTACGAATCGCCCAAGAAGTTGAAATCATGCACCCAGCGCCCCCTCCAGGTGGAAGCTGTATGATGGCGTTCCCGTACTCCTCATGAAGCCTTTTCTGTTGAGTAGTGCCGCTTTCACTAGGGTGGCTATTGCCCCCCCCACTTTGTCGGGCTTTAGTTTTCTGAAATCCTCGTCTGGTGATAGTCCCCGGGACAAATCATACAACTACTCATTCAGTTCCGTTGGCGCCTATGGGATGGGCCCCCCACTAGTTGTAATACGGTCCCCCTTTCCCCCAGGACAGCGTGTAGTTGTTTTTTTTCCCTTTTTTTTTTGTTTGTTTGATTTTTTTTCCACCCATCCCTTACTTTCCCTCCAACGAAATTCCTTGGTGATGACACCAATCCCGAGAAGGCAAGCCCCTCTTCCCTCACGCTCCCGCCACCGCTAGAGGCGTCACAGCACCCCCCGGGATGACCTTCCCCGGACCTCCTTTGCCCCCCCTCCCCGGCTGCCCCCTCCCTCCCTTTCCACGGACGGGCGCGCATCCTGCACACCCACCGGCTCTCCCCCGGGAACCACATTTCAGGTGTCTTTGTAAGGGGCTATTGCCCCCTGACCTAGGCCGCTCCACCTTTGATCGCCTCTTCAAACTGAGTCCAAACGTCGCATCTCCCTGACCCCTCCTGCACGGGGAAAGCACCATTCTCTCCCCCACCCCCCCCCACCCCCTCTACCCCTGTGCCGCGCCAGACATTTTCAGTGTTCCACTATCGCTATCCAAAAAGCCCACATATTGACTGTTGGTGTGCGTTTTCTCACACCCCTTAACTTACCTACTTACACCCCCTGGACCCACAACTCCCCGCTCAGTATAGCCCCCCAGTTCGCGTATTTACCCTGCCCCCCCACTTTAGGAGCTTAGGTTGTAAACGATTAGCCCAACCAGCTTCCCAGTTTGTCTCCATGTCCCCCCCCAGAATGGGTAAGCCCCATTAAGATCCCAGTATCAACAAAGTTACAGATTGTCAGGAGAGAGTAGCCCCCTCCCCTTGCCGTTTCTCACTCAAAACCAACTCGACCCTGTCGCCTTCAAAAATTCCTAATTTCCCCCCCCCCCCCTCAAGGTCCAATTAGCTTTCTTTGTTGTCGTCGCCCCTCTGTAAAAATTCAGGCCCCCTCTTTTGCTAGTTAGCCCCCAAATTCGAGGGTGTATGACCGACCCAGCCGTACCCCTCCCAACGAATGTTTTTGCGATCGTCCCCGCCAATGGCGCCTCTACAGAACGAACCGACCCCCTGCGGCAATGACTCTAGTCATTTTCGTTTTTTTTACCTCTTGAGCCCAGAATCAGTTAGGTTTCCCA
>Ga0179591_1271596_pt1 | contig 12248 bp, 15 predicted proteins | sample CZOMad2_1_08_16f_FD_182891 | JGI IMG/M metagenome (GOLD analysis project Ga0179591, IMG submission 182891) | Vadose zone soil fungal communities from Angelo Coast Range Reserve, California, USA - CZOMad2_1_08_16fungal (PacBio error correction) | ecosystem: Environmental > Terrestrial > Soil >... | reverse complement strand
TTGAACGATAGACCGGACGGGCCATGATTCAAGTGAGCTTGCGGGCTGTTCAACTCGAAATTGCAATCTCCCCTTTAGCCCCCCCCCCACGTTGCAACCGACCCTTCTTTCCCAAACAACTGCTTCCTTCTTTTGGCCGCCCCACGGTAGCAGCCCCAAAATTGGGGGCCTTTCCCCCTTCTCCCACGCCTCGAAACCCGCCCTGCATTCAGACCTTATCGTAGCTTTCCAACTTCTTTCTTCCTGTCCAAGTGAAAGAACGTGCTGTTTTTCCCGCCTTTTTCTTTGTGGATTTTCTTTCCCAAGTGGTGGAACCCGGCCTCGGCCAATTTAGGCGCACCCCCTGACCAACAGCGAGGAAGGCGTGAGTCCCGTCCCACAGATTTCTTCCCCACTCCCGCGTTTTATCTCCAGAAAAGAGACCTTTTTCGAGACCTTCTCTTCATCTCTTCGTGGTTGATTGAGATATACCCGACAACCCTGTTTTCCCTGTCTGGCCCCCCCTCCCTTCTGTGGGTACTATACGCACGCCTCCTCGACTTTTTCCTCCTCTCTTTTGATGCAGTTCCCCCTTGCCCCTCCCCCCCCCTTCCCCAGTTCCTTCTAAAAACTCTCCGCTGTAACACATTCCTGCTTCACCCTGACTTTTGAGCAGCATGTGAAATTTCACCAGTCCGTATGTTAATCCTCTTTTTTTCTGATTGTTTTGCCATGCCATCCTAGGAAAACCGTCCCAATTTTTTGGTGCTTCTACCGGTCCTGCCAACACCTTACCTCCGGGCCGTGGTCGTCTCACTTTACTTTTCCTTTTTCCCTTTCGAAAGGGCTATAGGTCTGCAGATTCGCGTTCACCCGACTTATGCTCATTTATCTTTTTAACTGCCTTCTATTCCCAGTTCTTTTCCTCCCTTCCACATAGTAGCTGCGCTCCATATTCAGTACCATGTAAATGTTCTCCCGACAAGATTTTCATTAGCACCACTCCGCAGGTCTTGTAGAGGCCCAGTAGACAGAGCTCTCCCTCCTGTGCCCCCCACGAAGCCTGCGTTGTCGTCATGAGATGATTGTTATTGAAGCGCTGTTGATCCCCTCCCGGTTTCTTAAGTCAAGATGACTTCCTTTGAATTCGAGGCTGTATGGACGATCGGTGTTAACCCGCCTCGGTATTTCCCACCTGGCTATTCCTGCCATCCCCTGTATCTCGCCCTCTTGCAATTGATTGTTAGCATCTTTTATTTCCTTTCATTACCTTCCTCCCGCGTTTCCCTTCGCCTGCCTGCCTATCTCCCTCCTTCAGTCCCCTACAAACCACTGATGATTGTATGCCTCCCTGACCTTTATCAGCAGATTGGAGTTTCTACCCCTCGATGACCCCCAAATTTTAGACCTTTTAGACTATTGCCCGTTTCTTTCTCAGCATAGGCCGATCAATTTTTCCCGGGTATTGTGGCATACTGCCCACCCATCCTCTTTCCTCGGCACGTCACTTGTTTCTCCTTGTCCTATTTATGGCGCACGACGTGGACCCATTCGTTTAAAGATGAAACGCTTTTTTTTTTCTGAATTCAGATGGATTCCGGATGATTCTTGTTGACTACTGGTCCACTCCCTTTTTTCACCCGGGAAGTCTTTCTTGTCTCCCTTTTTTTCCTCGTAGATCTCATTGACACGCGGTGTTTCTTTTTGAATACTCAATCCTTTCTGTTGGCGGGTCTTTTGTCGTCTCACCCGAACCTCATCGCTCCCCAGCGCGAAGTATACAGCTTTCTCTTCCTCTTCTATCACAGAAGTATCGACTCCTCTGACGGTCCCAACCCCTTTGTTGTGAGTGATTCGTTTCCCGCAAGGTCCGTTAATCCCCCACGAACTTGTGCCCACTTGATATCCAGGGCTAGACGATTGACCTGACCCTTTTCGCTTGGAAGTCACCTGAATGGAAATTGTACCCTTGGACGGTCTCCTCATGCTGTTTTCTTTTCAGATTCGAAACGACCGTATCTTAACCCTCGAGCGGTCAATTCATTTTTCTCCCCCGGTTTTTCTACGATTTTTGACTCACTACAGTTGAACTGCATTTTTCTATCCCGGACGCTTTTCCGCGGGATGATCTTTCCCCTGTGCGGATTTTCTCTCCCTTTTCGTCGATTTCTGATCAGATCCGTTCCCTCAGTTCCTGTCCGGTCTTGGAACCCCACCTCTTTTAACCTCTACCATCCGCAGCATTCCTCCCCTCTTTTCTCTTTTTTCCACGTACCAGCCGTGAGGTGGGCTACAAGAACACCCTTCCTCCGGATCGGTATGTCAAACAACGCTGGCTTTACTGGACTACCATGTCGCTGTTTCTCCTCCTCCCTCCGCACGTGGTAGGCCGGTGTGTTACCTGGCAGAGGTTTCTTGATCGATTGTGAGTGTCTCCGGCAGACGGCACTTGAACTTCGCCATATTTTCCTGTTGTAGAGCATAAGGGCATTGCTAACCCTCCCCCCAAAAGATTATAGGCGCTTCCATATACTTTGAGATTCCCGTCTTTTTCTCCTTCCTAATCGTCGGTACGGTAAGCGCTGCAGTGTGAACCTCTTGTTTTCTTGCTCCCGGCCTCCAGGCCCGAGTTTTAGCCCATCTCGTTGCGTTTCTCTTCATCATGTTTGTTTTCCCCGACGCTCTCTGTTATAGCCGGAAGACATCAACCCCCCCCCCCGCTTATTTCTAATCTTGACACTCCTTCTCTTGCTTACGACCATCATTTAGGACCTGCATCCCTGAAAAATGGAACTAGATGTACTCTTTTTCTACCCCTTCCCCCCCAAGCGGCAGGTGAAAATCCCGCCCTGCTTTGCCCTTTGTAGTTTCTTTCCGGATCGGATTTGGACTGGTCGACATTATATCTCCTGGTTTTACCATGATAGGTGGTCGACTTCATCTGGCTCATTTCTAGGCGAACTGGTTTCAAAATGCTGCGCCACCTCGCCTGATACCGTGTCTCCTCGACAAGATGCTTATTTCCTCTCTAGACCCTTCGTTATCCCCCTACTACAGGCTTATAGAAGATAAGTTGTAGCCACTCGAAATTGAAGCCGCGCCTTGATTTTTTTCGGCTGAAAGTGACAGCCCTCCCCCCCTTGAACTGCGACCCTGATCCGTATGAACTGGTAGCTCTTTTTGCCTCCTCCTCCTCTTCGATCTCAAGCAAGTCCTGGAGGATTACTTGTTCCGCCCGCCAAGACGAGTTGAAACTTCCCCTCCACGACGAGAGTTAGACGAATTCAACTCAGGGATGTAGTTTGATTTCCCTCTCCCCCTACCTGTTCCGGCGTGATTTCGACTTCTTTTTTTCTCTCTCTTTTCGGTTTTGTTGTTCTCTTGCGGCAGAGTCAAGAGTCTGCTCCGAAACTCCTATGGGACGCCTCCCCACGTACCTGACAAGGTCTTCCTCCCTGAATTCTTGTGTATTTTAGCTCCTCTTTTTTCTTTCTTCGTTGCGCTGTCGATCACGATGGAAATATCAGAGAGACCTTTGTCTTCGCCCCAGCCGGATCTTCATAGTTCCCTTGCTCGCAGTTCAATTGTGCGGCTGTCAATTTTGATTTGTTCCTTACTCCCCTTCCAATCTGCATGGACTTCCCATGGTTGTATTGGAACCTTTTCTTCGAGAGATGTTTCTTCCTCAAGCCCGGGTATACCTCCTTCAGTACAGCAGTTTAGAAAGAAGGTAATTTGATGCGGACGAAGGGTTTGGACCCTCTTGCGACTTCCTCGCGCGACGGTTTTCCGAACCCACCTAATTTGTACCCGGGACTAGCACATGTCCGCAATAAACCCCCACGAGACTCACTTTTAACATCACTCCTCTTTCAACACCTCATGCAGGAGCAGGATCAATCCCTGTTTTCGCCGTATTCAAGGTAGTACTGTCCTCAGCATTTTATCCCAAATCGCTGTTACGCCTCAACTGGAGGTACTCCAGAAGGCGTTCAGACCCCTATCGTAGCGAAAAACACCAGGCGTGGCATTTACTTGGGTTGGTTCTAGGAGACTCGAGAGAATTAGGTACACACCCTGCGTGTCTCAACGAAGCATCTTGTATACGATCTCCTTCTTCATTACCACCCTATACCCATTTTAAAACGGCGCCCGGCTCCCCCCCTACCTCCCCTCCAAGTCGCCTCTAGAACTGCATAACACCGAGACTGGCACTCTCCCATTGCAAGTTGGGCTTTATTCGCTTCCTCTTGTTTTGCATGCTCTCTCACAACTTCCCACTGCCCATTCTCTCAGGTCCTTCCCTCTTCCCCCACGCTTTCAGATCGACTTCCAAGAACGACTGCCGCCCCGCCCCCCCTACATGAATGGCTTTCTCTCAGGACACAGAATACAACGTTTCGTCAAAGTACACCTGGTTTCCTTTTTTTCCCCGAACTTATTTGGACCCTCCCTATCCTGGCTAGACCGGGGAATGGCTTGTCTTGCCCCCCCTCACTCTTTCCCCCTGCTTTCGGAAAAAGCATCCTTGTTTGAATTGGGCCTTCCATTTTCGGTCCCGAGCTGTTTTTTCCCATATGAAGACCTTGCATGCTTCTCTTCCTTTACCCAGCCCCCTCTTTAGCTCGGACTAGGTCTCTCATCTATTTTCCCTGGACGTCTAAATCCACGATTGTGCAAATTTGCCGGGCTGCCTCTTTCAAGTTCTTGCTTATTGAGAATATCGGAGCCAATTCATCAAATCTTCCTGGGCCTGAAAATATACAGTGGCGAGCCCTTCACTCCACTACTCTATCGCGATCCACAAGGTCACGAGCTTGCCAAGTTTATATCGCATCGAGGAGGTCGTCCTCCCTGCCCCGTCCCTTTCTCCTATAGATTTGTCCATTTTTCATGCAGTGGTTCGTCCACCAGATTTCCAGAACACCCATTGGCGCCCCTTGGTCAGAGCGTCTTCCTTTCCTGCTGACCCATGCCACATTATGTTTCCCCCTCGGCTTCGTCAAAGTCTCATGCCTTCGCGTGTTTCTCAGATTCGGTGCGGTACCAAGATCAGCCTCCGCCGCCTTTTTTTTCAGATTCCAATCATCTCCATGAGGTACCTTCTCCCCTATCGACGCGTGGGAGGAAGAAAAGACCCCGCCCATACTTGTGCACATCCTTTTCCATAGATTGTACAGTCGTCTAAACACTGTCAGCCTCTCATTCTCAAATCAAGCCTCTTTTCCTTTTTCGTGACCCGCGATCACCCCTTCTCCCTAACGAGTTTACAGCCTGAGCGACAAGTTCCTTTGCCTGCTCCCCGAGTCTATTGGCCAGGGTGCATTAAGCTTTATCCCCCCTTCCGGCTCGTCTTCCTCTTTTCTTTTCCTATCATGTCACTCGTCAATTACACTTCAAGGGCTGCCTTTTCATTCCCGATTTGGGTCAACATCTTCTTTGCCGGTTTTCGTCTTACCCGGTCGTTCCCTACCCCCTTTTTCTTTTTTGGTATTGTCAGATGCTCTTTCTCTTTTTCCTTCTTTCCCTGGGCATTTTTCCTTTCTCACGAAATCCCGATGAAAATCAACTTCCAGGGCAAGAGTTTTGCCGGAGAACATTTCTTTTCATGAAGCGGACAGCCCTGTGGCAGACGCATCACCGCGCTTCCTTACACACCCTGAGCTCAAGAGAAACGCCTTTCCCCCCCCCTTAATCATAAAACTGGCCTTCACGGTCCCTTTCCCCCTTTGCTTGCGTAACCAGGATTAAAGACTTGCATATTCCCCCCCCCCCATTCACGCTCGACGGTGCACGGCTGTCTTATTTCCCCCCCCCCCTTCTTGCCGGCGCATCGATGCGATGGTTGCTTCCTCTACAGTCCCTGTCTCCCCCTCCAACTTTTGACCTCTGTCTTATCCCCGGGACTTTGACTCAAATATACTGCCCGTCTTTTCTTTTGGACTCTTCTGAAATATGAAGATAGCCCCTTTCCTTTCCCAGATCTTTCTTTAGGGATTTCCCCTGCGAATCTCACCATATAGAAGTTGTATCCCCCTTGACCTGACCTTCCCCAGTCTTGATCCAAAAACACCTCCTGGCTTTCCTTTTGGCATCCCAGTTTTTTATGCCAACCCCCTTGGAGTGTCCCGTGTTTTCCTATTTCCCCCCCTCGCAAGTTTCCCACCCCTCTCAACACTTGCTCAATTACACTTAATCTATAGAGGCTTTTTCCAATGGTCCCCTTGTCTGCTTCTTAAAAGACAAAGTGACCCGGACTTGTCCAAGTGTTTTAATCCGGCGTTTCCCTTTTGGCCAACCCTGCATTAAAGAACCGAACGGCCATCAAACAGGCTCTTCTCCCTGCGTTATGTTTTCCGATTTCGACTTTGTGCTGCCAGAGATCAGCCCTCTGACCCCCGGTTCGGATACTCCGTTCTCTCCTCCCTTTTGTGTTTATCGAGATCTCTCGAACCGGTGATGGGTGATATCGCGCCCCCCCCTTTCCCTCCTTTGGGCCTAGACTTCCTCTTCCCCTTTTTTCTTTCCCTGCGCTTTCCCTTGTGAATGCGGTTTTCCCATTTCCCCCCCAGTTTCATTTCTTCCCCCACCCCTTCCCTCTGGAAAACACTTCCTTATCACTCTTAGATGTTTTGAAAATTCACCGTCATCTTAGATGTCCTGTCTGCTTTTTCGATGGGCTGTTCTTTTCTTACCCTTCTTTCCAACCCCTGGCCACCCTTGTGGATTGGCTTTCCCTTTTCCCTTTCCTTCCACTGTTTTTTCCGCTTACTTTGCCTTGGTTTCCTTTTGTTTTAAAGGGGTTGATCTTTTTTTGACCCCTGCTTTTCCTTCCCAAATGCCCCGCTACTGCTAATTTACTCTTTCCCGGTTCCTCCCCTCTTTCAAGATATGTCAGTAAAGTAACCCCCTTCTCCCCCTTCTTATATATTCTCCCCCCCCCCCCTTGTCCCAAGCAGTCGTAAGACACAAAGTTGTTGCATTTGCACAACGCTCCGGTCCGTTATCTAGACGAAGAGACTGCTCCCCTCTGCTAGCAAAGACTTGGGCCCTCCCCCAGTCACGTGCATTGTTCAGGCGTTTAGGGTCTCTGGGAGCCCTGGATGACTTTCAGATGTTTTTCTCCATACTTTTTGTTTTTTACGTGTTGATATTTGAATTTCTTGAGGTTGTTTGGTAAGCGTTTGTTAATGGTTTTGGAGCGGTGAGGCTTTCCCTTTTTTCTCCCCCACCCCCACTCATTTGGTCTCGACGCTCTCGTTTGCTTTGTTAGCATCCTGGATTTAGTATTTTTAATTAACTCCATCACGCGACCCACGATCAACCTTTTCCCCCTGCCTACTCTCTCGCGCAGAACCTCCCAAAATTTGCTTTTTTCTTCCCCCTATCCGCCTCCCGCGTCTCCCTCGCTGGAGATTTTTCTCCCCCTCGATGACCCCACTCATCCCCGTCCTCTTCGTACCTCTTTCCCCCCTGCTAGTCCTCAGCGGACTCTCTAAATTGCGTTTCCTTTTCTCCGACCTTCAGGACCCTTCCCCTCCTCTTGGCCGGAGCCCCTAGACTTTTCGAGCCGGTTTCTAGTTAGGGCATCGTTGAATCCTGCCGAGCACCGACGGTTTTTTGGAGGTCCTTTGCCTTGTTTTCGCCTTCCATGTTGAAGACCCTTAAAATCTCCTTTTCCCCCTATTTTCACCCCTCTTGTCGTCCCTTTGTCTCCTCCATTTCCCCCTCCCTTCTCATCGATCCCCGTTAAGGCTACACGTCCGGTATGGTGCTTGAATACCAGGAAGGAGGCTTGGGATCTTTTCTTACCGGCCCCCCCCTCCCATTCGCCCTTCCCATGTTTTGTCTTCCGCCTCCTGCAGCTCTTCTTCTCGTCCTCCCTACCTTGACAAACCTGTTCTCCACTTTGCCTTCTTTATCTGTTTCAGCAGGCTTTTCTAAAATTTCCTGGTGCTCCCGGTCTTCTGTTTTTTCCCCCCCCCCGATTTCGAAATGTCACTTTCTGGAAAGTTTCACAATTCACTCCATCTCTCACATTTTCCCCCCCCCCGTTAGCGGAGCTGATTTCCGTCTTCTCGACACTCGTATTGTGCCGAATACGTCTTTATTCATGTCTTGAGAGTGTTGGCTCCGATATGTCTCATTTCCGCCCCCCTTCCTTTTTTCCTTCCCCTTCCGGATTGCCCCTTTCTTGCTTTCTCTTCCCCCTCGATGATTTCTTTCTCGATCCTGATATGAGGACTTTTTTCTTTTCTTCTTTTTTCCCCCCCAAAACCCGTTGTCCCTTCCCCCCCATGTTTCCCTCCCTTCCCTTCCTGCGCGATCTGTACCAAGACGTGCCGTTTCTTGGTTTGCTTCCCCCCCCTCCGCCCCTTCCCCTCTCCCGGATCTATGTTCCTAGTAAACCTTGCTGGACCCGGTCTGACGTGGACAACACGTGTCGTCGTTTTACCTGCGGCGACCGCCCATGCTTTAGTGAGGTCGGATTTAATCAGGGCCAGTCTTCTTTCTTTAAGTCCCCGATGAAGTCTCGACCCCTGATCCCCTGTTTTTCATCTCTTTTATCGTTCTTTCCATTGAACGGTACCCCTTTCCCCTCCTGTTTCTTTGCGGTCCCCCTTGATTTTCTCTTTTCTTTTTTTCGGGATGACCTTTCTTTCGCTGCGAATTCTAGTGTTCTCAAGAGTTTCGGTCCCTCTTTTTTTCCCTCTTGGTGATTTCTCCTTCCGAGTCTCCATTATTCGTCGGTGAGCTCCTGCCTTTTTTATTGACTTCTTCCTCAAGGTCCGCGAAAACCGTCACTTCCCCTCCTTCTCCGTTTTTCTTTCCTTCCTTTGACCAACTTCCAAATTTCTTTTGAGTCCCTCCAGCCACACTCTTCACAATCTCTCCAGGACTCTTCTTTCTCTTCTCCCTTGCCCTTTCGTCTTCCCCGAAGGTGACACTCTTGCTCTTTTGTTGATTCTGTTTCTGTCAGGGATAGTATGTTGTGTCCTGTTTCTTCATGATACGGGTGTCCCAGTTATTCGGTGGGTCTGAATTCCTAGATCTCTATTTAGCCACGCTTTTCCCCATGTAGGCCTTTAAATGGCTGCTTGGGGCTTACCACGCTGTTTCCTTGCTCAAGTCTTCTTTTCTACTACTATTCTAATCCACGCCCAAAAGCGAGCCCAGCCTAAGACTTTTCCCATCCCCGTGGTCTGCCTCACCGATGCCTTTGGTTCATTTCCTTTCAATCTTTCCCATCTGACGAAGAAAACTTTACCTCGACATATCCATGATTATTCGACAGGACTGACTTTCTGGCCAAGAATACTTTCTTGAGAAGAAGGATTCTTCAATCGTGAATAAAAGAGACCCAGAATACAATCTCCCTTCGCGTCCCCCTACTCACGGCTCTGTTTTTCCCGCCCTTGGAACATTCTCGGTTATGTTCAAGGTCCCCTACTACCATACGTTAGGACAGGAGTTTATATCTGATTCCTCATCTACTATTTTCTTGTTTTTTTGAGCCGTCTATTATCCTCTATCTCACGCCTTTCAGTAACCAGTCTTCGCCGACATTCCCGAAACTACGATTGCTACCCCCCGGGTTTTCCCCCTCACGTCATGGCTGGTTCTCCTTATTCGGCTTCTGTTCTTGTTTTTTTGCATCCTTAAGAGGGTTTCTGCCCTCTAATCTGAGTAGGATCCTTTTTTCTGAGTATTATATGAAAAGCCTCTCACTCCGGATCTGTGCTTTTACTTTTTTGTTTTCACTGCTTTCGCTCTAAGTAGCCATCCAGATCAGACTGAGCAGTTTCGTGGCTGCCCCCAACGTCTTGGCTCCCCTGTGTGCTTTCGTCTACATGTACTAGGATGTCTCCCATTCTCCTCTTTGGACACGCCCCGAAAGATAAGTTTTAAGAGTACTTCCTTTTGTGCCCCTCTTTCTCCCTTGGAACTTGGACCACAGCCCTCCTTTCACCCTGCGGCTCCTTGCCGCCAAGTCACCTCCCCCCGGTTTTCCCCCCATCCCACCATAAAACAGACCATTCCCTTAGATTTTTCTTCACCTGGCCGCGTCGGCACGGTAGTCATGTAGAAAGCTCAAGTCCCCAGTCTTTCCTCTCAGTTGCTTTTACGACTTTTCGAGATTACTCTCCCCGAAACCAGTCTCCTGGGTAGGGGTTTCTGATCTAGGCGATGCCTTCCAAACCTTAGCCTTCTTGGCCCAACACGGCCCTTTCTTCCACCCGACCTCCTGCCGAGGCTGCTGCCGCTCACCCCCCTCGCCGTGCACAGATCCCTCTATACGAACCCCCTCCAATTCGCCGCTTTAGCCAAACCTTCCTTCCCCCTCCATCCTCGAATGCCCGGCTTGCAAGTTGTTTTCCTCGCATTTAATGGGAAATCGCTATACAATATATGTGCCCCAGTTTTGGAGGCGCCGGCTACCCTGCTTCCGATCTCACGAAACGATCGTCACCGATTGTCCCCTACGCACTACCCCTTTTTGATGTGGTTTTTTTTAGCCCGAATTTTCCCCAGAGACGTGGTCGTCGTCCATCACTGGTCCCCTCCAGTTCGACTACTTAGTTTAAAGGGATAGCCATTTTACGTGCTTTTCTTGTTCCCAGAACGTTCCCTATTAGTTGAAACCCCCCCCCCTACCCGCCTTGAGAGTCCTTTTGGGGCTTTGGTCTCAGTCCGTAGCTGTTGTTTCCCAATCCTTTTACTTTTTTCTTATCCCTCACTCCGAAGGCCCACGTGAGATAATCTAGTGTCATTTTCCCAACCTCGGTTCACCAATCCGGAAGTTTTCGCAGGTCTTTTTGTCCGCTTATCGGCTCCTCTCCATCCGCCAATGAACCACTCTCCTCGTGGTAGTCGCGCCTCCCTCAGTTTTTTTCTCGCGACAAACTATTTTCTTTTTTTTTTTAGTGGATGATTGACTTGGTAGATTTCGAATAGTCCGATAACGTCTGCCATATGGGCCCCCGTTTCGTACCGACCTGGCCGGATGCCATTATTCTCCCCCTGTGTTGAAAAGTGTGTGCTTAGTCTTCTTTCTGAAGCATATCCCTTTGGTTAGAGACCTATTGCCCCCCAGAAACCACATTTTCATAGGTGTGGTAGCTGACTCTTTCCTCCTCCTCCCTCCCCCTTGCCGCCGCGTTTTAAAAGACACCCATTCGTTTCTTCCTGATCGTCGAGTGTTGATGCTTCCTACCTCCGACAGACGGGACCTCCCCACGCGGAGTGTTACGTACAGATCAGCCCCCCGTCCTTCCCAGTTCAATTCATCTACAGAGTTTCTGGACCGGGTCACCGGGTGCTTCCAGGACCTAGCTTGGCGACACCCGTTGTATCTTTCAATAAGGCAAATCGATGTTTCTGGAAGTTCTCCTGATTATTACCATCCCCCCCTCCGTTGCTTTCTGCTTAGTATTAACTAACCTAGGGAAACCCCTCGACCCTTTTTTCTCTGGTGGCAGAGGGTGGTAGTCTAAGTAACCTCTCCCTATTTATTTGGTCTTAGGGTGCCTCTCGTCATACCCTTCCCTTTTGTTAATGGAGAGTATGCAGGTACTTTAGCCGTGTTTCATTCACCTCCCCTTCCCAACTTGTAATAAATAGAAAGCCCTCAGGTTGATTGATCCCCTGGCTAAGGAACCCCGGATCCCTTTTGTCATGCCCCCCCTGAGGGACTAGCAAACCCCCTGCGCTAATGCAACAGCACCCTCCTCCTTCCCCTTAAATCCAACTTTTCCCCCCATTAAAGAAAACCTTTAGCACCCATTCTTTTCCCCGCCCGCAGGCCGCAGATTCCTGAACCCCCTTTTGCCACGCTTTCTTTTCCCAAAGTTTCTCTCTCGCGCGTTCAATTCCCTTCCCGTCTTTCTAAAGAAACCTACTACCCGGTCCCTTTTCCGCCCATAATCGCCTTCTTTTGGAATGTTCTGCCATAGTTGAAGATCACTTCCCATGTCCCTCTTAAAGGTCCGCTCCCGTGTTTTGGCAATCATGCCCAAATTATATACCAGCCCCTAGAAACAAGTCCCCCAAGGACCCCCTTCCCGGTAATCTGTAAACCCCAACCCACCTGCGGTGAAGGTTTCGAAGGACGCCCACACCCCCCAAAATTGTGGTTCCTGTTTTCCATATTTCCATTTTATCCCACTCCACTCCCCCTTCTACAAAGCGAATTAATCTACGTACGAGTCTGTTTCCACCCTCCCTACCTCACCCTTCCGAACACGCCCACCTTGTGAGGCACTTCCCGG
>Ga0179591_1156055_pt1 | contig 12248 bp, 9 predicted proteins | sample CZOMad2_1_08_16f_FD_182891 | JGI IMG/M metagenome (GOLD analysis project Ga0179591, IMG submission 182891) | Vadose zone soil fungal communities from Angelo Coast Range Reserve, California, USA - CZOMad2_1_08_16fungal (PacBio error correction) | ecosystem: Environmental > Terrestrial > Soil >... | reverse complement strand
CTACTGTGGTTTTTTAGTTACGTTCTTGTGTCCTTCTTCCCCCCGCACCTGCTTGCCCGGCTCGTGTTCCAAGACAAATTCCATCGGAGTTATCGCCTGAATCGGTTAATTAACCTCTAGGGTGACTAGTTCGAGGGCGGGTTTTTTTTTTGGCCAAACAACCGTTTTTTTCGCCTTTCATTCTGTATCTTTCTCTTCTCTGGTTCAACTGTGCGCAAGCAAACCCGTCCCCCATTTGTTGGAACGTCGTTTAGACAATGTGGGATCCCGTTACTTCCTTCCTTCCTCCCGTAAACCCCCTCTTTAGGGTATGACCCCCTTCCTTTCTCACTTTCCCCCCCAAAAGTGGCAAGCACGCTGACTTGTTTAGTTTGGTTAACCTGTTCCCCCCCTCCAGGTCCCTCGGGGTCTCCTGCTGAGATCCTCGGCATGTATCTAACCCTTGGCGCCAATGCCGTTCCTTTCCTCAGCCCCCCACGCGCCCATTATCGCTCCTCAGGATGTCCGCCCGTTTTTCGCCACTTCGCTCTTCTTCTCTTTTGCTGAACGTAACTTCGGTTCCCCTTCCATACCGCTGAGTTTCTCGTCACTACTCCTTCCCCCTCTTTGTTCTTCATTCCCTCACACGCTCATTGTGCCTGGCGCTTTCGACCTCAGCTTAGTCGGCGTTTTTTGCTCCCTTCCCCCCTTGATTTTTGTGGATCATGAGGCTTTTACCTTTCTTCCTTCCCTCCCCTGCTGCTCGATGGGTCATCCGGGCACGCTCTCAGTCGCGCTTCGATTTGGCAGGTCCCACCCTTGCGTAGTACAGGGTAGCTCGGTTCTCCTCCCCTCGGTATTGACTTTAATCCTGGACCGCTTTTTCTCTTCTTTTCTTTTTTTTCCCTCAGATTTTTTTCCTGCTGTGGAAACGAAGACCTTCTTTTTTTTCTTGAGATGTCGTTTGTGTTTTTTTGCATGCTAAAAATATGATTCTCGTAGTTTTCTATTCTCTTTTCTCCCCCAGTGCCCCCCCCTGCTTCGTTGCGGTCACGTACTTTCTCTTTTTTGCGAGTTCTTGCTCTACATCCTCCAGAAACGGAAATTTTTTGTATTTTTTTGCCCTCCTTTCTTTTCGTTGTCGGGAAAGGAATAGCTTAGATCTTCCTTCACGTTCGTCCCTTTGCTTGAGGATACTCGCTTTCACTAACGTGAGGAGTCCGACCCAACAGTCCTTCCCTTTTTCGCTTTGTAAATGTTGGTGTAGCTATTTTCCCCGTTTTTCTCTTTGAGAAGAATATTACCGTTGCTCCCTTCTCTATGCCTTTCCCCCAGGATTATCCAGTATGGTTTTCAGCTTTCGGGTGCGTATGGCAAACTGACTTTTTCCCCAATGGGCGGCTGTAGAGCATAACCTCCTTTTCTCCCCCCCCCCTTTTAGGCCCACCGTCCATTGTGCTATGAGACACCCGGTTTGCTTTAACCTACCATGACAGGTTCAACTCTATGTGCTTCTGTTGGCCGCCAACAGGTCCGTATTTGCGATGAACAGATACGGCTCCCCTATGGTACCAAAAAAGAGGAAGATCACTTTCCCACCGCCCCACCAGGTTTTGGCCCCTGTCGACCCGCAATAGTTCATCTTTTTCTTTCTCAGGCCTTCTCTCCTGTCCCATAAATAAACTATACGGTGCGGGTCTTCAGATGGAGGCCCCCTTTCTTCCACTTCCTTCGCAAAAGAAAAAAGAATGTACCATCCTCCAGCTGTTTTCAGAAATCCGCGCAGGACCCTTTCCCACACTGTTCATAATCCCAGCAAATCTCTCTTTGGAGATCGCAGTCTTGTCGTGAAGGGGCTTCCGTCGTGCAATGATGTCAGCATCGGAATCGACTCCGGCTCGTTCTCGTGGGGAATGAACAGACTTCGCCAATCCGTTTGTGTTATTTTTTTCTGTCGCGGTCCCATGCTCCTCTCCACTGGCTGGTTCCTTTGCCCCGGTCCGTTCCGTCACTGTGGCTTCGGGTGCGGGTACGCGTTCCCCTTCCTTCCCTTTTCCAAAAACGGGTTTAGGAATTTGCGAGTGCTGATGTTCTCCCTCACTCAGCCCTCGCCTTCTGCTCCAGACCTTGCAAGTTACCTCCCACGTCCCTCAGGGGCCTTCTATCCGCGAACTGACCCCCACTTCTGGTTTTGTTTTTTTTTACCTGGGAGGTCCGAAGGAAATGCCTCCTCGTAGTGTTAAGGACTTGACCCATCCCTTAGTGCACAGCATTAGGTCCCGGTTTTTTTTTTTTCTCCTTTCACTGTCACGCCTGACCACCTAGTGTTTTCATCTTCTTTTTCGTCTCCGCTGTCGATTTAGGTATTGGGCTTTGCAGCGGGACAAGGACCAACAAGAACAGGCCGACAAAAGCATCGACCTTTTCTCCCTTGTGGTTTTCACGGTCTCGACCCCCAACCCACTTTTTCTTCGGCCCCACCTTTTATCTCTATCTTTTTACGCCCATCCCCTCCTTTTTTTTTTCGCAAAGTTCTAATGGTCTGGAAGCCCTTGTGCTGTGGACGTTTTTTTTTTTAGGGCTGCTGACACTTTCCCCCTTGGTTCGTCTTCGAGCACCAGTTACTATTTTTGCTTTTTTCCGTTGCAATCTAGTCCGTCTCGATAACGACGAAGACTTTCCCCCCCCCCCCCCCCCAACCCCCCCCCCCCCAACCACCGACGGAGACTGGACTTTGATTTAGACAGGGGGAGGACTTTCAGGACTTCCCTTAGAATGAAGGACAGCCTTTCCCTGTTTTTTCACTCCTTCCTTTGAGGTACGAAGAGGCCTTATTTCTTGCTCCCCAAGGGGTCTTCGCCCCATCTAGTTGTCCTTTTTCGATGATTAGAAGGACCTTTTTCGTTTATTTTTCCTTTCCCCAATCGGATGCATATACTGGTGATGTGAGACATCCCTTTTTTAAGTGAGCCTACAAATTTTGCAACGTTTCAGGTCATTCGGTTTCGAACGCGTCACCGACCCTTGAACCACATTCGTTGGGGACCGAAAGCAGCAAGGCTTTTCCCCTGGAACGAGGACCCTCCCAGTCCCACCTCCCCCGCCGGATGGACGCAATGCGTGCAAAACACGACCTTCTTCTTTCCTTCTTTTCCTAATTGCCGATTTCACATTTTTATTTTTCGACTCCGGGGAGTCCGGGTTGTTTTCTTGGAGCTCCGGCAGTTTTTACCCCCCATCATGCGTCAGGCTGTTAGGAGCCCACCTCGCTCTTGTCTTTTGTGCAACGCTGGATCCTTGTCCGAGTACTCGCCACCGTTCAATTTGTAGTTCGTCAGGCGAGCGCCTTTTGTCAGGTACCACGATGTTCGGCTTTGGCCTTCACAAACTTGGCATGTGCAATTGTGCAATCGTTGTGTATTCGTTGGTGACCTAGCTTTTCTCCCCTCAATCGAGATCCGCGTTGGCCGGCCAAGCAAGGCTTCCTTCCACATCGTTTCTTAGAGGTAAGTTATTGTTCCCTTTTCGCCTGCCCTCAAACGAGGAACTTTTGTCCTATTTTTTCGAAACTTGTCTGTCTGCCGTCACTCCCGACGTTAGTGACAACAATTGGATGTTCCCTCCATTCACCGCCAAGCAGGAAAACAATTTTTTTCCAATCAGCTTAAAGTGAAATCTAATTGTGCACTTTAGTTTTCCGTTGAACCTGCAGATAGAAACCCCTCCAATGAAGGAGTCGCGGTTGTTGCTTTAAAGATAACTGTTATTGCAACCTCTACCCCCCTCCCAGGCTCAACCGATGACCTTTCTCCCCCCTCCACTTACCTTGCACGACCAGTGCAATTCTGTGCTGTACATATGCCTGTTTTCGTTCTTCTGGGCTCCTCTTTGGCAGAAAGGAAGGCCCCCGTCTCACCGGATTTTTTCCGTGCCTGCACACGAGCGTTGGTTCTAGTGTTCTCTCGGCTCCCCTGAGGTAAGCACTGATTTTTGGAGAATTGTTGCTAAACGCCCCTCCACCCGTATCACTTTAATTAGTATGACCCAGAACAGCCAGTTTGTTCAAAATTTTGATAGTTACCAGCCTGAGGTCCAGTCTTCACTCACTGGGTTCTGAACCGCTACTAATGTGACGACAACGTGTTTTGTCCCTGTCAACCCTAGGCATCGTACGTTTCAGACTTTCTGCTGTTCCCCCCATAGACCCTTTTCGGCTTGTCCCTCCTCATCCCCTGCTCCTCATGATTACACACTACCACCGGGTCCCTTTTCTTGCTCTGACCTAGAGGCTTTCCTCCAGATCCGCGATTATCCCCCCCTCGGAGCTGCAGTTAGTCACGGGACCTTTAAGATTTATATGATCTCCCGACTATGTGCCGGGCACCGACAAGTGAAGCCTCTCCCGGTTTTCTGGCGCATTGGGCTCAGTCGGCAGTCGACTTCCCCGATATTCTCGTTGTTTGGGGTAGTTTTGCCCCTTCTGCCCCGATACGGCAGTGGCCTCGCACGTTGTTTGCTTTGGTAGGTTTTCCTCCCTGAGTTCCCCTTATCAAGGCTGGTTAGGTTAACTTCACTTCTTTTCCTTTTTGACACTTTGACAGAGGTCTCCCTTTTCGGCCCCTAATGGTTTCCCTCCTTCGTTGTACTGTGAGTCCAGGACCCCTTCACAACTTCTTCCCCTTGTAGTAAAACACCTTTGCCTCCTTTTCCCAACTTTTTCCCTTTTGGCTTCTACACTTTGCAGCCATAATGGCTACAGGCTTCCCTTCCACTTCCCTGGCGGGGACTTAGGTTTTTTTAAACGCACCCTCCTACTACTCTAGACCCCAACCTATTTTTTTAACCTATGCAATTCACTGTACTTTTCTTTTTTTCCTTGTGCGTTTTTCATCAGCCCCTTCTTGTGGTGCTTGAGGCCCGCCCGTTCGCTAAAAGCACTGTCATAAAAACCCAAGGTACTGATTCTCTATCGTTTCCTCCGCCCTTTTTTTTGATCTCTTCGCCTTGGTTTTTTTTTTTTTTCTTTCCGTTCTTTTAGTCTTCATGTTCCTTATAAAGACACAATCGGTCACCGCTTCTTAAACGTCACAATTTTTCAACTGAGGAAGTAGTGAACTTTCACTAAACCCCTTGGGGATATCTCGTCGACGTGCTGCTGTGGTGCTTTTTTTTTAACAACATCGCGTTCCCCCCTCCACGGGAAGTGTTGTAGTCCTTTAATCTGGCGCCAATAAAACCTGAACCCCTTTTTTGGTACCCTTTTGGGTAGCAAATGTGTTGCAACAGTTGATCTTGGTGACATTTTTACCTTGCTCTTTTACCACGATGTAGGGTTTAGCTAAGGGGCCTGCTCCAGGTTTTCCGACACGGGCAAACTTGGTCACTCCTTTACCCTTGTTTTAACTTGCCAACTCCTGGACTGGGTCCTTCTGTCACCTATTGCTATCACCACCCCCTGATCTGAGGAACCCCCCCCGCATCACTTTCCACCCCAACGTATGAAGATAGCTTGTCCTGCAGGCCCTGCCGGACTTCTCACACTCTTCCTTTTCCTTCAGATCTCTGATGCAAGTTAGTCGTCCTCCCTACTTTCGTGCAGTGCTCGTAATCTTACGCTTGCCCCTCTTTCGCTTCTTGAGGCAACGTCTCTCCCCTTGAGTTTTTGCTTTTTCTCACGCCGCTTAGGTAGAGCCCGGAGAGTCAACCCGTTTTTTGTATACTATTTCGTCCTGCTTCTGCCATTGATAAGGGCCATCTTTGTTTATCATCCGGTTCACTTTTCCGAAATCTTAAGCCACTGATTTTTCCCCTTGACTGCAGAGCGGGCATCTCCTTTTGAGTGCGGTTCTCCTGTCTCGGGTAGCTATACGCAAGTTTTCTTTCCCCGCCGTGGCTACTTAATTCCATTATACTGTTGGATGATTTTCGCCCCCATTCTCCAATATTGTTCTGGGGCTCTTCGCCTCTGCCTTCGCCTAGCCCCCCACCTGTCGTTTTTTTTCGCGTGCGCGTCAAACCCGTAACCTTTGTGTCCGGTTTCCCTCCGCATCGAGCAGAAACCAGGGCTCTATTCTTTTTTTCTCTCTTTCCGTTTCGTTCAAAGGAATAGCTGGAGTGGCTTGTCTTTTTCAGTTTTTCTCGTGGCGTGCTCGCCCCTCTTCCATTCCGTTGAACAAAAAACAGCTGCGTTTTTCTTTTTCCCATTGTTTGTAGCTAATTTCCGCCCTTTTTCTCCCTAAGCTTCTTTCAAGTTGAATGACCAAGGATTATACCTTTTTAATTTCTCCAGCCTTACCCTCGTGGCTGTGAGGATTTCCAATGTCTTTTCTTCACCGGTCCTGGATGTACCCGTGATTAACCCCTTCCCCGCCTGTCCCCCCCCGACCGTTGTCTGTTCCCTTTCGTGGAAATCAGGGATGGAAAACAGACTGACACTGACATATTGTCCCGATTTCTTACCTTTTTGCTTGTGATGAGTGCAGAAAACTCCTCTCTTTCTCGTTTCCGCTAAGGCTGAGTTGGTACCCCGATTCCCGACTTGTCAAACTTTCCCCAGACATTGTCTTCGTCAGCCTCAGAGGGTAATCGGGGTCAGTACTTCCTTTTCTTTTACCCATAACGATTAAATGTGGAGGGTCGTCAGCTGCTTGCAATTCTTCAGCTTGACCCCACCAGAAGCAAAACGCCACCCTGTGATCCAGACCCCCCCCGTAGTGATTCTTTCCAATTTTGCAGCTCCCAGGCAACCGCTTCCGGATGGATTATTCGAAGCTTGTTTCTTTCCATTCCCATTATTGCACCGCCAGGCATCTACGCGTTGAATTCTAGTTTTTCAATTCTTAGACATCCGGTTTTTATTTTTTGCTTGATTCTATGTACATGCTATAGCGACCCTTGACCCCTGGTTGGTTCGGCTTCTGCAACGTTGATGCGGCGTTTTTTTCGCGCTCCCGCTGTACTCACCTTTTCCACAACAACTTTTCGTCGCTTTCTTTTGCATATCTCCCCCAGCCTTCCCTTCAGTATATTCGTACGATTCAACGGGTATCCCCAGAGACTCATGAGCTTATATCGCTCCCAACTCTATTTTTTTCTTTCCCCTTTTGTCCCCGACTACAATGTCTTCCTCGTCCTAAGGCCCCGCTTCCGGCTGGGTCCCAAAAGAAGTCGGGGTATCCCCGCCCTTTCCTTCAGAGACGGATTCCCGTCCCTTTCCTACCCCTTATCTACCACTTTTCGGTTCCGTCTTATCTTCCTTGTTCTCCCCTTTCTCTTGCTTGTCAGACGGTCCAATCACAAAAGACCACCGTCCCTTAACCACCTTCGGAAATTGGTGCTTGAGCTCCCCAACTTGGTCTGTCCTCTACCCCCGTTCAACAGACCGACCCTCAGTTATCTTTTTTCTCCTCTTCCTTTGTTTTTTTTTGAGCAATACTCCCTGCCTATGGAGACTATGCCCGTTTTTGCTTTGGACGTGTTGTGGTGTTCCTTTTGACATGACCCCTCTGGGGGTAGTTGCACCCGTTGACGATGGGTTTCTTCTGCTGTTCTGGCCTTTTTTCCCGTCTGCAATCTAGCAGGACCCCTCTTACCTCTCCTCTCTCTGACGGACCAGTTTGAAAGTCTTTTTCGATTTAAGGCTGTTGGAGCATTAATCCTCCTCTTTTTAATTCCCGTCGACATTGACCGACGGCTTGGTCCCTGTCTTTTCCTTCACGCCACTGAGGAAGGAAATTTCTTTCCTTGTCTTATAACGGTGCTTGAATTCCCCCTCCCGTGGGTGTGATTTCCTCCCTTTTTTGGAAGAGAGAAGGCAACTGATTTTGGCAGCGTCTCACCGGCAGGGACGGAGCCATTTTGGATGGGGCTGATTTTTATTTTGTGCGAGCCCATAATTTCCTTCCTCCCTCCGAAAAATTTTTTTGGCCCCTGTTTCCCTTTCTTTTTCTCCAGCGACATAAAACTAAGAACAGTTTTTCTTCTTCTGTTCCGCCCTGCGCACGCGTCCCTATCATGGACCGCCGCTAATCAGTTAACTACGCCGGCTGGCTGACTTTTACACCCTCTCGTGTCGCCGGCGTCTGATCCTGCGTGAATCCCTCCGCTTTTGATCCCCTCTACGGCAAAGATTAGCTCCCATGGTATCTTCCTGTCTTGCCGCAGTTTGGACCTCAGCCGAATAATGAACTGCTTTTTTACCGATTGTCTTTTGTCTTCTTTGACATATTCCGATTGCTCTTTCGATGCTTCCTCCCTTTTCAAGCGGTTATTGAGGTTCCAGGCGAGCGCCTTTGGAATCCCTCCTTGCCCCCTTTCGTCTCCCCCAAAACTTGTCGTTGTTTTCATTCCATCCCCTTCGTTTTGGTTTTAAAAGCATCTCCGTCTTATCTTCCCAGCCCAGAGATCCCTGTTGTTTTCCTCAATGCGATACTTGACAATATCTTTTTCTTCCTTTACTCCGCATGAGTTTCATGAAACTCACAAGCCTTCCAACTGCCTGTGGTGTCCGATTTGTACCGATTTTCTGCTCAAGCACGTGGTGCACACTTATTTCCCTTGCCGTTCCGCACCTCAAGAGTCCAACACGCCAATTAGGAGTCCATTTCCCTCTTCTCTTCTGATCTTCACGTAACCGACAGCTTTATGCGAAACTGCGATACCACCCCCCATTCCCCCCCGCCAGAGTCTGCCCCCTCGGTTTTGTTCTTACGCTTCAATGTATTTTGAAAGAGAGTCTCCACGTCTCCCGAATCCCCCTAGTCCACTCCAGATATTCCTTGCAAGACCCCCCCTTCCCTTGGTTTCTGTCATACATCCTGCTTTCTTTTCTTAGGCGGTAGAGGCCCCCTGACCGGTTACTCTGCCCCCCTTCTGGTCTTTTTTACGGACTCCTGCAACCTCTTGGTTCTGTTTTTTTTTTTCTTCGTTTTCTAGAAGCATTCTTTTGGGACTGTTTGCGAAACCCTCATTCCCTCAACAAAGTTAGAATGTCCTTCGTATACACTTCACCTCAGTCTTCTGCGACAAACTGCGCTTTTCAGCTCCAGATAGTTAAAGGACTCACCCCCCGTTTTTGTGTTTCGCTGAACCCTCTTCCTAAATGTCAGACCATTGTGTCCTCTTAGTTCTACGTTGACATCTCGTTTTCCTCTTCCCCCCCATCTTCTTGCATGCAGACGGAGTTGTCCCCCCGTCCACAACTCAATTTACGTCTCCGCATCGACCCTAGGCTTTTTTTTTCGCGCGCTTCCCCCTCTTTTGTTTGGTTGCTGGAAGCTCACGGTGCCCCTTTGTAGATGTTGCCTCTCCCGCACGAATTTGTATGGAGGTTTCTTTCTTTTGCCGTCATTCCCAGCTGAGCTTCGGTATAATTGCGACGTCGTGTCGTTTTATCGCTCTTCGCGTTGTCGTGCCTGGTCATGCTGTCTCCGGCAGTGCTTGTCTCCCCCTTTTCTTCTTCCCCCCTCTTTTCTCATCATCCTTCGAAAAAGGAGCCCTGCAGGTTCCACCCCTTCACAGGAGTCAGAGTTGATTTCCACTTTCCGTGTCCCCCTTTTCCGGCCCTTACTGTCTACCCGACTCCGTTGTATGCGTTCTTCCCCTTCCTGTCACCCAGAGAAATGCTCACCGTTCCGCTGATTACACACACTTTTTGATCCCTCTTTTTTTCGTAATGCCTACAGATTTACCACTTTCTTCTCTTTTATGCTCGGTTGTTTCCCCTCCCACACCACATAGAATTTCTCTCCCCCTCATTTCACGATCCTCTCCTGTGGCAACTGTGGCTTCCGATTCTTTCGTGCCTGATTGCTTGAGCCGACCGTCGCTACAACGAAGACCGCCTGACAAAAACCAATTATTTCCTCTTTCCCCTTCGTGTTTTTTTGATGATCTTTTTTTTCGGTTTTTTCCTTCTTTATTGTCTCCCCTTTCGTCTCACTACTCCTTCCTCTTGTCTTCGTGACAGCCACAGGTTCTTTTTTTTTGATTCTTATGTCTCTTTTAACTTTTTATTGGTATCTGTTCGCTGGAGGGTGGTTTTTTTTAACAACCCAGCGCCCTTCCTTCTTCCTTTTGGTAATCTGGAGTCAATTCTTGTAACAAGAGTTGGTACACCCCGGACCCCCCCATGTGTTGGCATAGATGTCGCCATGTGGTTTTTCCCGTTTTCTTTTCCCATTTTTCGGACCACCCGCCGTGTAAACGATGTATGGCTAAAATCGGGGCCCATGAGGTAAACCTTTTTTCACAAAGTGGCACAGCCCCCTCTCCGTGGGTTTAACCGGCCCTGCCCCCCTGGGTCTCCTTATTATGAGCATCTGTGAGCCACAGGGCGGGCCCAAATGGCATATAGAATGCATTCAGGAGTCTCTCTCCTCTATCTCTTCCCTTTTAAGATGAAGATCGAAAAGGCCCTTCTTCTCTCCAACTTAAGTAGGGGCCCGGTTTACCCCCCCCTCTTTTTCGTGCGGTTCTTTCCCCATATACCTTTCCCCACTGATTTTTTTTCTCCTGCAACGCTACTTCTTTTTTTAGATGGATTTTACTCTCCGGTCTATGGCTCCTTTCCACCCCCCTTGGATTTTTTTCCTGAGGGCTGTACCGGCTACTGGTCCATGAATTCTTGAATCGCTGGGTTTTTCCGGCTGGCCACGCTCCAGATTCAAGAGGTTGGCAATTGTCCCACATTGATGTTCTTTCTCAGCTTTTTCAGCTCCTTTTTTTTTGTCCTGGTTCAGCGCTTTTTTATCGCCGTTTAGCCTTAAGGGACGTCTTTTATGTTTTTTTTTTTTGATTTTCTTTTTAGGGGTGTCGCAACCACACCTGTTTGCTCCCCTTCGCCTATGCTTTCGCATAGGCCCACCCCAACGCGTTATTTTCTTCCTTCAAACCGGACTTGCTAATGGGTGGAAGTCCCTTGCTTCCTCCCCTCCCCTAAACCTGCGCCTATTTTTCTTGGACTGTTTTTGGCCTTCCTGATTTGCTGCTTGCCCTTTTCCTTTCGTGTTCCTCGTGGATGAGTATTACTCTCTTCTCGTGATCGTTTTTGACCAAACCCCTTTATCTTTTTCCTGGTTTTGCCTTTTAGCAGAAGGACTTTTTCCTTTGCATGTCCAAGACCCTTACCCTTCTTCTCCCTTTGGTTTTACGATTTATTTGCTATGGTAATGTCCCCCTTTTCCCTTCTTACGTATTCTGAGCCATAAAACCTACATTTTCGCCATGTCCATATTTCCCTGCATTGTTGAGGTCCGGCTTTTTCCATCAGGCGGGAAAGACGGACAAGCTCCTATTTTCCCCTCCTCTTGCGTCTCCCCAAACGAGTCTTCTTTTGCTCTTCCCTTAATTTCGGGGTGGGTAAAACCCACCCCCTCGATTCCCCCTCCCCAGGTGCCCCCTCAAAATTTGTGCCGTCCCAGAAAGGCGATCTGGTACTCGCTTTTGCCTCAATTGGACGTTTTGGACCTCAAAACCGCTTCTTTCCCTTGTCGGGCGTCAGCTGCGTCCATGATCCCTAGAGCAACATCTACTTTCTCCAATCGGTGCTCAGCAACGAAGTGCCTTCTGCTCCCCTGAGGCAGCTCCAGGGCACCCCTTTTCCCCCCCCCTTCTATCGAAGCGTTGACCGTGCGGTGGACCACTGCTCCCCTTTCTTTCTGCTTCCAGACAGCCGGCGACCCCCTGTCTCGTTTCCTTCTACCATCCTGGTCTTTTTTTTCTGAGGTCGCTGGTCAAATGCTTGGTTAGAGATGATAGCCGTTTTGCGTTTGTCACCCCGGCCCAGCACGACTAACTCTTTTTCGTTTTCGTCTCGTTATTTAAAACGAATACACCCCCGTTGACCCACTTTTAGTCTCCTAGGGACCTTCTCTGACCTCTTCCTAGTCCATTCCAGTAATGCTCACAAATGAAGGCATTCCCTGGCTCTTTCTCCTAAATACCACAACTTCTCTTTTCGTGTCCCTCCTTTCTTTCCACCAGAAATGGCCCTTCTAGTCGGGAAGACCTCTTTTTGTGCCCCGACCCCAGCGTTATGTCCAGGTGCATTTTCATTCAGTCCGGCTTTCCCTCCCCCTCAATCCTTCGAAAATAGTCCTGTATCGCCTCCTCCTTTTTGGTCTTCTTTTCCGTTTCGCTTAGGATTGCCTTCAGGGAAAAGGACACAACCGTCCCCCCCCGTAGGAAAACAGGGCTTCAAATGGTGATAGAGCCTCCCACTTCTGTTTTTGTCCGCCCCCCCCTTTCCACCTCACCCTCATTCCTCGCCC
>Ga0179591_1290245_pt1 | contig 12250 bp, 16 predicted proteins | sample CZOMad2_1_08_16f_FD_182891 | JGI IMG/M metagenome (GOLD analysis project Ga0179591, IMG submission 182891) | Vadose zone soil fungal communities from Angelo Coast Range Reserve, California, USA - CZOMad2_1_08_16fungal (PacBio error correction) | ecosystem: Environmental > Terrestrial > Soil >... | reverse complement strand
TTGTAGGATGCGGGTTTTTTCCTGTCTCCAGGAAATAATCCTTTTTTTTATCTAGAGCCCGATGACACCGTTGGCCTTGACTCCTCTTTTCATCGTCCTCATTCTCATGGGGAGAAGCTCTGCTCCCTTTTTTTTCTTTTTTCTTCCCCCCCGATAAGACACGATTTCATTCTTTTTCCCCAGATTTTTTGCCCTCCATGCGCAAAGCCTCACCCCATCCCTTCTTGAAGCGTTTTTCTTTTGAGAGAGTTCTGTCCTGCATATTTGGTTATCTTCTCCGAGCTCACGCGACCCTGGACATGGCATCGTTAGACACTCCCCCCCCCCTGAATGCGCTCGTTCCCTTTCGTCCAACCTTTTGTGGCATGTTCACAGATCCTGGTGCTCCCCCTTCGTGCCTCGACCCTTTTCTTGACGATCTGGTAAAGGACTTCTTGTCTCCCTCCCTGGTAATTGGGAAAGAACTTTTTTCCGACGGCTAGAGTCATTATTGGCGGGCCTCCAAGGGAATTTGAATTCTGTGCGACACAGGAGCCAAACTACTTTGGCGTAGGTTTTTCTTTTTTTCTTTTGATCTAATTCAACCACTCCTCGAGGCACAGATTTGATGAACTCTCTAACGGAGGGTCGAGGATGAAAAGTTAGACTTGTTTGACTGATGGACCTTGTCCGGTAGCATTTTTGAGCAGAAGCTCCCTTCCTCCTTTTTCCCAATAAAGCCATTCTCCAATTCATGGTGGACGAAGCAGAGCCTCCGTTCCGGACCCCGGCCGTTGATCGGAGACACGGAGTCCATGCCCCCTTCGATCAATACTGGCCCTTGACGGCCCCCTTGGAAAATACGGTACTGTCCGTCGCGAGACTGTTTCCCACTGTCAATCGCACTATACCGTTTTGCCCGCATGCCCCCCTCTACCCCCCCCCGAAACCATGAAGATTTTCCTGCAAATAATGTTCTCCCCTTCAACTTTCTTCCCAACCACCAACCCAAATGGCTCCCAACCCCGAAGAGACAGTCCTCCCTCCCAACAATGCCGTAGGTACGGATAGCTTACTAACTCCGCCCCCCCCGTGTTGCCTTTTTCCTTGACCGCCCCTTTTGAGTGTAGAAGGCAATAGTCCCGGTGACCATTCTTTTCCTTCTTTGTCCCCTTTTAAGTTCGGAGCTCCTACTCTCGGGGTAAACCTTTCGTAGTTCTTGACCACAGCGGATTAGAGAAGTAATTCTCTATACCTAGAAAAGTTGAATTCCCCTCCGCGGCGTTCTTTTCCCCCTTTTTGCCCCATGTTCTGCACTTTCAGTTTCCGATCGTAAGAGGGCTTTTACCCGAGCCTCGGTTTCTCCATCTTCTGCCCATCCCTAAAGCCAGTCACTTCCCCGCCTGATTTTTTGTTTCTCGTATTCCTTCAACTACAACCAAAAACCCCCCCTCCATAGTGAACCACCAGCCTGGCTCAGACTTTTATTTCGCCTCACCTTCCCCTGCTTCTGACTGCAGTGTCTCTTAGCGATACCCTCCCCCACCCCACAAGCTCCCCCTGGGCTTCAAACAGTCCCCCCAAGAGAACGCCAAACTCCCGCCCACTGCCGGGTTTTTTAGTGTTACTTGTAGGTAATGGTTTCCAATGGGTAACCCTTTTGCTCCCGAGATAAGTCCCCACGCTTTGGTGCATTTTGACCTTGGTTACCGAAAGCCCACGCCTACACCCGTCCGTCTAGGACGTTAAGAGTGCTTCTACCCACCAACAGTGTTTCTTTTTTCCCCATTCCCAGGAATACTGTTAGGCCCTCTACCCGAGGGGTGACGAGTTTCGAGGGAATGTCATTTTTTCTTTCCCAAGTAGTCTCTCCACTACGCGAGCTTACCCCCTGATCGGAGTAGGCCGCAGGTGTTTTTTTTTATCTAAGACTGCCCCTCAGCCGACTCTTTGTCCCCCCCCTCGGCTGCGGGCCAAAGCATTTCTCTGCAACTTTTCCCTCAGTGCGGAGACCACCTTTTTCCCAAACCCCCCCTTTTCCATAGCCCCCTTTTTGCCGTTCCTTACGGGAAGGGATTTTTGCGCTTTTCCCGTGGGGAATTGCTGTGTCAGAGTCTTCGGGCCTTCTTCGCTCGCTGCGAGACCCCCTCCTCTTTTTAAGCAGTCGTTAATAGTACCCTCCTTCCGCTTTGATAAAATGAACGGCTGTTCTCCCCTCCTTGACTTCCAAAAAGTCTGATTTTTCTGCTCTCCCGGTGAACTTTTTTTTTCCCCATGACACAGACTCACAATTAGTTGAGATCCCGCTTTCCCCAGAGCATGCCTCCCCACTAAGAGTCCAGTTCCTGACTTGCCTTTTTGTATATCGAATCCTCTTCTTTTTCAGAATGCAAATCCCCCTTTTTTTCGCTCGAGAAGGAAGCACTGGCTATCTCTAAAGTGAATGCCCCCCCGAACTTTGCCCATCAGGCTTCTTTCTTCCCCAGGAAGATATTTGGCAAACATCTCTTAGTCTTTTTCCCTTTCCTGATTGCGGACATGCAAACCAAACTCTCTATTAAAAACCCCGCTTACCCTTTGTCGAGGTCTTCCCCAGGAGTGAATCGGCCCCCCTCCTCGCGAATAAGAATAGCCACACGGTTTCCTGCCTTCTCGCGGGTGAGGAGGTCTAGCCTTTTCCCGATATTGATGGAATGTCCTCGGTCGTTTTTTCACCCCCTTGTCCGCCGAGCGGACCCCGGGGACCCCTCCTATCATATTTTTTCAGCTTACAGTGCATAAGCCAGCGGTAGGGCATATTTTTTCGTCTTCTTTAATGCAGGGTAACCCCCTTTCCACCTACTGTTTGCCTTGCCCTCTCCTAAGTCAAAGAAGGTGTGACGCATCGCAGTTCGAGCCGGTCGGTTTAATATTCCTGTCAGTGTTCCTTGTCTCAAATATACTTTTTCAGCCCTCACCCTTCCCGGGTTCCTTGACCCGCTCCTCCTCCTTTCCACTCTCCTCCTCGCCACCGCTTCGTTTTCCCAGCCCATGCGTCAGATGCCCCCGATTGAAGGGGAATATTAGGACCTACCTCCTTTCCTTTCCCCACCCTGGTCACGTAGGGAGAACACGCCTCCGCGCTCCCCACGACTAGGTAGTTCCCCTGCGGTTTCTCACTGGCACGGTACGACTACACGAAACTCCGCCCCGCCCTTTCCCCTTCAAGGGTATCTTTGTTCTTTTTACTCATGAATATATTCCCAAATTGGCGTCCTTTTGTTAGCTTGCAGACCCCATTGCCATCCCATCACCAAACAAAGGTTCCTGCTGTTTCCCCCCCCTTTTTCCAATCTCTGGGGGAAGACGCAAGGTGTTGTTTTTTCTCTCCTTTTTCGGCGCATTTTGGGTCTAAGTGACTAGGTGTGTGTTTGTTCCTTTTTCATGAAATTTCTTTACATCACCGAGAAAACGTCCTGTTTTTCCCATTTAGCTCTGAGGTTCAACCCGGCGTTCCCCCCCCGCGCGTGGGTGAATAAAAAGCGTTTGATTCTTCGTTGAGTCCCCTGCCAGTTGGTCCTCGCCGAAATAACTCCGAGGCGTGTTTCTCGCTTTCCTTTTTTTTTCGACTGGCCTTGACAAATGTAATCCAGCCTATGAGTTTTCCTCACTGCCTTATGAATTCCCCTTCCTGGCTTGTTTGGAGATCGTCTCGTGCGTGGCTCGGTAGCGTCGCCTGTACGTGAGTTGGAGAAGAGTTTAGGCTCCCTTTTCCTCCTCCTGCCCTTCCCGACTTGTTTCTCCGAACCTCATCTTTTGCTTTTTGTTGGAGGAAGGACCTCACCTGCTGGAAAAGGACTACCTCGTGTTGAACTTAAACCCCTTTTTCATGCAGATAGCCTCCTTTTCTTTTAGGGAATTTCTTTGCCCTAGAGTTTTTTTGTGATCTGTGCGCGTCGGTAATAAACCTTCCACTTTGATCTACAGAAGCCCCCCCCTAGCCGAGGGAAGGGCTCCTTTCCACACCTTCACCGCGCCCCTTCCCACCAAAGGGGTCTCTTCCCTTACCTCAAGGTTTCTTCTTTTTTCATCATCTCCCCTCCGGCGGGTTTGCTCTCGTCGGATTTGGTTTTTTTGACGCAGGAACGCTGGAGCTCTTCTGTTTTGCCCAAGATCTGGGTGGTCTCCGATGGCGTCGCGGCACGTTCTCTTTTCCCCCTGTTGAGAGCAAATTGCACCCTTCTCTTCGCGTTAGTAAAAACTTTGCCTGTGTCAAAGTTAAGAGAGATCTCATACCCACACCCCCCTTTGGTCATTGAAAGGCTCCCTTTCTTTTTCTTCTTGAGGCCCCAAATCGTGCTTCTCAACCCCTTTTCGTTTTCCCACTTCTTAGTGTCCTTCCCTTTCCCGCCCACCCGCTCAACCGTTGTTGGGTCGCACAAGGGGCGAAGGGCCTTCCCTTTTTCGTGCGGACTGGCTTTTTTACTAATTCTAGCCACCCTCGCGTTTGTCCTTTGAGCGGACCTCCTCGCGCTCTTGCAGAGCCTCTGACCTGCCTTCCCCCCAAACGGGTCACCCCTTTCCTGTGGTTTTTGAATAATGACGCCGTCTTTTCTTTTCACGGGCAGGGGGTTGAAGTCTATCTTCCTGAGATTTCCGCGTTCTTTGGTTTACCCGATCAGCAGGGGGGTCCCCCCCTCTTCTGTGACACGGGTTATATCTTCGCCCCAGAACACGCAGTCGATTAAGTATCAGTGGTTCTTTTTTAGTGGTTCAGACTTTGCTCTGCCCCATCTCCTTTCTCACCCATTTAAGTATATTCCTTAACCCCCCGTACTCCCTTTTAATGTCGACGACACTTTTTTTTTCCCCAAGTCGGTTTAACCTCTTCCCGTTCCGATCGGGTGCGGCACATTTCGGAATTGGCCCCCCCCCTTTATGATCATCCCTGGACTTCCGTTGTTCGGATTCCCCCGCCGTCTCTGGTTCAATTCTAAACCCTCATCCCCTGCGCCAGCGCCTTTGTATTTTGGATGAATGGGCCCCTGGCTCTCTTTTTGTAGTGCTCTTTCGATCTACCTAAGTTGCACTGTTTTTCCTTGCCGGGTAGCTTTAGAGAAAAGACTTCTGCTCCCCCCTTCTTTTTTTCTTTTCCTCTGCCTTTCTGGATTAACACCGACCTACTTACTGCTATTTTCCTTTTTGTCGCTTTACCTGATGTCGAAACCGATTTTCCCTCCCTCTACGTCGACTCCGCTTTTTTTCCCCTTAGTCCGCGACGCCGTTCGTAGTCCTTGCTATTTGTCTGATCTTTTTTTTTTCTCCTTCTCTCGGGCATAAGAAGACACGGCTGCCTTTTTAAACGCCTTCCATGGCACCCACCGCATTCGTCTGCGGCACACGACATGTGATATACCACACCCATTTTTTTTCTTTGTCCCCCTTGGATCTTCATTTCTCGGATAAGGCCTCCCCACTTTTCGTTTTGCATGTCCCAGCAGTAGCATTCTGGGGTTTTTTTGAAGTTCCCACGTATGTATTGTTTTCTTTGGCTTTTTTCTTTTAAAGTGATAGGGCTACGTCCCCATTTTTTTTCCTGCATAAGCTTCCCGTTACCTTTTTCCCCTTGTGGACCATTTCCCCTCTATGGGCCGCGGACTATTGCTGCATTCACAAAAAGGATTTGCCGTCCCCCCCCCCTTTTGCTGATGATGGTCTTCCTCCACCTGAATTTGTGCACCTCTTCATGGATCGACTGGAAAGATATTAAGAACACCACCTTCCTCAAAGAGCCAAAACTACTTTGCTCCCCCCATCTCGGGAATAATCGCCACAGCCTTCGCTGATGTCCCTCGTCGCGCATTTGTGAGTTGATAAAAACAACTCTGCCGTCCCTCCCCTCCGACCTTGAAACTTTCTTTTTTCTCCGTCACGTAAAAGTATGGCGCCGTTCATAACGGAATCTCTTTCGAATCCCCAGACTTCTTGGTCCCCCATTGACATGGGTCTACTCTCCCGTTTTAAGAAGGCCTCAGTTTTTGGCCCCCCTTCTGAGGTTCCTTACTTTTTTTTCCGCAGTTTAAACCCCTCTTCTTTCCTTTGGTATCAATACGGTCTTTATGCATTCCCCTCCTTAGGTAGACGGGCAAAATATCCCTTTTCCTTTGAATACAACCGCTCTACTTTTCCTGAGGTCTGTAGGCTTGCGGGACTCCCTCCTCTACGAAAGTGGCTTCCTTATTTTTCCCTGCAATATAAAGCGAGCCCCCCGCTTGATTTCAATTTTTCCGATTTAAACGTCCTTTGCTCATCCGACGTCTTTTTCCAACGCCCCCTGGTTCATTGCACGGTGTTCCTACTCCGTCCCCTCTATATATACTCCCCTCCGTTTTTGTGTGAGAGTTGGGGGGGGAGCTCTCTCTATTGGACAGCTTGAATTCCCCTACCCCCGGCATGAATCGGTTTTTTCGCTCTAGAGAAGTTTCCTTCAATCGTCTTTCATTTCCTTCTCCAATAGAATGGGTTTTCCTTGTGACTGTCGATCAGCGATTTGCGCTGCCCTCCTCTCCGCACGCGACCATTGCTCCCCCCACTGGCGCCATCTCGTAGTTTCCTTTTCCGGATAATGTCAAGTCAGAGCCTAGAGTCCACATGGTCCCTGGCTTCCCTCCCCCCTGCAAGGTTTTCTCCGAGGTTTTTGTGAATCGGTTTCTTTCAGGTCTTTTTTGGAGTCCTAAAGCTTCGGCGCTTTTCTCACGGCCGAGTCTTCTTCCCCTTCTGGGAAAATAGGAATTTTCTTTCAGCCGGCCTTTTTTGAGTAGCCTTGAAGTCCCTCCACCCCCCCGTGAGTCACTGATTCCCCCCCCCATATCCCTGTCGCATATCTTGTTCTCCGCCCAATATATCTTTCAAAGATATCATTCTTGTTTGTGCACCGGAGACGTTTCGCCAGATTGTATTTTTGCTCCGTGGTAAAGGCGAGGGTTCGCATTAGAGTCTGCCAAAAGATCAGCCCTTTAACTTCAGTTGGGGAAGACCAACTTTCGTGTGCATCGGAAAATGTGTCTTTTTGGGTAAGTTCCACCCCCCCGCAGTAGGAACAAGCTTTCCTTGTCCGGCAACCCGTTCAATACGTGTACCGTCATAGACCATGAGACCCTTTCCTTTCTCCCATATCAGGGAACCACAGCATTTGCCAAACTTAAAGACCAAGTAAGCCCCTACGTTACTTTCCACCCCAACCTTTCAGGCCAGCACGAACATCCCCGAAAAATGCAGTGGAGTTTTGAAGATCCGCGGTCGTTCATCAAAGCACTACACTTTTTTTGACATCCGATCCTCCTTTTTCTTTGAAAATACGGTTTTTTAGTAGAAATGTTTTTTTCCGGCTGTAACTTTAGCAGTTATTTCCCCGAGTCCCTCCTCTCCTGGAATAAGGAAAGGGATATAAGCAAGATCACAATTTAACGACTTCGTATATTTTGAAACTCGGCTTCCGTTGAGGCGCTCACGCCCTTCCGGCAGTAAGAGGACTTGACGGGAATCCAATATTTTCTTTCAATCCTTTCCCGCTACGCCGGAACACCCCTCCCCGGATCGCTTGTTTTTTTTTTTCCCTCTTCAACGATACAGCACTGAAAACTTTCTCATGAATCTAACGGCTTTCTCTACTCTAACATTCCCCTTGACCCCCTGACGTCCCAGGATTGGAGAAAAAGAAACCCCTCCATTTGGGCGGTATCCAAAAGATTCGTCAAAACACTCGACGGCATGCGTCTGGCTCATTAGCCCTCCGAGCGCAAAAAGCGGTCTGTTTGAAGAACTGCATGCGAAACTCAGTAGGAGACCAATCAAGTGGGTGAAAGGAGGCCCATGGCCTAGTTTCTTTTAAAGAAAAGCCACTCAAATCTTAGTGCAATTCTTAAGACGTGTGAACCAACGCATAGGTAGTCTATTTTTATTTCCAAAGGTCTTCGTAATCCATATACCCCGATATCTTGCTATTGCTACTCGAGCACTCTCGAAACCGAAGACTTTCTAGAGACCCTCCTGACGGGGATTATGTCTCTAGAAAGAATGCCCCGTCTCCTGAATCGTCTTTGTCACCCTTCTAACCCCTTAATAGTTTCCCCCAAGCGTCTAGATGAGAAATACCACAAAAATGTCTCCCCATTCATCTTACTTCCGGTATTTCCGGGCTTTCACCGGGCGTCATGTCACGTTTTCCGTTACTTTATGCATATCTCTACTCTTTCCCTTCCTCGCGGAAACAAGTGCTGAATCGGTTTAGTGTAAGAATTAGGACAGACCCCGCCCCCCTTTATCCCGTGCTCAAACCCTTTCCTTCGTCGTCGACACGTTGGACTTCCCACCCCACCCCCCATAGAGTGTTTGATGCTCCCTTTTTTTTCTGACTCCCACTTGAACGCTTCTCCCCCTTTTTTAGAAGCCCGATTTTGGCTTCCCTGCCGCACCCAGTCGGTATAAGTTTTCTGTTTGATGCGGTCCCATAGGCTGATTAGGAATCGGCCCACTCTTTATGTCAGATCACTTTTTTTCCGCGTCCTGGTCCTTTGCGAATACTCGCAGGAAGTGTCCTATAGACTGGCCAGTCCCGTCCTGAAAGCCGAGAGGCAGATCTTGGACCCTCTCCTCTTTCTCCCATGCGTTCTGAGGCGGCCCATTTTTTTCCCCCCCCACCAAATCCTATAGATTACAAACCCCGCCGAAGTTTCTCCGGATGCACTAGTCTCGGTTCCGATTTCGACTCCCGCTGCGGCGCTAGCGCTGAGGAGTCGAGCGGTCGGCTAGTCGATCGGCTGGTTTACTCCTTTTCACGCCAGCAGTTCCTTTAAGGGTGTTAACAACCCCGCCCGCCTCAAGTATGCGGCACCGTTCCTACCCATTCGCCTTGTCGGTCCTGGCCGGTTCTTTCCCGATGTTTATAATTTCAATGCAGTTAGGTAATTTCCTTTATCACCCCTAGAATAGCTTGTCGGAGACCCCTCTTTCCTCTTCTGGAATTGAGTCCCCCTTGCGCACCTCAACGGAGTAAGGCCTCCGTACACTTTGCGAGACGTCCAGATCCTCCGACTTTTTCCCCCCCCCACCAGGCCACCACACTCGCTGGAGCCCCGGCGATGTCACCCTGGCGAGGAATCTTTCTCATTACCTCCCTTTCCTTGCGCAGTTCGGTAGACCGCCGGCCTGCGCTCGGAACGGAGACCTTTTGCCGAGTTTCCCCCTTGCTGTTTGCCCTCAAGACATTCCTCTGACACATCAATCGCCTCATTGTGCCCTGGCCCACTGACTCACAAAAACCTGGCTTGGCTGTTTCCTTTTTATGTTTCTTTAGACATTTCCCTTCTCAACTCAAACGAGTAAGATCCGCCCAATGGCCGGACTGACAATTTTCTTCTCCTTTTGAGCCTCTCCCTCAGTCCCCGGCTTTCTCCTGTGGGGGGTAGTGTTGCATGAAAGTTTTCTCCCTAACCCGGCCCCCCGACCCCACGCCCCTGTGTGTGGAATTATTTTCTAGTCTGTTAACCATAGGAAAATCTCGCGCGGTGATGGTGTCCCCCCCAAGGTTCGTGGCGTTTTCCTTTCCGGCACCCCGTGGTCCGAGGTCATAGACCTACCTCATTTATTTGCGTGCTTTTGCTTTGTGAGGGACCGACCTCCCTGGTCGTGATCCCTAAGATTCCCCTTGTGCGGATATTCCCGCCCTGGCATGTCGACCCTGATTTTTTGGTGAGGGCAAAAGTCGGCTCGTTCCGGCGCCTCCTTACTTTCTTTCCGATTATCTTTCCCTCTTTCAAAGCACTTTGACGTGCTTCCGACGGTGTCCCCCACTTTCCGCGTAGGTGCTTAAACTCCCACTGCATAATGACCCTTTTCCAAGTGAAACCGGCCGTCAGGCTCGTCCACGGCGCAGCTTTGTTCGTAGGCACTGACCCGCCAACTTTTAGGAACGGGTGTGACCATTTTTTCTGTCTCTCGGAAAAGAAAAACTACGTTTTTCGCGACTTTGCCATTCCAAATCGACTATTTGCCTCGTCCGCTATTGACGCCAATCTGGCCCCAGGGTCCTTCCTCAATTGGCCCAGCCTCCCCCTTTTCATCCTACTTCCTTTGTGAACTCTCGTCGAGACTGGTCTTCCTCCTCGGACCCTCTGCTGCGAGGGTTTGCAGATTTGGTTCTCGCCCCTTCCTTGGTGAGTCCTATCAATATTCCTTCAATCTTATCTCAAATTCCGTGCGCTCTTCTCTCTGATATCCCCCTTCATTTGTTTTTATTGTCGAACAGTTTTTCTTATCAAGCCATTCCGCTGCTTGAAACATTCTTTTATGATCTTTTCTTCTTTTTTTTCGGTTGACCGGCAAAATCGTTGACTGTCCAACTCCTTTTATCCGCTGGGATGGTTTGTTCCACGTTCAGCGCATTTTTCCCAGTCAGACCCCCGTTGTGGCGTCCTTTCCACGGTCATTATTTCCCCGGTGGTCTCGGGTATTTTTCTCGGTTCCCCCCTTACTCTTTCCCCCCGTTCTCTTTTTTTTGTCTTAATCTTCTCCTATGAGTCTTTTCAATCCCCCACGTGACCTCGACCCCCCTGCCAATGCCCTTCATCCGTTCCCCCCTCTGTCCGTCTAAACTTCAGTTGGTTAACGTGATCTTTCAGCAAGGCCTCCCCTCTCCGTGGTTTTAAGGCCTTCGTTTCCCACTTCCGCCATGGGCCAACCAGATTCGGGGAATTTTTTCAAGGATCTCCAACGTGAACCACAAGGCCAGCTCGCCTAGCTCTAATTTGGACCTCCTTCCCCTCGGTTCTCGATTCTGCACCGGCGTGAGTCTTTTTCCCCACGATGGGGGATTTGACGACAAATCCTTTTTCTTCCATAGTGAAGAAACCCCATTTTATCAACCCCCCCTACGTTTTCTCACGTTCCCGTTATGTGGGATTTATCAAAAATTTAGACCCTTCCTGTTAACGAATGTATACTCTCCTTACGGACGAACTTTGTTCATGCATGACTCCTAGTTTCCCATCTCGTTCCACTTTTTACTTCCTCACTTCCAGAAGTGATCCCTTTTCCCTGCTCTTTTGGATGCGGCCTCCCATTCGATGTGTTTGGGGTTCTCGTCACTTTTTCCCTTTAATCAGGAATTTGTTTCGGACTAGTCCCCTCGAACCCCTGAGATTTGTTACTTTTTTTTCCTTTTCTGTAGCCGCCCCTCCTTCCTTCCAACCCGATGTACAATGATGATTATGTCTGCTGCCGATCTTTAGTCCCCGATCCGTTTCTTTCTATAGCTGACCGACTGACGGCCGTAGAGCAGTCCTTTTTCCCCATGGCCTCATCTTTGGAGATGAGAGTCGTTAATGGACCTTTTTTTGATATGTCCGTGATCGCTCTTCTTGTCGTTCTCCCTCCCCAACTCTTTCCCCCCGCCTCCCTTCTAGGGAACCCTCCTTTTCGACCGCGGCACCGAATGATTTACATAACATTTCCTGCATTTTTCCCCTTGGAGTGCTTATTTTTGCCTTGACATCCTCCTTTGTTCGTGCCTTTTAGTGTTGTTGGACTGAAACATTTGTGTTCGTTTCTCAATAACGCTTATTTAACCGGCTGGCTGTTTTGTGTCCAGTCTTTACTTTCTCTGCAAGTGGCCGCGCAGGAGGGCCCCCTTCCCCCGTATTTTCCCCCTTTTTTTCCTTCTTCTCATCGTTCTTTGTCCTCCTGCGATTCTTCATTCACCACACGGACAATTTCTAGGTGTCTGGGTTCGCAACCCCTTCCTTCCCCTTTTCTTGGTCCTTCTTCCTGAAGTATTCTCTGAAAACACTCTCCTTTCGAAAAACCGCGAACATATCACTTTTTTAAATGCAAATACGGCGATGATTAGCGACTTGAGTATATTTTTGTGGCTCTGGATTCCACCCGCCCCTTGAAGAAGACACCCACGGGAATTTTAGGTTTGAAACTTTGCCGCACCGTGTCAACCCCTTTGGCTGCCCTCCAGCCCAGATATCTCCTCCAACTTACTCTTGCACCCCCATTGGACATTGGAATCTCAACTTGCCTTCAGCCAGCCCCCGGTCCCCTTGAACTAGTTCCCCCGTCCACTTCCTGTCAGACGAATTCCCTGTAAAAAATTGCCTTTTTTTCGATATCCGGTGCCCCTACCCGGAGGGGTACCCACACCGGCCCCCGAATTGCTCGCTTGATTTAATTTACTAACTCTGCAAAAAACCCACCTTACCCTAGAGAGCGGTAGGTGTTTTTTAGAATG
>Ga0179591_1293256_pt1 | contig 12253 bp, 15 predicted proteins | sample CZOMad2_1_08_16f_FD_182891 | JGI IMG/M metagenome (GOLD analysis project Ga0179591, IMG submission 182891) | Vadose zone soil fungal communities from Angelo Coast Range Reserve, California, USA - CZOMad2_1_08_16fungal (PacBio error correction) | ecosystem: Environmental > Terrestrial > Soil >... | reverse complement strand
GGACATTCTGCTGAGAGACTTGTCAATTAAGCCCGGCTCCTGCGCATTTTTTTTATAAAACCTTCTACCCACTAAATCGACGTATTTCCTGCCCCCTCCCTAGAACTTTTCTTTCCTAGATACCTGGGAGCCGTATACATTTTACCCGCCCGGACAAAGGACACGTATTCTTTTAAGTCTTTTCCGGTTCCTTACTAAACCAGAGAAGCCCATGCTTCGCCGGAGCGTCAACCAGCACAAACCCCCTCGCACCTGAGCTCTTGGATCGGCGTCCTCGTGGCGGGTAACTTTCTGACCATTGGTCGCAAGACACATTTCAGGACTAACGAGGTGCCCACGGAAGCTTGAATTTGCCCGCTTGTGTCGACGTGTTTTTTCTGTTTTACAGTTCCATATCCCCCCATTGACGTATTACGAGCAGTGTCCATTATTTCGGGTACCCCATCCTGGGCAGACGTTTTCCCCATACCGCTGTCCTTCGCCCTATCAAGACCCAGGAGACACCCATTTAACCTCTTTTTCTTCATTGGTCTTTGAGAGCTTATCACGATGACATCAATGAGCACCCGAATCAAATGTTTTTTAAGTACCGTTCTGAAGCAGAAAGCAACCTGGCCCTGGCTTTCCGCTGAAAGACGACCCCCGGTGTTGATTAGCCCTTTTCCTAGATTTCCCTACAGACTAAGTGGTGTGTTTATCTCGACCCGTCCCCCCTTAGGAATCCCCGGTGCATTCGACCAGGTTTTCCCCTTGTAGTTTTTTTTCCCCGACTCAGAGACCAACGAGTCAGGAGGCGAGGAGCGACGAGCCCCGACCTCTCTTCTTTTCTTCAGTGCCCCCCCCAACTTAATCCGACACAGAATGAACCAACAAAGGTGCTCCACCGTCGGTGCCAGTCTTACCCGTCCCCCTTCAGCCTTGACAATGCTACCAGTTTCCGGTGGTTATCCCCCATTCTGAACAAATCCCCCCTCGCACTGCATGTCAGGCGGGTCGCTAAAGGGTATCCCATTGACCACGAATCATTCCGAAACGAACGAAAAACCTCAGAAACGTAGAGATCGCCCCATTAGTACGTTAATGGATGTCTTCCCACGACTTCAGAAGACTGCCATAACCCTAGCCATTCCATCATAAGGACACCCTTTCAGACCCACGGTCGGAATTCTTTGGGCTGGTTTTTGGTCACGGACCACAGCCCCCCAGACGAAGCCCCCTCGTTTTGAGGGTGATGCCTTGCACTCCGGAAACCAAGAATTGTGCCGGGGGCAGTTCAGGGCATTCTTGCCCTTTTCCTGACGTCACTGATCCGAAACAGTAACACGCGCCTTCGCTCTCCACCTCCACGTTTAGAGGTATTCTGGTTTTGATCCCGTCGCGTACCTCACCCGGCCTCCCCAACGAATGTCCCAGAAGATCCCCCGGTACACTCCCCATACCCCGAGGGAAGGACTCGCAAGTAAGAGCGTTAAGGGATCGACCTTCCGGTGGAATAAGGAAAAAGTCGAAAATTGAACTCCCGCAATATGCTTCTCTTCTCTCCTAAGTGCCTCGCCCCCGCGACCCGCCCGCGGTCTTATTCCTGTGACAACAAGACCACGACCGTGAAAGAAATTTCAACGTGCCCAAGGAAATACTTCTTCCAAGGTCGTCACCGTCGCTCAGAGTCGAGGCCGTTTGAGACTTACGCCTCTCGAGAGGCTGTGTGAGATGGCCAAACCCTCTTTGGCCTGTTGCCCGTAAGCCCCCCTCACCAACCCTGCAATTTCTCCGCCATCAAAGAGCCGGTTGTTTTTCCCCCGCCGACATCGTTCCCTGACCCCGCGAAACCTCTTTAATTCGTTTTTACAGTCTTCGACTCATAGATGAGCCCGAACAATCTGGTCCACCTTCCCCGTTTGTTTACACACACCCAAATTAATTTGTCCGAGGTTGTCTTTGATGAAGTTGGCGAGAAAACCGATCACTGACCCCCCCCGCAGGACTATAGATGAGTATTTGATGATCTCTCTAGGCAATCGTGTGGTTCTTGGCGTCCCCCCGCCGGTCGGACGCCCCTAAGTTTTCTTTTGCGTCCGTTTTCATTCGTCTGTGGGCTTTAGACTCGCACTGCATAAGTCGAGACGGTCGCCCTCCTCCTGTGCCGTAACCCAATCATTTTTGCGTGAGTGCTGATCCCCCTTTTTGGAAAGCCATTCCCCAGAAGTTCCTTCAAGAGATCCAAATTTTCTTTCAATGAAGTAACATAGAGCCCGGTTAACTATAGGTGCATGCATTCATTCCGCAGAAGCACTCACCCATGTTAGAACAATTTGGGTGAGATAGCCCACGTTCTACGGGAAACCAGCCGCTCCGCCAAACCTCTCACCCTTTCAGGGGATGTATTTGTGGGTCTGGCTTCTGACCCTCTTGACCCTGTTCCAGTGTTGTTCGCACCGAAACCCCATGCGAGAGGTGGCCTCCAAGAAAAACCCCACCGATATCAAGGCCCCCACCCCGGCTCTGTTGAATTTTCCGTCGATACCCCCACACCCCCTTCCGTTCATCCCCCCTGAAGCCATTTTTTCTTGTAAATCGTCTTTACCGTACGATCCTTTGAAGCTTTTTTCGTTTCTTCCTGAATGGCTTCCTAGGGATGCCTTCACGGTCCCCATAGATTTGCGTTTTACTTCTCAGGTTGTTTGGTCATTGTCGGTTGTTTTTTGTGGTTACGTGCCTCGGCTCGGTCAGCAGCTCCTATCCCTCTTAACCTCACCCCAGCCCCAGCACTTTTTAATACTTCCGAAAGGTATGCCGCCATATACTTTCCCGTGGCAGGAACCCCCAGCTCATGAATCCTGAGTACCGCCTGGACCCTGAATCCCAAGACAATTCAGGACATGCCCATATTATTTCCTCCTCCTAGGTGTTTCTTTTTCTCCGATGTTTTATGTGTTAGAAGTTTTCTGCCTTCAGTATTTTTCCGCTATGCCATTTCATTCGAGGCGAAGGACCTGTTTCTTTTTGGCCCGTTAACTTTTCATTCTATGGAGGATTTACAGTGTTCTAAGATTTCCAGAGATGTTTCGGATAATCTTGCTGCTAGGTCTCTAGTTAGGGGAATGTTTTAGTTAGCCCGAGCGCGACTCCGCCCCCCCAAAAATTTTTCCCTTGACCACCGCCTACTGCAGTCCTTTGCTGTTCTGTGGTCCGGGCAAGGACAATCACTATCGCCGCACCTTTTGATAGCCTCCAAGAACTCAAAAACCACCCTTGAAGTGCCCGTTCGGTGGCGGCTCGTGTGAATCAATCCCTACAGCATTCTCCCATCAGTCGGCTATCCCCATGGACGTTGTTCCCAGCATCCGTGAAACTAATGGGTCGCATTGGAAGTGGTGATTTTCTTTGAGGTGGTCCAAGAGAGCCCCCCCTTTGTATTTTTGTTGCGACAAACCCATCGGTTCAGCAATCTCTCCAAGATTCCCGTCCAGTGGTCTGACCTTTTCCTTTTCCCGAGGGGGTACCTTTTATCACGGTTTGATGTCTTTGTTGCGCATTATGGAGTTGCGAAACCGCCGGCCCATTCCAGCCCTCCTCTTCCGACTGAGTTCCCAATTCCTCATTTTTTCGCACTGTGCTACCGGGAACCCCCTTATCCTCTCGTGTCCCGTATAGCTCCAGACCGACTTTGGTAATGCAGCTGTCCGCGCAAACTTTCAGCGCACAATAAGGTTTTTCAGATCCCACAAAAGACACCCGATGCGTATCCAAATAACGAACCCGAGTCTGGTTTCCGGTGAGGACGCCTCCCATACTCGGAAAAATTTCTCCAAACTTGCACAAGGTCCCTTTTAACTGAGGCCCCGTCCAGCCGCCATCGATCCTGTTTGAGGGCCGTGTCTATCTTAATCATAGCTATAACTTATATCCCCCGGCCCACGTCCATTGGTTTTCATCAGAAGTTTCCGTGACATTGGTTCACTTCGATTATGCCGGTTCGTTTTTAGAGGATGGCGAGTACTTCTCTCTCCCCCTTTCAGGACTCTCTGGTACGATGGAATGTCTTCTTTTTTTTCTAATCCTTTCGCGGGTTGTCACCCCCGCTGGTAGTTTTTACACAAGAATCTCTTGGCAGTGTGTATTCCTCCACACAAGCAAGTCTTCGCTTAAGAGCCCGTAGCATAGCAGTTGGCTGGTTTACTTGTTCAAGAAAGTGATGGGGCTTTTGATGCTCTGCAATCCTCTGTAGGGTCCACTCTTAAAGGGTGCGGCCAAGAGAACTATTAGTTGATTCGACGGATGATGCGGGAAACATGAAAACGATGCCTTGGGTAATATGATTGCCGCTAAGGTAAATAAATCCATGTACTCATGGGGATACCCTAGCTCCCGATACCTCGCCCCCTGATCGTTCCCGATGTCCGACGTACTTTTTCTCTTCACTTGTGAGCCAGAAATTGTCCGCTGCCAGTCAAGAGCCCCCTTCCCCACCATCTTTGCTTTTGACTGCATTACAAAAGACAATAAGCCTTTTCTGATGTGATGTTATGGAGCAACACCCCCCCCGATTACACGAGTACGCGGTTCGTAGTTCGCCTTTTGCTGTTTGTGACCCATTGATCCACGTGTCGCAGAAAGTTTGCACGATTGCTTGGGAATTTTTGTTTTTGGGTCTTCACTTTCTCTCGGAGTAGGCTTGTGGCTCCCTGATTTTGGGTTTCCTTTTTCTATCAAATGTCGCTCTTTTTTCAAAGGTGATTTGAAGAACGGGAAAGGGCTTGCGGGATTCCAAACCCGGGCAGAAGCAGCTATTAAGACGAAGCCCAGCTAGCAGGTGGCACCACTTCCCCCAGAGTTTTTTTTGGAATTTCCTGTAGTGGCCCTGTCTGACGCAACAGAGACACGCCGAAATGACGCCGTATTCTCCCGTCCTTATCCCTGGTTGACTTGCACTCAGAGTTGGCTTGACGGTACTCTCGTTACTAATCCTTTGTTGTTGGGTCTTGAGAGTTTTTTTTTACTTCCCCCCCCTCATCCCCCAAGTAGGTGTGGCAAGTACCGACCTGGAGTTTATGAGGTGCCGAATGTTTTTTGTCAACCGGTACTTTTGTAATGACGGTGCGCGGAATTCAGCATTCCCCGGCCCCCGCCCTGCCTAACCCCGACCCCTCCCCAACAAAAGTTATTTTTTGCAAGTGAGTGAGTCCCCGTTGTTGTGCCCCTCTGGAGAGCAGATGGTGAAATGAGAAGTTGACTCTCCAGAAAGCCCCCCCGGAACTGATTTCGTCGCTTTTAGAGATCATTTGTTATCTCGATCCACCATCCCCCCCCCCACGTTTCCACACCAATCCTACGTCGATATGGATACTGCCCCCTATTCCTCCGGACAGGGCACCTAATCCATCGATTAACTCACGCCTCCTTTTGAATAGTTTTACTTCTTACCGTCCTTGGAGACCCGGGTGTCCCATGGTGTGGGTCTTGCACTCTTTGCACCTTTAGCAGCCCACTCCTCTCATCTTCTGTGTTTATGCGGGTCCCTCGTCCCCCCCCCAAACCTATTTGGAGGACGGCGCGCGGTAAGGCTTCAGAGTTCGGACCAGTATCTCTTGCTCCCCCCAAGCACCTAGTTCTTAGACTGGACCTTCCCTACAGTTGATGTAGGGGATGCTTCGTTCTTTTACTACCGCATGTCCCGGGCGTAGTTAACTTCCTCTCTGACCCCCTTTTACTAGGCCATCCGAGTTTCATCGAATAACTGCCAACAAGTTTCCTGGACTCCAAGAGGATGAGCACAGTCGCCCGGTGCACTATTTGAGCCATACACCTACCAGCCGATCGTTTTTCTACCCCCCGGAACCATCCACTCCCAAGAAAATCCACGTTCCCTGACCCTGATTAAACCAGAGGAACTTCCCGATCCATCTGCTTCTAACGGGCGCCGTAACGCGCGCGCCTTACTTGCGTGGGGGGTCCTCAACCCCTTACCTACCCTGTCCCCCACGCTGTTGTGTGTTGCACCCCAGCTGTTGTGCCAAGAGCTACCAGGCATAGAATAGGACTCTTGGTCCCAGACTCCCTTTCGCCCCCCGATCGAGTTGCGCGACCACACTAGATCGAACCGGCTAGGGAAAGCGAAGTTAACCAGTTTACCCTTTCAAATGCGGAGGAACCCCAATTCATGTTCCTTTTGGATGACATTGTACTTTCCTATGACACTGATTCCGCAACCAAAACAAGCCGATTGATTCCCGAGTCCGCGTCTCATTTTCAGGTACATTAATTTTGTTCTGGTCACAAATCGGGCGTTAATCCCGGACACCAGCTTTTTTTCCGTTCTTCCCTTCTCTTCGGCCGGATTCTTCGCTCCGGCAGAATAGTATTCTCTTGTGGTCTTTTTTTCGTGCCCTACCCCCCAAGTATCTTCTCCCCCAAAGAGGGCCCATCCCCTCCAACGAATGGCTTCCCGCCGTCTACCCCCTGTTGCCCTTTCCGGCCGGCCCAAGTAGGCCCTCTCGGGCCGTTGTCCCCTATAGGCTGGGTAACTTCCTATTGTCGCCCAACAGATTTTTTTTCCTCCCGTCGTTATACGTGTGGCCCCCGCAGGCACTGAGTCCCCCACGGGAATTTTTCCCTTTTATTTTGCCATTCGAAGCGTTTCAACTGCTGGTTGTGGCGCCCCCTGACCAACTGCGCTAGGTTCCGCCCGAAAGAGCCAAACTCCAACAACGGAACCCATTCACCAGACCCGGTCGAGTGTGGGCAATGTTTGATCCCAACAAACCGGTTGCGCTGCCTGCGAGCTCTTTCTTCGGCTAAAAAGCGGCCCTCCCAACTTCCTCCATGGAGGGGGTGTTTGTTTTTTCTTTAGTTTCGTACCGGGCCGTCTGCCTTTTTTAGTGCATACCCCGGCCACATCTTTTTGTTTTTTTTTTTTTTTTTCCCTTTTGCGGACGCCGCCTCCCCCCTTCGATTTTTTTATTCCTGGTTTTGGTGTGAGTTCTCGTGCCCTGATCGGCCGCTTTTCAGACAAGCCCCGAAGAGTCCGGGGTCTTGACACTCCCGACCTTTGTCCAGATCCTGTAAGCCATCTCACAACTTCCTACTTCAGATACAGCCTGCGCTGACTTAAAACAATCCCTCCAGTCTTCCTTTTTCTTTTCCTTTTCCTTTGGGTTGTTGATCCGGATGGGCTTCGTCCGGCTTTCTTACATTTTGAGATATTCGGAACCCGGGTGAGGGAACTTCCCTTTCCCAATATGCTTCATTCCAGGTTGCCATACGTCAAAGAGTTGCTGCTCGGTCCGAGTGTAACTTGGCTGCGGTGTCCAGCCGTTCATCCTCTCTACGAAGCCACCCCCAATCCCGGACCAAATCCCTCCTCGACTGTTGAGCCCGGGCGCGTTTGCCGTTGAAGTCAATCCGGGCCGCAAGGGTCGCCTCCAGACATGTCCCCAAAGCACGCCCAAAACAAGTGCAGCTTGCGGTGGGGTGGCGGCCTTTTAACTTAAGTCCCATCTATGTCGACCTCCCCCGGTGACTCGGAAGTTTCGATCAGAATTCCAGCGAACAGGATTAGTCACATATTCATAAGGGTGTGATTGCTTACCTGTCCTGAGAGAAGTTGTTTTTGGTTTCCAACACCCAAATAGGGTCCCGCTTTCGAAAGATGCTAGACACACCCCCATCATCGGCCTTCCCCCCTCCCTGTTTTTCATAGTTGGTATCAGTTCCGAGGCTTTTTCCCAAGTCTAACTTTTTCAGCTCCCCGCCAACCATGTGGGCTCCTCTTCGTTGCAGCACCTAACCTGATCCCACTAAGGTGTGAGGTCCATAGATTCACCAGCAGTGACCCCAGCAGGCCCCACTTTGGACCTGAATGCTTGTATAGTTGTATCACATCGTTCTGGGTCCCCGCTGCGTCTCGCTAAGCCTATGTTATTTTTTTTAATCTCTTTTAGCCCCCAGAACCTCGACCCTTATTCAGGAATACCGCCCACAAGATTCCGAGCCTCCAGAGACTGACCCACCCTTTTGTCATTGGGGTAGCCGCAATCCTTTCGTGGACCCACTTAACCCCCACCCCAACTTAAATTACCACAGTCAATAGGCACATAGGATCCGAGAACCCTTCGGTAGGTCCCTTGTTGTCCTATATGTCACGACATATGAGTAACACTGCAGCCCTGGCCCCTCGCACCGGAAATCGGTTGGTTGCTCGGATGTTTGAAGTTAAATTTTCCAAGGATGATTTATTCTTGCCGTTACGATAGTGCGTTTTTACTTTTACGAGTTTCTTATCCCCTCAGGTCGGTCAGGACAAATCCCTGGATCTGCTGATAATTTCCACTCTTTTTTGTACGGCACATGCCTCCTCTGCTTCACATAAGTGGTCTTGTTTGGCCCCTCTAAGCAAGAGGGGCATTATGGGGAGGTGACCGGTTAGCCCCATCCCTCCACCCAAAAACGCACTGTCACTTAGTACTGCAGAGAAGTGCATCAGCAAAGGTGCGACACCAGAGTCGCTCCGGCCCGAATTTGTCCTTGAGACTCTGACACCGGCGAGGAGGCAACCGATTCCCCCCATGGCGCGCCGCTAACCCCCTGCCTGAGGGCCTGCATCCCCAGAAGAGCAGGGACTCAGTTCTTTTCCCGACAGTAGGTGCAAGTCGCCCGGCACTCAGAGTTCTAGTGCGGGGATCTTCTGAGGCTCAACCTGGACTAGCCCTTCCCAGATCTCAAATTACCTTATCTGAAGATCGGCCGGAGCAGGGAAAGACCCAGAAACCGGCCTTCCATTTCCAACAGATCCCCCCCACCATTCCACCCACGTGAGGGACATCCCCAAAGCGACGCTAAAGTCTACATCTCCTTTGGAGATTTTCCCCCTCCTTTCCCCAGCTATCGACCAGATACTTGTCGCCGTTACATTTCCCTTCCCCTCCCCCCGAGACCCCTTCCCCCCCACTTTTTATCTTTTGAAACGCACATCACACTTCTGATCCTCGGCTTTGCTGACACCGGTAGGTGCACCCTTCCCCACCCCCACCCTCTTCACCGGTCGACTTCCGAGTCTTTCGCGGGGCCTTGGGTTCCGCGATGTGAAGTTATGTGAGCAGCCAGTTCCTTCGTTGTGCAGTCCTGCCCGGAGGCCGTTTTTTTTTCTGCCTTTATTCGTGGCCGTCATATCCCCCTTCGAGCTACCGGGCGACCCATCCGTTGGCCTGGATTTGGGGCTGCCCTCAGGGCTTGCAGTAATTTCCCCAGCTCTTCCGCCCCACTCCCCTGCCCTTGTCCCCCAGGCCGGTGTGTGTCGCTGGGACGAGGTCTGCGAGCGGTTGAAGGATCCGACCCGAAGAAGAAACGCTCCCCAGGAATGGCCTCCCCCGACCGGTCCTGCGGCAGGCCAGACATAACATCACGTCTCCAAGTCTGAAGGCCACTACCCCCCCACCTTATCATGCAGTATTCAACCCCACGTATAGCCCCCCTAGAGTTTACCGAAGAATCTGTTCTGGTGGTTTTGAGAGACGACGACCCTATCCTCCACCCCCTCCAGTAGTGCCCTAGACGCAAGGTCATTGAGGACATGTTTAGAAGTAAGCAACCTAGGCAAGTCGAGGTTTCCCTGTTCCCCCCCGCCCCTTCCTCCCCCTTTTTACCCCTCCCCCTTCGATTCGTTCCTATACCACCCAATCCCCTTTCCCAAACTCCTAGCACACCGCCCCCCCCTCCCACAACCCCCCCCCACCCCCACCCCTCCCTCTCACCTCCCTCTCACCACACTCGCCGGAGAATGAGACAAAAGAAGCTCCACCGCAAAGCCCCCCCCCCTCGTCCCTCCCACGTGGACCCTCAAACCAACAATCCCACCAAAGAGCTACCCTGGAAAAGAGGTCCACGTCACATTCGACCCTCCATCCGCCATCCTCCAGTGTCTATTGACGAGGGCCATAGTTCACTTCCTCCTCTTCACCACCCAGCGAACCTTTTTCCCCTCCGTTTGCGCAGCCTCCTACCGTACCTCATTCTCACATGGCACGAATTCCGGCCCGCCCCCTGACCAGAGCCTAACTCACCCTGGCATACCCGGTGGTCTAAGACAATACACTATAACCCCGAACAGGCCACTGACCCTGAGCCCACTACCTGTCCCCCGCTTCTTTCGAAGTCGTCCGACTACCTGGACCTTGCACCCGTCTGGATACGCGGAACCCGAAGACCAATCAGCCCTTTCTACCAACCCAAAGCCAGACGACGGAGAATTAATCGGTCACATATCAGTCGTACCATTCCCAAGCGGCCCGCGCCTTCTTCCCATTCTCTATTACCAGGGAAACCTCCCCCCCATAGATGAACCAATCACAATCTACCTCCAACAGTCTCATCCGAACTCCACCGAGGACCCCGTTTTTCAAGTTTCTTGTTTGCTTTTGAACGTCCTGTCCTTCCGTGAAGCACCTGCAACGCAGTCGCCGGGCCGATGGCCCCCCCGATGGAGGAGGGTTTTACCTTCAGGTCTAACACAATCCCCCCGTCTGGCCACGCTGGCGCTCCACCCCGGCTGGGTTTCGCCTTGAAGCCCTGTTCCCCGTTTGCGGAGACAGACGTATCTTTTATCACGTCCCTCGCCGTCGACTTTGAATAGGCCTTTCTGGTCTTCTGGAGTCCTTACCGTTTTTCAACCCTTTTAGTCCGCATCCCTGGGGGTATTTTTCCCCACCATTTTAGCAGTTATAGTGTCTGCCCTGATGGCAGATGAAAACCGCTCCCTACCGGTCGCACCCTCCCCCACCTATCCCCATCCCTGAAACCCGTCAATTGATATTCCCCGACAGACCCTCCGCCGGTGACTAACGCCCAGAACAAGCAAGCGATTTTTATGTTGCCCTACTAACATCCAACTTAGCAGCCAACCCCCTCCCCAACCCATCTTACCAACCCCCCCACCTCCCCCCCTGTTTTATTTCACAATCCAGGGGTGAACAGGACAGGAAACCAGACTAATTTCTCCCAGCGGCCCTTTCGCTACGAGCTTTCTCCCTAGGATGGTTCTTGGGGGAGACAGGTTACCCCCCCAGCAAAAGAACAGACGGCCCGGGTGATGACTTCAAAACCGCCCCTCGGTAGTCAAGAGAGTCACCGAACCCCCCCCCACCCAAAGCGTCGCCCAAGACGCTCGAGACTCAGGGTTCAAGCAGGAATAACCCCGACGTCGACAAGCTCTCCCGATTTCCCCAAACAAAATGACTTCAAGATCAGACCTCAGGAATCTATGGACGAAGTAGACTTGCCCACCATTTGACAAGTTCCCCGTTTTACCACCTACCCACTTTCCCTGTTGAAGGGTGTTCTTCCGTTCTCTGAAGCTTATTACAACCATGCGACCCCTTGGACTATCCTTGTTTTGAGTGAAGCAACTGGTTTTCAGTCCCCTTGGTGTGGAGTGTCCACCTTGAAGATTGTGGCTCCAAAGGCCCCCGATCAGTGGTGATTCGGGGCGACTTCGATGGAGTCTTGTGGCGCTGAACGCACGCCCTGGAGGCGTTTCCTTTGTTTCCCTCCTTCAGGACCCAAAGTCATGGTGTCGATTTTAGAAACGCTTGGGTTCCCCAGACCTCGACTACATCTTTATTGAAAGTCCCCCCTTTTTCAAATGAGTGCCTGCTACAGTCGCATCCTCGATATGAATTTGCCCTGTTCGCCCCCCCCATGTCGACCAAATGGTTTGTGCCCTTCCGACCAGTATACGTGGCCCTCTCTTCTTTTTCGACACCTGAGGCCCAAACCCGGGGGTGCCCCACTATTGTTGCGATGCTTCCTTACCGCTTGAAAAGAGGGCGTTTCGCGAAAAACCAAACTGGCGATGTCGATGACTGCCAAATCCTTTAACCTCAGACATGCCTCCATAGCTGTCACCCGGGCTTCCGACCCAACTTATCGGTCCTCGGCAGCTTCTGACCTCCTCTCTGGATTCGGCTACACCCTCGGAGCCACCTTCTCCCTGGAAGGGTTTTTCCTTTATTATTCACCACCTTTCGTCGCTTCCTTGACTGCCTTACTCACCTAGCTGGCCTTATCCGATTCGCTGCGGGTTCGCGTCGTGTTTTTACTTCTGTCTCTTCTCTTCATGTGTCCTCCGCAGACCCACTACTCTCCGCTCCATGTACTGCTATTATTTCAGGTATGGCCGCAGTCCCTCCCGGGGCCCGGTTTTAAACTTTTCCCGTTTCTCGCCCTGGTTCTTCCGCAAAGGGCACAATTCCTCCCTACA
>Ga0179591_1281598_pt1 | contig 12253 bp, 18 predicted proteins | sample CZOMad2_1_08_16f_FD_182891 | JGI IMG/M metagenome (GOLD analysis project Ga0179591, IMG submission 182891) | Vadose zone soil fungal communities from Angelo Coast Range Reserve, California, USA - CZOMad2_1_08_16fungal (PacBio error correction) | ecosystem: Environmental > Terrestrial > Soil >... | reverse complement strand
CGTTTGTTTGGAGTCTCTATGAAGCGACTCGATAGCCACAACACCCTTTACTTATTGGTGGTTGGGAAGCTCCCCCCCCCGGTCAAAAAACCGGTTGAACTCCCCTTTCGTGCCGTTGCCCCCCCCCCACTCACTTTTGCCGTCGTTGATAATTATTTTCGCCTTAAATTCTACCCTCCTTCGTCTAAGTGGGGGGAGAAGACCGGCCCTCCCCACCAGGCACCATGCACCTTCCACCTTTTTTTTTCCTAAAAAGGCCCCGCCTATTGGTAAAAACCAGCGTAATAGTAGCATTGCCCATTCCCCCAGACACCCCAAAGTTGGCGATCTGCTTCGGCCACCCCCCCGTCCGCAAAGGGGTTTCTACTTTCGTTTGTCACGGTTTCATTTTTTCCTTTGAAAGCCTGTGTCCCCCCCGTACTCTTTTTGTATTTCTGGTAGAGATTTCTTTGAAATTTCGCCAGAGAGCCTTCCTCAGTTGTGGCCCGAGTCGAGTTTTGGGCCCCCACCCATGCTCCCTGGCCTTGCTTTTTTCAAGAGTTTTAAAGCTTTCCCCCCCCAGCACCCCCGGGTTGTAAATAGCGCGATCGTTACGAAACACGGAATGGGGATTTTGGGAACCGTCGGCTTCTTGGGACAGGTCTTTCCCCGGTTTCACACAGCGTGAGCCGTCCGTTCGTTGAGACCCTTGTGTCGAGGAGCAGTTCGTTTTGAGGTACGCTGGTTTTCTTTGCAACCTTGTTCGAGTCACCATTCTTTTTGCGTGTTGGCTTGTCTTCCCCGCATTCCCCCAAGTTGCAGGCGGAAAGGCTGTAGTCCGTTGCGATTTGTAGGTCGCTTTTTTGTTGCAGGGGAGTGTGGGGGAGTGGGGTTTTTTCCCCCTGAGGAGCCGACTGCCTAGTCCATGCTGTGTTTAAATTCTCCCTTTTTTTTTACCTCCCCCTCTGGGTTCTTCCTATGATTCGAACTTTTCCGCCCCAAAATCTTCTTTGTGTTTTTCTTTTTGGCTCGAAACCTCCTACGACCACACTAGGGGTTCCTTCTCCCCTCAACTGTTTTTTAGAGTCCTTACGGCGGATCTTGGAGTCGGCCCTAACAAGCCCCCCCCCCCCCCCCTTTTTTCGTTTTCCCGCTAGTTTTGGCGAGGGACTAAGGCTCCCTCTTACCATACCCTGCTCCACCCGTTCCACTTACTTTCTTCTGGTAAACACGGGGCTGTGAAACTTCCATTGCTTGAAACCAGTACACTGGTCGGTGAATGATACTTTCTTTTTTCCTTTCCCACCCCCATGCCGTGAATTCTTTCGCGGTTCTCCTTTTTTTTTTTTTTTATGTGAAGTCAACCTTCACTCCCTTTCCCCGTATTCGGTAGATACCCTTCCTTGGACCATGACGTCACTTTTTTCTTCCCTTTCGAGGTTTGCTAGTTTCGCACATTACTAACCGCCAGTGTATTTTCTTCCTTTGGGTGTGTGGCGTTCATCGCCCTGACGCCCACTTTAGTGTGTCCATCTTCCACCAAAACACAGCCACACAGAACGTTTCAGACAGCTTGCCCTGTGCGGGCTTTTGTAGTTTTCTGCCCCCGAGTTAATGGTCTAACTATCTTGGGTTTTCCACTGCCCCCATCCTTTGTGTCGTATAAGTCTTTTTATTTTTTCATATCTGCTACAGCGACACCAGCGGAAAACGTTTAATTTCTTTTCGAATTTCACGGTTTTCTACCCCACTTCCACCCTATCTTCTTCTTTTCGCCACTGAAATAACCAGGAGTTGCCCCCATTCTTTCTCTCCCATGATTACCATTATTTCCCATACTGTTTTCCCCTTTGTGATTCCTTTCGGCACTCTTTGTTTTTTTTTTCCCTATTTCCCCCCCTTTGTAACTATTGGATAATATTACTGCTAAGGTCTTTTCTATTTCCTGGGAGGGATTTTTGTTCCTGCCTTACTTTGGTCCTATTTTTTTAACATTTCTTTCATAAGGGAGTTGTGTGCTTTATGTGAATTTAAATCCGTTTTTTAATAGGTCCCCCCCCCGCTCGACAAGATGCCCTTTAAATACTTTTATAAACTTTTTTTTAATTTCAACGTCTACCAGACTCTCTTCAGTTTTTAAAGTCCCCCAAATGGTCTATATAAAACACACACCTCCCAACTTTTTCAATAACCTTGAAGTACAAAAATCTGTCACCCCCTTCAATTTTTTTTGGCCCATCGGCAAACAACACCAACATTTATCTTGCTGTTGTCAGCCGTGTTTTTCTTCAGGGCAGAATCATTTAACAGACCTTTTTTGCATGGATTACTTTATTCAGTTTGTCTGTCCAAGCTACGTTTTTTTTTCCTTTTGAACCGATGTCCCACACGGGTATCTCTATTTTTCAGTCTTTTCCATGTGATTTTTTTTTAGTGTAAGAGCTGTATCGGTCTCTCCCCCCCGCTAGCTTTTAAAACTCATCTCCCTTTTATCTAACCCAGTATTCCCTTTCACCCCTTTGGCATTTTATTCTTGGAGATGCCGCGGGACCAAAAGTTCCCTCGCCCCGGTTATTTTTGCCCTTTTCCCTTCTTTTCAAGACTTTTCCTCACGGTATCATTGTTGCTGGTGTTCTAGAGCATTTTTTTGCCTATAACATTAAGGATGATTCCGTTCATTTTACCCCAGTTTATTTACTAAGGTTCTTTAAGTGCCTTTTTTGCACCGAGGAGTCTGCTTCCTTGCCCATTGCATTTAATTTCACACTAATTTACATGTTAACATTCTCCCACCCCCCCACCCCCCAAATACTTCTTCAAGCCTGTTTACAGATAACCCAAGGTAACTGGTTTCCCCCAAAAAATAATAATACTTTTACCACCTTTTTTCTCGCTTACCGTAATATTGCCCCCCCCTCTGTTTTTCCTCTTCTTCCCACATTCTTTCCCCTAAATTTAACTTCAAAACAAAGTTACTGAACATGTTTCAACCTCCTTTCTTTCCTCAAGATTTCTACATAAATTTTTGAACTTCCTTTTTTGTTTCTTTTCGGCGAACACGATTTCTAATACCCTAGTTTCTTTTCGGTTCTTTATAATGATCTGGAAAATATCAGTAAAATTAAGTTTAACTCCTTTTCTTTTGTAAACTGCTATCTTTCCCTTAAAAAAAATAAGCAACAAGGATATTGCCGTTTTGGTAAACAACCCAATCCCCTGCTCTGATCCAGAGTATTACTTGTGCCACTTTTGTTTAACTCTCGTTCGAAATACCCCCCCCCCAGTTCCCGCTTGCATTATTCCTTCTTTGTCCTTCAATTGTTCTGGGTGTTTGTTTAGGGCGGAGACCTTCCCCCCACCGTGGCGTTCATGCGATCGCCACCAACCCCCACTGTTCCTCCATTCCCCGTCCTTCGTGGTTATGTTTCGTGTTCGTTAAAACATTTTTGCGTGACTGAATTCCGGTCCAACCCTCGGTTTCCCTTTTCACCCTTCCGTTATATAACAGATGTTTACGGTCCCAATTTGGTTTTTTTTTGACTTCACATTCTTTTTTTTCCTCGACCCGTCCGGAGCGGATCACCCTAAATTACGCTGGGATTAGTTGGACCCCCCAGCCCAACCCCCCCACTTTTTAGTGACTAAGTTCGTGCCAACATGGGATTTGGATTCCCCCAGCACCAGGTTTTTTTTCCCCCCCATAACCTGCCAGTAAGGAAGTTCCCCTTGTTTTTTTGGGCCATAACTCCTATTTCCCTGTATTCTCTTTTTCTTCTCCTTTATTTTTTCCACACTACCTTGTTTTTTTATCTCTTGGACTCCCCGCCACAGCCGCCTTTGTCATTAATCTACAGTTGTGCGGATTTGCCCAGCTGTTCGTATTTTCCCCGTTTGTCTTTCGGTCAGCCCAACCCGAGATGTTGGGCGGACTTTTTGTTTCCCAAATTCTTCCTGACCGTTTGCTTTTACCCTATGTTCTCCAAACCGCCCTTTTTGAAGATACGTAGGCTCGATCCTCAGTGGCCGTTCGCCGGACTTCCCAGAATTTCCCCCCTTCTGGCGCGTCCCTTTCCTCTATCCTCCCCTCCCCCCCCCTTTTTGAACAGAACCCTTTCGCCTAGGTACTCTTCTGGAGCTGTTCGTTGGGAAATTTCCATTATTTCCCCCCTCTTTTTTTTTCACAGGGTAACGCCCGGTCCGATCGGACGTTTGTCCCCCACTCCCCCAGTTTTCGTCTACTTTCTTTCGTCCCGTTATTTTCCCCATGTCTTTGACCAGCGCTACTCGAAGGCAATTAGCGTTTGTCTCTTCTGTTTGACTCTTTCCCCCCCTTAGACGTCCGTTTCGCTGGCCGGATTTCCCCCCTTACCGTGAGATCATCCCACCTTTTTCCCGCAATGGCTTTCCCCCTGGAGGTAACGTGTTCCTCCGTTTAACCCCTTTTTTTTTTTTTTTTTTTTTTTTTTTTTTTTTTTTTTTTTTTTTTTTTTCGCTTTGTTGCCTCCGCGACAGGTCGCCAGACGTGGGAGTCAGTGCGAGTTCAGCCAGAAAGTCTTCCCCCCTGACCTTTCCCCGAGGATAAACCTGATCGAACTGTGCATCAACAGCATCCGGTGGTCACCTGACGTGACCCTAGGTGAACTTTATCGCCCCACGCGCCTTTCTCGAACGAAGACCATGCAACAGCTATCAGAATATAAGAGTACCACTGGTACTTGTTTAGCCCCCCCCCGATTTGCCATAGCGTGGTTCTTACGGGAGTGGTATCCTTTCCCTCCCCATTCCTTTTTTTTCCTAGGTTGTTGGTCGCGAGCTTTTTCTCTCTTTTTGTCATAGTCGTTTTGTGTTTTTGTCGGTAGGAGAAGAAGCGGCTCTGTCCCCAACCACTTATTAAAGTTTCTGGGCTTTCTGTCCCTACAACACCCCTTTACGCAATGCCTCGGGCCGCCTACACTCCCTTTGTTTGTTCCTTTTATCCCTTCTTAGCTTTTTCCCCCCCCACTTTCTCACTGCAACCTGGCGCGCGTGGAGGAACGGTATCCCCCAGTGTGACATGATACCTCTTTTTGTGTTCATTCACCCGGGTTTTTTTTCCCTGCTCTCGGAAAACCGGCGGTCCTCGTCGCCTTCATTTTAAAGACCCCCCCCCCCCAGTGGATTCGTCGCTTACTGTTTTTTCCCCCCCCCGTTTGTGCCCTTTTTTTTTCCCTTTTCCCCCGGTTACTCAAGCTTTCCCGCAGGTGCGTCACGCGATTTATCTTCTCTCCCTTCTTTCTTCCTTGCGGAAGACTTTTCCTTTTTTGTGTCTTAGTTTGAGGAGGCGCACGCTAACTTTTTTTTTTTTTGAGCCGCTGTTTTTTATTCCCAGCTTTTCCCCCCCGCTGCCCCCATAGCCTGTCTCCCTCGAAGAAAAAGCCTGGGGGGGCCAAGTCTGGTTTAAGTTGGGCGTCCCCCTTGTTCCCCACCCCTGCTGCGCGGAGGGCTCTTTTTTTCCACGGATCACCTCTCCTCTCTCCTTTGAGGGTAATGCCGATTTCCTCACCCTGGTATTCTTCTCCCCTTTTTTTTTGATGAGGGGCTGGTCTCCTCAGCCCAGATTGCTTCCTCCCGTGTTTGCCGGTCTTTCTTCCCTTTTTTTTTGGTACACTTGTTTCTCTTCGACGGACTGGGCTAGTCCTTCTTGTAACAATAGATTTGACCGCTCCCGGATTCTCCTCTTATATGTTACCGACAAGGTCCACCAAACACCTTTTCTTCTGGGGGGGCTTACTTCCATCGAACTATCGAACAATTTTTCCCTCTGTCTGTACCCCCCTGCAACCTTTTTGTCTAGTAAACTTCCCGGCGATCGTGCCCCTTCTGGGATACCATTCCCCCCCCCCCCCCCATTTTCGGTGCCCTTTTTGGCCTTCCCTACCCCCACTCTCCTATGTCACCCCCTCCTTTGTTCCCTTTCCCCTTTTTTTCACCTTTCCTTACTTACTGCGTGGTAAACCCCTTTTTCTGTTTTTGCCTCCCTTGGGCGTCCCACATTGGTTCGTCACCTTGACGTTGTCTCCCGTTTTTTTTCATGTTTGTCCCTAATAATCCGGTAATTATGTTCTTCCCATGCTGTTTTTTTTCCCACATGTTTTTCGTCAAACTTATATGGGACCGTCTCATTTCTTTTCCTCCAAGTCTAGCCCCCTCCCCCTTCCCACATTTTTGGGTAAATCTCGACACGCTCTTTTCAACGACATGCTACGGTCTTTTTTCCCCTGGTGGAGATCGTTCAGCATGCTTACGCCACACAACCCCTTTTCGTAAGTCTCCACTCCCCTTTGTCCCCCCCCCTCCCCACTTCCAAGTTAGTTCATTCCCCTAACTTTTTTAGTAGTTTTCTTTTTCGCAAACCGAGCTTACATGTTCGGGTTTCACCCACTTCCCCCCCCACTCCCCCTTTGCGTTATATTTCGTTTCAAGTTCATATTTACAGCGGAACCCGGATGTTTTTCCGGGTAGGAATTTTATAGGTCATCTCTTCGTCCAATATACTTCTATCATAAAATTCAGTCTTATCTCTTTTCGCCCACACTTTCACATACACATTCTTTTTTCCCCTTTTCTCTTTTCTTGCCCCCGGGCCGAGGGAAAGATAAGGCAGGGCCCCTCCGGGAGGACCCGGGGTTTGAAAAGTTGAGAGAAGTCCTTCACGGTCGGAGTGGTACGAGACTGTTTAACGACTGGGCAGCTTCGCCGTTTCTTGTTGTACAGTCTTTTCTCTTTATTTTGTTCGCCATTTTCTTTGGGTCTCTTATTAAAAAAAATGTCTTGTGACAAATATTTGTTTTTTCTTTATTACATTTCCCCTTACCTTTTTTTTAAATAAATGTTCAAACTATAATAATCTGCCCCCTGTCATTTCAAATCCTTAGTAATAACTTTTATCTTTTTCCCCCCCCCCCCCACGCAAGCTTCCTTCTTTCCTTTTACTTTTCCCCCCCTATATCCAACATCAAATTAAATTTACGTTGACTTCCCATTCTTCCCCCCTCCTCACATGGTACAAAAAATAAAATTGGGATTTGTCCTGTGGTAAGCGAGTTTGTTTTTTTTTTCCCTCCTCCACTTCCCCCTTTTTGCTGGCTAATTGCCCCATAGTTATATCAAAGCTACGTTGAGTATTCCCCCCCTTCCAGGGTGTCTCATTCTCCTCCGCCGTTGTTTTTGTTAAAAGTCTCCCTTTTTTGTCTAGGGGAGAGGTTTTTTCCTTTTAGCAACCTGGTTGAATCTAAATTATTCTAAATATCCTGTCACCCCCCCCCGGGGCCTTTCCCTTTCTTTTTCTTTTCTATATACACGACACAGGCATCTTTATGTTGGAAATTGTCTTTTTTCAATTCCCCTCCCATTCACTCCCGGTAATTCCTTTTTTTTTTTTTTGAATGGTTTTTTTCTCCTTCCCCATGACCCTTTTTCCTTACCTCCAAGTGTTATGCTTAGACTTGTCCTACCCCCTGGGATGTTACTGAAGTAATTTAAGCCATTTGTCCTAAGAGTCTTCGTTCCCCGTCTTCCTCCACCACCTTCCCTCCTACCCCCCCGCACAAGACTTATCAAGCATTCAGTTCTACGAAAAACAAACGCCCCCATCCGAAACAAAAATATACCTTCAAATATCCAGCCCCTGAACGTTTTCTACTGTTATTTCCCCCCCTTTCCCCTTCTTTCACCCTAAGTTCTATTATATACCTTTAAAAACAGTTTTACTTTACACCAATTTGGGTCACTCCCCTTTGATGAATCATCTATTATAATGAAAATACCTGTTGATTTCAGTTTTTTCCAGACCCCAGATCTTTCACCCCCCTCTTTTAAGTGGATTCTCCTATCCTGCCCCTCCTTACACGGATACAATTAGAAAACTTTCTTTGCTTTACCACCCCCTCTATTATGCCTTCCCCATCCAGCAGCAAAAGTTCTTATTGCAGGGTGTTGAAAACCAAGCTTACTTAGTATCCCTTTTTCCCTCTTTTTTCTACCCCTACACCCCCGCCTTGGCCCGTAGCAGAGGTCTTGCACCTTACACTTGTTCTTTTTGATGGTTGTTGACGGATGGAGTCACAAAGTGGTTTCCTTCCCTCCTTTTTCCTACCCCCCCCCCCTGGTCACGCACCTTACCCCCGTACATTATGTGTCGTAGACCAATCGTGGCTTTTCCTTTTGTCCCTCTTTTTTTACGCCCCCCCCTTTTTCTGTTCCCCTACTTCTCCTCTCTTCGGCTTCGTAAGGTTTTTTTGGGCCTCACCATCGTTCGCGCTTTTTGTAGAGGCCTTGAGAAACCCCCCCCTGAGAATTCTTTTACCCTCCTTCCCTTAGTTTCGATTGGTTTCTTCCCGCCCGGGGAGTCCCCCCACAACACCCCCCACCACCACCTCTCCCCCACCCCAGACTCGTCAGGTAAATATTGTTTCGGTTTTGTTTTCCTCCTTTCGCTATTCATTGAATTTGCTCTTAAGTTTCATACGCCTTACGCTCGGTTTTTTTTCTTTATAATTTTTAGGCCTCCCCGTTTTCTCTCCACTGATCCGGCCGGTTATTCCCCCAGTTGCGGGGTTCCTTCCCTTTTTTTTTAGTATTTAAGTTTTTCCTTCTGCCTCCGACCCCCTCTCTTTATGGTAGTCAAACTTTGTCTTCTTTCCACGACACGCGTAGTTCTTTATTTTCAGCTACCCACGCGGAGAGTGATCTGATAGCTTCGCGAGGACCCCCGTGATACACCCCCAGTCACTATTTTACAATGTACCAGTTCCTTCTTGTTCCCGAAAGGCCCCCCCCACTGCGTGAGACAGAATCTCTTTTACCTTCTGTCCCTCTCACCAGCCCCCTTGCCCCCTTTCCCGTTTTTCTGGGGTTTGGTGCCCCCCCTCAACCGCACCCTGATTTTCTTTTTTTGTGGAGTCCCTTTTTTTGCACACCCTGTGTTTTTTTTTTTTCCCTTCTTTCCTCGAACACATCACGTCATCCGAGCGCCTAAGTGCCCATGCCGAAAATGCCTTCCCCTTTTTTTTTCTGATTTTTTTAAGTGCCAACTGACGCAGGGCTCGTTGGAAACCGAGCGCCGTATCCTTCATGCCGTGTCCCCTTTTTTTTTTTTTTATCCCTCCGATGCTCCCCTCCCTCCCGCCTCCCCATGCTGGCACCTACTGCCGTTCAGTTTCGTTGCACGCTTCTGTCAAGCGGGCCCAAACGGTAGGACTTTGGTTCTTCCTCTTGGTTCCGTTTATTCCCATCCAAGTTACATTCCCATTAGAGTGAAATGCCCTTCTGGGATAAGTAAAACCCCTTTTTTTTCTTTCCCCGGACCGTCGTGTGGCTTTTTGGTGACCCGAGGACGGTCCTCCCCCCAAACTTTTTGGGTGTGTTTTTTCCCTTCCCTTCACGATGGACCTCTTTTTTCCTTTCCGAGGCGGTTTGCAAAAGGTGACTGGGTGGCCTTTTTGTCCCTCCTTTTTTACATGATCCTCCCCCTTTCCTTTTATCTTTTTTTTACCCGCTACCTTATCCGCCGGACAAAGGGATTGGTTTTTTCCGCCATTTTTGGGCACCCGCGCTGTTCCCCGGGTTCTTTTGGAGATTTTCACCCCCCCCTGACCCCATGTTGCCTTTTTCTTTTTTGTGCGAGAGCATATATCTTTCCCTAATACCCATACGTTGGTTTGGTTTATAGAGATAATTCTCTACCCTTTTCCCTTTTTTGGGGGAGATACCCACAAAGAACCCCGCCCCCCTTTTTTGTTTTTTACTTCCTCTTTTAAGGCCCTCCCCTCCCTTGCCCCCCGAGCCTTCTATTAGCGTCCCTTTGGCTCCCCTCCCTGCTGAGTTGATACGCGTGGGTGATTTTCACCCGTGGGACCAACATTGTCCCCCCTGTTTTAACAGACCCTTGGAGCCCACCTGGGTTTTCCCCTTGAAAACCAGACTTTCTCCCCTTTTTGTAGACTTGAGACTGCCACCCTCTCCCACCCAACGGGGTGACCCGTTTTTCGTTCTCGGGCTGAACAACCCCCGCCCCGCCTGTTCTTTTCTCGTTTTCCCCCCCGTTCTAGGGCCCTCAATGGGTTCACTCTTTAGTAGTCACCTTCTTGAACATGGCCCAAGCTCCCTGCCTTCATACTTGGGTTCTTTTCCTTTGATTGGAGCGCACCCGCCATGTTACTTAGAAATTACTGCGCTTTCCCCCCCCCATGCACCTTACCCATCCTTTTTTTTTTTCTCCTTCTCCTCAAAAGGCCTTTGGGTTTGGTTCCACGGGCTCGACCGTGGGTCCCATTACAATGTGATTTTCCCTTTGAACCACATTCCCTTCCCTCCTCGTAGAGCAGGGTCGCGAGGCGAAGAGTCGGTCACCTTTTAGGGGTTTGCTTGCCTTCTTTCTTTTTCCCCCTTTGCCCTTTTTTTCCGCCGTTTGACGGAATTGAACGGGTACCCCTGAGGTTTCTTTTCTATTTCTGCTCGTACCCTTGTTTAGCTTTACCCGTTCATTTTTTTTAATGATGTCCGTCCGGTTTAATCCAAAACTCTTGGGGTTTTTTTGGTTCTTCACTCCTCCCCTTTACGGATACTTTTTTTTTTTTGTACTTTCCTCCAATTAATTAACTCCAGGGATTATTTGACACTTTTCGTTGATCCCCCTTCCCCCCCCCCCATGTGGGGCTTCTCATTCTTTTTTTAAGTGTGACTTAGATATTAACCTCCGTCGGACTCCCCCCCTCCCCCCCCGACTTCCTTTCACTTTCCCTTTTTTTCTGGTAACACCCGGGGGAGGAACACTTGGTCGTGAATCCTCGGAGGGTGCGTCTGGTCCCATCACCGATAATCCCAATCTTCCTTTTTTTTTTTTAGCGCCTTTTTTTCTTTTTCACAACAAGGGGGACGTATCAGCTTTTTTTAATCCCCCCGCCCCATTGGACCTGCCTCCCTTTTGGCCGTGTGTTTTCCCCTCCCACGGATTCGAATCCCCAATAACAACCAACTTCCCCTTTTTTCTTGAGTACCTTTGTGTTTCTTCTCCTTTGTTCTCTTTTATTTGAATCTCCTTTCACCATAATTTTTCCTCCCCATTTCCCCCACGTTAATTGTTTTGTCCTCCCCCGCCTTTCCTTTTTCCCGATCCCTTTTGTTCAATGCCCCCTCCTTTTATTCCCAGTATTTTTATATTCCCTCCTTGAACTTTCCCGAAAGTTTCTTTTTTTCTCCAGTTTCTTTTCTTCTCCCCCTCGGTCTCCCTTGACACCGAAATAAATGTATTTCATATTGCTTCCTTCCCTTACCCAACGCTCCATTCGTAACTTGTTTTAGTCAGACCTCCAACCTTTCTTTTCACTTCTTTTCCTACTTGGACTTTTCTTCTCCTTTTCCTACGGTATTTCAATTTGCGTTTATCTTTGTTCTTTTTCCCCCCTTACCCCTGTTTTATTGACTTTCAGTTTGTGTGAGATTTAACATTTTTTCCTCCTCCCCCTTATCATCATTCTTTGCCCATTGCTTTTTCCCACTTAGTCTACTTTTATAATGCCCCCCCCCTCAATCGCCCCATTCTCCCGTTTTTCCTTTTCACACAACCATCCTTAATAAGTGCTTCGTCAAAATACGTTAACCCACTAATGGGCCCCTTTGGCAAAAATAATAATGGCCTGTGTCCCGTGGTGTCCCGCATTTCATTAAATGCATACAGGTGTGTGTCATTTCTCCCTTTTTCTCATTCAACACAAGTCGAACAGCCACGGGTCTCCTCTCTTTCCCTATGTTTTTTTTTCTCTTCCCCCGTGTCTGGTTTCTCTTTCAATTGGTCGTTGGGCCCACATAGATAACCTTCTTCAAAGTGCACTCTTTACACCTTTTAGTCCTTTTATTGTGCTTCCTATACAAGGGAGGGACCGTTTCCCCCCCTCATCACGGGATCTTTTTTGCCATTTCCTTTGTTCACTCCTTTTCCCTGATCAGGTTTCCCTTATTCATTTGTGTTTCTTCCTCTCCAACTGGTCCTTTATTAAACTTCCCGCTAAGGGTGCTTATCTCTTTTTTAATTTGATAACCTCGGGCCCCCCCCCCCTTCCTTACAAACCCCCCCCCCTTTTGTTCCCCCCCATATGCTTATAGCTGTGTTATTTAACAACTACCACCCTGCTCACCCCACTTCCCTTACTTCCAAACATTTTAAAATCGAGACACCCCCAGGACATGCTACCACCCCCCCCCATAAGACCTTAACTTCAACCCCATAATCCTTCCG
>Ga0179591_1330501_pt1 | contig 12254 bp, 14 predicted proteins | sample CZOMad2_1_08_16f_FD_182891 | JGI IMG/M metagenome (GOLD analysis project Ga0179591, IMG submission 182891) | Vadose zone soil fungal communities from Angelo Coast Range Reserve, California, USA - CZOMad2_1_08_16fungal (PacBio error correction) | ecosystem: Environmental > Terrestrial > Soil >... | reverse complement strand
GGAGTTTCACCTACTTCGATCCTTCTCCGTTTTTTTCTTTCCCAGTTTGGTGTAAGACCTCGTTCCTTCGGCCGCTTCCCAAACCTATGAAAAAGGAGAAGTTTGATGGATCGCTTCCTTTTTCCTCCGACTGTACCAACTACTCTTTCCAACCCCCTTTGGGTTCACCTTGATGGCTTTTGCCCAAGCAGAGGCTTATGTTTTGCATTCCTCCCTTTCCGCTCCTTCTTCACGGTCCCTCACGCCAGTTTGTAGGTTTGCTCCGAGTACCGACTCCGACTACTTTCGCGTCCGTTCCCCCGCCTTTCGAACTTCTCGCCCCCCCTACTTCTCTGACCACTTGACCATTCTGTGCATCCTGTTTTACTGCGAAATTTTCACCAACGATCCTTACCCCCCCTTTACCTGGACGACCCTTCATTTTGAGGACTCCCTCTTTGTCCGCTAAACACTCACCGATTATCACGCTTCCTCCCCCATCGTGAGTTAAGGAGTTTCCCAGCCCCCCCTTCCGGTTTTCTCTTAAGAGTGTCCCTTTAATGGCGATCTCTACTTTTCCTCCTTTTCTGCCCCATTACCAGTTTCCCCTTCCTTCTTTTCCAACCCCTAATGTAGTTCCCTGAGTTTAGGTATACCCTTCAAGGCCTTCCTTCCCCCTTCACGCTCCTCAACTGTCCCTTCTTTTCTCCTCCCTACTTGCCAGCCGCATTTTTCCCGCAGAGTCCCCATCTCTCCTCCCTTTGAATTATAAAAGTTTTCTTTTCCCTCCCCTTGGAACATTTTTTGGAGTAATCCCCAACCTTGGTCTCCCCCCGACTCCTCTCTGTTTTCTTTCCCGTCCGTTATCGGAGATCGAATTTAACCATGTTGATTTTTTCCCTTCTATTTAGCTTTTCTAGATCCTTCAACATCTCCGGACGAACTCCTTCCATTTACCCCCGTTCCCCGACCTTTTTCCCCTCCCCTTCCATTCTAGGACTCGTTAGAGGTAGAGCCCCCCCTCTCTTTCCTCCCTGGTCAGCGCGTCCTCTTTCCTCATTTAATTTTCTTCTGTGCGATAGACCCCCCCCCCCCCCCATCCCCCACACACCCCTCTCCCCCTCTCCTCCCACCCAGTTCGCCTTCCTTTCTGCGTTGGACGCCCGGGTGTGAGTTTCTCATACTACGGATAAAACAGGTAGTGTTTTTCTCCTTCCTCCCTGTTTTTGTGTTTTAGATCTCTCCTTTATCCGTCCATCGCTTGAGACCCCCCCCCCGATCTCTTCCCCCACAGGCCCCAACAACTCCTGGTCATTGCTCAGTAGGGTCTTGTTTTGAAGTACTATGGAATCTTGTTTGTGTGTCCCTTTGCTTCCTCTCGACCGGGACCTTGCTATCCCCCCTCTTCCTGAGGAACGCGCTTTTCTGTTCCCCCCCTACCCCGAAACGCCTAGTCCATTTCTGTTCGGGTCCATCCTCTACTTTTTTTTTCGGTTTTACAAGGGACCAGACGTTTCGGTGGTCCGGCTCGTTTAGGGTTGACTTCTCTGCAAGATAATATCCCGCCCCTAACCATTTTTACCATTGAGCAACTGCGGTCCCGACCTTCTTTCCCCCTGGGACGTTTTTTATTTTATCCCCTCCCCAAAACCTATTTACCTTTGACCCTCACGGGAGAAAACTCACTTTATTATTTCAAACCCCCCCACTGTCTTCGCAGTATAATAAACCGTCCCAGGCTTCGATGTTGCGTCGTGTTCTCTCAAGACTCTCACTTCTTCATTCCTCTCCTGTCTGACCGGAAGATACCTTAGATCCGCCTCCGACCGTTACGGTTTTGACCCCCCCTGATTTTATTTCACCCCCAATAATGGATCAGGAACAATTCTACCCTGGAAAATTCTATTAGCCTGCACGGGAAAGAGTGGAAACCCCGGTCCCTGGTCTTTCTTGGCTCTTTCTTCCCCAAGACTGCATCCTTTACTTTAATTCACTTATTGGAGGATAGGTACATTTTCCCGCCTTAGATCGTCCCACTTTAACCTTTTAACGGATCTGGGATCTTTTTGTGTAATCTTTCCTTTTCTGCTCCCCCCTAAAGATCCTACCTTTTTCTTTGGTAGTTGCTTGGTTCGACCCTCCTTTTTCCTTACTATCACGACTATTCTCTTCTTTTCGCTATGAACCGTTCCTCTGACTGGATTTTCCTTTACCGACTCCCCTTGGCAATGGATCCCTGCACATAAGCGTACGGGTTCCCTTCCTTGCACTTTTCCCCCCTAACCTCCTTTGCAGCCCCTTCTTTTTTTCTCTCAGTAGGAATCCACCCCCGCCAGTTATTAAGGATTAGAGCTTTCCTTGTGTCAGATTTTTCCCATCTTCCTCCCATGTCCTATCTTAACCTAACCTTAAACATGCTTTTGCCGGCAGCTTTACTGGAGGTCTTCCTTCCCTCTCTTTAATATCTGGTGGTGAGGACCTAATTTTCCAGCTGTTCTCCCCTTGCCAGAGCTTCCTTGTGTTCTGATCTTCTTTCTTCAGCTTGCACAAATATACTATACACTTCCTTACATCCCCCTCCGTTTCTCCTCTTCCCCCCCGTAAGTGCATGGTGAGTTGTGAACCGCTTGTGGCTCCCCCCCCCCATTTTTTTCCCTCACCTTATACTTGGATTTCGCCCTTTCTGAGGTCCCCATTAGTTCCCTCTTGTTGCAAGTTCTTATCTTTGTCCTGTCATGCAGCCTAGGCACGTTGCCCGTGACTACCGCGGATCGTCAAGTACCAAGGCGGCGAAACGTCCGACAATTACCGCACAAAATTCGCGCTGGTGTTGCCTTTCGACCCTTTTCCCAAGAGTCATCCCCTGCCCTTTCCTCCTAGCTCATTTCTTACGACCCTTTTTTGAAAGCCAATACCTAATAAGCTTCCCCGCAGCCATTATTGATTGTACCCAGTTCTAACCCTCTTGTATTTAAGGAATGCCCAGCATTCCCTCTCTTCTTGCTCCCTTCATCGTCTTCCCCTCCCCCCCATTCCCTGTGATATCTACCATAATAGGCCCTGATCGGATTCCCAGTTATCGTCCCTTCCCTTCAAGGCCTTAATCGTCCCGAATCTTTACCTTATCTCTCCCTACTTTCCACGTTTAGCATGTTCTTTCAACCCTTCCCCGGATTCGGTCAACAAGTCCCAGTTTTTGAATACTCCCCTTTTTTTCCAAGGGTTTCACATACCTGGTACAATATTGTTTTTTAGTGCATCACCTTTCCCGACCCCATTAGTCCGCTAAGAGGGTTTTATGTTGTAAGCATGTTCTCGTCTCTATCCCTTTAAACTGGTTACGGGTCCCATTAGAGTTTCTTTTCTCCAGACGTTCCCCACTCTCCCTCCCACGTACTCATGGCATAGGAACCTTCTCCGGATAGACCGACCGCCCCCCTTTGAATCTCCCTTTCGATTTCCAACGAATTTCTTTCCAGGGAGTGCGGTTTCGCTCCTGCAGTTTGCAACTTGTTTGCCGCTGCCCTTCACCCACCCGCTCATAGCTCTAAAAAACCCCGAAGTAGAACCCCTTCCGGTTTTCTTTTTCCGCTTTTTTTTTGTTCTCGAGATAGAACGGTTCAAACTTCTCTCTTCCTCTATCCTCCTCTCCTTTTTGTGTGCTCCTTAGTTTTATCCCGTATTCCTTCTATGATTGAAACAAAGTAGCGCCCCTAATCCTGTTCCCCCTCCTCATTTTCTTTCTTTTTTCTCTCGATGAGTCTTTTGTGTAGGCTGAAAGTCATCACTTTCAGCTGCAGGGTCGCTGATACCCTCGTCCTTTATTCCCCCTCGTTTTTTTGCGACATAGCAAGAGACCGGTTTCCCAACTTCTCCTTTCCAGAAGAGATTGGGTTCCCCCTGTTTAACTGTCCATTAGGGGTCCTGGTTACCTTTCACGCCCCCCCAAACCTCCCCTCAAGGAACGCATCAATCCTGTCAGTCCGAAGCCTTCGGGCCCTCCATGCTTTTCGTTCCTAGATTTCCTTCCTTTGATTTCCGCAAACACATATGGATGACCAATACGGCTGACCCCTTTAGATTCCCCCCCCCCAACCCCTTTCGGGGGACCCTTTGACAGGGACAACACATTTCCCTCGATGGCCCCTTCTTTCGGGATCCTTCCCCGATTCGCTAGCTTAAGAGTAGAAAGCGCAGTCTTAGTGGCTAACTTCGAATCCGCCGCCGCCAGTTTCCCTAGAAACCAAAGATTTCACTTCCCATGGCGCCGCCTCCCGCCTACAATTTTCTCAAGACCTGCCCGATGTCTACGTTTCTCTCGGCCACCCCCTTCCCTGTTCTTTCGTGCAGGATAACCTAATTGATGCCCCATCCATCTTAATTCTAGAGGTTCCTTCTTTGCTTAATTTTTCCCCCCAAGATTGCCGATAGGTCTCGTCCCAGGTCCTTGGCCGAATATTTTTATCGTGTCTTTATTTTTTTTTATTTCCCCCAGAAGAGCAGACTTAGTTTTTGTAGAGGACTTCGTCACTCCTCTTGGTAATGCCTCTCTTTTTCGTCTTTCTGTTCTCGCTCCCTCCGTACCCAATCTTACTTCTTTTTTTCCCCTGACTCTTTCCTTGCCCGCTTCTCTTTACTTCCCTTTTCCCTCCCCCATAATTGGAGAGTAAGTATAGCTCTCACGAATGTCCAGTTGAGGTTTCGCCCTCTTTCCCCCCTCTTGGACTTTTTTTTTCGATTTCCCATCCCCCGGCCTCCTTCCTATCTTCACACTTCCCCCCCGGACTAAAAGCGAAACCGTTTCATCTCTTTACCCTTCCTCTCTCCCCTATTCCCCCCCTTTTTTCTGCTCGATGTCATTCCCTCCCTCTTCCGCTTTAACTATTCTTTTTCTTGTAATGTGGGAAGATTCCTTGATTCCCCCTCTTATAATTTCCGGAAGAACTGCTTTCCTTCTTTCCCATCCTTTCCTCTTCCCACTCTGTTTCCCCCTCGGGCTCCTTTGAACCTTCCACTTCCCTGAATCCCCCCTGCGAGTTACTTTCCCTTCCTCTTTCACTATTAGTTTTACCCGGCTTAGCTTAACAGATCAGGACCCCGCGAGTTCTCTTAATGTCACAAGGCCCGTCTCCCATTCTCTATCTCACAACTTCCATTTCTTCGCTGTCGTTTATTAGAAGAAGCCGATATAACCCCCTCTTCCTACCCCGCCCTGGGGGGAAGAAACGTACTTGAGTCCTCATTTAAAGAAGAACGACCCTTATCGAATGCTCTTTTCTTGAGTTTTACGCCTCCTTTCCTCCCCGCCCTTTCCTTTTCGTTCACATCGATCATTTTTCTTTCGACCCTTTTATTTTTCGGGCCATTAAGAAGGAGGGGTTACTCCCTTTCGTTCGGCGTCGTTATTCTCACTTTTCGGCCCATACTCCCGCTTTTCCTATGTCAATTATCTCTCTTCCGTCCTTTTTCACCTCTCCTTTGTTTGAATCTACGAGGCTGAAGAAATGCCCCCAGTGTTCATACTACAACTGAGTTTCCCACCCCCCTTCTTTTTCCCTCCCCCAATGTCCAAATTTTTTTTTAGGGCTTCCCCACCCCCCCATCCCTCCCTCTCTGGATCGTCAATTTTTAGGAGAGAGAAACTACCATTTTTTCCTTTCCTGGCAGTAGACGTTTAAAGTTTCCCCCCTTTTCTCCTGCCCCCCCTGAAATAATAGGAATTTACAAAGAGTTGTTGACATTAGTACGCTTTTCTGGTAGGTTTTTCTTCCAATCCTCCCCTCTTTGTTTCTCACGTTCGTTTAGATGTCAATTCAAGCTGCACCTTTTCTGGTGATTTCGATTTCGACATTCACCCCCCCCCCCGCTCCCATCTCTCTCCCCCCCACCCCCCCCATGCTCCCTAAGTTCTGCCAGACAGGTTGGGTATATGGCGTGTCTAGTACCTCATTCCGACCACCAACATACAGTTCTTCCCTCTCCTCCCTTTTGTGTTTTATCTCGATCTCCCCGTAGTCCAGTATATTCGGAACAACCCCTCTCTCTTCCCCCCTCCCCCAATGGGTATTGAGATTCCTCTTGTGTTCCTATGCTCTTTGTGTTTTTAATGATTAGCAACCGGACAATTTGCCGGGTCTAGAACCGCTCTCCTCCTTTCTTCACGCGCGGGTGTTTGTGGGCCATCGACATGAACCGCTTTTCTCGGCCTGTATCTTTCGTCAGACCGAGATCCTTGTGTATGGTTGAATTTGCCCTTAGTTTTTTTCCTGCCCAATTTTTTGTTTGGATGAAAGCACCATCCCTGCCTCCTCCAATTTTGCCCATGTCTCTTCGAAGCAATTTTCCGACCTCGCGCGGACTCGATTGTTCGTTACTTGATCCCACCCCCCCCCCCCGAGTCACGCGGTCAAACTACTGGCGACAAACTTTTACTTCCAACCCCTGGCTGTCTGAGTCTTTGACTACCCCTGTAAGGCTTTAAACAATATAGTCCCCCTCGTTTAGGAGAGCTCAGTGTTCTCTTTCCTTGCCGCCTGAGAATTAAGGGCAGTAGTGGCCTCTCCTGAGATCGACTGCCTCTCAAGCCTTTTTACCCGTGAGGTCCCCTGGATTCCTTGCTTTCCGCCGCCTTCCATGTCGCGAAAGATCCCTATCGCCTTCTTATTACTGTTTTCCTCCGGAAATTACCCCCCCCAGTGTGTATTCGGCCTTCTCAACCTCACGAATGCCACGTTGAATAGAGACGGGGTCCTTCCCGATGAGCCCCGGTCCCCCCTGAGAGTCCCTCATGGATTTAGTCCAATTCCGTGGTAAATAGTTTTCTTTTGTAGTTTTCTTTTGCGGAATGCCCGCGACGTCCCTACCTTTTTTTCCTTTTTTTCCTCCGCTCGAGAAGTTCCAGGATTGACTTTACTGACCGCGCTTCTTTTCTTACTCTCGGCATTTTTACCCAAACGCCTCCGGCTTCTTACTCTCCCCCTTCATCTTCAATTCTCCTTCCACCAAGTTTTATCAGGGAATTGCACATGTCCGGGCACCCCCGTCCAATCTTTTTCAGTTTCTGACTTTTCCTTCGTGCGCAATTCCCCCCTTGAAGTTCTGATAAGTCCCTCGTTTCCTGTTTTCGATTTCAGATTTTGGGAGTCTCCTGTCCGAATCTTGACAAATGTGAACACTGCATCTTTCAGCTTCCCCCCCCCCTTTTTCTACATCTCTCTTTTCCTACCTTTTTGGTTATCGATACGTACTCATATTAGTTCCCCCCTTTCGCTTTTCAGTTGTAAAGGTGGTTTTTCCTATCTTTCCTTTTTTTTTCTCCCCCAAATCTTGACACACCGTCCTCTTACTCTTCCCCTTCCCTCCCTGACATCTTTCGACTTGCCGGACGTAAAAGATTGTTCGGTTCAACGGCTTTGGGCTTCCCCCCTTGTTCCCCTGATACGCTGCTTGACAAGTGATTCATTTGTTCCCTTCCCGTGCAACAAATTTCTTGAGTTTTCCTTTCATTATCCCTCTTCACCAAGATCAGAGACTACTTGGATTTAGTAACCTCCCCCCTTCCCCCTTTCTCGTCAAGCATCTTAGACAAAGCCCCCCTCGTCTCTTGAGTTTCCTCCGCAGAAGGCACGCACCTCCCGTCATTACCCCCGTTACCTGGGCATCCGTGTTTTTCAATGACTTACCTCTCCCCCCCCTCCTACTCGTTAGTCTCTCCTCTCCCTGCGTGACTTTGACAGAGTCCGAAGTACCTTGGTTCTTTCATTCCTTGCGATCGATTTTCTTTCCCCTTCGATTGTCCTTCGTGGCGGAGGGTAGCTTTTCCCATACATCTTTTTCTGAAACCTTTTTCCTTCGTTGCGTCGGATTCTTTCCCTTCCCCTACTACCTGCCCCTTCGTGGCGCACCTGACCGGATTCTCTCTCCTCCCCCCCTCCTTTTCCTACTTCTTCCTTTGTCACCGCGTAGAAGTCCCCCTCTGATCATCCCCTTGTCAAATTATTTGTCTCCCTTAGTTTTAATAAAGGTTAACTCTTTTTTTTGTGGGACCCAGCCTCCCAATTCCCTCGACGTTTCTTGTTATCTTCCCTCTTTTTTCTTAGTTATACTTTCACCATATGGCTTTATTTGATTAGACTCGTCCCCCCACCTTTTAAACCCCCTTAAAAATCCTGGAACTTTTCCCCCACCTTTTACCCACCATGGTATTTTTCAAATATTTTTTTAGATGGTTAGATTTCGATGGCCTCCCCCCAGAGCGCGTTCCTCAAAGGAGCCTTTTATATTTCCATGTCAGCCATTTTGGATTGCGATCTTCTCCCGGCCGCTCCCGATTCCCACCAGAGCAATCTTAGACCCCCCCTTACCCTTAGTATTGCGGTGGACGCATTTTTTTGTATATTGAGTCTTTCATACCCGCGATATTGGTTCCCCTTCCTAAGAAGGTTTTTTGTTGTTGTTTCCTTTTAGCTCGAACTGGAGGTATCTTCGGGACTCGTCCCAGAACCCCTCTTCAACCGATACTGAATTTCTTGCGTCCTTCGGGCTATTTGTGTCTCTCTATGGCGTTTCGGGCGATCTCTCCCCCCCTACAACTTTGCTCTAGTTTCTCTGATAATTCTCTTGAAGGACCAAGCGGCTGCGTTGGGTGCCCCTCGACTCTCCCCTTTCCCCCTCTCCTCTTGCCCCCATGTAGCTTTTCGCTAAACAAGTTTCCCTGTTTGCCGGATTTTGTTTGGTCAGGAGAAGGTTTGACTTTCTTGAAGCAAACCCGACAATCTCCCTTTGACCGTCATCCACTGGTTGAAAAGGGCTAGCCCGAAGACATTTCACTCCACTGCGTTGAGTCGAGTGTTCTGTTTTTTTTTCCTTCAAAAACCACCTCCCCCTTTGATTTGGCCAAAACTGGTTTTTGACATACATTCCCCCAAGTTGATGAGCTCCCCTTGACCTTCTCTCTTGCACCCCCCATGTCGCGTCCACGTTCTTGTCTGAGAGATAAGAACTTTCGATGCTTCCTGAGCCCCCCAAGCCGGCATTTCATTATGAATCGACTCCTCCTCCCCCCTCCTCCCCCGGATTTGTTTCAGATAAACTCTCGGTCTATTACTTCTGCCTCGAGCCGATTTTACGCAAGAAAGGTTTTCCCGATATCTCAAGAGGAATATTCAACACCAAAAGGGGATCAGCTTCCCCCCTAATCTTCGGGACCCGATTCTCTTATAGGTAAGGATTGTTAGTTCTTCGACCCCCCCTTCTTCGTAACTTTTCGGATAGTCCCTTTGGGGCTTGTTTTCTTGGATAGTGGGCTCCGATTTTTTTTGTAGAGTGCATTCTGGCCCCGCCAGCGTACGACTTTTGCTTTGTTCTCTTTCTTGAGATCCTTTCGACCGTATGGGTTGATACGATCCCCGCGTCTTCGTAGTAGATCTTCTGACTCATTATCCACCCACTCGTACTGATATTATCCCGTACCTCGGCCCCATGTATAATTCACCAGGTCTGGTGATTCAGTTGCACCCTGGGTACCTTTGCAAAACTTTTTGTCTGTAGGAATCTTTCACGCGTTTCCTCCCCCTCCTTCCTTTTATGCCGTCTTTCTGAGATTCCCGGGTTTTTCCCTCTTTTGCCTCGGCCATTAAGATACCAACTAAGGTTGCCGAATTGAAGGATGAAATTTAAGAGTCCTCCCCCCCCCCCCCCTCCTTTTCATCTCTATTCAACTCTGGGTTTTGGAGAGATGCGAGTGACCCCGCACTCTAAGTGCTGCCTTTCGGCTCTTCTTTGTCCTTTTTTTCCTCTGTCATGATGAAAATCGTCCGTCCTCCTCTCCTCCTTTTCCCGAAACCCTGCCTCGTTCTCCTCTAATATTCCGGACGCGGCCACATTCGGTATTCTTGTTTGGACCAATTTTTCCCTTCCCCGGTTCTCGTGCTAATCCCCCCTTCCTTTGTCCTCGTTACCAGAGTGCACACAGCCTGTCGAGTTTTACTTCTGACGATTCACAGATTCGCCCCACTCCTCGAGGTCGTAAGTTCCCCAAGCGGGAGTTTGGTTTTGGTTTTTTTTTTGTTCCTCCGTTATTGCAAGAATTGAAGTAAATTCCCCAAGTTCGCGGAGTCCCGACCCGCGGCCCTCCATCGACCCCCTGAAACCCGTTACCTGGGCCGACTATATGTCCGAATCTGGCGCTCCCCTCCTTTCCCCATAAAGGCTGATGACTCGTGGTCGTCGAAGACCCCTGCCGGTTCCTCTTCAGTCCGTTGTCAGAGGTAGATCGATTGCGATTGACCCAGGCTCCCACCTCCGTTGAACATTCCCTTTCTGTCACAAGGATTTCCCGGAGGAGCGGATCCAGGTATCGGCCCCACACTCTTTGCCCTCTCCTGCTTCGTGATATGACTTTCCGGACTCGGTACCTTTCTTTTTTTTTCCTCCGATGTCCTCGATTGGTTCCCCGTCAATTCGAAATCCCTTCTTCCAGCCCGTGCCTCCTCCACTTCTTTCTCCTCTTTTTCCATCCCAAAGGGGATATGGTTTGGCGTCAAAGTAAGTCAAAACACTCTTCCGCGACGCCCGTCTTTCTCTGGCCGTTCTTTTGAGATTATTTTCCACCTTGATGGTTCCTTGGTTGTTTTTTTTCCTTCCTCCGTTCACACCTTTAGCCGGAAAAAGAAGGACTTTTCACTTTCGGTCTGACCTCCTCTATGGCCCGAGGCGCTTGTAGAGGTAGATCCTGCCCAACATCTTTGTTTCCCCCCACGTATCGCGGGAGTCGCAGGCAGCTTTTGGTGGGGGTGTGTGGGGGGTGGGGGGTTAACCCTTCTTTGTCTTTCTATCACTTACAACAAAAATCTAACCCCAATCCCCGGACCTCCTGAACTTAAGTATTGCCCCTGGCGCGGTTTTTTCTTTCTCTCAATCCGAAGGATACCTCCCCTTCATCTATACTCCGTTTTGTTGTTGAGATTGACGCCTGTAGTTATAGGACCTGACCACCGCCTCGTCCCACTCCCACTCCCTTCCTGTTTACATTGCGACTTAATTGGTGAGATACCCTTTTCGAGGGTGTGGGTTTGTTGAAGTTCAGCCCAGCCATTGTGATCAGTTTTCGTTTTTTAGTCATCCTCCCCTTCTGAACTGAGTCGTCCTTTTCTCTCACTCGACCTTCCCGGCTTAGCTTCGTCATTTACCGCAGTCTAGTGTAAAAATGTTCCCGTCCCGGAGTTCGGGGTATGCGAAGGGTGTTTTCCTTATGCCAGCCCAAAACGCCACTGAAGGAACGCTTCAATGGTGGCCAAAGGTCGAGCTCTATACTCCTCGGGCAGATTCCAGTCTCTTTCGCGTCCCTAGATGTGGTTTTTTACTGGGATGGTTGTTCCCCCCACATCGTGGTACCACGTTTGCCAACCCACTGTTCGACACTCCTGGGAGTCTTAAACACTGTTTGTATTTTGTCCCCCATTTCCCCCTCCGTTTTTCTGGGCATACTCCCCTGTCGGGAGTTTCGACTGACAGGAACGATTCTCATGCGTCAGAGCATGCAAGCCTGCCCCTTGCGGAGTGTACCTGAGAATCCCTCCTGCCGCCGCGGCATGTTTCGATTCATCTTAACAGATGGATGGGACCTGCTCTTTAACCTGCCCCCCCTCCTCCTAGGAAGGTCGAAGATTCTCGCCTTCTTGATAAAGGGTAAGAGTTGACCTTCCCCTTTGCTTCTTCTTATTCAAAACTGAAGATGGCTTGGCATCCCTCTTCCTCTATAGGTACCGTGAGGAGCGGTCCCCTCTTTCTCTCCATGCATCGGATTCGTCCCGGTAAGTGGTTCGGTAAATGAAGTGGTATCGACGTATGTGTGGTCGTGTTTGCCCAGAAAGAAACTTGATTTTTTCTTACGTGCTTGCTTAGACGTTCCTAAAAATTTCATTTTTATCGCGAGTAGTTAGTCTTTGTCTATTACGCGTAAATCGAAGAGTCTTTCTTTCCCCCTCTTTCCCGACTCCCCTCTTCCAATGTTTTCATGCACATACGACTTGTTTAAGTGCCCATACTGGTCCTCCCCCCCCTTTCCCCCCTGACCAATCTTTGTCCCGTAGGTGACTATGAAGTCCCTGTTAAAACGATGCCGTTTTTGTTAGGTTGGGATCTTTTTTGTCTTTCTCCCTCGATCTACCCCCTTCCCTAAAGTAAGTCCCTTCCTTTCCCCTGAACTTCACCCATCTAGCTTTTTACTCATCCCTTGGTTGTTTTCGGAGCTTCTTCCAAAGGTCCTAGGCCCC
>Ga0179591_1281486_pt1 | contig 12254 bp, 13 predicted proteins | sample CZOMad2_1_08_16f_FD_182891 | JGI IMG/M metagenome (GOLD analysis project Ga0179591, IMG submission 182891) | Vadose zone soil fungal communities from Angelo Coast Range Reserve, California, USA - CZOMad2_1_08_16fungal (PacBio error correction) | ecosystem: Environmental > Terrestrial > Soil >... | reverse complement strand
CCACTTTTTGCCGACATTTTCGCGTCCTCCGTTCCCCAATAGGACAAAAAGGTTTCCCCCCCCCACCGTTTTCTTTTTCCCTTTTTTTCTTGCAGTCCTCCAGCTCAAACAGCGCTCCGGCCGCGGCTTTGACTCCGAAACGACTCGCCGCACGCGCCGACCTTCATCTACGGAACTTAGCCCTTGTTTTCGCCTCACTTTCGGTGGGTTGTCATGGCGGATTCCCGCGGCGAATTTTGCGTATTCGGCCGGCCGTGTTCCCCCCCTCTGCAAACTTTTTTTCCCTTTTTTCCCCCGGCTTTCCGCTACGCCCAAAGGAACCCACGACGTCTACGTGTTTCGGTGAGTGGTTATACAAGGGATCATAGACCCCAACCTCCCCCCCCATACCCAGCATTCCTCCACGCAATTCGCTATGGCCCTCGTTCCACCGGCTGCCACGTACTTGCACCTCCTGAAGGAACTGTGAGACCTTCCCCGTTTTGGCCTGTCGTTGACGAAACGGGGTCCTTTGCCGCTTAGGCAAGCGTCGGGGGCGCAATGTACTCGGTCCCAATTTGTGGGCATTTCAAATTAGTATTTTTTTAACCCGTTTCTGCCAGATCACTTCGGTCTGCTACGGCCCTTCTAAGCGATCTGAAGAAAGACCCTTCAACCTTCCAAAGTCTTCCCCTTCCCCTCCCTCTCTTTTAACAGTATAGCAACGGACCCGCTGATTCACATACTTTTCTTTTTGTTTTTCTTTTTCGTCCTCATCATTTACTGGAAGACCCTCCCCCTGCGGCTCCCAAGACTGCACTCGGGGGGCGCTCGGACGTTCGAACTGTTCGAAGGCTTGGCACGTGACGCCGTCGCGAGGGACCCACGATAAGCCCCCCTCTTGTCACGTTGGTGCTCCTGTTTCTGTCGATCCCCCGTAAGTTCCCTGTGATAATATTTTCGGCCGACGAGAGACTCAGTCTCGTGTGTGTTGTCTTTGTTCCCCCCCCAATACTTATCACCCCCCTTTTGACGATGCGTTTGTCGATTAGTGACCGTCAACCCTCCCCCCCCGACCTGCAATGGGGCTTGGTGGTGTGAGGGTTGGAACCCTTGGCCTGGTTTTGACGGTTGACTGCTTCCTTTTCCATGCCCCCCCTTTTGTGCTCCCTTTCCATTGCTTTCGAAGCAGGGTGACGCTCGAGGCGGGACAGTCCTTGGGGTTTCTTGGATCGACGCGGTCGTTGTTGACTTTTTCCGGCCCTCTTTCGGAAACAATGCCCGCGGCCCCGGGGGCAATCGTAACCCCCTCCTGAAAGACTTTCCTACTCAGACATTTATGCCATCGACACATCACAAACTTTGATGGACCTTCGTCCACTGTGCCGGACTCCCAGCCGGCAATCAGGGGTCCTTTGTGGTCCCAATCTGGTTCCCAGTTTGAATTTTCTCCTGCCCCTCCACACAAAGTTTCTCGACTATTTCTTCTCTTGTTAACTGGTTGTAAGTCGTTCCGTTTTTGCTTTGCCTTTTTCACCCTGGATCTGATTTGTTAAAGCTTTTTTTTCTTTTTCTTAGATCATCACGAGTTGAGTTTTGTTTTTCCCCGTAATTTTGCCGAGCCTTCAGGCAACGAAACCTAGCCTTCCGCAGTGCTGCTTTGCCACAGTAAGTGTTGCCCCTGTACCGTTCCTCTTGGCCTTTTTTTTCTCTTGATGCGGCCCCTCGTGGCCGCTGGCGAACTCGCATCGGCCTCCGCGAACGGGAGGCGAAGTCATTTTTTTTTTCATGGTTGACGGTTTCCTTTCTCCGTATCCCACCCCACCTGATGCCAACCTGACAGCAAGCGGACAGACTGGATCCCTCTTATGCCGTAGTGAGGCTTCTTTCCTCCCTTTTTCTTCCCTTTTTTGTTTTTTCTTGATCCTATCAATTCGACTTTCCTTCTTATTTTTTTCAGTATTCCTTTTTTTTTTTTTTCTCTTGGAGTCCTGGTTTTTTTTGATTTAGCATTCCCGGCAAACCGGCCCGCGGGCGCCCATTGGGTCGCGTTGGAAGGCTGGCGAGAGGCGCCCGTCTTCTGATTTCCCGAAGACCCTGACTACCCCCGTCTCCCCCCCTTCCAAGAATTAGTCACCCTCCGGTCGTTACTCTTCATGCGACGGCTGTCCGCCGCGGCGTGATTCAGCCCACAATCCTCAGGTGATTTTTTTGATCAGACCCTCACTCTTCCCCAAAGCCTCAGTGCTTTAGTCGAATCTGGGAAACCCTCCTCATTCCAATCGGTATCTACAACAATATTCTTCTGTCCTCTTTCTGTCACGATTTTCAGACAAGATTTTTTCCAGAAAGTCTTGCCCGTCCTTTATTTTCCTGTACCTGTTTTTCTTTGATTTTCTTACTGCTGGCCCCTTTCAGTGCCGTTGTGCTCGGGGGATTCCCGGCGATCGCTCCTCTTTTGTCATTTCGTCCCTGGTATGTCCCCTTTTCTTTTGAAATTTTGTTATTGTTTTTTCCCTTAGATCGCCTCCTTTACCCCCTTCAACCCACCTTTTTTTCCCTTATGATAAAAGCGTCCTTTAATCCTCCTCAGTTTGAAACCCCTTATACCCAGTGAGTTGCCCGGGGCCCACGTATGGGGTAGTACCAAACGAGGACTTTTTTCCCGTCCAGCCCCGGTAGTAAAACATCTCTCCAATTGCACCCCCGAGTACATTTTTTTTCCTTCCATGACTTTTCTTTCTTGACCCCACGCTGTTCACGCGGTTTTTTTTGTACGTTTTCTTTGTCAATAGGTCAACCACCCCTTCTTTTGAATTGTATATTAAGATTCCTTTTCGCGTCTCCCTTCTTTGAACTAGGGGCGTCCAAAGGAAACTGGCCGGCACACACTTTGACCCGGCGTCCCCCCCCTCTGAAGAGTGTTCGTTTTTACTCCAAGGACCTTGATTTTAACCGTGGAACCGACACCTTTCCTGTGCCCCCCTTTTCAGTCCTCCTCTCCCCACTCGATTTTTTTTCGGCCCCTGACTCGGATTCTTGTATGGTAGATGAACCTCCGTAACCATAAGAGCTCGTGGTATCCGTGGCTATGTTCCGTCGAATCGCGATTGTATTGCGTTAAGGTATTTATCCTCTAGTCCCCCCCCGGGCCAGTCTCTCCAAGACATGTGTCTTTCTTAGATCGTTGAGAATGAATGCCTTTATGTCCACCTGGACTCGTCCTACGACTCCTTTTATTGTAAGCCGACCCCTAAGTATAATATACTTATTTTTTCCTTTTTCTGGATTTGCCCTTTTTCCTTGTTCTCCTGAAGATAGCAATTCGCCCCTCCCGTTGTCCCTGGATGATGTCCTCTTAAAGTCGATGAATTGTTCGGAATTAGTGGTTTTTTGGCTTTCTCTTTTCATAGCGACCCCTCAATGGAATTTGATTCCGTCGTTGCTTTGGCGTCGCTCGTACACGCCATGAAGTTCATCTTTCACGCGATAATTCGCGGTGGTGCTTGTTCCCACCCCCCGCTAAGACCCCAATTCCCATGACAATCAAACTTGAGAACGGCGACACAGGTGATTTCGTCTGTAAGGGTAGTTTCTTTTGATGTATTTTCTCTTTTGAGGCTGATTCGGCACGTTCGCTTTTGTTTTTTTTTTTCGGGATTCTGAGAGCAGTCCCATTTGTTGGTAACCTGGTTGCTCTTTTTTTTCCTTGAGTCCTCCAAACCCTGTTCGGCAGATCCCTCCCCCCTTGCCCCTGTTCAGCCGATTCAAGTTTTTGGAGGAAGCCTTCTTCCCCTCTTTTTTCCCAGGCTTTCTTTTTCCTTTGGACGATGGTGGTGCGGACGGCGTTCGCAGCGAGTTGAACTAGACGAGGTTTAAAACGTATCGTCCACCATTCCTGGATTCCTTCCTATTTAAGTTCCCCTCCGACCGACACAAGGTTCTAGTCTGCGCTCATGGCTCCCGTGGATTTCCTTTATCCCACCAAGAGAACCGACCTTCCAGTCAGATTTTTTGTTTCTAACTTATCTCTCTCCCAACTCAGTTGCGCGTTTGGGTCGGCGGGCGGGCGCCCGAGGGCTTGCCGCACATCCGCCTGTAGATCCACTATTCTAAAAATGCCCTCGGTATTTTTTCGTTTTTTTTTTCTTTCCCCCTGTATTCTTCTGAGCCCGACCGCGAATCCGCTTGCGCTCGCTTTCGTACCGTGACATCCGTCTTTGTCCTGCTCTCGCGCATTTAATGTTTATTCTACCCGGGTTTTTTTCCCCTTGAACCCCCCGACCCCCTACTTTTGGTGGGCGCGGTCCGGATTGTCCGGTTGCTTCACCTGGGCGTGCGTCTTCCAGCTGGGGAGGGGAGGCCAAACCCCCCCTCATTGGAACGAATTTGTCTCCCCAAAAACTCCCCCCGTGTTGTCGGTTCGCCTGATACCCTTTTCCGATTTCTTCATCCTAGTCCTTGGTCGAAAAGATCGGATTATGTACTGGATTATAGATCTGTTTCCCATAATACCCAAGTTTTTTTTTTTTTGAAGTCTATCTTATCCCGCCCATTTCGTCCCTGATCAACAAGGCGGAACGATGAAAAGAAGTTTTACGAGAATCCTGGCGAAAGTCCCTTTCTACCCCCAAGCCTGTTTTCTTGGTATTTCTCATAGCTCCTTGTTGCCACGTGCGCAGATTGGCCGAGCAAGTTCTTGGTCCCCTTTGGTAAGAACGGGCCTACCCCTTCTATACTTTAGTTGGGCGAGCCTCCCTTCTTTATTTCACCCAAAACCCCCATTTTTATCAATTGAAGATTCGCGCTTCGCCTCCGGTTGGAGATTTCCTTCTGCATGAACTTTCCCTTCCCTGACGTTTGAGCTCGTTCCCCGCTTCCCCTCTAAACACACAACTCCTAGGAAAAGATTTTTCCCCCCCCTGGACTAAGATTTGTACCTTTCTTAGTTTCATTTCCCCCCCCCGATCTTTTTGCCCGTACCCGCGCCGATACCCTGCGTTCCCCGGAGTTTTACCTCGATTGTTTTCTGTCCCTCCATTCCGCGCGGGAGTTTTTCGAGGGGTGATGGTATCCTTCCCCTGCGTCTCGTGTCCCAGGAAAAACGCGCTTTGTGGGTCTTTTCTTCTGCCTTCGTGCTCAGTTGAAGCAGGCACCCTATTTCCGGACCCCATTTTTTTCCCCAAAACCCGTCACTTCGCCGAACGGGCCCCCATCCCCCCCATCCTTTAAGGCCATCTATTTCCTTGAGGCGGTGACCGGCCGCCCTGTTGGTCCTTCCGGCCTGGATTTTTCCCCTCCCCTTGAACCCCTCTCTTTCTCCCGCCCCCTTGGGGGTTCCGCCGCAAATAACATTTTTCCCCAAACAAGTTTGCTTCTCAGGCCCCTGCTAAACCAATCTGAAATTCATCCCCTTCTCTAGCACTTTTCGTTCAATAGAGGGGCGCGGATAACACGGCGAGCTCCCTGTGATCTAAAAATGGTCGACCTTTAACCCCCCTGGGAGGATTTTTTCCACATGGTTTCCATGGCGTTCTTCTGGTTCCGCGATCGATCGAGCGTGTACCTATTCCTTATGGAGGTGTCGAGCCCACCGCCACTACGGTCCTCCGGCGTTGTTCGGCGTGTGCTTCAACTTCCTTCGTTCCTTTCTTCCCTCAAGAAAACCATCTTGATGGCAAGCCAATCTCGTCCCTTTCTGTGTACATTCTCGACCTGCTTCTTACCAGAATTAAATATCCTTCCATTCGCTTACAACCATTCTCCCCCCTGCTCGCCGGAAGTTCGATGAAGATTTTTTCTGCTGCTTAGTCAGCAGTAAGCCCCCAGGCTAGCCTTTAGTTCGGTTGGATACACATCGAGACGATCGCTTGATCACTTCGTTGTTCGTTGCTTACGGCGGACTAATCAGATGATCCCCCCCCGGAAACCCTTCCCCCCTCCATCGCTTTAGCCCATGTTCAAACGGATTCACGTGGAATCCCCCCCACCTCTTCTTTCTTATGAGCTTTCGACAATCTGCCACCTGTGAGGCAGAACTGTCGCGGCCAGATAGGCGGGCCTTTACGTTCTTCAAATGTTTCGATTGTTTCGTTTTAAAGGTTTTTTGTTCCCTGCTTTTTGAGGGGACACGCTCTGTGGAGTCTCCGGTAAAGGTTTTGTTCTTCAGGTTCTTTTTCTCTGTCCTTGACCCGCATTATTCTTCTGCCCCGAAATCCCCGGAGGATCCGTCGGTTGGGCGTTGTCAAGATTCAAAACCCGGCTTTCCGAGTTGATTGTCAGCCTCCTTCCTTTCCTCCTGCGCGCCAACGTTTTGGCTCGCGTTTTCCGTGACACCCTGGTTGTTCAACTGACGTTTTTGTTGACTACCATACCCGGTTTCTTTTTGTGTCGAGAATTTTTTTGAATGGTTTTCCCCCGAGGAGTTCTTCTTCTGATTTTCCTCTTGAGGATCGAACGGGGTGGGAGGTATATGAGATTCCTGAATCTCACCCATTCATTTTTACCCTGGGAAGATGATGCCACCGGACGTACCTCGCCCGTTATCGCATCTACCCCCCCTGGACCCCCTTTTTACCTTTGCCCTCCTGAACACGCCCAGAAGCCAGAACATAACTGGCTGTTACATTTCTGGCCGGACCTCGATTCTTCCCCCCTCCGTCCCGAGCTTTATTCTTAGTATCTGTGTGAAAGATTCGGGAGGATGAGAGTCTTTTATGATGGCTCTGTTCCGTTGCGATGTGCAGCGTTAGTGTTTCTGAGATCCCCCCCCCGATTCTGTTTTTTTTTACAGCTCGACCCTCGAAGATGTCAAATTGAAGAAGTAGTCAAGTTCCTTTCCCCCCAGCTTGATGTACCCGTACCTGTCTTAATTAGGCTGCGCCAATCCTGCCTGCCGTTTTTCCTGCCTCTCGCATCGCCTACCCGCGACCTCGAGGACCGCCGGTTTCCTTTTCTGGATTCTTTCACCCCCCCCCACTGCTGGACAAAACGCCCCCCCACTCTACAGTAAAAATCTGAGTCGAGAGGATCTTCTCTCTCAATCCTAAGTTGTTTTTTTGTTTTTTATGTTGTTCTGAGCTTCATCGGGCAGAGTCGCTTTACTGTTGAGTGTCTTCTTTTGAGTCCCACTTTTTTCTTCCCTCCTCATCCCCTGCCAATTTTCTTCTTAAGCGGTCGGCGTGTGCCGATGCAATATTTCCTGGCGTCGTCCCTAGTCATCCTATCCTTTTTTGAAAGAAGGGGTTTAGTACCTTTTTTCCATGAGTGTTTTTTTTTCCAAGTTGACTGTCGCAGTCTCTCTCCCCCCCCCCCCCCCCCCCCCCCCCCCCCCCCCCCCCCCGCGGCGCTCGCGGTCCAAATAATAGTGGCTCCTTTTAGTTAACCCCTTACCTGCCCCACCTCCTCAGTGGGATAGAGCTTTCAGAACGGAAATTTTCCCTCCCGAATCTCAAAATCTACGACCTACCCTTTCGCGATTTCGTTTTCATACTTTTTCCTTCTAAACAGATGTTACCCCCCAAAGGATTCTGGACAGACTGGTTTTCCTTCAGAGTGGCGATTTTTCACTTTCCGTGGCCGGTTCTACGAGTGGCTACGTGCTTCTAGTTTTTACTCTCTTTTTACCATCCCCAGTTGCTTTCCTGTGCTTTTGGATTGTTCGCGGCTACGCCGATTCCAATCAGACTTACCTGACATAAAGCCTATACCGCCCTCTTTCCCCCTTATTTTCAAAATGCTTTACTTACCGCCCTGCCTTATTCAGGTACACGGTGCCGTCCTTCACCGTCCCCCCCTGGTCGTCAAAACCGATCCCCTGTCCTCCGGTGCTGACAGGATTCTTCTCCCCAGGAACTCAATAGTCAACCCCTTCCCGTGTTTGACTTTTTCAATCGCCACCAGGCCGTCTTCTCCGATTCTTTCGAGACCGGAAGTGTAAGTCCCTTTGAATAGACCCTCCACTGTCCTTTCCAACCCAACCTGTCCGCATCGGGGGAGCTTGGTTCCTGGAGCAACCAGATTCGTTCACGTGCCCGATTTCTACCGTTCTAACTTCTTTTTTTTTTTTCCAGTTTAAAAGATCCCCCCGATATGCGCACTGCTTTCTGCCTCCCCTGTCCATGACGTATGCGAGAAGAACTCAGTCGTGTGATTTTCCCTGGACTCCCCCTTGTTTTTTCTGTTGATCCTCGCTGCTGTTTTGGTTGAACGGTCTTCCTGTCGTTCCCCCCCCCGGCCGTCGCCGACTATCTTCGATATTGAAGCCCTCATGTATCCACATGCTCTCCCACTTTTGACTGAACTGGTTTCCCGCTTTGCCAGAGGTGCTGTGCACGGCAGTCTTATCTTCCTTCGGAGCTGGCGTGGGCTTTCTCCTTTTTTTTCAATTGCTTTTCTTCCCTCCTTTCCCTTTTTCCCTTTTTTTTTTCGAATATGTCCTCGACACCTGGATGACGTTGGACGCCTTCGTAGGTTTTGTCTTCGGATTCCTAGAAACCAACGTCCACTTGCAGGTGCCCGGGACGTTCTTTTCCCTGGGGTCTTAGGGGGGTACACCGACAATTGGTTACCATTTCGTCACGCAGATCGGCTTTTCGCTGCCCATACCGAATGACAATGAACCGTCAGCAATTTTCTGACCCCTTGTCTCCCCCCTTTTCTTTCGTTTTCCCCGGGTATTGCGCTCGATTTCCGACGGCGCGTTCAGATGCCGCTTTTGTTGGCTCAGAGAGTCCATCCCCCCCTTTTTGTTTTGGTTCAAACCCAATGGTGGGGGTGTTTATTTGGGACGTGGTCGGCCGCAAACTTGTAGTGCGAAGGCTACTAGTCGATGAAAATGAAGTGCCTATCAAAGTTTTTTTCGTCCAGTTATTCGGTTCCCGAAATCAGGCTTTCCGTTGACGTTTTTGTGCGGACGGCGTTTGCTGAGTGAAAATCTTACTCTTTTTGAAACCCCTTCCTTTCTCTCAATCTTTTTTTCCGCTCCACGAGGCCATAGGTAAACCTAACTTAGGCTTCGTTTTCACTCAGAGAGGAATATTCCTCAATAACACCATTTTAGACCTCCCCTATAGTCCGTATTTTTCCCATTTTACGTCTCTCTCCAGTCGAGTTCGCGGGGATTACCTCCGGCGCGGGGTGGCACCGAGCTTGTCCAAGGTCACAAGAAGAACTTAGTCCCCCCCTTTTCCCCCCCATCCCAATGTCTTTTCTTTTCTTCATTTGTTAGGACCTTCCGAGGAACGACAGATTGCCGGCCTTGAGCAATTCGAATTTCTACCGGCGCTGAAGATTCGACAGATTTATTTTTCCCCTTTGTTCCCCTAGGGTTTTTTCTCTAACAACGTGCGGGCGGCGGGCCTCTGGATCTCGATTTGTCGGGATTTGAGTATGGAACGATTGAGAGGAAAGCTCGTTTGTCTCTGGTTGACCAGAAAGGTAAAATCGCCCCTCCACCCCAAACACCCGCTTTCTTCTTAAATTCTCTTTTTTTTTATGTAGAAGTACTTCCTTCTTCTTTCCCCTTTCCCCTTCCGTCACTGTTTGGTTGTTATTTATTATCCAGGATTCCTTTCCTCCTCCCTTTGTTGTGTTGTGGTTGGTTGTTGTTGAGAGAGATCTCCCGCTCTCCCTCTCCAGGACCATCCACGAAGATGACCTCCCAGTTATAGTCCCCCCTGAGCCCTCCGAACGACCCGCTTTGAGTTCTTGATTTTTATTGGGGCCCGTTTCAAGGATGTGGCCCCCGGACGACCGATTTTTTCCCAAGTGATGTGACGCACGGCCGACATCGGAGTTCTAACCTCGACCAAGAAAAACTTTCCCATGGTTCCTTGGGCATCACCCCCCCACCTGAGCACCATGAAGCTGCGGACGCGGCCCCCCCCAAACCCCACAAACCCACCCCCAAAACCTCAGAGAAGTGATGCGAAGGGCCGGACCATTCGCTTTGTCGTGGGCTCTGCAACCCCGAGAACCTCCCCCCCCCCCCCCTCCAATAGTTCTTGTCCCCTTTGTTTTCGCAGCTTGCGGACAGGGGCGTTCCCGCCCAAAGGCTCGTCAAACGGACCCCGTCGATCCCGCTTGCCACGTTTCCTTCTCTAGTTTAGGAGTGCGACCATCGACGGATGGGGCGCTGGATTGTATTTTTTCTTTTTAGACCGCCACATTTCTTCTCTCTCTTGAGGCCCGAAACACGCGCCGACCTGCTGTTTCGTTTTCATGGCCTGGAGCGTCACCTGCCTCCATATGTAACTCCCCGTTTTGTTTCACCACCTCGTCTATTTCACTCGGCCCTGCGGACTCGTCACAAACCATCGTTAAAAGGTCCCTCTCAGTGATGGTTTTTTTTGGGGACCCCGTGCCCTCAGTGGCCATGGACTCGGCGGCCGGTTCCTCTTGCGATTACCACTTTTTCATTTTTCTCTACCAGACCATATTCGCCCGCCCGTTAAATAGCAAATGGTTCCCAACAAAAGTTCTGCTGACACCCGAATGGATTTCCCATTTTTTTTCCCCCCCTTGGTGCATCCGCCTCCGGCTTTCCAGAAGACCTTCCTCTGATTCGATACCCCCCCCCCCGGCTATTTCCTAAGCTCCACCTGGTTCGCCGTTTTATCCCTGGGGGCCCTTCCTTTTTTTCATTTTGTTATATGGGTAGCCCTGACCTCTTGAGCTCAGGGGGCGTTTGCAGATGGATTCATTTTCTCGTTGTGATGTGCCTTTCCACTTCCCCCCCTTTGAACCCGGTTTTTTAACACTGTACCAGGTGAGGGTGTTCTTTTTTTCAAGCCTTTTAGACTCCACAATACCTAAGCCACCGTCACGTCGTCGATGGGACACTACTCACCCTGGGATTTTTTTGCCCCTCTTCACCCTTTCCTCAGTGTCACTGCACGGGCAGGCGCTAAAACATCCAGATGATTTCCTTGAAGTTTTTAGCACAGCCGTGGCGCCACACCGTTTAGTATTTCAAAGGGTTCAAGTACCCCTCCTTCCCCCGTTATCTCCGAATCCACTCTTGGTCGTGCCCTCCTACCGGAGACCAAATTTACCTTTCAACCCAGCCCTCCCTACTTTTTTTCCCCCATCCACCGCCCCTCGATTCTTTAGGAAACAGTAGACGGTGTGAATCACGCGTTGGTATTAAACCCCCTTCTTTTCTTTTTTTCTTTCAGTCGTTCCCTTAATTACCCCCCGTCCTGGCCTCCTGCGCGGAGATAGCGGGGTCTACGGCTAAATGTCGACTTTCCAGGGAACCGTTGTTTCATACCTCTGCGGGTCTTCACGGACCCCTCTTTCCTCGACGGGTTAAGGTTTTGGTTTTTTGAAGGAAGTGTGGTTCCTCTCCTGTATGTTTCCCGCCTGATTTTCTCGCCCCGACAACTCTTAAAGGGAAGTGGTTTTGGGGATTTGTCAACTAGATACACACAAGTTCTGTGGAATTGCGTTGCCGTATCGTGCCGCACAACCTTCCTTGTCCCCGTGGTGATTTCCACTCTTGTTTGGCCTGGGCGGAATGGGTACGGCCTACGTTTGCCTCCCCTGGATACTTCGTTGGGTGGACCTTGGTTTGCCGGAACCGAAGAGGGGGCACCTCCGGCGAGTGGTACGCTTTTGGTTGATTTTGACCCCTACCTTTTTTTTGTCTTGGGCCGGCTCTCGGCGAAACAGCTGTGTTCCCGATCTTGGCCGCCTTTTCTCACCTCCGCTACGATGGTCTTTTCCCTTCGAGTCACAACTTCCCAAGCACCCCTTGTCTGAACCTTCTTACTTACCCAGCCTCCGTGTGACGCCCAGTGCGTCCGCTTGGACATTCTGGGCGGCACCCTCCTCTCTTCCGTTAAAGTCTTCCCTCTCTATTAGTAGATTGTTTTGACTCCCCCCCTGTGAGGTTCTGTTGAAGGGTCTTTTTTCTTGCTTCTCTTCCGTAGATTATTTTGAGGTCCTGTCGGTGTCATCCCCCTCGGGAGTTTTTTGGACCCCCCCCCCTCCCTCCCAGCGACGGCTGTCGGTCGTTTTACGAACGTTGGGTCAGCTGCACGCCGTTTGCTGTACGTTGACTGCTTTTTTTTCCTTTTTTGATTAGGTGCCTTTTCTCCCCTTATTAATAGTTTTTCTCCCTTTCCCTGACCTATTTAGACTCCTCCACGCGAACGAGGACCCTTGGCCGGCAGTGTTTCCGTTATGATCCCGTGATCCACCAGATGCCCTTCAACCCCCCCCTTCAAGGGACCCACCTGAATACATTCCATCTCGCTCATATGTCCGAGTGG
>Ga0179591_1378982_pt1 | contig 12255 bp, 8 predicted proteins | sample CZOMad2_1_08_16f_FD_182891 | JGI IMG/M metagenome (GOLD analysis project Ga0179591, IMG submission 182891) | Vadose zone soil fungal communities from Angelo Coast Range Reserve, California, USA - CZOMad2_1_08_16fungal (PacBio error correction) | ecosystem: Environmental > Terrestrial > Soil >... | reverse complement strand
CTGCCTTGGTTTCCCTGGCCCCTTCTCCTTAGTTTTGGTCCATTAGTCAAATTAAGAGTCTTCTTCCCAGTTCTCCCCCCCCCAGTGGGAGTGAGCCACCCCTTTGTACTAACCTATTCCCTCCGCCACTTTACTTTTTTTTACCAATACGCATGAGGGCAACGGACAGTGATACTCGTCTTCCTTGTCAGGTATCCTGTATTCCTGTTGTAGAGTGAGCAGACCATGAAGTTAATATGTCCGCTTAGTGTCCGCAGCACGGGCCCCCCTACAGGGGCTTCATTCCGGTTGGGTGGACTTGACCAGCTTTTCTTTTCTTTTATTTTTTAAGTACTGGGCAGTTACTTGGTCCCCATTTTTCCCTTCCCGGTTCCCCAATAAGAAGTTCTTTTTTTTTTTTTTTTTTCTTTGTACCTCGATATCACGACTTTTTTTAATATTATTTGAAGAACGGATGAGTCCTCTGGCATTCCTAAGCTTCTCTTTTTCGTTTTTTCCTATCCCTCGGCAATTTGGTGGACCCCCCCCACCCAATGCCGACCCAAGAACTGTTTCACGTCTATTCTCACCTAAGACCCCCCAGCTTCCACGACTCGTGCCTTAATTTTTCTTTTTCTTACAAAATTCCAGTAAAACATTTTCCGTGTGTCATTTTTCATCGGCCCTTCTTTACCTTCAAAATCTGACCACTGTATACAGTGATCCTCGCACTCGTTTGAACACCTTTACATGCGCTAGTATCCCCGCATGCTTAAAGATTTCAACGGTCCAAGGGATTGTTTTACCCCCTAACAGACATCCCCCTTATACACTCAATTGTTTTCACTAATAGAATGTCAACACCTTATGCTGGGCATTCCGCACCTTGTCGCCTATCCTGCTGTTTCCTATATCTCTAATGGAAAAATCCTTTTAAGAAAATTTAAGATTCCCCCTCTTTCAGCAATCAGTCATGGACTAACATGAGGTTCTCTGCGTTCACTCCAATACCGCGGTTTGCCATTATAACTTCCCAATGAGCTACTGCCCCGTTTGCCCCTTTTTTTACTACAACCCAGGATTTTTCTAGCCCCGAAAGCCACTAGGGTGTGTAACCCTAGAGTGTTAACCCCTACTGTTTACCGTAGTTGACATTTTGACTATCCCCCCCCACCCCCTGAGATTCGCACTCCCTACTGATGACCCCTCGTTCCCCCTTGATACTTCACAACCAGAGTGGTTCAGAGGTCCGTGCCGTCGACATTCACAAGCGATTTCGGCCACTATTTTCTACTTCCCCGTTCTCCTTCTTCCTCCTCCGTTTTTGTTTTGATTCCTTCTGTGGGGGCAAATTTTTTCCTGTACCACAGGCAACGCTCTCCTGGGCTTCCCAGTGGTATTACCTTCCACTGGCAAACGGTTCGTAGGTGCTCCCCCCCTCTTTCAGTTTGTAGTATCACGGCACGGCAACTACGGGTCCTGTCTTCTTTTTTCCTTTTGTGGACGGAGGGGTGGAAGTTCTGAGGGGTATACTTAGTACCACAGCACTGTCCCTCTTGGCTTCCTTTTCTGATACTGGCACCAGAGTTTACTAGTGTCTCACGCATCGTCACCCGCTTTCTCCCATGCGCTTGTCTCCCCTTTCTTTCATAGTTAAGACGATCTAATATTATGGCGTTTTCAGCATGTTTGATTTACTCTTAGAGTACTATTTTTGTTCTAACGCAATCTCTTTTTTTTTGACCCCATCTCATTAGCTACCCTTTTTGTTTCCCTCCTGCCCGTTTTGTGCCGCTAATACTTCCACCCGAAGGTCACGACACGTTTAGTTTGTAAATTTACTCGCTTGCTTTTGTTTTACCTTTGCTATGATGCTCAGAAACCTTTCTCCGAGTATCTTTTTTTTTTTTCGTAACCCTTATTCCCCACCATTGACACAGGGAAAGTTCCGTGTCGAATTTGCAAACCGATTGACCATCCTCTTCGTTTTGTCCGCTGGTGTTTCTTAGGTGAGCTATCACTCAACAGTTCTTGATTCTTCTTTGGTGGGGCTTACCCCCAAAGCTTTAAGCTTTCTGACGACCAAGACCCCCAAATATTTGGTACTGCAGGTATCCTTCCCTCCGTTTACCCTTCTTCAACCGTCAACCCTTCACCCTTCTTTACGAACCCGGCGTTTAGAGATAAGTATCTAAGTACAAAGGAAATTCCCCTTCGATTTTTTTTGCCAATGTTACACTCCCCCACTTAACATTCACCTCCCATTCTTGACCCCAACCTCATTCGTTCCCCCTTGAGCCTATTTTTCCCCTGCAATTTTCGGTTTTAACCGCAGATCCAATATTAGATTTTCCCTTGATGAAACCGTACATTCCCCGTCATTCCTATTCGCACGTCCTGGTTTTGCTTTTCATGCTTTCTGCCGATTTGTTTTTCTGTCCCAAACCTTTCCTGGACAATTTAAGAATCAATATTCTAATCCACCAAGGATCCCTGCCCCCACTTCATTACTGTCCTCTCCCTGTAGCATGGCGTTTAGTCCTCCCCTCTTCCCGTTTTTGCTACAAACGTATGACCGATGAAAATCCAGCGAGTTCTTTTCCCCCCCTGTCTGCCCTTCCACTTTTTTCATCTTCCTCCTCTCCCCTTTTTTCCGCTATTTCTTCCCAGTCCCACACAGCGTTCGCAACCGTTTCCTCCACCCGGCTAGACAAACGGACAGGGTCTCCTGACCCATCCGAGTGGTCTTATGAATCATTGTGTGATACCCCTTTGCTTTTGCAAGGAGTGTTTCCCCCTTATTCTGATGGGGAGTAGCGACAAATTGACAAACCCCAAACCCAATTCCCTGTTTAACTAATATTTTTTGGGATGCCTGTTCCCCCCGGCCTGCAAAATGTCCGTTGGAACCTAACGGCGGGTGCCTTTCGAGAACATTATATCTTCGCTAGGGTGTTCAGGATTGGCCCCACTGACTTACCATTTTCAGTTTTTTTCCCTTTCCTGAACTTTGCGCTTGCTTTTGGCGCCTTTTTTTAATTGCCCCAGATACCTCGTTTTGCTCTTTGTTGGCCTTTTTCAAAAATCCCCCCGTCCCCCTTTTTCTTTACTCGGTTCATTATCAGCTTAACCTCTCCCTGTGCTTCTTTACTGGGGTGTTGACCACGTCTCCCCCCTTTTACCCTCATTTTTTGTGAGGAAGGTTCTAAGATGATAAATATGGATATCACTTCTACCTGTCACATCATGCTCTGGGGCTTGTCCCCCTTTGACATTCGGGTTTTCACCTGTCCTGCATTTGGATCTCGGGCTTCCCCCATCCTTTTTGCCCTTTTTCTTTTTTTCGGGTGAGACCGGTATTCCGAGACTCCGGTTAACCTCTGCCAGGCACTCCCTTCTTTTCCAATGACCTACTGCGTCCATCCCTCTGTTCTTCCAGAGCATTTGAGAGGGTATATACCGGCGGGGGTTGTTCAGTTCCCCCCTTTCCCCTTTTTTCTTCTTTTCCCCCATAGTTAGGGTAGGAATCAGGCTTCATGCCCTCCCAGAGTGTTGCGATTTCTTGTCCAATTGGATTACTGTTGACCTCTTGGACTCCTGACCTGTCCGCCAATACGCCCCCTTTTTCACCAAGGGCTTGAACGTATTGTGAAAGTCGTAGTTCAGTCTCTGATGCTGATTGTTTGTCCCATGCTCCGTTCCTCCTCTGTTGTGGCGTATCCTGGCCAATGCTAATCCATTGACCTAGTTTTTTTTTCCTTTTTTTCCCTTGGAATCTTACGCCTTCAGACTCAATTGATTGGAATACAAAGAGGCCCTTTTTTGCAACTGGCCCAGACTTTTGATAATGGAGCCTTATTGTAGCGTGCTCGTTAACCCCCCTCTCTTTTTCCCTACTTCCGGAAATAATCTGAAAGCCCTTCTCAAAAAGTACAACATGGTGATTCAGGAAAACGCGGTTGTTGAAGAGTCAAGTTACCCCTTTTTTCAAACAGACATTTCCCGGGTCCCTCTGTGAGATCCACCAACTCCTCATCCCCAATCTTTCTTTCACTTTGCCTCTCTTGACCTCCTCCGTTGTTCTTTCTTTAGACCCCCTTGCTACCCCACACCTTTGGATTTTGGGGTGATCTACTTTTCTTCTTCCTTAGGTTACCGTGGTATTCCTTTTTCCAACGCGCGTGTTTCTGAAAGGAAGCATGGTTTTGGGACTTTTTCCTTGTTGCAATTTATTTTCTTCTATTTTTGTTAAGTTCCAGTTTCGACCGCTTCTCTACCTTACAACAACGCTCCGTTTTGACAACTCGTCCGTATTGTCGCGATTTTCGTCTGAATTTAGCGGGTCGACCCCCCCCCCAACGGTTTTCCCCCCCCAACTTTTGTTTTATCCTGGCCGTCAGTCCACTGAAGGTTTTTGGAAGTTGACATTGCTACCACCAGTTCTGATTTCCCCGACGCCCCTGCCCTACTCTCACTAATTCTTGAAGCTCCCGTCGCACGTAACTGTCCCTCTAGTTTACGTTTTTCTGCTTTTTTTTGTTGGGCGTGACTGAATCAGTAAGCTTCAAGAGTCCCCCATGTAAAATTCTGCATTTCCACGAAGCGCAACCCTACTTCTTGCATTTTTGCCACCCTATTCCCCTTATAGATTGTTTTTGTCCCACCAACCTTTTTTCCCTTTTTTTACGAATTCCCTTTTTGAGCCACATGTCGACATTAGTCCCTCTCCTGGCCTTGCCCCCCTGAACTACAGATGCTTGATCCCTTTCTTCTTGTAACCCGTTGCATTACCCAGAGTTACATCACTTCTCTGTTATGCAAACCCCTTCCTCCTCTCTCGCTCTAAAATTTAAAAGGGGGAGTCGAGGCCACCTGCATTATCGGCCCCGTCCCATGGCCAACGTCTGCCCCGATCATGTCTCTGACGGCATCCGTGAGTCCCCAGACTTTCTCCGGCAACCCATTGACCTCCAGAACCGTGTGTTATAATTTTTGGCGACCGGCAACAAAACTAGTCTTAACCAGGGCTAGTTTCAAGATTTATTCTGCCCAATGTCAGCAACCCTTCCCGTTTCTGGTTGATTATGGGCCGCCCCATTCCACCCCTGCGTTTAAATGTTCCAAAAAAGTGTTCCGCAAAGAATGGTCAATTTCCTTCTCCCTTCTGCGGTTGGTGCCCCCCCCTACTGTAACACTCAAGCGAAGATCGAATGTTAAAAATACTGAGCTATTTCCCCTAAGTTTATCCCTGCCAGGTGTGACGGAGAACCCAAACAACTATTCTAACCTTTACCTTTTTTTTTTTTTTCCTTTCATTTTCACCAATGGTACTACTTCTCCCAATGCATCTAACCTTCTTCCTTTGATTAATTAAAACTGGTCGACTACCCCATGTTCAGGAAGTCTGCCACTTTCAGCCTTCCTTCAGTTTGCGGATGTTTCGCCCTTTTTCCCACTTTCTGGACTACTAGCCACCCCCCCTAGTACTCCCTGTGTTGACAGAATTGGTACCTCCCTCATATGACTCCCTTGTCCTCATTCTATTTTTTTCGCCGCTGCTTTCACCGACCCCTTTCTAACAAGGACGTTCATTCTCCAGACTTTTACTTAATTGCCTTCCCTCTTTAGTAAATTACTAATCTTGCCCCCGAGTCTTACTTCACTGGAGTCCCCCCGGTGGGACTTGAGCCCCTGTTGGACGATACCCACTATATCAACCCAAGGCCACCATGCTCTTTTTTGCCCCACAACCCTGTTGACACCCGTGCGAAGAGTATGTTCCTTTTCCTGTTTGCATCAGAGTAGTGAGTGCTGCAGCAAGGAGATATTGTTTGTCCCCGGTGAAGGTTCAAATTCGCTTCCCTGGGCGGCTCCATGAGGTTGGGTTTTTCCCTCCCCCCTTCTTGTGTTTGTAGTACTGGGAGGTCCCTTTCCCCCCACAGCTTAATGGTTGCCCCTATCCATTTAATTTGTTCTGACTATCTAACCTTACTTCTTCGCTATCGTTGAATGGGCCTTTTTTGCATCCTTGTGTCTGCTTGTTCTTGACTTCCTCATCTTCCTTTTTTACCTTTTCACCCCATACCCATTCTGCATGCCCTTAACCCCCCCACCCCATAGACCCAGACATTTTCCCTTTTCTATGGTCACCTACTCCCCTTCCATGACCCCCACTCCCGAGATTGCCGTTCAATTTTTAAGTCCTCAGCCCACACCTTTTCCGTGGTCTTCCCCATTTTTTCCCTGCCACTTGTGTTACAGGCACCACCTTTTCCTTTTTTTTCCCTGCTCCCGAGTCCCCTTTTGCAATATTACCCACCTTGAACACAACTGCACGGCGCGAGTAGTTAACAAACTCAGATCCCCAAGTTTCACGAGTGTTCTGCCCCCTTGATTACCTAACCGCCAATGTCAATGAATGTGACAAATTGGAGGATAATACCCCTCTCCTAAGTCCTCACAGGCTGCCACTACATATTCTCTTTTCATGTCTTACATACTGGAGCTTTTTTAAGGACTCTGGAGAACTCGGCAAGAGGCGGGAGTCACCTACTAATACCCGCTGTTTCCCTTTTCGTTTTTTTGTAACTATTCAGTCTCACTTCAATGATCCCGTTCCCTTTTTTCTAAAATGAGCGACCCTCCCTTCTAACACGTAGTTATTTTTCGGCCCCCATACCCCATGATCTTTCCTCTGTCTCCCCGTAGTGCCGTGCTACAAAATGAGCCCAATATAAAAAGTAGTGGTCCATTTTTCCGTGCCATACACACTGAGAGTGACGTCCTCCTGATGATTGTTCATTTCCTTTACACTTTTCCGGCGCCCCTCCTCGATTGCAAGCTTTTTTATAAGAATTTTGGTTTGAGCGCTTATACTTTTCATCCGTATGATGGCCCCCTCCTTTTGACTGATCACGGAAGTCCACTCTCGTCACCCGGTATGGCACTTCTTCTGTATCAAGTCCACTTTCACCCATCTCCCCTCTGGATGGGCCGCACTCTTCATTTTGTTTGACACTTTTTGTGCAAAACGGTGAGGAGGGTTCTACTCTCCGGTTTGTATTTGTCTTCACAGGAACTGGTTTGCACTAGGGTTATCAGTCGTTCTGGGCTTCCTCTGTTTCTGTTCCCCCCTAACGGGCAATCTGCCTTTTTTCATGTCACTAGACTGATATTAGGTTCGAGTTTCAACGCTTTTAGTCCCTGCATTAGTTTTCCTTGGATCGATTGCTTGCCTTTAGTCTATATATTTGCCGTATATCCTCTATGCCCTGGCCCGTGCCGCTTTTTGACTTTTAGGCGACGTCTTCTTAATGCCGAACCTCTATTGTTACTCAACTGATACCTTGAGTGTTTCCCCACTCATTAACTTCTGTTATGTTTCTACTTCTTTCTCCCGCGCTTAAAATTGAAAGAGTAGTAGTTGTAAACAATAGCTCCTGTTTGTTTTTTAAAGGTGACCTATTCCTAGGATCGACCCCCCCTCTTTCTTTCGTCCATTAAGAATGTACAAAACGTGTACCCTGCTTTCAAAACTTGTTGAAACACGTCCACCTTTTTTGGTTCCTTGTTGTTCCCTTTTTCACTTCACGTCTCCCTTTGATCACCTGATGACTTGTTGTTCGGAGGTTGCGACAACTGCCCACCGTTTCTTTTTCTCTCGGTTGTGGGTTTAATAACGTTGCCTCCGTGAGGGACGCCAACTCCCCCCCCCCCAATGACGTCTGCGCCTCTCCCCTCCCCTTCACCACAGGCCAACATCAGCATCCCATTTTTCTCTCCTCAAGGAGGTGGTGCTCCTCCTTTCTCAACAAGGAAACAGGGGTATGACCACATTTCTTCATTTGCACCTTCGACGAACGCTATCCTTTCAGCACGAATAATCGTCAGGCAAACACAACTCATTCGCGCAAAAGGGTAGCTGCTTCATTGCGTGTTTCCACCTGGCAATCTGCTGTTCCTTGTCTACAGACTGCAGGAATCCGTGTCCTGTTTTGCCCCCTCCCCTGTGGGTCAGGTTTTTGCAGGATTGTGTATAGTGACCCTTTTTATCGTCCCATTGTTCTCCTGCTCCTTAATTTTATTATTAATACGGCGTCCCACTTCATTTCTAAGTAATATCCTTTAGAATGGATTATATTCTTCGCAATTACCGCGTTGCCTTCGAAAATTCTTCACCCTTATGACTTTTTTGCACGACAGGGAGGAGAACCCTGCCTCTTTTATACACTGATCCTACGGTTTCTAGATCCAAAGCGCAATTGTCAAGCGGGGACCTCCTCCGCCTTGCACTTAAGCAACGGCCCCTTCACCTCGGGGTTTGTTCGCTTCATTCCCGTGTTTTCTCACCAAGTGTGTTTTTTCCCTGAAGTGGGGCCCAACTCACTGTTCTGATGCATTTGGTTCGGCATAGTTTCTAAATTCATTGTGAACCAAAACCCCCCAAAGTACCGGTTAAATTGACTATTTTTGTTCTTCAATACGGCATTGCCCACCCCAGTTTTTTGGAAACTAAATTTGTTCCCCTAGTTTCCATTGGGGATTATGAGGGGGCTAACAAACAGATGCCAGGAATTATTTTTTAACTCAGATGCCACGCGACGTGTTTTCCTGCCGATATGCCCGCCATGGCTCTTTGTTTTTCTTTTATTCTACCCATTAAATCACTCGTTTTTTTAGATTAGGCACTAGCAATGTTGTTTGGAGATGATGTGGTTTGTTTTGACATCCCCTTTTTCTAACCGGATGTGGCGCTGCGTCCTTCACCCTGGTTCGACTAGCCCCCCTTTCCGTATGGTCAATTGTCATGCGTCCGTGACTTTTACTTCCGGCTCACGGGCATTTTTTTTTCTCTACGGGACTTGGTACATACAGGCAATTTTTGCTATTCATTTTTCGCTTCTGGCTCGTGTCCTAAATTAAGCTCTCGCAGAACGTGATTTCCCCTGACCCATACGGCGTCCATTCCCTCTGTAGTTCCAGCGGCGGCGATGCCTTCTCTCTACGGCTGGTTCTTCAGGTTCGTTTTCCGGAGTTTATTTTTGGATTAATACTGGCCCAGGAAAGTAATGCCTCGAAATCAAGGCTTGCTTGCGATTTCTTTCCATGCACAGAATTGCTTAACTTCTCACCTTCTTTTTTCTCATACCTCTTTGACCCCATTATTTAAATGTGAAAAGATTTAAAGTGTCATGTTCTCTTCTATCTTTATGAAGTTGATGCTCTTCCATCGTCCGTCGTGTCTCCTCATTTTCCCACTTGAGCTCCCCTTGATGTCTAAGCACATTCCCCAAAGGCTACAGATAAATCTGGCAACATAACCTGACGTCAAGCTTTGGCAACCATTACTTGTTGCTATTGGGCGAAGGGGCTATTAAAACTGCCTAGCCCGCCCTTCAAGGGAAATCTTCAAGTCCCAAACCGGGCTTCTCTTTGTATTCCCAGTCTTTGACGACCTCCACAGAAATGGGCTCCTCTTCCTCTCTGCTCCCACCTCCTCATCCCATCGTTTTTTATTTCTCTTCCCCTCCCCGCTCTTGTGAGAGATCACAGGTGATTCGGTTGTTTCCTCTCACAGATGCGCTTAGCCCATTATGTTTTTGTAAATTTTCTCTTCAACGCAGTTCTTTTTGTTCTTGGAAAGTACAATTTGCTTTTTACGTTTGGTTTTTGTGCATTATTTAGAGTTCGTTAAGTTTAGCCCCAGATTCTCCATTATCCAAATTCTGCCACGTTGCCCATGGACCTCCTTGGATGGGCTGCAGGAGTTCTGAATTATCCTTGGCGTCCCATGGCTCCCCCTCTCCTTGCCTTCTCCATACGCAGGGGAGATACTTTTTTTTAATTTTTCAACTTGCGTCGCCCAACCCCTCGCGGAGTGTTAACTTGAGCCCTTCCCTCCGGCATTTTTGCAGCATAGGTTTCGCTCCTCTTTACGGTTTATACCTTCAGTTCTTGGGGGAAAGGAGATTTGGTCATCGTCCCGATCCCTGAAATTCCTTTTCCCCCCCCCGAAATTTCTTTCAGCACTCTGACACTGCCCCCTTCTTGCCCCCACTCTTCCTAAGATTTTTGGATTTTCCCCCCATTTTAACCAAAAGATACTAATGCTTGACTCCGGGAAAATACGGCCTCTCATGGCTCCTGAGAATCCCGCTTTCCCTTTCCGCCTTTTATTACTCCGTTCGTGCGCATCCGGTACACCCCCTTTTCTGTGACTGTAATCCGTACATAGACTCAGCGCCAAATGATAAAACGTAAAGGAGGGCGATATGCCACAGGCAAGCCCCCCTTTTCTTCGCCTTTTGGTCAAAATCTTTCGAGCATGCTATGCCCGTTCCGTTGATCCCCCCTGGTAGTTAGTAGCCCATTATTTTACACAGTGACCATTTAGCTTTCCATGTTCACCCCCCAAATCAGTTTCTCCGCCCCCAGGGCTAGTTCAAGAGGATCTTGGCAAAGTCCCACTCAACCCACTTTCCGTTATGGTGCTATTTCCTTCACCATCCACATAAGGGGAAACTGCAAGGCACAGTTCGACAACCCCCACAGCCGGAATAGTTCCTGAAATCTTACCCTTAAATTCTGCTTGTTGTGGGACCTTCCCCACGCCGAAGATTACCCCATGACTCTCGGGCAGCAGTCCCCCAGCCTTTATTTCCCCCTGCCGTGTGCAGCCGGAACTTGCTCAACCCCCCATATTCTGTAAACTTTTGTTTTTGTGGAAGAAAGAGATACTATACCGCACCCTTTTCTTATTGGGGGCCCCCGTTCCTTTCACCCGCACATTTGATCACCACTTGAAGTCTTTCTACCCCCTCGTGCATTGTACGGAACCATTTCCTTTTTTATTAGGGGTTTTCCTATGAGTTTTCCCGACATCATCTAATGTTCTGGTTTGGCCCCGCTCCCCCCCCACCTTGCAAACTCCCGATCGGTTTTCACATTATTACATCTTCCTCGCAAGTGAAAATAATTTTTGAGCTCGCCTGGGCCTGATGTGGACAGTGCAGGACTAAGCCTTCCCTTCGACAGACCCTCCTGCCTCTCTCAGGGTACTGGTAGTCTTTTACAATATGAGATGAGTTTACGTTCCCCCGGTGTTGATTCCCTGAACTTTTTGGACTTGATAACATGCCCCCCTCTCCCCCCATCCGTTCCCCAAATCCACCCTCGGGGCAAAACCTCAGTGTGGGCAGATGTATTAGTAGAATCCAAGGGCTCCTCTTGCGCTGTGAGGCCGTCCCAAATTGAACCTCTCGGCTCAACGTCTTCACATTGTGATGCGACTGAGGTGTTTTGTTTCCCTACTGTTCTGAGTGGGAGAGTACTGGACCACATCCTCTACCGGTGAATTCATCCCTGTTCCTTTTTTGCCTCTGGGCCCTTCACCCTCACCGCCCTGGTTCTTTTATCCTTTCCTTTGATGGCCTTCCTGGGTTCTGAGGGTGATTGATGATCTCGGACTTATATGAATGCCTATTCTGTCAGTTTCCTTTTCCCCCACGCCCCCTCTTGTTCCAGGACAAAAAAAGACCCTGAGGAAATTACCGAACTTTCTTCCCAGTTACGGCCTCACCTTAAACTTCCCTGGAACCCCGGGAATTCGTCCTTTGACCACCTCTTTCCCCAGGACAACACCTTCCTTTTTTTCCATTTTTCAATCGGCCCGGTTTTTTACCCCACTTGTCTTAATAGACTTGATAGTCGGACCCAACGGTAAACACCTCACGGAGCGATCTGTTTCCCCTACTTTGCCTTTCAAGTGAACGGTTGTTACAAAGAGAGTACACCTCCCCGACCCTGTACATTAGTACACTCCCTTTTCTAACTCCACGGAAATTCACCCCGCTGAAATCAACAGATCTAATTCCCTCACTTGCCCGCCCCTCCCCCTCTATCGACTCATGTGCTTACACATCCCATCACAATGCCAAATGCCTTCCCCTCGGCAATTTTTTAAAAAGAGTGTTTCCCTATCTTTAGACCACTTTCCCCCCATTTGCCACAAGTATCACCTGCCCTAGCTTTTACTGACCCTCGTGCTTGAGTGGCACCCCCCCAAGTTAAGCCTCCCACTTCTACCCGTTTGCCCGTGTATTTTTGACCCTCCCTAGGCTCCCCCTCTCTTTTCGTGAGGGGCTGAGTGCTCCCAACCTGCGAGTGATTCACAACCCGATGACTTCTTTGCCATTCTTTACTACATACCCCAACCTTGAGTGCCCTCCCTATGATCTTTTGATAAACAAAGAAGTGGTCCCCTCAACTGTATTTCAC
>Ga0179591_1286898_pt1 | contig 12255 bp, 13 predicted proteins | sample CZOMad2_1_08_16f_FD_182891 | JGI IMG/M metagenome (GOLD analysis project Ga0179591, IMG submission 182891) | Vadose zone soil fungal communities from Angelo Coast Range Reserve, California, USA - CZOMad2_1_08_16fungal (PacBio error correction) | ecosystem: Environmental > Terrestrial > Soil >... | reverse complement strand
CCCCCCCTAGCCCTCAACACGGGTCGTACGATATTGACCTTATACCTCCCGCAGTCTACTATGTTATATAAGTAAGAGCTCCACGAGAGCAGGCCTTCCCCTTCGGGCCTAGTAATTCGCTCTTTATACGATCCCGCTGGTCCCCCCTTCCTCCGTATTCTATATCCATTAACCAAGGAGTGCGGAAGAGTAACCGGACGTTTTTTCTCCGCCTTCAATCCCGCGTCCCAGCCTTTTCGCTAGGGATCGAGGCCCTGCCGAATTTCATTTGGTCTGCCTTGAACCTGCCTTCCCTTGGGTTATGGGTTGGGCCTCCCCCAGAGCGGTCGTACAAATCATAAAAATTCTCTGAGTTTAGAGTGAACGTAGGGAGGGTTGTCACCCATTTAAAATTCCAAGCAGGCGTGTTTCCTCCGTTCTGTGACGAGTCAAGTTTTAGTTGTCCGTCACGATCAGTTTCCAACCGAGGGAGAGGATTTAATTCGTTATGTCGCGCAGTGGTTAATCTTGTAAAGCCGTGCGCGAGGTTTGTGGGGGTGGGTGGGACCCGGGTGCTCGCCGGGCAGGCCCGTCGCGTCTAGCTTGCTTTTGGTGACGGCGCATGTTGCGGGCCGTCGCTTCCCCCTGTTCCTTGCCCCGGTGGTTTGTGGCCCCGTGGTGCTTTTGCCGTGTGTTCGGGGGGTTGTGTGGGGAGGGCTCCCCTGACCCGTTTTAGAGCCATTGCTTAGCTGAAACTTTTTGAGAGGCAACTGGCTTTACGGAGCTGTCGTGGGTCGGCCACCGGTGTACCAGGTTTCTTCCTCCTTGAGGGCCCTCCTTTTTCCAAGGAGTTCAGATGCAGTCGCACCAGATATTTGCCGCCAGATCCCCGGTCTAGAAGATAACGCAGGTGGATGTTCTCGAAACACCGTCCCCCCCGCTCGCTGGAGCGTCATGTCATACAAGTGAAAACTCACGACAATACACCACTCTCCGAGATGGACGCGACCCCTACCCTGCCTCACCCCCCCTCCCTCCCCCCCCCCCCCCCCCTCCCCCCCTTTCCCCTCCCCCCCTGCTACCCCTCCTCCCCCCCATCCCCTCCCAACCCCACCTACCCACCCCCCCCCTCTCTCCCCCACCTCTCTTCCCACCCCACCCCCCACCCCCCCCCCCTAACCCTCCCCCCGTCCCCCTCACACCCTCTTACTCCCTCCCCCCCCCCCCCCCACCCTAACTCCCCCCACCGCCTTTTTTCACCACCCACCCCTCCCCACCACCCCTCTCCTCTCTCCCACCCCCTCCCCATCAGCCCACACCCCCCTCCACCTCCTCCTCCAACCCCCTTCCTCTCCCTCAACCTCACCACCCCCCCCCTCCATCACCCTTCCCCCTCCCCCCCCTCCTTCCCTCATCCCCACCCCTCTTCTGTCCCCCATTCACCCACCCGCCCCCTTCCACCCCTCCCTCCCCCCCCCCCTCCCCCCCCCTCTCTCCCCCATTCCCTCCCTCCTTTTCCCCCCACCACTTCATTACCCCCCTCCTCCCCCCCCCCAACCCCCTCTCAACCCCCCCACCCTCATCCCCCCCTCTCCCCCCCTCCCCCCTTCTACCCCCCCACTCCTTCCCTCCACACCCCCCCACCCACCCCTTCTCGCTGCCTTCCACCCCCGATCCCCCCTTCTCTTCTCCCCCCCCCCCCACCCCCCACACCCCACCCCTTCTCTTTCCTTCCCCTCACCCCCCCCTCCCCCCCCCTCTTCTCTCACACCCCCCCCCACCCCACTCTCTCTCCAACCTCCCCCCCCCTCCCCCCTTCCCCTCTCCCCCCCCCCCCCCCTCCCCCCTCCACACTCCCCCCCCTCCCCCCCTCCCTTTCCCTTCCCCCTCCACCAACCCCCTTTTTCTTTCCCCCCCCCCGCCCCCCCTCCCCCACCCCTCCATCCCTCCCCCCCGATACTTCTCCTTCCTTTCTCCCCTCCCCCCCCTTTCCTCCTCAAACCCCCCCCCCCCTCCCCCTCCCCCTCCCACTCCCCCTTCTCCTCACCTCTTCTCTCTCTCCTCACCCCCCTACACCCACCCTACCCCCTTCCCCACCTCCTCCTCCTCTTTTTCCTCTCTCCCCTCCCCTCTCTCCTACCTTCCCCCCCCCTCTCTCCCCCTCCCCCCCCCCCCTCCTTCCCCCCCCCTCCCCCCTCCCACCTCCCCCCCCCCACCCCCCCCTGCCCTTCCCTTCCCTCCCCCCCCTCACGCCCCCCCTCTTCCTCCCCTCCCCCACCTCTCTTTCTCTTCTTCCCCTATCCTCCCGCTCTCCCCTCCATGCCACCCCCCCCCCCCCTCCCCCCCCCCTCCTCCCCCCCACCCCCCTCCCCTTCCCTCCCCTCTTCCCCCCCCCCCCCTCCCCTTTCCCCCCCACCTAACCCCCTCCCCCCCCCCCCCCTTTCGGCCTCCTATGTACAGTCAGGACTTTAGTACCTTGATACCCCTGCTTACAGGTCCCTCCCCGCTCGGCCACCCCTTAAATGAGGGATCATTTTCAAGGGTATTTCCCTTTTACCCCCACGCCTTGTTCCCCGCACCCGCGTCCTACAATGCTTCTGAGGCTTTTCAGGAGACCGCTCCTCCTTGGTGATTTTAAAGTGTTAGATGTGGCTCTCCTCTCCTCTTTTTTACCCTCGACCATTCCCCATAGAGGAATCGTTACGCCCCCCCAGTACTGAGGTGTTGTAGTGTTTTTAGTCGAGGGGCAAATAAGCTGCATGTAGGGCGCCCGTTCTTTTTTTCCCCAGCGGGTTCTTTCAGCGCTTCAGGTCTCACATAACCCCCCGAAGGAGTATTGCTCTACCCCATTTCCCGCCCCCCGCGCCGACCGCTACCAACCCGGTCTAGTTCTTCCCTTCCCGGAGGGCGAAGGTTTTGGACCTGAAAAGCTCCTTTTTTTGATGCCGACGGGCGGTTAAGAGAGTCACCCCTTTTTTGGTTTAGTCGTGCCCCTTTTTTTTTGATTTCAGATGATAGAAGGGCGATACTCGGTGAGTATCCTGGGTTCCTTGAAGCGGAGCGCCCTTGTTTTTTCGTGCTTTTCTGCCGAGCTTCTGCTTACCGGGAAGCGGGCGTTTCATTTCCTCACTCCGGATTTTTCTTCTTTTCTGGTCATGTCACCCCCACCCCCCCCCCCAAGAAGTAAGATTCGCTCTGCCGCAAGCTCGTTTTGCTAATCTTTTTTTTGGTCCCCCAACGCACTCTCCACGGGTCATCATTTTGGACATCGTTTTTCGTCGCTCAGTGTTTTCCCTTCCTCCTTTCTATGGTTGATCTAAGCCCAACCCCGCTCCCACCTACCAGGTCACATCTGACTCCTGCGACTTTCCCGTGTGAGCAGGTGGGGTTCGCGAGCGATGATCTGCCTCCCCTTGACCCCTTTTCTTACCCAAGTCTTGCCATACAGATTTTGCCTCTTTACCGCCTCACAGTAATCCCGCCATTTTTTGCAGGCTGCGCACTCTGTGCGTTGACGCCTCAGCCTCTTCTCCCCCACCTAGCTCTTCCAACTTTCCCCCTAGAGCCGCGAGTGGGCGGAGTCTGGCAACCGCTCTTACCACATTAGCACCACGAAGTTCGGCATCCAGTCGCGGGCCCGATGGACCGTCTTCCCCCCCGTTCTCCAGTCCGTTTTCCCCCTCCCCCTCGAGCCTGATTTTTGGGGTGCCGTACTGAACAAACTTTTTTCTTTTCTCACTGTGCGCCTATGTCACTCGGTAACGGGTCCCCAGACAGGAGAATTGTGCGTTGCCCCCCTTTCCCCCTTTAGGGTCGGTCCCGGACTTCATCCCTTGACAAACGATAGCACATAACGTGGCGCCGCAACAATATGCCGTCGCTCAGTGCTCCCAGGTTCGTATTCCTTTTGGGCCCGCTTCCCACTTTTTAGCCAAAGCCGAACCGGATCCTAATCAGGCGTCGCGCTTCAGCCCACTTCCTTCCTTTTTTGTTGCCCCCTCTCTCATTCCCCCGCCCTATCTCTCTTTCCCGTTTTGGGGTGAGAGAGTCTAGCTGCACTTCGTCGAGGGGGTTCAACCGACTGAAGAAAGTTGGGCGAATGGACGCCGACTTGTTTCCAACGGTTCCCCTTACTTTCCCCCCGGTGGATTCTCTTTGATCCCTGATTTCACACCGCACGGTCTGTGCGTCTTTCCCGCGGCTCATTTTGGCGGGTCATTCCAGGGCCGATAGCTTTTCTCAGTTCTGTCTTCGCCTTTTTCCCCCCCCTTTGGTTTAAAGTCACAATTTCTTCTGTTTCCCACGCGTTGAGCTGAGTTGTGACAGTGATTCACCCAATGTATGACGAGCATTTTTCATGCACTTCTACCCCTCGGTCTGCTTTTTCCTTAACCTTTCGACAGACCGTCAGGGCCGCCCCGGCGTTAGCTCACTTAGATCTGAAGCAGTCTGACCTGAGCCGATTTTGTCGGCGCCTTTTCCCTCCTCCCCCCCCCTCCCCCGCGGATGGCTGGTCCCCCCCTGGCCGCTTATGCTCCAGCCTAGCGAATGGACCTCGCACTCAGTTTCCCTGCCAACAACCCGTGTTCCCCAAAAGCCTGTTGTCTGTTGGAGTTGGATCGTTGAACCGGCGTTGACGCTGGGATGTTCGTAGAGCACGGCTTGGGGCCAATTTCATCCCCTAAAATCCAAATTCAACCCTTTTTTTTTTCCCCCTGCGCCTTCTTTTTTTTTCTTGTTGTTTTTTTTAGAGGGGAGTCGGTGGTGCATTCGAGCACCGCCCGCGGGATTGGCCAAAACCTCTTTAGCAGGCGATCTTCCTGATGCACACAAGGGTCCGCGTTTGCCTTTTTTTTCACACTCTTTTCGGCACCTTCCTCTCCTTATTCCAATTTCGTCTGCCGTTGGGCGGTCATGCCCTGCTGCCCTTTACTAGTATGGGTCCCCCTTTCAAAGCCTCTTCCGGGACGCCGACGAGAGATCTCCTCCCCTTCCCTCCCCCCCCTCTTCCCCCTCCCCCTTCGAGACCCTTCTCCCCCAACCGCAGACCTCCCTCAACTTCGATCATCTCAAGTCACTCGTAGGCGTGACACCGAGAAGAAAACGTCCTGATCTTATTCGTAGACACTTCCTTGGTTCTCCAGCTCCCCCTTCTTCAACTTCTTAGGAGCCTCCCCAATGAGCACAACGTTAAGCTCGACGTGTGGGAAGACTATGGCTTGCGACTTCAACGAGGCGAGGCCTCAATCATTCTTTTCTCCTTTTTCCTTCCCCTTCCGCAGTGCGCAAAGTCTTTCCCCCCTTTCCCTCCGGCGGTGCATTGCCCTAGAAGCGGATGAAGCACTACCACGATTTTTCCCTCCCTCCTGGCGCCTCCTTTTCACGCATGGAGTTCCACCAAGATGGTATCACATGGCACGACGCCCCACATGTAATCACCCCAATCGGTCCGTCGCATGACGCAGCCTCCGGCCTCAGTGAAGTGGCCTTTCCTCCGATTGGACCTTTGGACTTTTCTAAAGCCTTTTGTCCGATCACACGCCTTAAATGAACAACCAATTCATGTCCGTGTCCTAGGGGTTGTACTTCCTTCTGATCACTTTTCCCTCTTTCTTCACCCCCCCTTCTGATCCTGGTATGAGGTCTACGAACATGCATTGAAGGGCTGGTCTCTTTGGTCCCGGTGATGGGCCCGCCTTCCGGCCGCTCTTCGCTGTTTTCGCTTCTGAAGAGCAAAGCCTTCCCGACGTATTCTTTTTCGCGAGCGAGGAGGGATCGGTGATGAACTTTGAGAGAGCGTAACCTTCTCCCCCAGACGTTCGGCCGCGCTCACTGGGTGTAGCCGAGCTGAACGCCTGAAACACAGAGCAGTGCGCAGAGTCAGATTTCTGGTTGCCGAAGCTGAAGGAGCTGCGGGGAGCGCACGACTCTAGGAGCACCGCTTCTTCTCCTCTTCTACAACCCTTTCTCTCCCCTGACCAACCGGACCAGTATTGGTCTTTTATCGACAGGACCCCCTAACAAAGCTCCTTGCTGGAGCTTTCCCAAGCCGTTTTGCTGGTTCCAACTCAGGTTCCCCGTTCACTGTCCCCCCCCTCCCCCTCTTTCATCTAAGGAACTGATATTTGGAACATTCGGGTCCTCCGAACAAGACCTTTTCCAGCCCGCCCTTCCCCCGTCCGGTTCACGGCGTGCCCCTGAGAAGTTCTCCTGGTATCGATTCTCCTGGTCCTTCTCCCCTCTCCCTTTTTCTTTGATTTGTGAAAGCACTAGGTTTTTTAAGTCCGCCCTGGTCCCGTGAGCTAGCACTTTGACGTTTCGCATTCACGGGGATCGTAGTAGCGCAGCATGTAGCGCAGGCGAGGTCATGAGCCGCCCCCTTTCTTTTCTCGCCTAGTAATGTCTCCACCTCACCTGACACGCATAGTCTCCAGATATGCTTCCTCCAAGGTTGGTCTCGATATTGTTAGACCCTTTCCTTTGCATCTCCTCCCACTCCTCTACGTTGTGTGTTGAGCTTCTATTTCGTACGGCCCACCTCTCTCCCCCCCCTCTCTTCTTATAGCCCTCTCGCGAGTCCTTTTTCTTATTTGTTCTTTTCCTCATTCCGTGGCCGATGGTCCTCTCTTCCATGCGGCTTCCTAGACGACGCCTCTTCGGCTGCTCAAGCGTGCAATTCCAGAGGGGCGCCCGTCGATTTTTCCCCTCCCTCACCCTCTCCCCTTCTCAACCCCCGACTTTGCGAATACGCAGGTTGCTTCTGAGGGCAATGCAGCCTCAATATAATTTGCTCTTTCCCCTTAGAGTACCTTTGGGAGGTCGGGGCGGATGGTGTTCTTGACGACAGATGCGAATTCTACCCCCCCCCTCTCCTCCTTTTTCCCACCCTTCTCTTCTTCTTTTTAGCCCCGTTGTCCCTCGGGTTGTCCCAAACAGCAAGCGCGCCTTCCCCTTTTGGGCTGTTTTGAGCCGCAGTAGTGTCCCCCACTGTCGAGCCGTCCGTGCAAGCAGCCAACCGCGGTTTCACTAGGAGGACCCTCCTTTTCCTTTGCGAGTTTTTTACGAGCTGGATACCAAAGGGTGCGCGATGTCTTGCTTTATTTGCGATGCTCTCTGAGGAGGACCGAGAGCGGCAATATGAGGGAACCGGCGCTTTTCTTTCCTCCCTTCTTCCCTAGTGTGACAGGACTGAGGCTACGCATGTGGGCGTCCTGTTTCGCAAAGGTTGCCGAAGCTCCTTACAGGAATTTTTCCGCTACAATTCACCTCAGCAGTAGCCGCCCCCCTCTCTTTCCCTGTTTTCGGCTCGCCTTCCCCCCCACTGAGACCTTGTCCTCTGCCCCCCAACTTTCCAGTCTCCGCTCTCTCGTACCTCATTCTGAAGCGACGCCGATCGTGAGGTCAAGATCGTGAAAATGATCACCGCCGCAGTTACCCCCCCTCCTTCCCCTTCCATGGTCTTCTTCTTTCCTGTCACCCGGATACGAATTTTTTAAAGCATTGAGGACCGCCAAGAGCGATCTCCACTTCACATGAGCGGAGTGTTTTTTTGACTTCTGTCCCCCTTAACTCTTTTTTTTTGATACCTTTTCTCCGGTTTTTCCGTAATCGATAAATGTACTCCGACGGGCCTTCTCTTAAGTTACGCCGTAATGCTTGCTTTCGTTGCTAGTGCTCAAACCGCCGAGTCGGCAAGGCCCGTTTTCTCTTTCTTTTCCTGCCGACTTTCCTCAGAGGTTTCGGAGCACGCAAAACTATGCTTGAAACTTGAGGCCGCCTTCCGCGCCGCATTCCCAAACTTGCCGAGTATGCCTTTCGTTTTTCTGCGGTTTTCCCTCCGCTCCCCCAATCCGTAGTGGAGAAGAGGGCACCGTGCTCGCCAGCACCAGCCGCAGGGAACTGTTCGGGTGTCAGAGAGCGTCGTTTTACTCTTTCTCGTATCCTACTTTCAGTCCCCTGCGGGACTTCCCAGGCAGATGGGTGGCGTGTGCTTTGGGACTCTATGTCGTCGGCGTAAAGGGGAAGGGTTGAACCTTTTAGACCCTTCCTCCTTTCTTTTCTCTCGGCCGTTTCCTTTTCCCTCCTCCCCCGACTTCCAGAGTCTACTTGAGACCAAGCCCTTTCCTTCGAAGGCCCTCATTACGTGGCCCACTGACACCCGCGGGTATTATATCCCCCTTTTCCATGGGCAGAATGGGAGAGAGGGTGGGCCGCGTCTGCCAGCCGATGGTAATTTTTGCACCACCCGAACCACCACCGAATACAGGTTAGAAACGCGGCAGTCCAGAACAGATAGGCCTCTCTTTCCCCCCCCCTCTTCTCCTCGTGGGCGCCCTTCTCCGCCTTGCATTGCCCCGAGCCTTAGAGCCCAGTTAAAGAAAGCTAGAAGGTGCGAATGAAAGGCTCAGGCCATCCCCCCGTGTAAACGCGGGTTGGAATGTCGCGCAGGCTATTTCGGTTTTTTGCATCTCTCTTCCCCTCCCCCTCTGTGTCTCCCCTCTGTGATGGAAAGATCTTATTGATGGGAGGACCGTCGGCCCTTATCGGCCTCAGCTCTGCCTAGATGGGCGCTCCGGCGGCCTACGGAGTCGTCCCCCCTTCCTCCCTCTTTTTCCCTCCTTTCCTCCCCTAGGTCTGCCTTTTCTGGACATTTCGTATCATAACTTGATCATGTCACTCGGCATCAATCAGGGAAGATCCTTCGTCATTTGGTGACCACGTGAACCCGTGGGTCGGCGGAACGAGAATGAAAGACGAGCCCCTCTTCTTCCCTTTTTCCTCCCCCCCTTCCCCCCCCCCACCTCTTCTTTCGCTCGCTACTGATCAGTACCCGTTAGACGCGGCCTGTCAGCACCCACCGGATGCCCGTTTTCATCATTAGTCCCCCTCCGCCCACGATGCTTTTGTGTTCCCCCCCCCCCTCTCCTCTCTTCCTTCTCTCTTTTTTCCCTCCCGTTGGTGTTTTTGTTGTCGAGACGGGCCTCGTCAGTTGGTTGCTACACCCAGATGATGCATCGTGGGCGGACTTGGGACGCCTCCCCTTTTGGGCCGCCCCTGATCAGGACCTTCACGGTCGAGCTGGCTACCGCCAGGACGCGTTCGCCAACTGTCTTCCTCTCAGTCTGTCACTTCCGACCTGAGGAATCTTTTGGATTTAAACAGATTAGGCTTATCCTTTCGTTACGTAATCGATGTCCGTTGAAAATAAGCGGCGGTCAGTAATCCCCCCCCCCCCCCCCCCCTTCCCTTATCGTTCCCACTTTGGTGAGTGACCGGTCAACATAGACTCAATTGTAAGGGATTAACAGGTATGATAGTTGATGCAACGGATTGAGACATGGGGTGAATTAACTTTTTAATCTTTTTAGTAGCTAGATGATGAGGACCTATCTTATCACCTGGGCGGTAATTGTGAACGACTTTACGCCCATAAAGTCAAACGAAACCACCACTCTCCTTGGGGTGGTTGGGGGGGGGGGGGGGGGGGTGGGACGGCGTTCGGGCCAAGCCCGGTCGGCTCTGACTGGGCCGGGGTTTTCGAAGGATGGTTTGTTTTTTGGGGTCGTTGGGGGGCGGGGGGGTTGCGCGAGGTCAGCGTTGGGGGCGGCTTGGGTGGTGGCTGTCCATCGGGGTCCCTGGGTGGTGGGTAGGGGCTTGGAGGTGGGGGGAGGGGGGGGGTGTTGAGGGGTTGGGGGGGGCTGTGGTAGCGGACGGGGGGGGGGGGGGAGGCGGGGGAGGGGGGCCCCGGTTGGGGTGCTGGCGGCGGGGGGGGTGTCGGGCCGCGGGCCGGGGAAGGCTATTACCTCCTCCCTCACACCATATAAAAGACAAAAACACCCCTAAAAAATCGATTCTAACCTATAATCAACAACCAAAGGCTGAAACCGACGATCGCCTCTAACTAAAAAACACCCTGCACAATCATTGTATACTATCACACAAAAAAAACCAAACCCAACCACTACACAAAAAAAACAAGAAAATGAAACAACACCCAAAAAGAACAATTATGCACTGACACATACCCCCCCATAAAGACAACTATACACTGACACAAAAAAACCCCCCCCCCAACCCCCAACACCCACAAATAAGCTAAAACACTACATAAAATACCAACCCAAAAAAAAAAAACAACCAAAAATAAAACATTATATACCACACACAACAAATAAAACCCAAACCCCCCCCCCCATCAAACCCTCATCACCACCCAAAACAACCAAAATAACCCTCCACCCAAAGGTGGGCTGGGGGGGGCGCGGGGGTTGTGGGTTTGGGGGGTGCTGGCTGGGTGGGAGGGGTTGGGGGGGGCGGGTCGTTGGGTTTCTGTTTCCGGCGGTGGGTTTTGTCGGCGGGGTCATTTGCTCGTTCTACAGGTGCTGGCTCGGTCCCCTCGACCCGCGACCCATGCCCCAACCCGGGAAAGCGGGGCTTCCGGCGGCTCTTTCGTAAGGACCAGGCGGCGACGCATGGTTTGTAGCTTTCCCTCTTGTTTCCTTGTCTTTCTTAATACGCATCCCTCCAAGATGTCCCCCCCGGTCTCCTCTTCGCTTCTCTGTCTGGGAAGGCCGCGTGGCCCCTGGATCTGTGGTCGTTTGTTGTGCCCTCCCGGTCCTACGGTTGGCAAACAGCTCAACTGGGATTAAACACTGCTCGCCGCCCATCTTTTTTTTTCCAATGGGGAGAGTCGGCGGGGTGCCGGTGCCCAACCCCTCTTCTTCCCCTTCCCCCTCATGCTTGCGAACCCAAATATTCGTTGGGTTGGCAGGCTGCAGACCTCCTGCTACGCCATCCGTAGTTCCAAGTTCACAGGCCGCTCCCCTTTCGTCTCTCTAAGCCGGTTTCCCCCTCCGCCCGTCCCGCCCCATTCGAGACCAGGAGCTAACCCCTGTAATCCTCCTATTCTACAGCACCGACTTGGTTTTTGACTGACACACGAGCAGACAACACCCGTGTGACCTTTATTCTCGTACGTCGCTCGCCAGTGCCCTTTTCCGGACCCCTTGTCGGGGCCGGACCATTCGCCAACCCGGGATGTTCCCCGGATTGTCCGCTGCGGCTCCGGTTCCATTGGCCTCGGCTCGCTCCCTCCGGATCCTTTTTTACGGTTTATTCCGTCTCTACTCGATGCTCCAACGTCGAGATGACGTTCGCCTACGCCGACGGTGCATGTCGACAGCCTAAGCGTTTGAAGCCACTAACACCGAATTTCTCCGCCTCTTTTAGTTTCTTCACTCTTTTTTTTGTCGTGCACCACACCTTAATTCGACTGAGACCATTCTCCCGGTCTCACAAGTGCCTTGCCTCCAACGACTCAGTGAAGGATTCAGCAGATTCTTTGGTGGCTTTAATCAAGGTTTCCGATACCCCTCACTTTTTGACCCACCCCTCCCCCCCTGTCCTTTAACGTTTTTTTAGGTAACAGGATTTTTTTATGTGGTCCAGATAGTTTTTTTGCGGAATGATTTCCTGAGCTGAGTTTTCTTTTCTTTATGGCCTCTCTCTCAGCTACTCCTTTTTGAGTGTTAGAGACGAACGAGAGCAGAGGCAGGCTTCGCACGGAGAGCGTGACTTGTCGGTGAGCAGGGAAATGTTTTTTCTCGGGCCCCCCGGTTGCCCTTTTCCCTTTCCGCTCCTCAGTGTTATCCTCTGGTACATGGGTAATTCCTCAACATAAGTGCCGCGAGCGTTTGAATTCCCCTTTTCGCCTCAGAGACCCTCGGATAACGGCGCTAGCAACGAGAGGCGAACAGTGTCTCTTTAGGCTAAAACCCCCTGCTTCCGACATCAGAGCGGGACCGCCGAGTACTTTTTTGGTGTCGTCCCTTACCCTCGCCCCTCGATCCTGCTTCGTGCTCGAGAACCCCCAAGGATGTAGGTGTTGTACAACATGCAAGCACGCCTTCCCCAGCGTTTTTTTTCCGACTTGACTTGTAAGGATCCCAGCGGTCTTCCGAAACATCAATCACAGCAGCCTCCATTTTCTGCCTTGGTTCACAGGGCGAACTGAGAAGGTCTGAGGAAGGAATATCACCTTTCTTATGCGCCCTGTTTTCTTCTCGTGTTTTCTTTGGTGAGGCGCGGAACGGTTTCCTTTTTGGCTGGCTCACGTGCTTTTCTTCAGCTCGACGATGCGCATTCACGGGGATCGTTTATCTAGTCATTAGCGCAGGACTGTCCTCGGACCACTGACTCTCGTTATTCGCTCTCCCAGAAAACCCACTTTAACGAATGGCCTTGATAGACAGGGGCTCGCGATGGTGTCTGTTAGGC
>Ga0179591_1243830_pt1 | contig 12258 bp, 10 predicted proteins | sample CZOMad2_1_08_16f_FD_182891 | JGI IMG/M metagenome (GOLD analysis project Ga0179591, IMG submission 182891) | Vadose zone soil fungal communities from Angelo Coast Range Reserve, California, USA - CZOMad2_1_08_16fungal (PacBio error correction) | ecosystem: Environmental > Terrestrial > Soil >... | reverse complement strand
GGCGTTTCTTCCTTTTGGCGCTGCCTTGCCATAGCTTTTTTTTTATGACGAAGTTTTCTTTTTGTGCGCCTTTTTCCATTGAGGCGCGGTTGTTTTTTTTTTTGTGCCCCTTGCTGTTGTCAGGCGTTCCTTCCTTTTTTTTCATGTCCCCGAAGCTTCCTGTCCCCTTTTTTGTTTGGAAACCAAGGATTCCTCTTTTTTTTTCGGCTGTTTTACTTTTTTGTGCTTCCCCTCTGTCGTTAACCTGGCAGGTTTTTTTGGATTTACCTGGCCTTCTTATTTTCTTTGGGAATGACCGTGTGGCTTAACCTCGCCCATTACCCCCCCTTGAATTCACGCGACTTTCCCCCTTCCGCCCCCCCAAGGTGAACGTAGTTTTTTTCCGTTATTTTTTAGGTCCTTCTCTAATGAAGATCGTTCGGGGAATTCCCAACGTGACCCACTCCTTTCTTCCTTCCCATTTTGTCCACCCCAACTTACCAAATGCATTTCAAAAAGAGATTTTAGTTGAGATTTAGACATACCCCCTCTTGGTGGTTGATTTCGAGCCCTCAGGTTTCTCATTACGACTAGCATGCCCTCCCTCTTTTACCCTTCAATTCGTTGAAAAAGCTAGGGGACGCTCGGATCCGCTCAAGCCCCCTTTTGGTGTATGCTGGTTCCTTCTTTCTATTCCTCTCTTTGGGAGGTTCTGGTGATCCTTTTCCAATGAAGCTTTTCTTAACCCCCCCAATCCTAAGAGCCATCCCTCCGGACTCCTCCCTCTTTCTCCTGCGGTCTTCCTCCTCACCGCTGGGTGCAAATGATTCGCCATGCACATGGTCCGAGGTACCGCTGCTGCTGCTGGATTTCTCTTTAGCTTGGTGTGGGTATTTTTTTGTTGCCCCCCATTCTGCCGCGTTGCTTTGGGATTTGGGAAACACGCCTTTGTTTTCTTTTTCCTTTTGCACCGCCGTGCATTTCCTTGCCGCCCCCTTTATATAAACTAGTTTTAGTTATTCTTTAGCGTGTGCGGTCTAAGAAGGTGCTCGTCAGCGGTTTTTTTTTTCCTCTCTTGAGTGTGCTCGCAGTGACCCCGGGCGCCCTACTTCCCTTTCGTTCCTGTCTGGAGGCGGACGCACTTCAGGTAAACCATCAGCGTTGAATACTTCCGCCATTACCTTTCCTTTCGCAAAACTGTGTTGACTGATTTCGCTGTAGGGAGTTCTTTCTCGATCAGATTCTCATTGTAGAGTCGGGGCTTTGCGGTTTCTCTAAATCGCGACAAGTTTTCGGCGTTTGCCCCCCCTTCCCTCACTTCTTTGAGATACACACCAAGGGGGTTTTTTTATCTATCCCCCCCCAACTGGCTTTTGATCACAGGTAGTAGCTTGGGTTCTTGGCCACGATTGCTGCTTTTTTTGGCCCTCGCCCAGACATTTTCCAAGTGGGGGGCATTTCTCCTCCCCTCTTTTCTTGACCCAGACCGTGTTTTTCAGACTTTTACTCCCTGGTTTCCCTTTCATTTTTCCGTCCAGAAAGCTATGCTTGGTCATCTAAGCGGCTCACTCGCCACGAGATGTTGTTCCCAAACGCCTCCGCCACAGCTCTGTCTCCTTGTCATCTTGGTTTTTTCCTCTTGTGGGTTTTCTACCCTCCTTGACCCTTTTGCTCCTTCGTGAGGCCCCTTAGAACCTTCTGCTTCTTTAGGGTTTTCTCCCTGCACTTCGCTTCCTTTTATTAGTTCCTTATTTTGGGGGCCCAAACAGATTGGATTTCCCGGACATTGTCTTAAATTTTCGCCGGAAAAAGAGTGGGCTACTCTTTCCGGTGGAAGACTGCTTGCTTTCTCTGTTTTTTTCTTCCTTGTCTTAGTACAGGAAACTCGATCGTCTCTAACTATTTAGCATCAGTTTCGTGCAAAGAATTTTTTTTTATTGGGCTCTCCAGTGCCCTCTTTTCCCCTCCGGTATGGCGCGTCACAAGTCTAAACTCTCTGACGTTTGTTTCTTTATTCTACTAAAGTGTGTTGTTCTTGATCCTTTTATGATCCCCTTACTGTTTTCTTTGCCGTTAATAACCGTTCCCTTCGGCTGCCCCGACCCAACCCCGTTTTGAGATGCCCACCAGGCCGTCTTTAGAGTATAGATATTAGTCCCCCCCTGGTTAGCAAGTTTTTTATATCCCTCTACAGCGGGCCTTTCTCCCCGTCTCCCCTCCGATCGTTCCTTTTTCCCTTTAGTCCCCCTCTTCGGATTCTTTTTAATGACTTTTGCGTTTTGCCAGCTAACACCCCCCGAAATCTAATGAGTCCCCGACGTAGCAGGATTACCCCGTTCCTTAGTAAGTTTTACCTTCAGGTTTCTTCAATCTCTTCGGCCAAAGTGAAAGGGGAGTATGGGATCGCCCTCCTCCACCCCTCCCCATAGACAGTCTTTACGGCGCGTCCTTTCTTTGCCGTATTTTCTGACACACAGTCGTCTGGCTACTTGTTGCGTAACTTTCTTACCCTATTTTGATCGTCTGCAAGACCTCGACATGAGGAGGCGTTTAATTTTTGAGGGAGACAATTCAGCACTTTATGTCCAATTATAGAGTGGGCGATGGTCTTGCCATCAGCTTTTACTTGCAGCCAACAATATAAGACTGTCCGGGGGTTCCCAACCGACCTTGTGATATCTCCCCCCCTTTTTTTCTCAGATTGACGTGGGAGGGATACCCCACTTGGTTTAGCTTCTTTCCGTACGTGTTCAGAAACCCTTTTCCTTTAGAGATTTAGAAACCATCCTCCACGCCCGTCGTCCTGTGGGAACTCCGTTTATCCCCTCACCCCCCAGCCTTTAGGAAGTCCCCTCGTTCCCTTTTTTTATGTTGTGAAATTTTCTCATGTAGTCAATACGCTGAAGGTTTTTACTTCGTGTCCCCATGGCCGCCAGCCGTTGGGGGGCTTTGCCTCTTGGTTTTTTGATCTGTGGGCACTTGCTTAGCTGCCTCTCGTGTCCACCCCAAACCCACGCGCTTTACTCATCCGTCCCTGAGGAAAGTCCCCATAAGACGCGCTCATCTTACATTTCTTTTCGGCCTACGGATGCTTCCCGTTCTCCTCCGCGGTTGGAATTGCCCTGGAATCTCCTAATGTGTTGGCCGTCACACTTATCCTGTTCTGCTTCCTCGAGTCCATACCATGAACGCAAGAGTTTGGCCCCGTTCTGTGCTTCCACTCTTGCAGTGTTGTTATTCGTTTCTGGATGGGGCTCACAGCCCTTTTAATGAGAGCCTGGTTAGATTTGGTCTTTGTGCTCTTAGATTCTTTTCCTTCCCTTCTGACCCCGAATATACCTACCCCCCCCCCACCAAAACTGAGATGTCATTTTTTCCAAAGCTGTTGCAGTTCCTTTACCCCCAACCCGGCTTCGTGCGTTCGCCGAGGGCGTCTCTGATTTCTTTTGAAGTAGGTCTAGTTCCCTTGAATTCCTTTTCAGTAGTACCGTGAACCCGGCCGTTCCCTTTCCAAACCCCGGTGAGGTGTGCTGGCGTTTTGACTTGAAATTAGATCTTTTCATTTACATGTGAATTTTGGATGACCACTGATAGCACAGGGTTTGTGGTCGTCATTTGGAAAGGCCCTGTCTTCCTTTGTTTCTAGATCTTTTTTTTTAAAAACGGTATCCGCTTCACAATTGGACTGGCTTGTTTTGTTTTTTGGAAACACGTTCCCCCGCTTTCTCGGTGTTGTTGGGCATGGGCGGGTTGCCCTAAAATTCTGTCTTCCGTCCCACGGCCTAGAATCCTAAGTCTGGGAACTTCTTTCAGAAGACGTTAGTCAATCTACCGCCTTCCCAGCAGCAGTTGTGTCACCCTCATGTCACTTAACTTTGGAGAAAATCTTATAACGGGTCGCGACCTTTCTAAGAAGGACTCCTCACCCAGTATTTTAATTACCCCAAAGAACAGAATGCGTTTTTCCCCCCACCCTCTTAGCCCTCCGGCATTCTTCGCAGCAGTAATGATTTGCCGCAGCCTTTTTACCCCACAGCGCCTCTCCTTCCTCCCCCCCCCCTCCGTTTGTTTTTGTTTAGGATGTGATTTTTCTTATTCCTGGGCTGCGTCCTTCTGGCGGCTGGCCTTTGTTCTTTTCTTTCGGTAAAAAACTTTTATTGTGGTTTGCTCCCAGTTTTTTAGTTTTTGTTTTGTTCTGCACTCCGCTGCTGTCACGTCTTTTTTCCCTTTTGCGGTCATTTCCCTCATTGACACGCTTTTTGCCCGTTGCCACTTTTGTTTTCACACAAAGTTTTTCCGGCGGCTGTTTGTCTCTTTTCTAAGGTTGTTTTATTGCGGTTTTTAAGAATTCGTGGAGGCTTCTGTTTGCTTTTTTTTCCCTAAGGGGCGGCCCCTTCGCCGTGCCCACAAAACAACTCCATTCCCATCGCCGTTTCCCTCCGCCCCTTTCCTATGCTTTCCTTATCGGTAGGGACTATCTCGCTTCCCATCGGCGTCCTTGCAAACACCGGATGCCCCCGCCCCCTGCTTTTTTCAAATTTTCAATTGGCCCTGTAAAAATGTTGCTTCTTGTCCGATTTTCCCTCCCACACCCTCCTGATTTTTGGTTGTTCTTCCGGCCGTTCGAATTTGATTTTCCCATTGAATCTACCCTTTAGTTAATTCTCACTTATGCTCCCCCTAGAATGCCATGACGCCCTCTTGGCTGAAGCTCCACCCTTTTTTTGTTTCTATTTTTTCAAGCTTTTTCTAGTTCAGGGTTTGAGGTTCAGTTCTTTGTTCAATCAGATTTCTTTTTCCCAAAATAACATCAAGACGCCACCCCTCTCTCCGCTGAACTGCCGCGGTCGTCACCCCAATCCCATCTACCCCGACTAGGTCACCCCCCCTCTGTTTTCCCCCCCGACATTTCCGAGGAAGCTGTTTTTCTGATGGATTGCTCCGTTCGAAGGCTCCTTGTCTTCCCACCCACTCTGTAGTCTTTGACCCGGGAGTGATTCACAAGGCCCGTGTCGGCAAAAGCCTTCATTGCCTCCTTTAGGATATCCGACTATTTTTCCGAAGGCTACGTGGATGCGCTTACTTTTGGCTGGGCCACTTTTTTTTTGGGTATGTTTTGGCGTGGATTAGCCCTAGTTCCTAACCCCCCCCACGGCCACGTCGCCTATTTCCCTTCTGGCTTTCCAGCCCCCCATTATCAGCGTATGACTATTCCTCCCATTACCAAGCTTCGACACGTCTTTCCGGAGCTGCTTTCTGTTGTTTCGCTCGATGAGATTTTTGAGGAGATCCCTGGATGTGTGGGACTTTTGAAATAGAGACACCTTGCTCCCAATTTACCCTTCTGACCCATTCAGAGAGCAACCCTCTTGTTCTGGTCTTCGTCTTCCCTCTTTAAAAACTGACCTTCTTTTGTTTCACTCTTGTGGGAGCCGGCCCCACAGTTCGACTTTTTGTTTTTATCTTCCTTGTACTCTTGGGACTGATGAGTTGGTTCCTGATATCCTCCCTCTATGATTTGTTTAATCTTCTGCCCTTTCCGCCTAATTCCTTTCCATGAGATGTTTTTCTTCGCTTTCATGGAGGGCGATCAGCTTTTGTCCCTTTCTCATCTTTGGGCATAATCGGACTCCCGACACCAGACTGATCTTTTCGATCGGTCGGTTTGCTTTTTCATTAATGTGTTCAGTCTCCTTTCCTTTTTCTGGCATGTTCGTAGATTTTTCGATTCCTTTTTTTTTCTTTTTTTTCGCGTTCAGGCTGCCTTTCTTATCTGGTGTTCCTTTCTTCAAACGCCCGGTCAACCTTCCTAGCCGACATTGGCGGTCCTTTTGCGTGTAGCGGGGTTCGATTTACTTCTTGGCCGCTTGGTGGGTCGGCGTCTCTCGTCCCCCCCCCCTTTAAACACTCTCCACCTAGTCGACCGGGCTTTCCTCCCTCTTCGTTTTGGATTTTAACCCTCGGGTGGTGGTTAGTTTGATCGAAGCTTGTATGCCGTCGCCCTCGGGGTTTCTTTTCACCAAGCTCGCCCTAGACCGCCTCTGACGTGTGGCTCTCTCCCCCCATTCAAGCCGTTTTGAGAGGGATGAAACTTTCTGGGAATCTTTGATCGCTAAGTTACCCGGCGGGCCGGGTTTGCACCCCCCTTCGCTCACCCTTCTCCACACGGCGGGTCAACAAAACATTACACTTTGGTTCTCTTTGAGTCCAACGCGCCCTCAGTGAGGTTGCGTGTAATGGTCGTCCAATTTTTCCCACTTCCCCCCTCCGCCACCACTGCATTGTTCCGTCTTGAAAATAACGCTTATCTCTTGTGCACGCTCTCACTTTTCCCTTTCGTCGACTTTTTCTGTTTCCTTGCGTTTTTCCTTTCGACACGATTCAGTCCGATTCGGCCAGGCCCGTTTGCAGGGATTTTTTAAACGCTGGCCCTTTCCTCCGAACTTCTCGTAAGTTATTTCACGACCTGATCCAGTGGGGCGCTGGAGCACCACCGATCCACCCATAACCTACAGATCGAGATACCGGCTGTTACTGGCCGGAAGTCTTGAACCCATAGTATGCGTTCCATCGTTGAGAAATCTGCTGCGACATTTGGTGACGTGTACGAACGGGTCCTTCTGCGGGAGACATTCTTTTTCTGGCCCTCAGCACCGGGTCTTTTGCAGAAATAGTGTCTCCGAGCTTCCTGCAAACTATAATGTCCTCTTTTGTCGACTTTTAAAACCCTGTCTAATGCGGGGTGCCTCCAACACAAAATCCGCCCTTTCCGTTACATTTTGCCCTGATCCCGATTTCCCCCCCGTTCCTAGTTCAATCACCTTGGTTGTCGATTTTTTTTTTTCGGTTCTTGCCTTACTTTTATGTCATTAAACGCCTACTTCGAGGTGAGAAACCATCCCGTAAGCCTCCAATCCCGCTCGCTTTTTCTCTTCCAATTTCTCCCCGCCCCCCCTCACAGAGCGACGGAGAGTACGGATCCCAGTTCCGTATTCTGAAGGGGTTCTGCCTAGTATTTTCAATACTTCTTCAGGTTTAAACTTCGTTTTTGGCAAGAAGTTTTTCGGCCTAGTTGGCTTTGTTACCAGGAATCGTTTCCCTCCCCGTCCTAGCTGAAAAACACCCCTCTTTTCCTCCTCTCCCTATCTCACAAATATCCCAGCTATTTCAGGAAATTCGTTAGTTGTTCTGTGACACTTTTCCCTGTCCCTTATGTTTCGTGCTTTTCACATACTTCTTTTATTCATCTCGGCTTACTTTTTGCCGAACCCTGCTCGTCGCTACTCTCTTCTCCCTCAGATCAATAGGCGTTCTTGCCATTTCTAGTGCTCATTGGCACCTAGTCTTTTTTTAGCGTGATGTTGCGACCGCTCCGAGCGCTTTTTCGCGGGGATTTCTTGCCTACTAATGTTTTAATTTACCGCTTCATTTCCCGTTGATTAATCCAACCCCCCCATCCCCCACCACGAGCATGGAACGCTTAATCCCCCCCCCTTTTGTGTTTTGCCAACCACAAGTCCTCGTTAGCGAGGGGCTTCTATCTTTTCTCTTTTTGTTAAGGGTACACCTGCCTCTTTTGTAGATAAACTGTGCATTTTTTTTTTTATTTACGTACCCCCCTAGTACCCCCCTTTTAGAACCGGACTACTAAGGATCATCGTACCCCCCCATAGGATGGTTATGGTTTTACTCACTCTCTCTGGCAAGCCCCCCTTTGAAGATTTGAGCTGACTTTGGTCAAACCTTGGAGGCAGTACTTTGGCGGACTCGATAGATTATTATGCGCGTTCCTCGGCTAAAACCGTTTTTACTTTCCTCCTCTAAGATTCAAAGTGGGCTGTTTTTCAAGTCTTATTCCGTTTTGTTGTTTTTTTTGGCGCTTTTCGAAATTATTGAATTTTAATAAAGGTCCTCTTTTACAGGGCTCGGCTTCCAAATAACCGTTCCTCAGTCATTCTTTCCCAACTCCTAACCAAGAATGCGGGCAGCTTTGTTCCCCCCTACTTCCATTTCCCACCAAGTCCTCGATAGTCCCATGCTGACGAACAGTTAGAACGACGGACTCCAGCCAAGTCTGTCCTCCCCTCCCCCCCGCCCCTCCCCTTGGCGAAAACCCTGCTTCTTCGCCTCTTTCTCTTGCCTTTTTCTTCTTCCTGCCGAAAGACCCTCATCTCTCTTCCCTCCTCCCCTCCGTGTTGTTTTTTTTTTCCGAGTTTCTGTTGGTTTCCGGGCTGCTTTTTGGCCATCCGGAGGCTGATTTCCATTTTTTTGTACTGCTCGTTTTGAGCCCCCTCCATTGAGGAGGCCGGTTTTGGCTTTTCTGCACTCCCCGGCGTTCGCCTGTTCGTTTCATTGTAAAGAACATTCTGCCCCGTTGCCCCCTTTCAGTCGGTCCACAACGTTTCGGTGTGGCTCTTTTTAGTCTTTACTCGGCTGCTGTTGGACGGCGGTTGCTGCCCGGCGGTTCCGTGCTCGTTTCCCTTTCAGGCACCTCAGGCGGACCCTTCGAAATTCCCCCCCCCACGGACGGCCTTTCCCGCACGAACAAGGTCCCCTTGATCTCGTTCTTTATCTTTGTAGACGTTCGTGATCGCGAAGCTATTCAGAAGTAGAGGTAGTAAGTCCCAACTTTTTGAACCCTTTGCATTTCCTTCCCTCCTCCAAAGGTGCTTTCCCCCCCCCAGCTGCCCCTCTGTGCGATTCCATCACCCCTCTTGGAGTTGTTCGATTGACTCCATCGACGGCTCTTAAGGGCGATATTGACGATAAGCTTTTCCACAAAGTTCTTCCCCCTCATCTTCGCACCAACCTTCCTTTCCACTCTAGAACTTCCTCATGTACGCATAAAGCCGGTTGTTTCTTCCCAATGTTCTCTTTAAGGGTCGTGTTTTCTTGTTTCGTTTCTTTTTCTAATGCCTCTCGTAAACCCATAACTATCTACATCCAGTTGAAAACCGAGTTTTGCTAGTCGAATCTTCCCTCGATAACCCGCCCCCCCATCTCCGCTACCCTTCCTTGACACGTTGCTGTAATTGTCTGGATGCGCTAGTCAGGAGAGAAGGTAGGGCTAAGTTACAGGCCCCACCTTATTCCCCTAGATGATTTTTTCCGACGACCAACAGACGATTTTCTTTCAAAAGACGTTTCTTTAATTGAAGGGATCTAAATGTTTCCTGTACTTAGGAGATAGATGATGATGGTAATCCGGGGGTTAAGGAGTCTATTGTTCTACTTCGGGAATTGATAGCATTTTCCTTTCTATTTCCCCTACTTGCCTTTGCACCGTTCATTTCCACTTTACATTTTCCCCTTCCCCGTTGTACCCCTAGAAGGACCACCCTCCCCCGCTCGAACTTGCTGAATGCGGTCTTGGAGTTGAGTGGATCTCTGAGTATTTCGAGATTTTCCTGACTCGAGCGATGGCGTGCGGCCGTTATTTGCCTCCATGAGACTGCTGTTAGGAATACATTCCTTTTCCCGTCGCTTCACGAAAGTCTTTTTTGGTAGCATTTCCGATGAGAGAAAACATTTGCAGCGCTTTTGCCTTTATTCGATGGGGCGTTGGCACGCTAATGCCCGTGTTGTTATTTTGCAGTATCAACGACTTTTCTTTGATAGGTGTTTCACCGAGGCCACCTATCTTTCGTACTCCCCGTTTTCATGTCGTCCGCTCCCCTTCCCTTTTTCTTGAGCTTTTGCTGAACAGGTAGCCTCGGGGGTCGATCGCTGTGCGCCCACATCTCCTAAGAGATTTTTCCTTCTACGACCGCCCCTCAAACTTCCTGTTCTCTTATATTTCTTTGGGCAGTGGCGCTAGCACATACTTTCCTTTTGTCCTCCTTTTTTCGAGTCCCCTTGAGCAGTTTCTTTCTTTTCATGCGTTTCATTACGCATCCCTACTTTCCCTAAGCTCTTTGTTTGGGCGCGGGTTAAAAAACCTCTGTCTCGGGACCGTCGGCCTGAGGACTATTTTTCCCCTGGTGGTAGAAGCTTAGGGGATCCCGTTCGACGCGCGGACGCTGTTTTTTTTTTTTTGCTCGACCCCTGCATCCCGATCCGCAGTCGCGTTCTTTTTTCGTTCGAGACAACACTGAAGTTGTTTTCTTCGTTGGCTGCTACCGCTTCTTTCAAGAGATAACTGAGTCAAGCGATTTCCTTTTTTTTCCCTCCCTTTGTTTGTTGAGACCCCCCCCCCGTCCTCGCCTCGTTGCTCTCCGGTTGCCAATAACCGCCTTTTTTCTGGATTACTTCCCTGCCCCTCCAAATCTCCCAAAATCTTTGAGACGACCCTTGGGTTTTTTTGACTGAGGATTCGGATTTTTAGTCAATGGTAGTTCACCGGGCAGCGCCGGCGCCCACCAGCTTTTTTATCTTCCTAGTAGACAGTATTCCCCTCTCTTTTACAAGAGGTTGTGACCTTCAGTTACTTAACGTCCTTGTGCTCTTTTTTCTCTTTTGCCCTCGCACGACCGATTCATCTAGAGTAGGGCCAACCTGGAAGTAGTCCTCCCCCCTAAGCACGCAATTTCCTAATTCTCCTGATCTCGTTAAACTTCTGCCAAGTGGGTATTTTTTTCTCCCTCAACCCACAGAAGTCCACCGAATCAACTCTTTTAGATTGACCGAGGTTTATTAGTTCGTTTCCACAACAGCTAGTAGGCGAAATTGTTTTTCTCAAAGATGAGACCCGCAATTCTTGATTATCCAGCATAGCCCAGGTCCTATGTCTCCCCTGGAGGGCGCCACACCCAGGTAATGCCCGCCCCAACACCTTATCTCATACTTCCGCTCCAGTTCACATTTTTCTTTTGTTCCCACCAGTACTCCCAAACAAGCATGCATCCCTTTGGCTGACCTCCCACAATTCGTAGCCTGCCAGGATAATCTCCCGGTGTAGGAGGAGATTGCTAGAGACCATAAACCCTTTGGTAGTTTGCTGCCGGAAGTTGTATTGCCTCTCACCGCGGTCCCGTCGATAGTTTTTTATCTTCAAGAATCCCACCCTTCTCGATCGCGTCTGGCCTCTCTAGATCCGCTATTCCCCCGTCGCAAGCTCCGGCCTTCTGCTCAAAGTAGAGCTGTTAAAGGGGTCTTTCGATGTCGTCCCTCCTTCCTTTTCCCCCGCAATGCCGCCAGCTTTGGTCCCCTTGACGAAGGGGGCTGTGATTTTTTTCACGTTGCACGCCCGCTCTCGGCCCAAAAACGTCGCTGATAACACTCAAAGTTCGTTCCCAAGACACTCCGCACCGCGCTTCTCCTTATGAGTCGTTTGGCTCTGGCAAAGGGCCACGGCACGCCTTCACTCTCCCCCCAGGTTGGGAACCCCGTTACAGTCGTCGGGCAGACATTTTGGCCGAAACCTGCATTGTCTCTCAGTATCCAGCAGCGTCTTCCATGAGTGAGTCACCTAATCTTTGGTTGGTAGCGGCTGGAGTGGCGATTCTTCCTCGCGGTTTTCCGGAAGGATGGGATCTTCTCGTATGGTTTTTCCCTTTGGACCTTTTTCCGGATAAAATACTTAACCTTTCCCACCCATTCCCTGCTTAGGGACGCCAGCTGTTTTTTTCACCCGCAGATCCCCCAACAAACCGGCTTTATGTTCGTTCTTTTTCTCTTTTTTCCGGGGCGCGCCTTTTTGAAGTATTCAACTTCTTAGAGTATATCTTCCTTGGGCCTGTTCTCTTCCTGGCCCGTAGTATAGCCCTTCGAACTTTATTTAAAGGGTCCAAAACCCAAAAAATCTTCTGTTGATGTTCTCACTCCAGCTCTTTTGTCATGTTTCCACTACTTGGATGGCCCATTCACTCAAGGGATTTGCAATCCGTTGGGACTGTCTTGACGCGCTTCGCTATTCCGACCCTTCTAAAAAACTGCTACCCCTCATCTCCCCTTGGGCCGGCTTTGTGACGTCGCTTGGGTCCCTTCCCGGTTGGTTTTGGTATGGCCTCTTTTTTTTTTCCCTTCGTAATTTTCCTGACTGCCACTATCCGTAAACTCCGTAGGGCTTGCAACCCTGTTACGCGCGGATTTCCCATCGAACGAGCAAAAGTCATCTTTCACGTTGTTTCCGAATGTCATGGCACTTTTAAATTTGCTCCCCCTTTCCTTCCCAAATTTTGTTTTGCCGCGCCAGGTCTTTTTCCGTTCCACGTTTTCTCCTCGAACTGATTTGTCACAAAACGCCCACCCGTTCACTCTTTTCCCACCCACAAATGTCGCCCTTTACGACCGATCTTCCTCATGCAGCAGCTTTTTTCCCTCCGCAATCCAGGTACATCC
>Ga0179591_1239901_pt1 | contig 12258 bp, 19 predicted proteins | sample CZOMad2_1_08_16f_FD_182891 | JGI IMG/M metagenome (GOLD analysis project Ga0179591, IMG submission 182891) | Vadose zone soil fungal communities from Angelo Coast Range Reserve, California, USA - CZOMad2_1_08_16fungal (PacBio error correction) | ecosystem: Environmental > Terrestrial > Soil >... | reverse complement strand
ACCCTTGTTAACATGTCCCTACCGGTCGCTTTCGGTTCTTTCTTTCCTTTTTCCGGTGACTCCTTTGGTGCCGAGTTTTTGTCCCTTGTTTTCTTTCTCCCACCCTACATCCCAACTCTCTTACCAGAGGTTTTTCGGCTCATGACAGACCGTCAGTCTCCGTTCGATACCAACGCCCCGGCGCTTCTCCCAACCAGCTGGGGCGATTTTCAGAGTAGTACTTGTTGAGCCTTTGTCTTTTGGTTTATCCCTCCCCAACCGTTCTCTCCGAACAATTTTAGTTTTTTCCCGTCGTGAAAGATTTTTGAAAAATGCTGGTCCTGTCCGCGGCTTGCCGTCTTTTGACCAACTGTCTTAGAGCATCTGGTCGATTTTTTCTTTTTGCGTGTATATTACAAATTTTTGTTGCCTTTACTCCTTTTTTCCAAAGGTTTTCGGACTTTTGATTGGCGTGTTCCTTTTCGGTGGAGTTTTTTCCCAATGAATTCTCCTTTTAGTTTTTTCAAACCTTCTGTTCTTTCCATCGGATCGGAACAGTTCCTGCCCTTCTTTCTGACACTACCGCCGTAGTTTTTATTTTTTTTTTCGTGGAGACCTTGAAAGTACCCGGTTATCGTCCGTTTTTTTTTTTCCTCTTCACTTGTCACCCGCCTTACCGGCACCTTCCACCCCCCCTCGCGTGGATCCCCCCTACAAGTTTTTTTTCTCATTACTTCTACGTTCTTTTGTTCCATGCACCCTCCCTCCGTTGATGTTCACGCTTCCTTTTGTTCTTTCTTCCTGTTTTATTTTACCGGCGTCCTAGAGCCTTTTTCTTCCGACTTCACCCCTGATTTTTTCGACCTTTTTCCCGAACGAGTTCCTAACCTTTTTCACACCGTGTAGCGTCCCCCTTGCCTTCTGCGGCATTTTTTTCAAGTGTTTTTACCTTCTTTGGTGGTTTCTCTGAAAGACTTTTTTTTTTCTGTTTTTTCGCCTCTTATTGTCCTACGAGTACGGCTTTTTTGTACTCTGTGTCGCCGTGTGGAAGGGCTGCGGGTTTTTTTTTTCTTTGGGACCCACGTGCATTTGATTTTTTTTTTTTTTTCCTCTCGGATATTCTCAGGAACTCCCTGCTGTGTTGGAAGAGGGGGGTGTTTACCGGTCTTTTTTGTAACCTCCGTCGGCCAAATGACACTCTTTACGCAAAGGAATTCGGGTATTCTGGGGCTCTCCCCTTCCCCAGTTCTTGAGTTTTCATTCGGCCCCGACATTTTGATTTTTTTCGTTTTTTCAGGGCCGTGTGCATTTTCACGCGCATGGTCTTCTCATCCTGATAGTTTTTGATTCCCCTGTGTTTACTACTCGGCTATACGGTTGCTATTTTTCCCCCCTTTTTTTGGTCTTCCTGTTGCCTTCTCTCCCTCTCTTTTTTTCCTCCTTTTCCCCTTGTTGTTGTTTTGTCTTTTCCCCCCTTTTCCGTTCCGAAAACTTTTCCCTTTTCGCCCGTGTCTAGGGAAGATTCGTTGTCCTATTTGCGAATCGTTCCTGCACGATTCTTTTCCCTTTTCAAGCGGGTCCCGTGATGACGGAACTGTTGACCCTTTTTTCCTTTTTGAGGTTCTGAACTTGGCTTTTTTTCACCTACAAAAAAGGTTTTTTTTTCGTTAAGTGATTGTTCTTTTTTTCCCTTTGGTGATATTGTTCCCCCACCCGCGTGTCGGTACGCATTTTTCAAGTTGGCGTCGATTTTAAGAGTTTCTCCCCCCCTCTGGTATTGCCTGTGGTCCTACCCGAATTTCCCCACAAAGTTTTCACTCGTCAACTTTAATCGTTCGGTCCCATATTCTCTCACCCCCCCCCCTCTTTTGCGTAGGTGACGCGAACTTCTTTTCCCCCAACAAGGAAACCTCCGCCGTTCGTTTTGTTTCCCTCGTCTTTTAATGTCGGGGGTCTGTTAGTTTCCGTTCCCTTTTCGTTCCTTCTGTGGAGGAAGTTTCTTTCGACGTTTTGTCGCGTGGATGAGGCCCCCTCATTCTTCTTCCCCAGTCCACCGGCCTTTTTTAAATTTTCACATTTTTCAGCGCACTGCCCTTTTCTTCTCTTTTCCTGTTTGGTGATCCCCATGTTCTTGTGGGATTGTCCCAAGAATTTCCACAGTGTCCGAGGTTCCTCTTTCCTCTCTCCCCACCTTGACCTTTCAACCATTTTCCTCCACAAACCGCCTGTTGTTTTTAGGTTGCCTTTTCATTTACTTTTTTAACCCTCTGATTCGTTCTCTCCCTTTGGTCACACATCCTCCCCCTGACTTGCTTTTCCTTCTGCGTCCAACCCCCCCCCCTCTTTCGTATCAACCTTGTTATCTTCAGCACACCGGTAACGTTCCCCAAGCTTGTAGTCCGGCGTCCGTCTGTTGGATATACCATTTTCTTTCTAATTCCCCTACGCCTGGGTTCCGTTCTAGGTCCACGTCTCCAGAGTTAGTGTCTTCACACCAGTGTGTGTGTTCATCGTGAGCTTCCCCCCTCTCTCGCGCCCTTTTTCGCAGACCACTCCTTTCTTTGCTTGTAGGGGTGTATGTCTTCAAATTAGGCCGGACTTCGACAGCTCCTTTTTCGTTATTCGTGTCGTTTTTTTTTTTTTTCTTTCTTTGTACACCTCGTCCCCACTTTTTTGCTTTTTGGCGGCGTATTCCCTTCTCCTTTTTGCGCCGTCCGAAATTTGTCTTGGTAATTTCACAGGTTATTCTCCTCCTCCTTTTTGTTTTTTTTCTCTCTGGAACACTGGAGCCCCCCCTTTGAAATAGGAGTTTTCTTGAGGCTTTTCTCCTTCCTTTTTTCCCTTGATTCTCCTTCACAAAAACTCTTTCGTTTTTCTTTGTTTGGTTCCCCCCTCGGTGACAAACATACCCGTTTCCCTAAAATAATAAGGTTCAACATGACGTATCTCTCCGGGCTTTTGCGTTCCTTTCCCTCTACCCTCTGCCTAAAATTGTTTGATGGAGATGGTTCAGTGTCTTACTCTTTGTTTTTTTTTCTTTTAGTGTTGTCCCCCCCCCCACCCCCCCTGAATTCTACCCCAGTTCGTAATTCTCCCCATCACCTCTTCGTTTAAGGTGTGACTATCTTGCACGCTCCCGTTGCGGATGGTCCTTAGAGTTTTCATTGTAGTCCTCGTTGCCCCCTGAGTCTCTCTAGGCTTTTTTTTTTTTTCTTGGTTCCCTTTTTGCCGTAGGACGGATGAAATTTCTCTCACGTCTTCTTGTCTTTTTCTTGATCCCGTCCCTCTCTTTTTTTTGCCAGAGGTGTGATGGCCTTTTTTTTTTCAACGTAATACGCAGTCTTTTGAAAAAAACGTCAGGACGGTTTTGTGTTTTTTTTTCCGTGTTTTTCGCTCCTGGGCTGAAACGTAAATTTTTTGTCGCCGTTCTTGTCTTCCCCTCTTATGTTGCCCCTCTTTTTTTTTGGTCCACGAAAGGTTTTTGATTTTTCAAAAAACCTCCAAAGTTTCCCTCACGTTGCCCCTTTCTCTTCGTCTTCGGCACCTCGGGTGATGTAATCCTTTCTGATCTTTGTGTTCTTTGACGGGATCTGTTTGGTGTACCAGGCGCCCCCCTGCTTGAGTGCTCTTTCACAAACCTCTGCCGTCGGTAACCCCTTTGAACCCTGAAAACTCGTTCCCCTACATTGGACCCCCCTCTCCTCCCCCCCCCCTCAGTTCTTCCTTTCTGTTGTTCCTTTTTTTTTAGCAGGTTTTTTCCCCTTAAACTGACGTGTTCTAGGCTTAGGTTTTTTTTGAGCTTTCGTTCAACTCCCCTTCTTTCTGGTTGTTGATTTCTTTTTTTTTGGTTTTCTGGCTTTCCTTCGGGTTTCTTCTTCTCCTCGGAAGCCCTTTTCCCTTTTCGATCCTGACGCCCTTTGCCTGTTTTTTTTGTTCGAAGGCTCAACTTTTTGTGCACGGAACACCCTTTTTTCCAGAAAGCACACAAGCCTTCGAAAGACGTTTCGACGTCGGCTTTGTTCCTAGTTTTTTCTTTCTCAACAAACTTTTTATTTCTAGTGTCCGAGACCCGCGTTCTTTTTTTGGCCGGTTCTTTGGGTTGCCTTTGGTGCATCCCCCCCTCCTTTTTTGCTTTCTGTCTGCCTCTTTTTTCTCCCCCCCTAATTTCTTATTTTTTTTGCTTCGCCGGTTGCGGCAATGAAGGTGATTCGAGGTTTTGTCCCGGCTTGGTGTTTCCCCCTTTACCTTTTTTCATCTCCTTTTTTTTTTTTTTGAGCAGATCTTTTTTAGTAACACGCGTCCCCCCCCCAGTCCCAACCTCCCCGTCTCTGGTTTCTCTTTGAGCCTCGACTGATTTTAATCCTTCGATCACGATCGTGGGAGTTTTGCACCCTCTTCTTTTGCTTGATGCAACGGCCTGCTTTCCTGAGACCAGATCAGTTTCTGTTTGTGACATTCTTCAATTTCACGGCTTGTCTCTTCCCCCCCGTAAAGACGCCCCGCCTGTTTTTTTTTCCTTTTTCAATCCCTTTCTTTTCCGCTTGAATAATATTTCCGCGAGGTTAGCCCTCCAAAATCTTGGCCCTTCGATCGGCGCCGATCACCATCCCCCTTTCTTCTTTTTCGTGCGCCCTCCACCTTCTTACTTTGTCCCACCAGGCGGTCCCCTACTTTTTTTTTTTGCAAATTAGAGCTACAACCCTCTCTTTTCTCGAACTCTTTTGACTTCTCTGACAAACTGAACCCCTCTTCACTCCTTTGAGGTTGCTCGATTTCCCTTTCTTTTGACCCTTGCGCCAGGTTAGTTTCTTTTTTTGGAGCAGTCTCTGCTGGATAATCGTTGTATCTTTGTGCTCGACGAGGTCCCCCCCCAGATTCCCCCCCCGTAGCCCCCTTTTCCCTTGGACTTTTCCCCCTCCCCTTCTTTCTGCCCTTCGATGATTCTTTTTTTCTACCTTCGGGATCCAAGTTGTTTTTTCGTGGAGAAGAATTTGAGTCGTTACGAGGAGGAACTCTCCGAGCCCCTTTTGGGTGACGTCATTTCTGCCACCCCCCGTATTTCTGCAGAGCTGGGTTTCCCTTGTTTCACGAATCCTGATCGTCCCCAAAGACATTTGGAACAAAGCCGTCAGGGTGGCAGTTTCGGCATCCTTTTAACGGCCCCCCCTTCCTTTTCCCGATCACACCTCGCTTTTCTTTTTCCCCTGTCAAGTAGGCTTGTGCCTTCCAAATATGACGCATTTCCTGCCTTTCAATCCCCTCCTTCCCCTTATCTCTGGCCCGTCAAGATTCGTTTCGGCTTTCTATAGTCACACGGTAATCCTTTTTCTTTGGAAAAAGTTGGGTAACTTTCCCTTCTTTCCTCTCAGCAATAAGCCATTCCCATCCAGTGCATTTTTCGGATTTGTTTGAGAGCTTCTCAACAGTTCTGGAAGGCGTTTCCGCGTCTAGCAGTTTTTCTTTTTCTTGTAGTAGTAGGTTTTACCCCCCTCTACACAGGCTCTGTCCGTCCCATTCCCTTTTCGTCCCCCTTTTTCCTTTTCCCCACGAAGACGTGTCCCAGTCCCATTTCAAGTCATGTCCAATTAATCTTATTTTCATCCTCCTCCTTTTCGAGGAAAATTTTCCTGGAAACTTTTTCCCTCCTTTCGTCTCGGCCTTTCACCCTTTTGTTACTAAGTTTCTTTTTGGCTCCACCCGTGGGTCCTGGAGGTTGTCCATTACTCCCATACCCTGGCTTAAACTTCCCTTCAAAGAGGATCCTGATTTTTAAGTAAGTTGCGGACCCCAAAGAATCCCCCGTTAATGTAAAGGTATGGTGGTTCTTCGCTGATGAATTTTCTTGTAGAGCAAACAACCTGTCTTGCAGAAAATACTTTTTTTTCTGGTGAACGTTTTTTTTTTCCGTGACTCAGGCGGCTTGTGTTTCTAGACTGTCTTTTTAACATTCGGGAGGACGAGGTCTCCGATTGTTACAGTTTTACCGGTGTTTCGGACCAGCTTTTTTCTTTTCCCCTCTTTTCCTCTTTTTCTTTTTCCCGGTTTTTTTTTTGTCTTTTCGATGAGGTCCTTTTTCGGTTTTGATTCAACCGATCTTGTTTCACTTACCACCTTTGTTTCTCTCTTCTGCACTGCGACGGCTTTTTTTCGGTGGGGAACGCTGAACCTGCTTTTTTGACGATCGGACCTGATTCATCCCATTTTTTCCGTGGAAACATGTTGCACTTTCTCAGCCACGAACCCCTTCTTGTTCTCACCGACAAGTGTTCCCAACTGGACGTATTAAGGCTAGTGCCTTTCCTCCGATTCTGTTCATTCCTTTCGGGATGTGCTAAAGGTGCCTTTTTTAACCTCAACCTGACGTGTATTGAGCTTTCACAAAGATTTTGTTTCCGACTTTTCCCCGTTTACGCGTTACCATACATCCCCCCCTGAGCAACTCCCCCTTCCCCATCCTTAGATGTGGTTGTCTCCCCGTTCGCGTACAACCTTTGTTGGAGGAGCTTGTTTGAGGATATATTTTACCCTGGGACCGTGGGGTGACGATTTTGTGGGACCGTAGTTTTCCTTTCGTTGGGTCGGCTTCCGCTTCTAGAGGTCTGCTACAGGCTATCGAATTCTTTTTTTTTTGAAGGGGTGACCAGTATCCTTTGGTTCCAAGGACCTTAGTTTTTCTCCCCAGAACACGGGTACCCCCTCCTAAAGGGTACAGCGGCGTTGTGGCCCCCAAAATCCTTTTATGAGTTCCTTTGTTTTTTATTATACTCCCTTGCTTTCACCCACTTTCCGGGTTGGAAATTTCACTCTCCGGATTTTCGGCTTGTTGACCCTTTCTTCCTTCTCGATTTCTCCCCTGGTTCCTTTCTTATACGAGCCGGTGCGGCCCTCCTGTTTTGCGTTCCTTGGTTGAAGAATTCCTCTTTGTCCACGTTTTTGTTTTCTCTCTCTTCCTTGACGACCCCCTTTTAACCTCACCCTCCTTTCTTAGCCTTTCCGCGAACGATTTTCTATTTTTTTGGCGAGCACTTCCGAAAAGGCCTTTTGTGTGATTGTCCCCCCTTCCAGACCCCCTTGCCCTTTTCTCGGGCGTCGCGGCCGAGCCCCCCTTCTGTGGTTCGTGTTCGAGGACACTTCAAAGAAGAAGCCCTGTTCTTTTTTTTCGTAAAGTTTTGTCCATTCGTTTCCCCATTGTCCCCCCCAGCGTTTGCCCTCTCAACCGCAGGGGTTCTTGACTCGCGATAACGCAGGAGCTTTTTTTATCAACATCCTTCGTTCTCCCCCCCCCAGCGTTAAACAAACCTTCCATAGGTAGATTACACCTTCTCCTCACCCTCCTTTCGTGTTTTTTTTTTTTGAAACCTCCCAAAGTTTCCCCACGGGGCCGTGCTGAGGTTGCCCGTTAGTCATGTAGGAAATGCTTCAATTCCCACAAGTTTATTCCTCCTGACCCTCTTTTTTGTTTTTCCGCGGTCACCCCTCGTTCGCCCTCCCCCCACTCGATTTCACAATCTTCTTTTTCCCATGACTCGACTGATCTTGAAGTTTCTCAATCTCTTTTTTGATCCCACGAGATTTCCTGTGTTGCGACTTTAATGGAACCTATTTCGTAAAGCGCCTCTCGTCCTTTTGTTTTAAGTTTGTTCCAAGTTCAATCCCCCAAATAAGGAGTACTTTTTTTCAGAGCTGTTTATCTTAAAGTGCAATCTTTTTTCCCCTCATTTTGGCCCCATTTCCTCTGCTAGTCCTTGCGTTCTCCGCGGACCGTTGCCCCCCCCAATTTATTCCGAGAAACACTGGTATCGTCGAACCTGCCCGGTCCACGGGACCTCGTGGAGTTAGGCTACATCTTTGACCCAGTGATAGCCGCCCCCCTATTGCCGAGTTAGAGGTGTTCGGATCACCCCTTGGTCGCTCTGGATCATCCCCCCTTTGGTAGAATCCCCCTCCCCCTCTTTCCCAGTTAAACCTCGCAGCCAGCATTTTTTTTTTCTTCCCTTTGTCGGGTAGGCAGGGTATGACTCTCAATGAAGGCATTTTCTTTTGTCTCAAGTTAGGATCTTTGTCTTTACTGGTAGTAGGTCAGACCCCCTCCCCCCTTTTTGGACACTGTGTAACGGCTCAGGTTCCTCCCCCCTCCCCATCCGTTCCTTTCCCACACCCCTTTCCAAGTACTTTTTCCCTCACCTGTTTGTTGTCTCGTTTAGTTTCTCTTTAACCTTTTACCCAAAGTCCCTCCCCCTTCCCCTTTCTTCGCGTACCGTTCTCGGACCCAGAGGGCGGACCTCTTTTTTTTTGTCTTTTAAAGTCCCCCCTCCGATACACTATCCGAACGGGCCTTCTCCGCGGTGTCAGGCCTTGTGTGGTATTCTCTTTTCCCCACATCTTCACAAATCACTTTCCCTCTTTTGTCTCCGTTAGGCGCTTCAGGAGGGGCTGTTACCCAAAAAAACCTGTTTGTGATCTGTGGCGGCTGTTAATCTGTTTAGCGTGGAACAGGCTGCCCTTTACCGTCCCTGGCGTGCGTTCCCCACCTTCGAAGAGTAGCCTCAGTTTTTCTTTGGGACCGGGTTTTTTTTTTCTTTTCCTCCGAGGAACGTTTCCTACTCGTGCGATGTTTGAACCGTTTCTGCGTGATTCCCCCTCATTTCCCCCATAGGCTTTTCTTGCTTTTCCCAATGAGGTGGGTGTCTCTTGTCTTATGTAATTATACGCACTCTGATCAAGATTATGTTGTTTTGTGACCGGACTTTGAAAGTTTCCCTTTTTAGGCGTCTCTTCCTTTCTTCCTTTCATGTCAAGGTCCCCTTTTCCACAAGTCCCTCCTCCCGAACATCTTTGTGGGATTTTCCCCCTTCCCAAGTGAACCTTTCCCCTGTTCTTCAAGGCGAAGGTTTTTCCCCAATTGGGTTTCCGTGCTTCACTCTTCCGTTCCCCGTGGGCGTGCTTACGGTTCTTATTTTTGGTTTTTGAAGGTAGACAGCTCCCGTCTCCGCCGGTTCCTTCCCCGAGACAGTTGTTTCCCCTGTTTCCCGACTCCCCATGACCCATCTCAATCAAGGTTTTTCCTCGTTCTTTTTGCCTTTCTTTTTCCCCTCGATTCGCTCAACTAAGTAGGACGTTTTTTTTTTTTTGTGGTTGTGACTCTCTTGACCTTTTCCCAGATTCCTTTTTTTTTTTTTTTTTTTTTGACGCCCGTGTTTGGAGTTGTTTGAGTAACGGAATATCCTGGATTTCGTCGCGATGGACGGCCCTGCCCTTTTTTTTTTGTCTTGCTATGTTTTACCCGGCGGTTGGTTGTTGCCCACGGATACACTAGTTGACCACGGCTACGAAGTTTCCTTCCCTTTTCCCTTTTTTGCCCTAGAAAGGGTCCGTTCTTTTGGGACCGATTCCAAGACCCTCCCTCGCTTCGCTTTTTCCCTTTTCTGGGTTCCAGAATCACCGCCGTTAACTTCGCGGCCGCTTTCCTCCCCCATTTTTTAGGATAGTTTTTAAGCATTGCGTTTCCGTTGTGCTTCCAGTTGTTCGGCCGGGTGTCCCTCCCTTCACCACTTCCGGTTTGGTTGATCCTCTCCTTAAACCGTCCCCAATCCCAGTCAATCCGCAAATTCTTCTCCCCTTTTGCGCGACAACTGCTTGACATTCGTTTTTTCTTCCACTTTTTCGTGCGGGCAAGGCGTTTTTCTTTTTTTATCCCATGACACTGACCGCGCATCCTGTAGAGAGAGAACCATTCCCAGATCTGTTAGATTGGATTTCCCTCCCCCTCTGACCCTTTTCTTTTCCGTTGCTTTTCCCCCCTGGCTTTTTCTATACCGTGGGCCCCAACTCGTGAGGTAGCCTTCTACGTCCTTTTTTTTGATAGATCCTCCCACGACGTCAATAATTTTTTTAGTGAGACTTGTTGCCCAAAAATTTTCCCCCCCCCCTTTAGTCACACAGCGTCAACCGTATTTTCCCCATCAGAGCCCTTCCGAGTGCTGCCTTTACCGTAGGGTGCCGGGGTTCAAACCCTCTCCCCCCCCCCCCCCCCCCGGTTCCAACTCCGACATTTTTTCTTTCTTTTGTCCCAGGCGGGTACAGTATGTTCACCCCTACTTTCTTGGCCCGGTGTTTTTTATAATGTGGGTCTCTAAGGACTAAAGTCTTGGGTTTCTTTTTTTTATTTTCCCCCTGATACTCTTTTCCTCCCCGACGACGTGACAATCACCTCTGCTTGAACTCTCGCACTTGAACTTTACTTTTTGGGTTGGTGATCCCAAACGCGTTTCCGTTGTTGTTTTTGACGTTTCACTTGCTTTTGACCTGAGGGAAGGAAGCGTTCTCTTTTTCCAACCTTGTTTGCAACCTGAGTCGCTCCCCAACCCCAGGTTTCATGAAGTCTTGATTCTTCTTTAATCCCCGTATTGCGTGACCCTTTTTACCCTTTTTTGCAACACAGTTTGGAAGATAGAGGGATTCCCTTGTTTGTTCCCCCACGCGCTTGAACCCCAAAACCTTCAGAAACTTTTCTCTTTTATTTTTCACCACGTCCCCCCCCCAAATTCTGCACCCTCTTTCCGAATTGAGCCTATGGTCACGCAACTTTATTCCTCAGTTCCCCGACCTTTTGCGGTGAGTTACCCCTTTTTTTTTAGGTTAGGCTCGCCCCTTTAGTTTGCCAATCTTCTTCTCTGCACCTTCTCCCTCTTTTCTCTTTTAGGGTAAGGCGGGGTTGTCTTCCCTGCAACGGGTGCTGCTGAGTTTTGCTCCTTTTCCCTCTCGATAGTGGATCGTATTAGTCTCTTAAACCCCCTCCCTCCAACGGTTTCCTGGGCGTCTCTCTCATTTCAATGCTCCGGGTACGCAAGAATTCCCGCCGTTACCATTTTTTTTTCCATGTCCTTTACCCTTTTTTTATTTACCTTTCTTTTTTTGGGAGGATGAGTCTACCCTGGTAAAAACACCCATTGTATTCAGGCGAGGTCTTTTTTGGTAGCATTCTTAAGCTTCTTGTAATCATCTGATTTCTTGCCTGTTGTTTTAGTTGTACTCTGAATAACATAAACAGCATTTTTTTGCAGGAGACTCCCTTTACCTTCCCGTGTTTTCGGTGTCTCCGCCTCCCCGTTCGGGGAGCTAAAAGCTGGTTTCTTTCTCCTTCTTGAGAAGATTGGATGGACTCTATCCCACTTCTTTTTTATAAGGAAGTTTCAACTAGGTTGACTCTTTCTATTCCCCCCCCCCCCCCCCCCCCCCCCCCCCCCCCCCCTTTTTCTAACACGTTCGTTGGCGTCCTTTGTGTCTCTTGAGTGAGGGCCATCTTCTCTAGTCCGAATCTGTCTTGGGTGTGTGATGTTTCGGAGACAAGTTCTTTCCCTTGATCGATTTTTTAATTCTCGGATTCAAGGGGCTAACTAGTTATTTTATTTCCCCCCCACCTTATGTGTATTTCCCCCCGTCCGGTTCTTCAAAGGTATAAACAGGATTCCTTGTTTTATCCCTCAAGGGGGGGTGGTCGTATGTTTTTTAGTGAGCCTTTTCTAACTTCCAAATCTTCTTGACTAATCTTCATGAGGATTTACCTTCCTTGTACCAGTGAAACGTTCTTTCGGAAGCAACGCTTAACTTGTATTCACAAGTACGAAAGTAAAACTTGTTCCTTATCCATTCTAGGCAAGTAAAGGTTTTTATTAGTCGATGTACACTTTCTTTCGTTTCGTCTTGGGTGGGTTTCACCGCGGCAGGCTCACCGTTGCCTACTTTGCCATCACCTTCGCCTAACCCTTAAAGACCGCTTTTTTACCATAAATTGTGTGTTTTCACTCGCCCAGAAAAACTAATTCTGGTTGTTTGTTTTTCGGTTCGGCTCCCCCCCCTTGGCGAGCTTCTGGTGTTTGGAGTCGATCTTATTTTTTTGGACCCCGACAGTACGTTTGAAAGACGTGGGACGGGCCGTTGTTTGGCCAAGGCGGTTTTTCGGCAATTCCATTTTCCGGCGTTTACTTTAGGCCTGGATCTACGTCCCCCTGCGGTTGGTCTTCCTTTTTCCGTTTTGCGGGGTTTTTTCCCGGTTTACGTATTTCCGCTTTTAGACACACGGCTTGACTCCAGGTTTTCTCTGTGACTCGGAAACAAGAAGTTTCTCCCTTTAAGTACGGACGCGTCTGAGACTTTCAAGGGCCTGGTGTGACACTCTCAGTCTTTGTGCTTTCCCCCTTTCTCTCTAGCAGATACGCTTCTTTTTAGATAGGCCGAAGCAGGCCTTTTGCGTTCACTTTTGGAAGTGTGTTGTAGTTT
>Ga0179591_1144207_pt1 | contig 12258 bp, 9 predicted proteins | sample CZOMad2_1_08_16f_FD_182891 | JGI IMG/M metagenome (GOLD analysis project Ga0179591, IMG submission 182891) | Vadose zone soil fungal communities from Angelo Coast Range Reserve, California, USA - CZOMad2_1_08_16fungal (PacBio error correction) | ecosystem: Environmental > Terrestrial > Soil >... | reverse complement strand
TTTTGATCGCTTTCTTCCCTTTCCTTATCGGGCTCCCCCAGTTTTCTTCCGAGTTCCTGAGAATACTGTTTTTTCATCCACTTTGACCCTTTCTTTCGACCTTTTTTCGATGAGTAAGATCCAGCCACTGATGTACGTACAAGCTTGTCCTTCTCTCGGCTACGTATTTTCTGAGAGTCTGCGGGTCTGGTACGGAATTCCCGATGACCGTCAGCCACCCATGCGATACGCTCTTCGCTTGCGACAGGCCCTCGGCCCTTTGGTTCATGGCTCAGCAGACAGTTGTTTCGTTTTTCTTTGAGGCTCTATGAGCACTTTCATCCCGCCTAGGAGTCGCCCCTTCCTTGACCGGTACATCCCATCTCCTGTTCATATCGGTCCCTTAGCCTCCTTCATCTAGGCATGGTCGTCTTCACCGATACTTGCCAATCAGTCCCTCCCCGCGCTTCCGCTGATGCTCCCAGCGAACATGGTTCCTCCCCCATGTGATCGAGTGACCGCCCGCCAACTTCGGTGTTCCAGTATTTCTGCTCGCGAGGTTTCTTCCTCTGACAACGTTAGTCTATTTTTTTTCCTAGCATCCTCTGCCGTAATCACATGTCCCTCATATCTCCTCTCGTTTCAGGTCAGGTATCGAGCTTCTCTAGACGCCTCAGTTTCCATGTCTAGCTTTCCTTTCAGCTTCTTGACTCCTGCCCAATGGTTTTTGACTTGGTTTCCTCTTTTCGGGTCAGGCGTGGAGGCGATGTGGTTTTACGGTCCCTTTTTTGACGTCCTTCTCTCCTGTGCCAGTGATCAAGGCACGATCTCTAGTCTTGCCTACCTCTTTCCCGAAGGTGAACTTACAGTCTCTCCCGCTCTTCTTCTCCACCAACTTATTCCAATCATGAATTTTGATTTATCTGCTCAGGCGCGTGTACATTGCTTTTCCTCACCTGTCATCCTTCAGCCATATAGGATTCTTTTTCACAACTCTCTCGTCCTTCCCCCCCGCCTGAAACTCTCCCAGGATTAACCCTCCTTATTCCAAGGGCACGGCGCAGAAAGACCCGTCTTCTCTTTCTTGGACGAGACCCTCTCCTTTTTTTCGTACCTTCGCAGGTTTTCCCTCACTCTTTTTTCTTAGCGTTGTTTCCTGCTTTTCTGATTGAGCGTCTTTTCTGCTTCTTTTTTCCTTCCCGGTTTTGACGATCTAACATCTCTCGCTTATCATGCGCCCTGGACTGCGCTTTTCTCTAAAGTTCTCGTCATACTTACTCTTGTGAAGAGATCTTTTTTTTTCTCTTCGTAAAGCTAGGAGACTGATTTCCGGTCCGTTGATGAAAGTCTCCGATAGCAGTGGTTCATTTCTCTGCTATACTTCGTTTTTGTTTAGTTTTCCTTTTTCTGAGTTTCGTATCCCGCGATCTTTTATTTTTTTCTTAAGCGCGATCTTGATTTTTCATTTGACCTCTCTGTGTCCAACGTGGTCAATCACTCACGTCCAGCCTATCTCTTCCCTCTCATCGGACGACCCCTTTCTTCATGATAGTTGAAAATCGGGTGTTTTTTTTTTCGGCCACGTAGGGGCTGATCATGGAATTTTTCGCCCTCCTTTTAAAGAACGAATCTTCGAGAAGCCTCCCTCCGCTTTCCCTTGATTTTATTCTTGCCTCCTTCTGATGTTTCCGCAGACTCTTCCGATTAAATTTCGCGGGCACCCTTCTTTTCGATGAGTGTTCAGAGATCGGCCAAGGCTGTTGGTGAGCCTCCCCCCTTCGGGCCGGGGCTAACTTCGTTCGTACCCCTCTCTGTAGCCTCTCTACGGATACTTCGCTAAGATTTGCAGTCCACGACGCCGGAAGTATGAGTACATCCCTTTTGTGCTGGCAAAGGGATTTGCGGTTTACGAAAGTTCAGTACGATCTTTAGTTCTAATTGTCTCGACTCCCCAGTCGCTTGAGCTATCTCCTTTCCCATTAAGAGTATATTAGGTCTAGTGTCTCTTCTTTTTGTTACTTCTGCCACCACATTTTTCTTGAACACGGTTACAGGGTGATCGGGCTTTATACTTTTCTGACTTTAAGACTTGGAGAAATTGCACTTTCTTTTTCTTCTTGGAACGTCGCCACGACGCTTTGCGTCTGTTCCCGCTCGGCAAGCTCTCCCTTTCCCCTGCGCGCGCGTTCCGTGCTCTGTTCGCTTTTTACTAGTCACTCACGCGAGGATTAATTTAGGATGGTTTTTTTGATTTTCCCTACACCACGTTCAGCAACGTGGGTCCTTTAGCGCCCAGAAGGATCGGCCGATGTCGGTTGCTCTCCCCTTCCCTGTCTCTTACAAGTGAGCCATGTTCCCCGTGCCTTCGTTTGGCATCGTTCGCTGGGCGGGCCGTCCACTTTGGGGGGCTCTGTGATCGTTTGACTACTCCCTCCTCCTTCAATCTTCCTGGTCTCTCAGCCTTCAGGAGAAACGGCTTCCTCTCGTCTACTGCTGGTTTCTAGATGCCCTTTCTATACGCAGCATCCTTTTTGACAGTCTTTTTTTTTTTTGAGCCAAGCAAACCCCTGCCCATTCCCCCTTCTTCCGCTGTCCGCGGACTCCGCTTTTTCCCTCATGGTTCTACTTTTCTTCCGTGCCCAAGGGTGTCTTTCGTATCCTTTAGACTCGACGTTTACCGTTGTTCTTCCTTTATGCTCAGCGCGGTTTTCTTGATTTCCGCTCGAATCCGAAGTGCGGTTCGCGTTCTACTTCCTCATTGTGGAGCATCTCGGTCCTCCGAATAAAATGTACGTCGTTCTTTTTGCGTCTTTGTCCGATTCATGGACCTCTTTTCCTTGAGGTCTAGAGCGTCTTGCGCAGATGGCGCGCTTTTTCTTCGAAATTGAGGTGCCGATTATTTTGTGTTTTTTTCGAAGTCGGGAAAGTTCTAGGTGCTTTTTTTCTTTTTGGTCTTTCATCAACTCGAGCGCTCTTTTCTTTTCTTTCTTTCCTCCTTTTTTTGTTGTCTAGATAGAGATCGAGGGTTATGTATCGATCCCTCCTTCCTCTCTTCAGGGCCCTCTACCCCGACTCAATCCCCTGTGCACTGGAGTTAGCGTGGAAGAGATGCGAGTTGGCGTGCTCTTTTTTTCCGTTCCGTCACCAGCAGGCGGTCTGCTACGGCGTCCGCATTTTTCATCGTTTCTTTGCCGACGACTTGTAGGAGGGCTGTGCCTTTCTTTTACTTTCGGCGGTAGACGTGTTATCCGAAGTAGTATTATCCCCCAGGTATTGAACTTTGCACTTCCGACCTCGTCTCCGGTCCAGATTCCGTCGAGGTTTCCATCCCTTTTATTCCTGCTAGCGTAACAGGTACGTATCTGCTTCTCCCTGGTCTACCTGGATTTTCCGCCTTCAGGTCATTCCCCCGCGATCCCGGCATTTCGAGGTGCAAGGTGGGGGTCTTTTGTAACTTCCATGACGAGAGACGGTTTCCGTCTTTCGTCCCCTCCTAGGAGCCGTTAGCTTAGACCAGCCGCGGCGGCTAGTCCCGTCCTTTAGCGGATGTAGTCCTTATCTTTCTAAGTTTTTCGGCCCTTAGCTCACTTTTTTCCATTTTTTAGGACCGCCCCAGGCCTAATTTCCCCCCTATGAGGTCTGAACTCAGTAATTCTGCCAATCGCCTGCCATTGACCTCTCTCTCTCGGGCTCGCTTGTTTAACAGTGATGACAAGGGGTATTCACCTATTTGGTAGCCTTTCTTCATACGAGCGAAGTGTTAGCTTCCAGACTGAGCATCCTATCCCCTCCGCGCCGCTCAGTGTTGACCGCTAGATTTCTCCCCTTGGTCCTCTTCTCAGCCGCTGTTCCGTTCCGGTTCACCTCTCCTCTCATTTTCAATTGCCGCAAGGCACTGCCTCCTATCAGAATCATCTACTTATTTGCTACGAATCCCTTTTTTCCTCTTGAAGTCTCTTTTGTAGAAGAAGCAGGATGCGCCCTTTTCTTTTTATTTTCCGCGTAAAGGAGGCATCTGGCGACTCTTGCAACGTCTTATCTCCTCCCCTCTCTGAACTTTCGTTCTTGAGAATCTTCCCGAGAAGAAGAAGCCTCGCCTTTTTTCAGTGCGGAGGTGGACTCCTACGGCGGCAAGTAGTTCTGCCCCCTCCTCTCATCCTTAGTCTCCAGTAATTTCCAGGTCACTTCTGTTACGAACTCCGGTAGCCCCCAGGGGCATCATACGTTGTCTTGCTTAACTCACAACTTCGTTGAGCTCTTAGATCCGATGAACGTCCTGTCAATTAACTGAGGTCAAGCGAGCTCCCTAGGCCTCCACGCGCTTTTTTTCTTCTTTTATTTTAGGCGTGAGCTGCGCTCGGGCTAATTCCCAGTACGCGATGCGATTTAGGCCGCGGGATATGAGGGAACGATAAGCGCCTTTTCCTCACCTCTGTCTCATCTTTACCCTAGGTGACTGCAAGCGTTTTCTGTATTTGCGCTTCTACGTCTCTGGTTCTCTTTGATGGACCCCTTTGGCCAGAAGCTGTCTTCCCTTGTATCGGAGCGGTCCAGGAGGCTCTTGATAAGAACCGTCGACCGCTTTTCCGTTTCGCCCCCATTTTCCCTTAATATATCCAGTTGCTTTACCAAGGCGATCGCGCCCCTTTCCGTGCGAATTCACGGTCCGGTCCGCTTTTCAGCCCGACTGGTTTTTCCAACGAGTCCATCTTCTCTTCACGCGTCTTCCTCTCCCTCGCGACTCTTCTTCAATCATTGACTCACCTTTTGACGCTTTCTCGCTGTCTTCATCTCCTGGTGGCTATCTTGCAACCTTAGGCGTCGCTCCCTTGCGATTTCCTCCTAATCTTAGATCCCCCTTGACGACCTCCTGTTCTATCGACGACAAGAGACGAAACGGCTTTACTAACCCGTCTCTTTTTGACGTTCTGGTCTCGCCTCAGAAGTTCTATCTTGCGTTTTTTTCTGACCAGTGACTTTTCGCGTCTTTCTTTCGCCCGGTCTCTGTATTCTTGGACGTCCTTTTTATCCTCGGTAGAGCTGGCGCCTATAAAGGTAGGACTTCCCCTTATCTTGGCGCCCTTCGCTCTCTTCATCCGTTTTTCCTGAGTCAGTTTGCGGGAGATGGCTGAAGGCTCCTTCACCTTCCCTTGGAGCGGCGGACCATCGTTACGGTCCCCGAACGCATATTATAGTGCCCCCTGTGATCCTTGTACCTACTCTTTTGTTTTTTTCAGATTTTGCATCCTCCGTCGGAACCCCCCCGCAGCCTCACTCCCAGCCAAGCTTTCTCCCCCGGCGCTGCAGAAATTTTGGAGTTTTATACCCCTCGTGCGGACTAAATCCTTCTCCACGGGGAGCCATCGTTTTTTGTCTTCTCTAGGGACCGGATCAGATTCTTGGCTCCTCGAAGGCAGTAAATTTTAGTTGTTGCAATTGATCCTTACCTAGCTTTCCGACTTGTCAACGTCTAGTCTCTCACGTTTCTCCTACCAGCGCGAGCCGCCCTGTCCTTGTGCCGCCGGACGGTCACCTTTTGTTTGCGGGCGAGTTCCGATGCTTCCTATTTAGCCTTCTTTCATTTCTTTGTTATTTCAAGGCCGTCTCTTAGGGCGCAAGCTGTAGACTTTCTTATCCATCTTCGGTTGCATATGTTTTCTAATCGGATCTTCCCAGATCGTTCCGTTACGGTCTGTTTTTTTCAATTTTCGCCCTCTCGGTTGGCTTCTCCGTTTTCAGGAGTCCTCCCCTCTCAGCAAAGAATAAAAGCCCTTTTGCTGTGTCCAACAAATGGCCGACCTTTTTCCAGCCGTAGAAGCTAATAGCCGGGTGGTTTTCTTCGCGTTTTTCTGCGTCAGCAGTCTCAATAGCAATGACGTTTTTATGTCTGGGCGCCGCTTCTCCAAGATGTAAGGCCTGCTTCCTTTCCTCGATCTCAACCTGTTTCGTTAATTGCTTGAAAACCTCTGGTTTGGTTCCGTTTGGTCCGCGTAAATCCGCCCTGGGGCGGACATGATGCGCCTTCAGGGTCCCTTCCCTCAGAATTTCCTATATCTTTTACTCAGCCGTTTGTTTGTGAGATGATAGAGTCCTTCCTCTCATTGGCAGGTCTCCCTCCGCCGCTGCAAAGAGTTCTTCTTCGAGTCAGGCTCATGTTGGTTCATCCACTTTACAGAGACTGGTTGAGATTGATTAGAGTCAGTAGAAGAATTTAATAACCCCCCTTTCAATCAGATGAATGATCATCTCTAGAGAGTGAGGAGAAGTTTCGGATGCGATCTCTCTCTGACCGCGAGAGAAATCTCCTTGCAGAGATTGAGTGACCTCCCGGGCCGGCAGTCTTTGCCACCTGAGTTTTTAGCGTGGTTATTTCTTTTTCATTCGCATACGAGAGACTCCTCCTCCCCCCTTCTCTGGTAACTTTTTATGACAAGACATTCCCCGCTCATTCCCGGTACCTCTCTAATCGCCGGCATGTTTTTCCACGAAGAATTGATAAACTCTTCGCCTCTTTTGCTCCTCGATATGCCATGGTAACCCCCTCTGCCAGCGACTCCTGGCCCTCCCTAGTGCTTTTTTCCTTTATCGTATCTCCCTCCCCCCTTTTCGTCCTTGGCCAGAATGAAGTGCCTCTTCGCTCCCCTCGCTTTTTTTTTGTCTCCGTGATAGAAACAGATTGACCTGCCTCTCTTTCTGCAGTAATCACCTGGCCAAACCGCTTCTTTTCCCGAGGGTCGCCAGGCGGTCGAGACGGTTCCGAGCTTTCTACGCTCTCCATGTCTTCAGACTGGGGACGAGTTCTAGCCTTTTTCTCTTCCCGTCTCCCATTGGCTGGCCTTACCTTGAGCGCCAACTCGTGATGTTATTTCCTATTTGCTGCTGTTTTACTTTTTTTTTACCGATTTCCAGTTATGGGCTTTGCTGATCCTTTGCCCCCATGATCGTCAGAGCCCCACCGGACTCTCATCGCGGAGGGTTGCTTCCCACCCTTTTTTCCGTTTTCAGGCTTATGTCCGCATTTTCTTTTTCGTCCCTGGCGTCTCCCTCTCAATCCATGCTACTGTCTTTCTTCGGAGCCGTGAATCTTTGCGTTTACTACCCTGTTTAGCTTTGATTCAAGCAACCGATCTCGTAGGCACTCTCCCCATCGACTGCTTCCCTCAATTTTTTTCTCCCCTTGTCACTGTGAAGAACTCTTATATCCCTCCTAGTCGGGGGTCCCCTTTTCTTCCGCCCCTTTACGGGGTCGGTAAAGTTCCCTTTTTTTTTTTTTCGTTTCGTCTGACTCTGTCCCTCTACTTTTTTTTCCCACCTTCTGAGAGTATTATAATGTTTCTTCATCGAAGTCTAATCCGGTTCCAGAGCGCCAAATGCTTGCATTATCCTTTACGCTGCCCCCTTTGAAGGGCAGACTTTTACTTCGAACTGACTGTGTTTTTCCTTCCTCGTCTGTAAGATCATAGACGTTTCAACGCTTTCTGTCACTCTTTACTATTTTTTCTGCCTCCCCATGGTCGCGTTTTATTAGTCTTTTGGTAACGTCATGGTGCCTTTCCGTTCGGTGCGTGGGAGGCGGTGCTCTTTACTTTTTTTCTCCGTCTCTAGTTGATCATAAGGCTTCCCCTTGACTGATCGGCATGGCAATAGTTTTCAGTTGCCCAAGGGTTATCCAGAAAATAGTCTCGTATCTTCCAGCGCCCATGAATTCAGAAATATGCAGGCACTCGTCGTCCAAAATCTTGCCTTCTGCATATTTGACCCCCCAGTTGGCCGGGAGAAGTTTTTCTCTTCCCTTCGTGTTTATGCTCGAATCTATGATTCCCCCTTTGAGCCCATGTCTGAATTAGCGAATTTTCTGCTCCTTCCATTGTATACTGCGTCATCATGCGCTTGGCCTTTAATCTCTTCCATTTAGAGGCGGATTCTTTTCGCTCTCCTCTTCGTAGATTGGCACATTTTTTAGCCGACCCCCTTTATGGCAGTGGGCCTTTTTCACTACTTCGAATTCCTTGCTCGGCCATATTTCTACTCGGTCATTTCGACTGAAGACGTAGTAGTTGTACCTCTCTTATTTTTCCGTCTCTTCTTGGAGTTACGAAACTCCTGACCAGATGCTTTCCTTTCGCCCCGAAGCGGCCGCTTGGCTAGACGCCTGTTACGCGGCATCCTCTCTCAGAGCTAGGGTCGAGCCGTCGTCCTAACAAATCTTCCGCTGTACAACTTTTCTACTTTGTGAGTCTCCGAGCTCTCTTTTTAGTTTGGTAGGGAGGAATTTCCGCAATTTTCCGCTTCTCTCTTAGATGGACAGTAGCCAGCTTTCTCGCGATTCCGTCGCTTGCACTCTCTGTTTGTCCACTCTTTCAGATTTTTGATGAGTGTCGCTCGGCTCTCCCCCCTGACTTCCTCCCAGGTGGGCGAGGCACGTTTTGTTTCGGCTCGTCCCCCCCCTACAAACTTTAAGAACCTGGGCCTTCTATATCACATGTTCTCGTCTCTGGCTTTCCAGGTGAGAGTGATGTCTCCCTTAGTGCCTCTTTTTGGGCCTAGTGTTTAGCTTTTTCGGTTCCACTTGGGGAAGCGTTTGAGCGTCCCCTTCCGTCCAGTTCCTTTAACTCGTCACGTAGCAGCCCAGCCGCGCGATTCTTTTGCTCTCGTGGTCGACGTCTTCCGATGCTCTTCTCCTCCTCCCCCTCAGCATCTGTAGCGCAGGCTCTTTCTTTGGTCTCACCTCCCCTTCCCTTACGCTGTTGTGACGCGTCCGAGTCACGCCGCGGTTTTCTCTCGCGGTCGACACCTCGGACCAGCACTCTTCCCCCTGACTGTACGCTTCTCCCTCCCCCCGCCCGCCTCGTGACCGTCTGAGTTCGTGAGGATGCCGGAGGACCCTTTTTATTTTGAAGACGTCTTCGGCTCCGCTTTACACTGCGGCGCCCCCAATGAGTTTGCCCATCTCCCTTCCATGCTACACAGGTCCCGTGTCTTCTCCTTTCCGCGTCCGGCGTCGCCGGCGCGTCTTTTCTTCGACGGTACGAGTTGTTTTTTTCGCTCTCGTTTTTCACGCGAACGCCGAGGTGCTCTGATGGTTTCTTTCCTGGTCCCCCGGTTTTTTAGTTTTCCCTGCAGCTTTGCTGCCGTCTTTTCCTTGTCATCGCTCATCTCTGAGCTTTTTTCTCTCTCTTTCCTTCCTCGTCCGTTGTTGTGCGCTATTTCTTATTTATACGAGGGTGATGTATGAGATCCCATTCAACTTGCATCCCGTCTATTTCCCTTTCCCGAAACCTCACATATCCTTCCCTTTCCTGTTAGTTTTGAATCCATTTACTGTGCGGAGCACTCTTGCCCTTTTTCATTTTCCTAAAAGCAGGACGGTAGCGAAGGCCCTACGACTCCTTGAGCGTTTCCTCCTACTTAGGCGTTTTTTGGCATTCAGATTTCTTTCTTGAGTCCCAGGTATCCCCCTCCTGAGAAGAAAGTAGTCTTCGGCTTTTTTCTTCTTCTGATACTGAGCGGCTACGTGCTTTTTTTTCTCGGGTCAGAGCCGGCGGACGTCGGCGATTCTTTTTTCTCTCAACATCTTACGCGACTTCGTCCCACTAGGTCAGGTACTCGGAAATCTCATTCTTTTTCTTGATTTTTTTCTTGGCGCCCTCCTCTTCCATTCGTAGTCGATGCTCGTGCAGCAGGAACGTGGCATTTTTTTCTCGCTCTTTTTTCTGTCTCTTCGCTTTCGTCTCTTCTTCATTTCGCGTCGGTATGCCGGTCAAGCTGCGGCCGTCTTCCAATTCTTACACCAAGTTTCTATGATTCTACTGTTCCTGCCCGAGGAGGACAGAAGAATTTGATGCAGGACTGACTCCCCTGGCCTCGCAGCTAGATGATTTCCTCCTTCCCCAGTTTTGACGTGGGTAGGACAGCTAAGACTTAATACATCCCTTTTTTTTATTAATTCCTATATTGCTTTTTAGTTCCCCTCCGAGCTACGTCTACTCACAGCGTCCCTTTTACGAGATCGATGCCTCTCGTGTGAACGGCAGCTCGCGATTGTAGGGCGCCACGTTTTTCCTCCCCGACGTCCCTGGTTCCCCTTTTTGCCAAGGCACTCACTCTAGACGACGCCGATCCTTCCCGTCGGCTCCAGCCCGTCTCCACCGGGGTTTCTCTTTTCCCTAGCTTTTGTCCTCTTACGTTAGTATGCTGAAACACTGACTCCGATGACGCTCTCGACCCTTTCTTTTTTTTTTTTCGAGGCTGAGCGCGGGCCTGTTTTCCGAGCATGTCCCAGACTCTCGACTCTTCTGAATTCCATTTTTGTTCTCACAGATTTCAGCCTCTTTTCCTATAAGCTTTCTTCCCTTCCCCTCCGACGGCGCCCTTCCGCCTCGCGTGACGACGGATCCGCTCCCTTCCTGCGTTCTCTGTTGACGTCCTACTTTCGCAACAGTGACCAGCTTTTTTGACAAGCAGGCCGATTCTTTTACGTTCCGTCCTCTGAAGCAGACGAGAAGTTTCCTCTTTCCTTCTCTCTGGGTCTCCATGCCTGCCGAATTCTTAGCGATTTCCTTTTTCCTGATAGCGTCGGCGAAGTTCCCCCTTCTGATTTTCGTTGGGCCGCGGTTAGCGGGCTTCCCCTTCGCCGCTGGGCACGCCCCTGTCCTCCCCCGATGTAACTATCGCCTTACGAGGTGTGGTAGGCGGAGTGCTTCTTTGAAGCTGATAGGAGGTAGAGTTGATTTGGATTGTCAGAATTCTAACTATTTCCTCCGACCCTCTCCCTTTAGTCCGGAGTGGCGCCTATTCTTTCATTCGCGAACGAGAACGAATCCTCACAGGACTTTTGGTATTCCTCGCCAATGAACTTTCCAACTTTTCTTTTCCCCCTTGTTTTTATTTCGAATAAACAGGTCGAAGTATCGTTCTTCCTCCTCCTTCATTTTACCCCTTTTTTTTCTTCAATACTGAAGTAGAAGGCTGCAGCGATCCTTTCCGAGGCCACGGTTACCGGTGCGCTTTCTCGGCGGAAGCAGACTGTGGTTCTTCTTTCCCCTGGTATGAGCGACGCTTCCTTGACCATGAAGAAGAAGCTCTTTCTTCCTGCGACACTCACGATGACGCTCTATCTCGACTCACACCTTGAGTCCCGCACCTTTTCAGCATGTCTTTGTCAGGCTTCTGTTCTTTCAGATCTCCTCCCCTTCCTTTCTGCTCCCGTTTTAGTAAGGGGTGAATCCCTCTTCGGGTCTTTACTGGGCGCCTCCTCTTTTTCCTCTGAAGTCTTCGAGCTGGTGCCCTCTCCTTTCTTCGGACCGCCAGGAATCACTGCGTTCTTCCCCGACCCTCGCCATGAGCATGAGGAGAGGGCGACGCCGCCGAGATCCCCTTTTTGTTTCTGCCAATCTTTCTTCCCCCCTCCTTATTGATGTTGCCTTGATTAAGGGTTTCTCTAGTTTGTAAGGTCAGCAGACTTTTTGTCCCCCCTTACAGCGCACGGCATGAATCCCTCCACGTCTTTTTCTCCCTTTCGCAGCCCCTTGTGGAGGATTTACAGAGAAATTCATGTTTCGTCAGAATCGGTTTTTCCCCTTTTTTTGAGACTTCTCTTGACCGGTCTCTCTCCGCTTTTCTCATCGAGGCCTAATTTCCTAGCTCTTTCCCAGTTTCCCTCGTCAGAGGTTTCCGGCCTGCCACTTTTTTTCTATTGTTTAGAAGACTCAACCCCGCAGCTAGGTTCATTTCTCTCTTTTAATCAAATTCTTGAACCTGTGTTTGCGGTGGAGCTTTTTTCCGTGTTTTATAACGGCGGCGATGTTTAGGTTACTTTCAGGCCTTCTCTCGCGCTGTCAAGTCTCTCTGGGCGTGCTCCATGCTCTCGGTGAGAGACATCATTTCCCTCTTACTCTTCGATTTTTTTCCTATTCTTTAGTGGACCTTTCTCCGGTCAATTTTCTCCTCCTTGGTAGGAGTTATGAGAGTCATCTCTCCTTCCGCTTACGCCTACCTCGATTCGACGGCGATTTTTTCGTCCCACACTTTCCTGGTCCTGTCTTCCCATCTCTCTCATAATTCCATGGGTTGGTGCTCTTTTTCTAACCATTTAGCTGCCGAACCCGCCCTCCCCGCGCGCGCGATAGTCGAAGTGCCCTTTTCCTCGTTTCCCCGGACCCTTCTGTTTTCCGCTTAACAGATCTGTCCGTTTTTTTCAAGGTCTGAAACCTCTTCTGCCGAGGAAGAGAAATTAGGGCGTCCCCTATTCCGCCTGAGTCGGTACCGGAAAGCCGATTA
>Ga0179591_1244890_pt1 | contig 12259 bp, 10 predicted proteins | sample CZOMad2_1_08_16f_FD_182891 | JGI IMG/M metagenome (GOLD analysis project Ga0179591, IMG submission 182891) | Vadose zone soil fungal communities from Angelo Coast Range Reserve, California, USA - CZOMad2_1_08_16fungal (PacBio error correction) | ecosystem: Environmental > Terrestrial > Soil >... | reverse complement strand
CTTGATCTCCCTCTCCCCCTCGTAAGGTTTTCCGACACGTCTCTGGTATTCCCTGCGGCAGGTTCGTGGCTTGACCCAATGATTGCAGTCCTTTTTGCGCGGACGTCACTGCTCCGGTCAGCTACCCTTTGCAAGAGGACCATCCGTTCCCATGGCAATTTTCCCTTGCTTCCTGTATGCTCCCCCGTTTTAATTTGCTTTTCAGCGCTTTGGTTGACAGCGGACTTTCCCCCGCAAGATTTTGAACACAATAGATTTTTGTACTTCAAATATCGCGCCTCCCCAGCTTCCCTCTCCTTTGACTGTGGGCCCCTCGCTTTTCTTCTTCGATATTCATTACCGCTCCGCCATGATCAAGAGAGTCTATTCGTTCTTAAAGCTCACTTTCTCAAAACCTCACCCCCCCAATGGTTCCCTTGGAGTTCTAAAGGCGCCTCCTCTTCAAGAGCCGTATTTTCCTTTCTGCTCTATTTTAAACATCGGTTTTTGTCACAGTTTTTCTTGGGTCGTCCCCGATGCACCACCGTCCCTGCCTGTGGTCGCCATGCAACCGATCGAAGAACCATCCAGGTACAGCTCCTACGGGGTTAATTGTTTGACTCCTCACAAAGGCATCTTTTTTTCTTTTCACCTCCAGGACACTTACCGTCGGTGCAGGTGTTGGTTTTCTGGCGAAGAGGACTCTGCCCACACTGTCTAAGTTGCTACTTTCGAGTTCTCCACATAACGTCGTGTAGGGGGCCCTCCCCTCTTTACTGCTCTTTATGGCTAGCCTTCCGCTCTGCTTAGTAAGGTTGTAAAGATTACGCTTCCTCCGCGTGTCTCTCTTTTCATTCCTTTCGAACTTTTACTAGGCCTTTCGTACCCGCTGATCATTCCCCACTTGATGAGGTCGGCCGCGCCCTTGTCAGCCTCCGCGTGTACCTGTCTGCCTAATCGGTTTGCCACTGTGACAAAGATCCTGTAATGATCCGTTCTTGCGAGCTTCATCCTAGCGCAGCGTACGACTCTTTCTTCCATCCAAGTTTTTTCCACCTAAGCCGTCACTCCTCCCCTGTTCTGGTACAGTGTTACACCCCTCTGACGACGTGGGTGTTTCTTTAAATTCCTGCCCAATTCCATCTGCCCACCCCCCCCCAATCTTTCCCCCCTACCGGCCTGTGTCTCCTCCCTCATTACGGGGGCATTGTCGATTTTTCCTATGTGGTTACATGCGTAGCGTCCCTTCTAAATCACTCTTTATGTCACTTTGGACAGCGTTTCTTGCTGAGCCGGTATTGTTGTTCTCATGTACCTATGACCGTAAAGAGTTTTTTTGGTTGACCTTTCATACCCCCTGCTTTTTTTCTTTGGCAAGCTTTTTCTGCCAGAATTGTTGGGGCTCCGATCCTCTGCAAGAGCACTCATCAGAGCTGTTCCTTTGGGAACCCTTCTTACGTGGTAGAAACCAGGCCAACAGTTGTATGCGGGATAGTGTCCTCTCATGTCTAATTTTCGATGACATTTGTTCCTCCCAGGCTCGCCCAACCCCCCTAAGCAGGTTCCACCCGTTTGTCCGTACAGATTGATGCGCCCTCGTCATTCGGCCTTGTCCAGTTCCCTTCGAACCCTCTTCTTCCGACTTCTGCTGTTTCAGTTGTCTAGCGAGACGTGATTTCTTTTTTCCCCCTAGTTTTCTCTCGCTGGAGTAGATCAGTTTGGTGCCAGGCGGAAAAGAGCGCCTTCGTTAGCATACCTTGCATATGTCCTTTCCCTCCTTCGCGTCCTCTTCCACCTAATACCACCTCTCACAGTTTATAGCACTGAATTAGTCTTTTTACGGTATCTTCCCACTGCCTGTCAACACCGGGTCCTTTTTCCTTGCTCCCGCGGGGGCTTTTATTTTGACCCAGTACACTGTCTTCTCTCCCCCTTAGCCTCTTGACTAGTCACTGATTTGCCATTTTTTTTTGAGCACTCTCAAGTTCCCGTCAGAGAAACCCGAAATGGCGAACACTGTGATTCCCTAATTCCCTTTTTTTAGACGTTTATGTCTTGCCCTTCCGGAAATCTCCTTATTTGTTCGCTTTCATCCAACCTTGATCGTGGTAGCCTGCGCTTGTTTGTAAACTTTTTTTTGACGTATGGTCAATGCGTTTTCCCCTTCGGTGTTTCTTTTGTGCGGCAGGAATACCCACTTTCGCATTCAAAATTGACCTTCTGTTTACTTTGCTACAAGCGTTTCGTTTTTTTGTTTTCCTTTTTCCTAGTGAATACTTGTAGACTCCCAAGCCCCCCTTCGGGTCCTCTTTCTGGGCTTCGGCTCGTAGCCCCCCGCCTGTATTGGACTTGGCATCGTTGGTAACTTTCTCTTAAATACTTCTTTATTCTCTACTCTTTTCATTTGCTTCATCCTGCGAATCATTGGTTCGAGCGATAGCTCTGGCTAACACCCTACCCGAGGAGCCAAACCACTTTCTACACAATCCAAGGAATGATATCTTTCGCTTCCCAAGATGGTGTTGCAAGTTTTTCTCTTGTGTTCGAGCTTCTCATGTCTTGGATTTCTGCCCGAAGCATATTTACTCTCGCTTTCCGGGTTGATCCTCTAGTCCCGGACTGCACGATTTTTCGGAGACTTTCTTGAGTGTAAACTTTCCCCCGTTCTCCTCCTCTGTTGTTAGAGCGATAAGGCTTCCCCCCGGTTTTCCAGCCCATCATGCCCCTTCCGTTTTTTTTGACTCTTTCGTGCGGATCGGGCGTCGTCGGTCCCCCGGACGTTGATCGGTCACTTTTTTCTTCCCTGGCCAATCTATCCCACATCAGCGCGCAGCCCCCCCCTCTACCGGTGACCCCCAGCTTCTCGGGCTTACTCTCGTTTCCGGACTCAGCAGGACCTTTGTGACAGTACAATTGGGTTCAGGGTCTTCCTCCCTCTCGATCTCCTCACTGATCCCAGCCCTATTTGAGCCATGCTCCTTCCACGCTCATCCGAAACCAAAATGGCGCTTTTAAGACCGGCGATACTTTTTCGGGCCACCCCCGCTACACCTCCCTTTCCCCATTCTCAATTCAATGCCGCTGGCCAGAATCCACCTCCAGATCCCCTAACAATGGTCGGGTTATGCTCGCGTGCTATGAAACTTTCCCCCACTTCCTCTCTTCGAAGTTTAGTCCCCCAGTACCTGATCATCTGGACTTTCCAGTGTCCCTCTATTCTTCGATACCAATTAAATTACTTCCCCCCTTCCGGTAGTTTTTACGTCTACCCTCCTACCCTGTCGACCCCCGATTCAGGTTCTTCATTACAGCGAACCCCTCCTTTTTTATTTTCATGAAGTCTCCCGAAAAAGGAAGCACTAGGAGTTTCTTCTTCATAACCTTTTACCAGTTTCTTTTCTCTGTCCTCCTTGATCGATTTTCCGTCTGCTCGCCTGCGTCCCTGATTTTTCTCCTGTTATGAAGAGCATAGCACTGGACTCTAAACGCTCCACCGGCGTCGTCATTTTTCCTCCCTGTCAGCTCTTCCTTCGCCGAAATCCTCCTTTCGCTTAAAATGCTCCTTCTCCTTTTAAAGTCGGTACTGTCTTACACCACAATGTCCTTGTAGATATCCACTGGCTCGAACCTTCCTCCTTTCTCTTTCTGAGTCCACCCCCTCCGATCTCGCTCTAGAATCACCCTTCTAGTAATATCTTTTTACTGTTTGCATATACGTACGACCACAGCGGCTATTGTAGACAACTTGACCCCGAGAGCTGCCCTCTTCCACTTTCCCGGAACTTCTTTCCCGTCCCCCTTCTAAATTTTTTGCTGACCTGTCGTCCCCACAGGGCATTTGACCCGTCGCGGATTCTAAACATTTATCATCCTTTTTAAGTTTTTTCCAAACCTTCAGTGGCCCCCTTTGAACGTCTGACCACTCGCTGAGACTCTTACTTCCTGAGTCCCCCCCCCCCGTAGGGACAAAACTCTTCCCATCCTCCTAGATGTCCGAATTGAACACTCCCCCCGTGCCTCAAGTCCGGACCTCTTTTTCATCCCTCGACCAATGATTCCTCCTTTGAATACCTTTTCACCCCTTGTCGACTGCATTTCTTTACAGTCCTTTAGCCTACTTGCAGTTACACTCGGTCGAGAAAGGACCCTCCTCGCGGGCGCCCCCCAAGTAGAACAAGTCCCCGCGTGCTCTGCAGGTCGTTCCCCTAATGGTCACGAAACACCCAACTGCGTCAGCTGGTTAAAACTTCCCCCCCAAAGACCCGCCTGGGCCTTTCTAAATTTCAGAGGTTCTCTTTTGAAACCCCACCTTAATGTAGAAAAAAGAGTTGGAAGTTAGGCAGATGAACCTGTTTTTATTCACTTCTACTTCCCACCTGCACGGTGTTTTCCCGGAGCTAACTTCGCTTATCGTTCAAGCCCCCAAAGCGTCATGCCTGACAAGTGCGACCCAGATACAGCCCTAGTTGATCGGTTAAGCACCGGTCCCCAGTCCTCTCCCGCAGGTTTTAGTTCAATACTCGTTTCGCGCCCCCTGATTAACTCTTTACTTCTCCCCCCCGAGGAATCTGGTTCCCTTCTTTGATAGATAAAAACCGCCCCCGACTTCGTGTCTACCATACCTGGTATAAAATTCTCCTTTTTCTCTCGGTCTGTAGCCTCCGAGCCCACCCGATTCTAGTGAGGTCCGTCCCTCTATGTGTGTTTTTTTCTTTACCCTTACCAAACGTACTTAAGCTTACTGACTTTTCTACGGTCTCATGTTCTGGTTCATTTTCTCCAAAAACAGGAATTTGACTATGGGTACCCGTCCTAAACTCATAATGTTAGTATTCAGACCTTTGCAATTTACAAATAAAACTACTTCATCCCCTCCTATGTCCCTGGAAGTCAGGATTCCGGCCCTTTGCTAATGACCTGGGTCCCCTTCGTTGTACCCCCCGGACCTCTTGGATCTGGTTTCTCTTCATCGACGGCCTAACCCCCTCCTCCGGTCCATCGAGGGCCACCGTCCCTGTATCGCAGATTGGTGGCTGGATTATGTGTCCGCCTGCCGACATTTAACCCTAATCTATTTGAGCGATGCACCAGCCCCCTTCTCTGAAACTCCCCTTCGTGCAATCGAAGCCATCCTCTACGCCTGTAAGCAATTTCTTTTTAGCCTTCCCATATTGTAAGATTGAATTCTCCCCCCTTCCCCGCGCACCCTCGAGGTCCTTTTGGCGCGCCGAACCGCAGTCCAGTGAACACCTCCGCTTTTGGGTGGGCCTTGAAATCTGTTTGACCCTTTCCCCTTTTCCTATCGATAGTCTGCACCACAGCTAGAGGGCGTTTTCCAATCCCACGTTCGCGGTTCCATGCGGAATTCCCTGCCTCCAGATTTTCTCGTTCTCGGAATCCGAATTGAAGGACCTCCAGTGGATCATCGTATACTGCTCAAACATTCGGGCTGATCGGAACTGAGCTTTCTTGCCCCCTTGCGGTCCCTTGTGTGCAGCGGCAAGTTTGTCTCCGATCAACATCCTTCTTTGTCTCCTCGAGTCCCTGACGCGACTTCATTTCCTATAAAACTCGTCCTTTGATTTCACCCCCTCTTTCTTTCCTGATAGATTACCGGACGTACTGATTGCTTCCCCACATATCGCTATGCTGCCGGTGATGTAACTTCCTCCGTCTTTAGCTACCCCACCCCATCCACCAGGTAATCCCAGAACGCCCGCCCAGCCGGCGTTGGAATTTTCCTTTTAGGTGACGTGGTTGTTTATTTTTCAACTGGCCGACCTTTAACCTTGTTTTTTCTTTCTCCATAGCCCTTCCCCTGTAGAACCTCCCAATGACTTCGGCCTCATCACCGAGGAGTTCTCGTCAGGGTGTAAGGTTGTTGAGAACCGCACCCCTTTACGGTTAAGCACGGCCTCGTCAAGACACGGCGTCTTTTGTCGGCCCGTTTCTCTTTTTCCAATCTCCCGACCCAGGCTCAGTTTCTCACCGTTCGTCTTTGTAGACCACGATTCGTTTGCGTGGGGTTTTTCCATCTCATTTTCAGCCGTCGCCTCTTCCCCTTATTGACTTATTACCCGGCTGAATCTTACGATGGTTAATCCGTAGGGAGCTTTTTTTTTAGCTCCCGTCCTCCCTTCGATGCGATTTCTTCACCCGATGCCCAGTCACTTCTTCTGCTTTCGCAGTACGATGTTTCCACCGGACTCGAACGTTAGGATCAAGACCCCCCTTGACCGAGTCCCTTTTCCGTCGTCTTTTGAAAGCTCATGATCCAGCGCATGATCGGACTGCGGTCACCCCACGCGGTGGTGCCATAAAAGACGTTTTCCTATGGACATACGACATTCCAATGTGTGACAAGGTGGGTAACATTTCTTCCCGTTGTTGTTTCCTTTTTTGACAGAGACCGCATCTTTCCAATTCTACGATAGGGTGTGATCATCCACTGTTCACGGGATTCCATCTGTCGCGCCGATGGTTATTCCTAGGTTTCCAACATCAGATGTTCACATTAGGATGAGTCCTTCCCTTTTCTTGTCGAGTGACTCTTACCTTCGGCTTTTCGCTTTTTTGTTGTTTTCAGGAATCATAAGCCCTAGGTTTTTTGAGGACACTCCTGTTTGGACGTTAGGACCTTCAGGATCGATGCCCTTCCATCCTTTTTTAACCCCCCCCACACCCAGTTTAAGCGAAAAGAACCTTCTCTTAGAAGCATTTATAATCGTCTCAGTAGTAGATGACATGTGGCGCACCTGTATCTCCCGTCCCCCCCGGGATGCAACCGTTGAGTGGCACCTTCTGGGTCTTACGTAGTTTCGAAGGGCCCCAGCCCGACCCCCTCGGTTCTTTTCCTGTCCCGATCCGTCCTGTGGCCCCGTTCTCGAGATATGAGATGTACATCCCTTTTCGAAGTTTTTTCTCCCTAGATCTGTGGGTCCCTTCTTGCAAAGCGCGCGGCCGTTTTCCCAGGAAATCTCTTTTATCTCTTATTCCTTGTGAGAACGGTCGTACCCTCACTTCCTTCAACAGGTTAAAGCACAACGCGATTTTCTCAGGGTCCGGTACGCTCTGAAAAATTCCCCTCCCACCCGGTACCGCCGTTCAGGACTGGGAGAGCTTTTCTTAAGGAGGCTCAGTGATTGTCCCTCCCTTTTCCCTGCTTCGATCATGATTTTTTACAATGTGTACTTCAATCAAGGACAGAATATCCTTGAAATGGAGAACCCCCCCCACGCCGCTTGGTTTCCCTGAGTAGATCAGTTTGGTCAGGTATGCCACCACCTATCTCTCATGAAGATACGTATTTGTTTTTTCGAGGCCCTCCCACCTGATCGTGGTAAATTAGAGTTCTTTCCGAACTGTCTTCGGGGGAATTTACCTTGGTAATTGATTTTTTCGGTGATCTCCTCAGAACCGCCCTCCCTCTCCCTCTTTCTTATGATTTCTTTTGTTGCCGTTTATAAAAGAATAGTTTCAAGTCGGTGGTGAAGGTGTTATACTATCGGACCCCTCCGGCGGGTTGATGTTGCCCCCTTCTTCAGTTCCCCCCCGAGTATTTCATTGCTGAATGCCCATTTATTTTTCCTTTCCGATGGTGGAATAATGCGAAGACCTCTTACAGACATTTTCCCTTGATACTGCTCTTTTAATGGGCTTCATCGTCTGGCCTGAATTCTCTCGTCCGTCTCTTCGCTCTGCGACCCCCAGACCCTTTGCTAGCCCACTACCTCTACAAAGTTCCATTTCACCATGTGCCGCTGAGTATTCTGATCTTTTCCATCCCCTCTTTTTTGGCCGTGATGTTTTTCGTATAGTATGTATTATATAGGTGCCTCATCTGGCTCCCTTCCCCCCGACCGGGTTCCTTTTTTTCGGCCTCCCTTCGCCGCGAATCCGATCTCCCCCGACCTGACTCCCCTTACATTTCTGAGTGGCTTTTTCCAACACTGTGTCAGAATCTCTTTTCTATACGTTGTTTTGTTTGAGTTTCGGCAAAGACATCCTTATTCGCCGGTCGGGCGAGGCCTTAGGGATACTTTCTTCTCTCCCGCGGGATGCTCGATCTCATGATGAGTGCTCCCCCCCTCTCCCCTCCCACGGCAATGAGGAAAACCTTTCAATATGTAGGTAATCGTCCCTTAAGCCTCTCCCGGGTGCCAGTTTTCTCCCTTTTTCTTGGGCTACTCGGGTCGGTTTGTTCGCCCCCCAGCGCCTCCTCCCCGCCTACAGGCTTTCGTCACATCGGCCATTGGAAAGATTTTGAGAATCCCAAACTGTTTTATAGCCCGCTTCCGCTCCCCTTGATTCCACCAGTCTTCACCCGAACACCAGTTCTTTAGCCCATTAGCATGACATTCAATAGTTCACTAGAACCACCTCCTTTTTCTTGGGATGCATTCATTGAACTCTGACCCTCTCACCACTTTCGCTTGGAGCGTTTCAGCCCTCACACATACTCAGGACCGTGAAGTGAACCCTTAACCAAACCCCACCCCTTTGTCATGCTTTTTTATCTCCTTCTGACGAGCACCGTCGTCCAAGGGAGAACGATCAAGGAGTGAACCACGCCCCTCTCTCATTGACAAGTTTTGGGTCTTCTCCTTCCCTTTTCACCGCCTTTGGGTATTCTTTCCTTAGTGGCTTCGCAGCATTGTAGACCGGTGAGTCCACCTGAGCAGGAGCTCCTTCCTAGACTGGGTTCTAAATCCCCCGGGCCCCCGTGACCCGGGTGGATGTCTTTTTTTCTATATTCCGGAACCCGCCCAAATTATCGGCCCTCCTTGCGGGCTCTATTATTTCAGGTTCCTCATGCCTCCGTCGCCCCAAAATGAATTCTATAGATCCCAGGGGGAATTGGTAACTTCCCCCTTTTTTGAAGAAAAATCTTCCTCGACAGCCTGAAAAGTGCGAATATCGGTGACTATTTTATATCTGCTATAAGAGATAGTTTTTTCACTTTTCAAGGTTCTCTAACCTGTCGTCCCCCCTCGAACATAGGTCTGATCCTCATACTTCCCACGTGCAACGGTTCGTCAAGGTCCCTGTCTTCCTATAATGTGTCCACGACTTTTTCGGTACGCAGCCCTGACAAGGCGTCGCATCGCGGTTTTGTTTCTCCCTCCGCAGGTTTCCTTGGATATAACCTTGCTGCGACTCGGATCCACAGTTACTGTCATTCACCCCAAACGCGAAACCGGTCCTCTGGCTCCATGAACAACAACATTCTGCTAAAGCCGGAGTATCGTAATCGACCAGCCTGACTCAGCCGCAACTTTGTTTACGGATTCTAATCCGTCGAGTGTAACAACCGTCCCCTTGCTTGGTCTTACCACCCACCGCGCGTGGTTCTGAAACGCCCTGGTTTCAAGGAGATCCTTCTTGAAATTACCGAACCAACCCCCCTGCGTCCTGGTACCCCTTTTTTTCCTCTTTTTTTTTTTTTTTTTTCTTACCCCCTACATGCCGTCGCTTTTATCCCTGTACCGGCGTTGCGGAACTAACACGCCCACTTTTTTTCCTCAGGACGCTTGCGCTGGTATCTAGGCCGTGCCGACGGATAAAGGCCAGGCCACTGTGTACCCTCTTGAAACTAGCCTGTTTTTTGCGCGGCCTGCCCTTCCCCAGGGCTCTTATACGCATCGTGATCCTTTAATATTTCCCCTAATGAGTCTCAAGACTTCCCTAAAGCTTTAGTCGCCCACGGTTAAGCGTACGGCGTTAACCCCTTTAAATTTCTTCTTCGTTAAGATTCTCTCTCTCCCGCCCCTCCGTAAGGTCCAGAAAGTTTTATTTTGAGCCTGTTTCGCGCGGTCTCTTAGAAGTTCCCTTCCCCCCCCAATTTTCGTCGTTCCCGTTTAGTTCTATCCTCTCCTGTGGGTTTTATTTCCCAACAGGACCCCGGAGCTTGATTTCTTCCTGCTAACTGTTGCAAGCACCACCTTCGACAACTCTTTCCTGCTGTGGATTTTTCCCCCTGATGATTTCTTCGACTTTCCTCACCCTCTTCTTCCATTCCACCTCCGACGTCGCGGTCCTTCCTTTGTCCCCTTTTCTCCCGTCCGGTCATGAGTGTATTTTCCCTTTAAACACAGCATCCAGCCTTCATCTCTTTTCATTCACCTCCTTAATCGATCCCCAACCCTTAACGGAAGCCCTGTGCGGTTCTGTTTAAAGAACATCCGCCAAGCCTTCTGGTTCCCCGAAGCACGTCCCCCCCCCCCCCAAAACATCCCCCCCCCCACACAAAACCCCCCCCCAACCCCCCCCCCCAACCCAACACCCCCACCCCCCCCACACACCCCCCACCACTCCCCCCCCCCCCCCACCCCCCCACCCCCTTCCGGCGGGCCAAACCAAGCGCCCATGATCACATATGAACGGACCGGTCCCCTTCGCATGGGTACTCTCCTCTTTCAGGCTCACGGAAGGCTCCTTATTCGTCCACCAAAGAGGCGATGTACTTTATGAAAAAGATACGCCTTTCCTTTGGTCGACCGATTACTCTTTTTGCCCCTATAGGCGACTATATAGTGTTACCACTACTCTCCCTCTCTTTTTTTTGGGGCTAAAACTGGAGAGGGTTAAACAGAGTGAAACGATCTGTACCTGAGGCCTTCGTGGCGAAACCGGTTTCAGCAGACTTTGTTCTCTGACTAAGACCATCCCTTCCAGTACGGCTTAGGCACCTAAGTTTATCCAATGGCAAGGATGGCCTCTGATCTTTCTTTTGCTGCTGGGTACCCAGATTGTGACTTTAAGTGGTATTCCCACTCGTTGGCATTCCCCCAGTACGGCAGTCCACCCGCGAAGACCCCCATTGCGTTCTTTCGAGATGTTCTCCTTCTTATGACAGCTATGCGTTTTGTATTACACTCACCGGTGCCAACGAAAGTTATTTCCGTAGCCCTTCGCCCTCCCCCGTCCCCTCCCGACGTGGTTTTTTGTGGAGAACCTTTCCGAACTCCCCAGGGTTCTTTTGGTCTCCCCCAGTAGACCAGGACTCCCTTTTTGCCTGCCAGAGGACTGCATGCAACGGTTCCTTTACGACCAAGTTCAGTCTCTTCTCTTCTCCCTGAACGACCTGCCCGTGAACTCCAGGGGTTCATAGGATTTTACACCCAGGCCCATTCCCCTTCGAGGGTAGATCATCTTTTGGCTGGGGGTATCGCGTTTTTCCTCCCGTCCCATTCTTTCTCCTCCTTCTATGTAGTAGACTGCATAAGCAGGCATTGACATTAAAAGCCGCCCCCCCGCTCTGATTCCTAGGAACCACTGCTAACTAGTAGATCGTATCTCTGAAGGCCATTCCCTTTCTTTTCGTGTCCCCTCTATTTTTTTACGTCCCCCCCTTCTGCCCTGGGCAACCTCGGTAGTCTTTCCGTCGGACCTTCATAAATTTACCCTCGGCTTTGACAAACGCCCTTTTTGCGACATCACGTTTTTCCGCAGGAACGAAGCCGAGGCAACCTTTGCCCCAGCATGTACTCGTGGTTGTTTCGCTCCCTTTTGCTCCCCCTCGCACTATATCCTGCAATTCTTTGCTCTTTCTCCCCTGCCTGGGGAGATTGTTCTTTCGCAAAGATTAGTTGCTTTTTTTTTTCGACCAGGCCTGTTAGGGTCGAGTCTTTTCTTTGTCGATGACTATGAAGTAACTTGTCTTTTTCTCCAGCTTTTGATTGGGTCAGGAGCCCCTTTAAGTTGGAATCGGTTTGTAGTATACTTTCCTTACGCGCAGCTCTTTCTGATACCCGCTCCTCATCGGGCCCAGGTCCGTTCAGGTAAACAACCTTTTTCAGTGCCCTCTCTGATCGTGTCGAAGCTTAGCGAAGTATCTCGCCCTGTGTCGCCTTCCCGTTCCCTTTGCCAAAAAGTTTTTCAAGATGGAGCTCGGCCCTAACCCAGGTCACTCGACAACTCTTGATTTCAGTCCGAGACCTCTGTGGTCGGGTACGCCAAAGTACACGTCCTATTAGACGCCGTTTCTTTTGATCTATGATCGACAGTTCTCTTCCCCAGGCACAAACTCTCTTCGTCCGTCGCATCCAAGTCACTCATTTTTCTCCTAGTGTCCTTTTGTTTGAAGTCCTCAGGGAACTTCCCATAAGACAGCGTGATCCTTTTCTCTTTTCCGGCCGATCTGGGACACTTCCCCTGTCCCACCCTTCCGCCGTTCCTCTTAGACTGGGGGTGTGGGTAGCGAACCCGGAGCACATGTGAATTTGGCTCCCTTCCCTCGGCTACCCCATGATGCCTGAGCCCCAAGGACGACCCTGACGTC
>Ga0179591_1557267_pt1 | contig 12260 bp, 17 predicted proteins | sample CZOMad2_1_08_16f_FD_182891 | JGI IMG/M metagenome (GOLD analysis project Ga0179591, IMG submission 182891) | Vadose zone soil fungal communities from Angelo Coast Range Reserve, California, USA - CZOMad2_1_08_16fungal (PacBio error correction) | ecosystem: Environmental > Terrestrial > Soil >... | reverse complement strand
AAGCTGTCTCACAATTTCCGCAGCCCAAGTCACCAAACATCATTCGGCAATCATAGCGAACCGTTTACTTGCACATCACGGGCACCAAGTTCACCGACATCACCGGCAAACAGCTTCTGGCCGACGATACGGTTTGGGAGGCCAGGCGGTCCCGTAACGATCCAACCTCTACCAGGGCAAAACAATGCCCGGCGGCGCACTTGGTCGAACAACCACGCAAGAGGCCAATGTGTTCGGACCGCTTCGAATCTGGCACTGGGACTTACTTGTCCAAGAAACAACTTCCCCAACGGCGACGTCAGAACGCGGCCAAATGCTGGGTAGTCGGCACTAGTGGCCCGCGCGGTCACCGCAAGGCGGCCCGTCCACGCAACAACTTCGAACAATTCCAGACGGGCGGAGAACGGGCACAAGGTACCGACAATAAGGCAACAAGTTTATCTGCCGACGGACACGGCGCTGCGGCGTGACGATCAAACTGTACCAGGGCAACAATCCAGCGCAGCCTGTAGAACAACCACGACGGCGGCCCGACGGTTAGTACAGCTCGACAATCTGGCGGAGGGCACGTTTACTTGTGCAGGAGACGGTACCACGACCGGCTACACACCGACCGGCGAACAGCGGTTTATTGGTCGTCGTCACGGCGGCGTCACTCCGACCGGCAACAATTCGACAACTTAGAAGGGCGGCTCACCGGCACAAGTACACCGACATCACCGGGAACAGCTTCTCAACGGACGATACGGCTTGGGCGGCGTCGTGACGATCAAATCGTACCAGGGCAACAATGCAGCGGAGCCAATGGTAGGAACAACCACCGCGAGGCCGGACGGTTCGTATACAGCTTCGGACAATATGGCCGCGGGGACCTACTTTCGTCCAAGAAAACTGCCCAGCGGCTACACCCCAGGACCGGCGGCAACGCGGTAAGTGGTCGTCGTCACAGAGCGTCGTCAACTCGACCGGCAACAACTTCGACAACTTTAAGAAGGGCCGGATCGCCGGCACCAAGTTTACCGACATCACGGGGCAACAGCTTCTCTGCGACGACACGGCGGGGGGGGCCGGGGGGTGATCGTGACGATCACTTGTACCAGGGCAACAATGCCCGCGGCGCAAATTGGTGGAACAACAGACGGCGGCCGACGGGTCGTACACTAGACAATGGCGGCGGGCACGTACTTCGTGCAGGAGACTGTCCACGACCGGCACACCCAGACCGGCGCACAGCGCGGTTATGTGGTCGTCGGTAACCAGCGGCGTCAACTCGACCGGCACAAACTTCGAAAACTTCAGAAGGACGGTATCACGGGCCCAAGTTTACGACATCACCGCAACCGCTTCTCGGCCGACGATACGGATTTGGAGGCGTAACGATCAACCTATACCAGGGCAACATGCCAGCGAGCACTGGTAGCGAACAACCAAGACGGCGGCCGACGGTTCGTTAAGCTTCGACACTATGGCGGCGGGCAGTACTTCGTGCAGGAGACGGTCCGACCGGCTACACCACGACGGCGGCAACAGCGGTATGTGGTGTCGCACCAGCGGGGCGTAAATCGGACGGCAAAAACTTCGACAAACTTAAGAAGGCCGGATCCCGGCACCAAGTACACCGACTCACGGGCGAACAGTTCGCTGCCGACGACCACGGCGCTTGGGCGGCGTGACGCTCAAACTTGTCCAGGGCAACAATGCCAGAGGCGCATCGTAGGAACAAACCACGACGGCGCCGATTGGTTCGTACAGCTTCGACAATCTGCCGCCGGGACCTACTTCGTTCAAGAAACACTTCCAGCGCTAACCCGACCGGCGGCAACGAGGGCTACGTGGTAGTCGTCACCAGCGGCGGCAACTCGAACGGCAACAACTTCGAAAAAAAAAACCCCCCCACCCCCCCACCCCCCAAACACCCCCAAAAACCCCAACACACCCCCCCAACCCCAAGCAACCCAAAACCCCCCCCCCCCCCACCAAACCCCACAACACCCCACCCCCCCCTCTCCCTCACCACCAAAACCACCCCCAACAAAAACCCAAACCAAAAAACACAAAAAAAACACTCCCCCCCCCACAACCACCCCAAAAAAAACCCCCCCCCCCCCCCACCCCCCCACCCAACATCACCCAAAACCACACACAAACCACCCAACCCCACACACACAACACCCACCACCCCCACCCCCACCAACAACAAACACCCCCCCAAACCCTCCACCCCACCCACCCCCCAAAAAAAAAAACCCCAAAACCCCAAACCCCACACAACCAAAAACACCACACCCCCACACAACCCCCCCCACCCTCCCCCCCACCCCCCACAAACCCCCCCCCCCAACCCAAACCAACACCCCCCCCACCTCCCAAAAAAAACACCCCCCCACAAAACAAACAAACCCAACCCCACCCCCCACTCCCCTCACCAAAACAAACCCAAACAAAACCCCCACCAAAAAAAAACCAAACACCCCCCTCCACTCCACCCCCCAAAAACACCCCCCTCAACCCCCCCCTCCCCCCAAAAAACAAAAACAAAAACCCACACCTCAACAACCAAAAAAACCACCCCCCCCCCAACACCCACATACCCACCCCCACACAAACATACCCAAACCAAAACCCCAAACCCACCAACCAACACACATCCCCTCCCCCAAAAAACCCACCCCCACAAAAAACCCCCAAAAAAAACCATCAAAAAACACACAAAACAGCACAAAAAACCCCCAAACAACAAACCCAACCTACACCACAAAAACTCACCAAACCCCCACCCACACCCCCCCCCCACACATTCCCCCCCACTACACAAACACCCAACGCAAAACCCACAAACAAAATTTTCCACCGACACCACCAACCAACCTCAAACAAACCCCCTCAATCACAAAACACACCCACCACCCACCCCCCCACCCCACCTAACCCACACACCCCCCCACCCCACCCCCCCTCCCCCTCCCGCTCCTCCCGCCCACACCACCCCCTCCCTTCTCCCAAAAACCCACCCCACCCACCCCCCCCCCCCCCACACCACACCCAACCACCACCCCCCCCCCCCCCCCCCCCCCCACACCCCCACCACCCCCCCCCCCCCCAAAAACACACCCCCCCCCAATCCAACCCCCCCACCACCCCCCCACCCCCCCAAACAACCACACCAACCAAGCCAACCCCAAAACCAAACAAACACACCACAACCCACACCAACCCCCAACCAAAACAAACAACACCCTTCAAACCCAACTCCCTACAAAAAAAAACACATCTCACCCTTCACTCCCAAAACTCTCCCAAAAACTCCCACTCCCAACCACCAAACCACCACAAAAAAACCCCCAAAACAAAAAACACCCCCAAAAAAACACCCCAAACCTCACAAACAAAAAACACACACCCCCAACATTCCCCACACCTAAACCCACCACAAAAACACACAAAACCCACCAAACATACCACCACCACACCACACACAAAACCACACAAACAAAAACCAAAAACCACCCACCACACCCCAAAAACCAAAACCCTAAAAAACACCAAAACACCACAACACACCCACACCACCACCACCCCCCCAAAAAACAACCACCCCCCACAAACCAACCCACCACAAAACTTCCAACAAAAACAAAAAACCCCCCACCACAAACAAAACAAAACCCAACCCCACAACAACCCCCACAACACCCAACCACCAACCCACCCACCAACCCAAAAAAAACAACCCAAACAAACCCCACCCCCAACACACCACCCCCAAAAAAAAAAAAAAAACTTCCAACAACAAACCCCCACCCCAGACCCACCCACCCCCAACAACCCAAAAACTCACCCAATCCCCCAACCCCCCCCAAAAACCCCCCTAAAAACCAAATAACACCCCCATCTCCAAACCAAAAACCCCCAAAAAAAAAAAAAAAACAACCTCAAAAAACCCCAAAACAACACACAAACCAACCCCAACCCACACCACAAAAACAAACCCCAAACACCACACCCCCCCCCCTAACCACACCCCCCCCCAACACCCAAAACCTCTCCCCCCCACACCCCAAAACACCAAAAACCACCCAACTCACAAACCAAAACCCAACCCACACCCAAAACCCCCCCAAAAATACCCAAAAACCCCCACACAACAACAAAAAAACCAAAAAACCCCCCAACCCCAAACCCCCTCCTCCCCAACAACCCCACCCAATCACAACCCCCAACCCAACACAAAAAACCACTCAAAAAACCTCTACAAAACCAACCACCCCCCACCACACTAACCCACAAAAAAAAACACCACACCCTTCAAACACAACACAAAAACAAACCCCACCCCCCACAAAAAACCCAAAAAAAAAAAAAAAACCCAAACCCAACCACAACAAAACAAACCCAACACAAAAATCCCACAAAAAAAACCCACACCCCACCTAAACAAAAACAAAACCCAAAAAAAACCACCAAAAAAACAAAACACAAAAAAACAAAAAACCCCAACCCAAAAACACCCACAAAAACAAAAAAAACAAAACCCCAAAAAAAAACCAACCCCACACACCTCACCCCACACCACCCCCCACCCCACGAAAACCAATAAAAACAAACAACACAACAAACCATATTCACCATTCAAAAAAAAACCAAAAAAAAACCTTAAACCCCCCCAACCACCCCCACTAAAACTCCCCCCACCCCACCACCACACACACAACCACACCCCCAACAATCAAAACCCCCCCCCTTTACACAACCCAACACAAAAAAAACCCCCCCAAAAAACCCAACAAAACCCCACCACCCCCCACACCCCAAAACCCCCCTCTCCAAACAACTCAAACCCCCCCCCCCCTCCTCAAAAAAAACAACCCCCAACACACAACAACAACCTCAACACCCAAAACCCACAACACCCAAAAAACCCTCAAAAAAAACAAACAACCAACCAAATCTCCAAACCCAAACCACAACACACACCAACCACCCCCACCTTAAACACCCCCACACCACAAACATCCAAAAACCAAAAAAAAACATTCCCAAATCCACAAAACACTCCCACAACCAAAACCCCCCCCACACAAACCCCAAAACACACCCCAACAACAAAACCCTAAATCCCAAAACCACACACAACAAAAAAAAAAACCAATCACAACCAAAACCCAAACAATCACCAAACAAAAACCACCCCCACCCAAAAAATCAAACCCCCACCAAAAAAAACAAACCTTAAAAAAAAAAACTCCAAACTCCAAAAACAACACAAAAAAAACAAAAACCAAAAAAAAAAAAACACAACCCCCCTAACTCACAAACACTCAAAAAAAAAAACCCCCCCCCCAGCAAACCAATCCAAAAAAAAAAAACCAAAAAAAAAAAACCCCCCAAAAAAAAAAAAACACCCCCCCCCCCAAAAAAAAACCTACCCCCCCCCCCACACCCCCAAACAAACCCCCCCCCCCCCCCCAACCAACTTAGAAGGGCCGATCGCCGGCACCAAGTTACGACATCACGGGCAACAGCTTCTTGCCGAGGACCACGGCGCTGGGCGGCGTGACGAATCAACTTGTACCAGGGCAACAATGCCAGCGGCGCCACCTGGGAGGAACAACCACGACGGGGCCGACGTTCGTACAGCTTCGACAATCTGCGGCGGGCCACGTACTTCGTGCAGCGAGACGGCCGCCGGCTACACCCAGACCGGCGGCACAGCGGTATGTGGTCGTCCGTCACCAGCGGGCGTCAACTCGACGGCAACAACTGCGACAACTCCAGAAGGGCCGGACACGGGCACCAAGTTTACCGACATCACCGGCAACAGCTCTAGGCCGACGAATACGGCTTTGGGAGGCCGTAACGATCAACCTATACCAGGGCAACAATGCCAGCGCGCCCAATGGTAGGAACACCACGACGGCGGCCGACGGTTTTCGTACAGCTGCGAAAATCTGCGGGGGCACGTACCTTCGGCGGAGACGTCCCGAAAGGCTACCACCCAGACCGGGCGCGGGCAACAGCGGTATGTGGTCGTCGGCCAACAGCGGGGCGTCAACTCGACCGGCAAAACTTCGACAACGTTAAGAAGGGCCGGATCACCGGCACCAAGTCCCGACATCCGGGCAACAGCTTCTCTGCCGTACGAAACGGCGCTGGGCGGCGGACGATCAACTTTACCAGGGCAACAATGCCAGCGGCGCCAACTGGTAGGAACAACACGACGCGCCGACGGTTAGTACAGCTCGGACAATCTGGCCGCGGGAGCCCTCTTCGTTCCAAGAAACACGTCCCAGCGGCTACAACCCAGACCCGGCCGGCAAACCCGGGATACGTGGGTCGTCTCACCAGCGGCGTCAACTCGGACCGGCAACAACTTCGACAAACTTTAAGAAGGGCCGGATCGCCGGCACCACGTTTACCGACATCTACGGGCAACAGCTTCTCTGCCGACGACACGGCGCTGGGCGGCGTGACGATCAAACTTGACAGGGCAACAATGCCAGCGGCGATGGTAGGAAACAACCACGACGGCGGCCGACGGTCGTACAGCTTCGGACCAAATCTGGCGGCGCGGCAACGTACTTCGTGCAGGAAAGACGGTCCCGACCGGCTACACCCAGACCGGCGGCAACAGCGGTTATGTGGTCGTCGTCACAAGCGGCGTCAACCGACCGGCAACAACTTCGAAACTCCAGAAGGACGGACCACGGGCACCAAGTTTACCGAATCACCGGCAACAGCTTCTCGGCAGACGATCCGGCTTTGGGAGGCGTCCGTCCCGTCACGATCAACATCTACTCAGGGGCAACAATGCCAGCGGTCGCAACGGTAGGAAACAAACCAAGACGGCGGCCGACGTTCGTCCAGCTTCGACAATCTGGCGGCGGGCACGTACTGCGTGCAGGAGCCGGTCCCGACCGGCTACACCCAGAACGGCGGCACCAGCGGTTATGTGGTCGTCGTTCACCAGCGGTCAAACTCGACCGGCAAAACTCGACAACTTAAGAGGGCAGGATCACCGGCCACCAAAGTACACCGACTCACGGGCCACAGCTCTCTGCCGACGACACGGCGCTGGGCGGCGTGACGATCAATTTGTACCCAGGGCAACAATGCCAGCGGCGCCCACTAGTAGGAACAACCCCGACGGCGGCCGTGGTTCGTACTAGCTTCGACAATCTGGCGCGGGGACCTACTTCGTCCAAGAAACACTCCAGCGGCTACACCCAGACCGGCGGCAACTGCGGGCTACGTGTCGTCGTCACCAGCGGCCGTCAACTAGACCGGGCAACAACTTCGACAACTTCCAAACTGGGCTCGATCCGCGGCCAGAAGTCGGGACATCAACGGCGATGGGCTCAAGAACGGGGCGATGCGGGGTTGCTGGTTGGACGATCCCCGATCGACAAGGGACGCCAACGTACGGTGAATTTACCAAAACGACCGATGCCAGCGGGCAATTTACAGCTTCACGGGTCTTCTAAACGGCGGGCACATACGAATCCGGGAAGTGAACCAATCAGGTGGAGGGAAAAACGACGTCAACCCTGCCGAGTCACATCGTGAGGGGGCACCATAGCACGGGAAACAACTTCGGGAATCGAGGAATGCGAGATCATCGTCATCGGTGCCGATAACCCCCCCCCCCAAGAACACGGCCACTTCGCTCGTCCAAAGTCGTCAACAAGAAGACGGGCAGTGAGTCCCAGTCTATGCCTACGAGCCCACTTCACAGGCGGCGTGCGGGATTGCCACGGGCGACAGGACGGAGATGGTGTTGCGATATCATCACGGCGCCGGGCCGTCGATCGCGCTACGGAAATTCGAGTTTCAAGCAAGACGGAACGGAGCTGACTCAGTTCCGCACGAGGCCTATGCGACGTCATTCTCAGGTGGGAGATGGACGTTGGCGACGTCCATGGGCGGAAGAAGGACATCGTGCGGGGAACTGAGTCAGCTCCGTTCCGTCTTGCTTCTTGAACACGCGATTTCCGGAGCGCGGAGATCGCGCCCGGCGCCGTGATGATTCGTTCAACCCCATCGCCGTCCATGTCGCACGTGGCAATCGCACGCCGGCCTTTTGACGTTGCGGCTCGTAGGCATCATGAGAACTGGGGACTCGACGCCCAGTTTGCTTGTTGAGACTTACTTTGACGAGCGAAGTGGCCGGGTTTGTTTATCGGGACCGATTGACGATGATCTGCATTCCTCGTCCCGAAGTTGAGTTTCCCGTGCTATGGGTTGTGCCACTCACGATAGTGACGGTCGGAGGGTTGCGGTCGTTTGCCTCCACACTGATGGTTCAATTCCCGGATTCGGTATATGTGCCCGCCGTTAGACCCGTGTGAAGCGGTAATTGCCGATGGCATCGGTCGTTGGTGAGGAAATCCAACCGTAACCAGTTGGCGTTCCTTTGTCGAGTGGATCGTTCCAACCCAGCAAAACCGCAGCGGCCCGTTCTTGGATCCCAATCGCCGTTGATGTCCCTGGGAAACTTCTGGCCGGCGGATGAGCCAGTTGGCAGTTGTCGAAGTTGTTGCCGGTTCGAGGTGGGGGGGGGGGGGGGGGGGGGGGGGGGGGGGGGAAAACCCCGCCGCGGTGGTGACGCGACCACGTAGCACGCGTGCCGCCGTATGGGTTGTAGACGCTGGAAGGTTTCCGTTGGACGAAGTAGGTCCCCGCGGCCAGATGGTCGAAGCTGTACGAACATCGGCCGCCCGTGCATGGCTGTTCCATAAGAGTGCGGGGCCGCTGGCATTGTTGCCCTGGTACAAGTGATCGTCACGCCGCCAGCGCCCCGTGTGCGCGCCAGAGAAGATGTTGCCGTGATGTCGTTGGTTGTTTGTACTTGGTGCCGGTGATCCGGCCCTCTTAAAGTTTGTTCGGAAGTTGTTGCCGGCGAGTTGACGCCGCTGGTGACGACGACCACATAAACGCTGTTGCCCGCGGTCTGGGTTAGCCGGTAGGGACCGTCTCCTGCACGAAGGACGTGCCGCCGCCAGATTGTCGAACGCTGTACGAACCGTCGGCCGCGTCGTTGGTTGTTCCTACCAGTGCGCCCGCTGCGAATTGTGCCCGGAGAGGTTGATCGTTACGCTCCCAAAGCCGTATTCGTCGGCGAGAGCTGTTGCCGGTGAGTCGGAAACTTGGTCCGTGATCCGGCCCTTCTGGAAGTGTTCGAAGTGTGCGGTCGAGTTGACGCCGCTGGTGACGACGACACAGAACCGCGGTGACCGCGGTCTGGTGTAGCCGGTCGGGACCGTCTCACTGCCGAAGTACGTGCCCCGGCCGCAAGATGTCGAAAGCGTCGAACCGTCGGCCGCCGTCGTGTGTTTCCTACCAGTGGCGCCGTGGCAGTGTTGTTACCATGTCAAGGTGATAGTCACGCCGCCCAGCGCCCGTGTCGTCGGAGAGAGCGTTCCTGTGATGTCGGTAAACTGGTGGACGGGATCGGCCATTCTTAAAGGTTGTCGAAGTTGTTGCCGGTCGAGTGACGCCCGTGGTGACGAAGACCACGTAGACGCGTTGCCGCGGCGGTGGTAGCCGCTTGAGGAAGTGTTGCGTGGACGCGTGAGGTCCCGCGGCCAGATTGTCGAAAGCTGTACGAAACGTCGGCCGCCGTCGTGGTTGTTCTACCAGTGCGCCGCTGGCATTTGTTGCCATGGTACAATTGATCGTCACGCCGCCCAGCGCCACGTGTAGTCGCCAGAGAAGTGTTGCAGTGATGTCGGTGTACTTGGTGCCGGTGATCCGGGCCCTTCTTTTAAAAGTTGTCGAAGTGGTTTTGCCGGTCGAGTTGAGCCGTGGTGACGACGACCACATAACCGTGTTGCGCCGGTCTGGGTGCTAGCCGGTCGGGACCGTACCTGCCACGAAGTAAGTGCCCGCAGCCAGTGTTATCGAAGCTGTACGAACCGTCGGCCGCCGTTCGGGGTTGTTCCCCCCCCCCTACCAGTGCGCCGCTGGCATTGTTGCCATGGTGAGGTGTCGTTACGCTCCCAAAGCCGTATCGTCGGCCGAGAAGCTGTTGCCGGTGATGTCGGTTAAATGGTGCCCGTGATCGGCACTTATGGAGTTGTCGAAGTTGTGCCGGGTCGAGTTGACGCGTGGTGACGACCGACCACATAACGCTGTTGCCGACGGTCTGGGTAGTGTAGCCGGTCGGACCGTCTCCTGCACGAAGTAACGTGCCCCGCCGCCAGATTGTCGAAGCTGTACGAACGGTCGGCCGCCGTTCCGTGGTTGTTCCTACCAGTGCGCGCTGGCATTGTTGCCCTTGCGACAAGTGATCGTCACGCAGCCAGCGCCGTGTCGTCGGCAGGAGAAGCTTTTGCCCGTGTGATGTCGGTAACTGGTGCGGGATCCGGCCCTTCTTTTAAAGTTTGTTCGAGTCGAAGTTTGTTGGCCGGTCGAGTTGACGCCGCTTGGTGACGGAGACCACGTAGCCGCGTTGCCGCCGGTCTGGGGTTAGCCGATGGGACGGTTTCTGGACGAAGTAGGTCCCCGAGGCAGATTGTCGAAGCTTGTACGAACCATCGGCCGCCGTGTGGTTGTTCCTACGAGTGCGCCGCTGGCATTGTTGCCCTGGTACAAGTTGATCGTCACGCCGCCCGCGCCGTGGTCGTGGCAGAGGAAGCTGTTGCCCGTGATGTCGGTGTAGTACTGAGTGCCGGTGATCCGGCCTTCTTAAAGTTGTCGAAGTTGTTGCCGGTCGAGTGACGCGCCGATTGGTGACGACGACAACAAATAACCGCTGTGCCGCCGGTCTGGGGGTGTAGCCGGTCGGGACCGTCTCCTGCCACGAAGTACGTGCCCCGCCGCCAGATGTCGAAGCTGGACGAAACGTGGCCGCCGTCGTGGTTGTTCCTACCAGTGCGCACGCTGGCATTGTGCCCTGTAAGGTTGATCGTACGCCTCCCAAAGCGTATCGTCGGCCGAGAAGCGTTGCCGGGTGATGTAGGTAAATTGGTGCCGTGATACGGCCCTTCTGGAGTTGTAGAAGTTGTTTGCCGTCGATGTTAGTTGACGCCGCTGGTGACGACGACCACAAACCGCTGTTGCCGACGTTGGTGTGTTGGGTGTAGCCGGTAGGGCCCGTCTACTGCACGAAGTTACGTGCCCGCCGCCAGAGTGTCGAAAGCTGTACGAACCGTCGGCCGCCGTCGTGCGGTGTTCCCTACCAGTGGCCGCTGGCATTGTTGCCATGGTACAAGTGATCGTCACGCCGCAGCGCCGGTCGTAGGCCAGAGAAAGCGTTGCCCGTTGATGTCGTAAACTTGGTGTCGGCGATCGGCCTCTTGAAAGTGCGAAGTTGTTGCCGGTTCGAGGTGACGCCGCTGGTGATGACGACGACCACGTAGGCACGCGTTGCCGACGGTCTGGGTGTAGCCGCCTGGGAAGTGTTTTATTGGACGAAGTAGGTCACCGCGGCCAGATTGTCGAAGCTGTAGAACCGTCGGCACGCCGTCGTGGTTGTTCCTACCAGTGCGCCGCTTGGCATTGTTGCCCTGGTACAAGTTATCGTAACGCCCGCCCAAAGCCGCTCGTCAGTGAGAAGCTGTTCCGGTGATGTCGGTACTTGGTGCCGGTGATCGGCCCTTCTTAAATTTGTCGAGTTGTTGCGGTCGAGTTGGACGACGCGGTGACGAGACCAACATAAACCGCTGTGCCGCAGGTCTGGTTCGCCGGTCGGGACCGTCTCCTGCCAGAAGTACGTGCCCGCCGCCAGATGTCGAAGATGTACGACGTGCCGCCGTCGTGGTTGTTCCTACCAGTGCGCCGCTGGCATTGTGGCCCTGGTACAAGTTGATCGCACGCAGACCAAGCGCCGGTCGTGGCAGAGAAGATGGTGCCGTGAGTTATCGGTAAACTGGTGCCCGTGATCCGGCACTTCGGCAGTTGTCGAAAGTTGGTGTTGCCGGGGCGTGCCGATGCGGTGACTCCGCCGGGGCCAATAGTGACGACCTAACCAGCATTGCGCCGGTCTGAACGTAGCCGTTGGGAAGTTGTTTCTTGGACGAAAGTACGTCCCCAGTGCCAGATGTCGAAGCTGTACGAACCATTGGCCGCTGTCGGGTGTTCCTACCAGTGCGCAGCTGGCATTGTTGCCTGTAGAGTGAATCGTACGCCCCCAAAGCCGTATCGTCGGCCGAGAGCGGTGCGGTGAGGTCGGTTGAACTTGGTGCCCGTGATGTGGCTAAAGTAACGGTCGCTATGATGCCGAAGTTGATGTTGGTGAGTTGGCGCGGTAATTGTGACAGAGT
>Ga0179591_1358465_pt1 | contig 12260 bp, 15 predicted proteins | sample CZOMad2_1_08_16f_FD_182891 | JGI IMG/M metagenome (GOLD analysis project Ga0179591, IMG submission 182891) | Vadose zone soil fungal communities from Angelo Coast Range Reserve, California, USA - CZOMad2_1_08_16fungal (PacBio error correction) | ecosystem: Environmental > Terrestrial > Soil >... | reverse complement strand
CCCTGTCCTTGATCCCCATGTAGACTTACAATTCTGTGTTCGGCTTTAACCAAGCCATTATTTTCTACAATCCCCTTGTCCCGTGAATTTCAGGCTCTCCAAAAACCCATTCCTGCATGAAGATGTTTTTCCCCCCCGGCCGTGGTCTTAAAGTCTCATGTTACCTACTCCACGGTTTATTCTTCCCGAGACGGGCGAGCCCGCCCTGGGGTCGTCTCTGCAGAAGATCCGATTCCCCTTCCCTTCTCCAAACAATTTTTTCTCTTTTCCGTCTTTTTCCGCCGCCTTCAATTACAGAGGAGGTTAGGTCTGAAGTTCTTTGTCCTGTTCCTGGATCGTTTGTTTTGGCCAGCCGCTCGCGTCCTGCCAACTTCATCTTTTTGTCTCTTCTCTCTTATACCGTTAGTACCAGGATGAGTTGAAGTTTGGGCTTAAGCTCTCCAAAATTTCCCCGGTTCGGTGTCGCCCCCCCCCCCCCCCCCCCCCCCCCCCCCCCCCCCCCCCCCAACCCCCCCCCCCCCCCCCCCCACCCAACCATTTGCTGACCTTTGTTATTGGCCGAAAGCTTTTACTTCTCAATGGGCGACGAATCGTCGGCTGACTGATTCCGAGGTTTCCCCCCTTTGCAGTGACTTTGAGCTTTTCATCAAACCTTTTTCCTGATGTTGTTGGTGACCGTTCGGCGTAATTCTACCGGCCTGCTAAAGGCAAATTTCGACCTGACTCATTGAAGACCATTTCCTTTTTTTTCCCTTTCCGCAACTTTGGGGCATCTGTGTGTTATAAATTCGGTTGAACTTATCATTTTTCGGAGCCCCCGATCCTCTTTCTAGTCTTTCTTACCTACCTCTCCTCGCAAATATTTTCTACCCCGGCAGATAGAGATTGTTATGGCATACCAAAGCGTGTTCGGCACCCCTATTTTCTTCTCTGTCCCCCTCTCTCTTTATCGGGTTTGGTCGGTTCTACGATCTATCACACTGATGTGTAGTGCGTCCTTGTCTACGGAGCGAGTGCTGCTGGTTTCTTTCTTTTTCTTTAGCGTATATTTTTTTCTCGCTCACCGATTAGCCGGTTTATCGCGTTTTTACTACACCGGGTTAGACTTCCATGGTCGCTAGTTTACCCTTCTTTTGTTCCTCTGAGATTCTGCCCTCTGTTCTTAGTCTCTTTAGAATCGGCGAAGTACACGCCTCGCTGAGCGAGGATCTCTTTCACTCTGCCATTTTTCTTCCGCCAAATCCCCTTGTACCTTCTGTCTCTTCTTCCTTCCCGATATTGATCTGCTGCAGTCCGAAAAACACGGTCAATCCCCGACCTTTTCTTTGCCTGGCGCAGATATTTTTTTCTTCCACACAGAGCCCTCCTAATTCAACAGCAGGCACTAAACAAACCTATGCGGTGAGTTTCATCCCTTCTCCCCGTCCCGCCTCTGAAAGCTCGACTCCCCCCCCCCTTACCACCCCAGTGACGAACTCCCCTCCTATTTACTCCTGGACACCTGCGTGATTTGGGAAAAGATACTTTTTCTTTGTCCGCCACCGATTGGCGCTGAGAGTTTTCCGTTGAGCTTATAGCTCTTGGCACATAACTACTCTCTTGTTCTTCAAACCCCGTCAGTCATTATCCCGTCCTCGATGTCTCTTCTAACTCCCCAACTGACCCCAGGGGAGGGTTAAAGAGACCTCCCCCCACCCACTCTTCGCACGTCCTAGAGAGGAAAGAATGGGTCAGCTCCCTATCAGAAAAGAGACGGGTGATCTTTGCAATGTGGGTGCCTCTTTGGCCACCCCTTTCATCCTTCCTATATACTTTAACTCGGCAATCTCCAGATAGAGCACCCTTCCGCTTCCTTGCCCCCCCTTCAAAACCTGTTCAGAGCTCTCTCTCGCCCGTCACTGCTTTGAGTTAGGACAAGTTTAACTCTTTTCGAGGATCTGCTGCGTTTTTCCTTTGCCTGAGGTTGAGATTTCCGGTACCTTAACCATTTCTTTTTCCGATCGGTTTGTATTTCTTTTCATATTGATTTCCAGCGCGGAGCCCGGATCCGGAACGTATCCCTTCGCTAGCTCATAGCCTCTCCCTCAAGAGTCACGCCTTGCAGGAACCCAAACTTCTCTTTTGAAGCCCTCCTCGCCCCCTTCCTGTCTCCAATTGCCGACCGACTCAATTATGTTTTGGATTTTGCTATCCCGAATACTAGTAGGCCCCCTCAACTGGGCTTTTTTTCTGCATCCGTCTTGATCTGGAGGATTTGGAGGGCCAAGAGACGATGCGCGCAAAACCTTTTTGAATTTCCCTATCTCGGAACTGCTTTTTCGTCATCCTTTATATTGACCGCCCCCGTCCTCCCTTTTTTTTACGTCACAACTATGTTGCTGTCGATGTTTGGTCAGAGACTTCCATATACTTTCCTAATACTCATTTGCGATTGAGCTTCTCCTCTCCTCCGAAGCCACTCGCAAGCAAACACAGTGCTTTTGACTAGCCCGACCCCGGCGAATGTCTGACCTTACTCTACGATGCCGGCTAACCAGACTTTTTCATCTTTTTTGAAGTTTCCCTTTCGAGCGGGGGATCTGTTGTTGCCTACATATCTACGGCCACTTCCCACTCCGGCCGGCGACTTCACCCACTCCACCCATAAAAAATGTTCTCTTTTCCGACCCTTTAGGAGACAGCCTTTTGCACACCCCTCGGCATGGCTGAGTCCCTTGATTTCCCCGGACAGCCCTGCTATATTTCGACTTTCGACCCAGAGTTATACCCACTGCTGCTAGGCGTTTCGCCGAATCCTACCTCCTAAGGGTTCGTGCTCGGCATCTCGGCGAATGGCCCGCCTTTTTTCGCCAAAGAAACTTTTCTTTAATTTCTTTCCCCCCTTGAAGTCGGAGATAAACCCTTCAATCCGGACCACGTGAAGAATAAGACCACATCTTCCCTGCGTCTCCAGTCCGACAATTCATCGATAGCAGCTCCGGTGGTTTTCAAAGGGACAGGAGGATTTTCTTATTCCCATTGCTGTCGATGCAGCCGTACCCCGTCTCTCTCCTTAGATTAGGTTCTCCTCCCCCAAAACCCCCCGACATTATACGTAGAATCGATGTAGAGCGTCGAGACCCCTTACCAACCACCCCCCCCCTAACGTCCATACCCTGGTCCTTCCCCCTAGTAATTACGATATTTCATCCCGGATCTTTCTTGAACGTATCCCCATCGAGCGATTTAATTCTTCCTTTGCGTACCCAGATATCTTCTTTATTATTCACAGTAACAGACCCTTGCCCTTCCTCAGCCAAGTCACTCTTTTTCAAGGCCCCTCCCTCCGTTTTTTCTCGCCCTTCCCCCCCCAAACAATACTCCCCCCTTTTCCTCCCCTGTAAGAACCCGCTGGACATTCATCACTCATTGGGAGGGTTGGGTTGGTTCTCAGTCCGGCCCCTTTGAGCCCTCTTTTAGCGTTGAGGGCTGAAAATACATTCCGCTTTGTTAGTTCCGTAATTGCCATTCTTTCTTCTCTTGGATTCCTTTTCCTTTTTTACCCACCTCACATTAAGAGATCCCGATATCAGACGAACCAGCGTCCAATCTTACCTTCTATCCCTGGCCCCTTTATCCGGAGGAATTGCATGAGTCGTAGAAAAACCATCCGTTACAATGTCTTGTTGCGACCTCGGCCTCTCGATCGATGCGGCCGACGATTCATCTTATGGGAATTAGACTGTCTTAATCTTCACCCTACGATAACCTCTAGTCTCTCGCACAAAACACAAAACATTCCCAACTCTCCAACTGGGAGCTCCTTTTTTCCCAAGGTCTGGTGTGTGAGCTACCCCGATAGACAAATTCCCCCGCGTCATTCCGTTTCCTCTTCCTCCACCCAATCCGCTCCCAATAAGAAACCATTCCCCCTCGCGACGATCACGTAGGACGTTCAAATAAAATCCTTCTCAGATCCTCAAGAGCCACACTAGGTCCCCGGTCCCGCAAGTCAATTCTCGCTCCCTCCCAGGTAAGTCCCACTCGGTCGGTACTGCCCTCCCCCAACCACCCCTCGCTAAGCTTGCTGGCGACAAGCCCTGTCTTAAGTCCCTGCAGCCCGACCCTGATTGCACCAGCCTCCCGATCATCTCCCCTATACGTTTGCGTAACTTTAAAAGAGGGGCCATAGGCCCTCTCCCTCTTAATTTCATTTCAAGTCAAATTCCTTGCATTTCCCCTTTTCCCCAGTGAAAGTTAGAAACAGAGAAGGCACTCCGCCAAAATAAAGGAACCCCCCCACACCCCTCCACCTTTTCTTTTTACCTTGCCACGTCTGACGCAATCCGATTGCCGCTGTCAGGCAAAGACGCCCTGTAGTCGCACCTTGGCCCCCTTTTTTTTTTTTTCGGGACTATCAACGATGCAAACCAACCATTGCCTTGTTTTTGAGTCTCACCCAACCAGTGAAACCTGCCCAAAAGCACCTTACTCACGACTCTCTCAATGGCTAAATAAAGAGATTGCCCGTGTGAAAGCCGACGAGAATATCTGTCTACGGCAAAGACCTTCAACCGAACCCCTCCTATGTTGATTTTCTCCCCAATGGGAGAAACACTCGTTCTTGTGGGACCAGTCACCTACTTCAGAGACCTACTAGCCCTTTTTTACTCAGTACGACAGCGGCCCGTCTCCCCCCCCCCCCGATTTGGAACCCTTCCAATGCATTTCCCGGTGGGGGTCACAGTCGCCGTTTTCATACCCTACCTTTTCCCCCCTTCTTCCCTTCATGGCCCGTGAGGCCGTCATGTTTTAGCTAGAAGGTCCGTGATAGAATGGCGCCCATGATGGCCCCTTCATCTCTTGGTGACCACTCCCGTCAAACCTCATTCCTTACATTGAGGACGTCACGGTCACCTCTGGGGCTCCCCTCCCGAAATCTAGCTGGATACCAGCCTCCAGGTACCCATCCCGACCCCCCTCTCTTCTCCCCACCCGTCCTTAGATTACACTCTATCGGTCCTTCTGAAATCTATTAGGAACCTATGAATCCCCTACTGTCTGACTTCCCCATGACTTTCTCCGTGTCCTCCTTCCAAGTTCTATCATCTATAAGGTGAGCCACCAGGGTTCAGTGCAACGGTCACTTCCCTGGTTCAAGCCCTTCAATAAGACGTGTCTACCCTATCCGTACTCCCATTAAGAATGACATCACAACACACAGCTTGTTTTTTAACATTTTCCCCAACTTCTCCGCCGCACCAGCGCATACGGTCGTGAACCGTCTCCGCATTCTGTCAATGCTTCTTTCCCCCACACCCCGCCCCCCTCTTATTTTTCCCTCCTAACTAGGATTACCCCTTTTCCGGGGCCCATTAACTGCCTCGTTTATTCGCTCCCGCGCTCGTAAACTCCCCCCCACCTCACGGCTTCATCCGATAAAGCCAAAACAATACAAACGTTGTGCCGATGTCTACTTTCCCATTCTCTTCCTCCTTCAAAGATCCTTTCTTGCGGTTATTCTCCTCAGAGGAGAGATCTCCCCCAGGGGTTGGGAAACTGCCATTTTTGCCCAACTTTTCTAATAAGGAGCTGTCGCAGCGGCGCGTTCTGGAATTCTTGTCGCCCCCCCTTCCTGAAGATTTCCCCTTCCCGCCTGTCCCTCTCCGAGAACGGAAACCATACTTGCTCTACTGCGTATCTCTCTCTTCCTGAGAGAGATAATAGCTATTTCCCCAGGGGTGTTGTGTAGCGCTCCCTCAGAGACAGTTCCCCTTCCTAGTCGTGCTTTCTTGTGTAAAGTGTGTCTCAAGAACTCCTCAAGCTCTTCCATTTTCGCAATTTCCTCACTCCCCGCCTGCCTTTCACAGCCGACCGATGGTTTAAACCCCAACTCGTTTCCATCCTAGGCGACTCGCAAGCCGACACCTTTAGGTTTCCAGAACGAAAGGGAGTCAGTTGATCGTTTTCGACTTGGACCGTCACCCTCAGAACTTCTCTTTTCTCGTAGGACGGCGGATGAACGGGAGCTCGGCAGTTACAGCGGGTACTACTACTTCTTCCAACTTTTAAGGGAGCCCACCCAGCATGTACCCCGCAAAGGGGTATGCCAACTTGTTTGGACCTCCTCCGCCTAATTTGAGGACTAGCTTGGCGAGACGAAAGGCGACCAGAAGACTTTTGGGCGTTCACTTCTGGGCTTCGTTCTTTATGGAAGATTCCGTCCATGCAGCGCTCTGTTTTTGTAGAGTAGAGGGAATGGTCATTCCGGATCTGTTCTGACCACTCATCTTTATTTTGGCCCCCGTGGGCGGAGGAAATTAAGCTGCAGTGAAGCAGATGGAGACGGTGAGCCTATCCCCCTCTAGACCTCCCTTTCCCTGCAGAGCAATGTTCTGAATACTGAGTGAAGAAGAAAAGGATAGCACCTCAGTTTCTAATTAGCCCTGACCCCTCTTCTCCTAGGCGACTAGGGCCCTAAGTTTCTCTTTTCCTGTGACGACATTCCCGTTCATCGGTGAAGCCCCGATAGATTATTTCTCCCTCTTAGCTCCCCCCCCCCACTGTTCCCTCTAAATGTCTCTTCCTTTGGTTGTTTCGTCTGCCGCTCTATATTTCGACATCATAGTCGTCCTCCTGAACACTCCGTCCCTCAAACCCTGCCCCCTTCGCTATTGAAGCTAGTGAAAACCAGGCGTGATTTACCCCGCTGTGACTGTGACCCTCTTTCTACTTCCCTCTGCTGTTTTTCCTCGATTTCTTTGTGGCTTTCCAGATGTCCTTCGTGCGTAGCAGGAATCTCTTCCCGAGTTTTTTGAAACTAGGCATCCCCCCCCCCCCCTACCCGACCGCGGTGTCCGCCGGTAGACACCTATCGACTCTCTGTTTTTTGACCTGGTCTGCCGCAGTCAATTGTTCCCTTAACTAGCCCGTTCGTGGAAACTAAGACCCCTTTCCAACGAAGGAACCACCTCCAAATTGCTTCTTGAATTTCGATCTTTGGGAGGTTTGGTGTCCGTTGAATTCCTTTTACAAGACCCCCCATCCATGTGGTGTAACCGGTTGTCAAACGCCAAACGCAACGATCGTCCAATGACTTGCCCCCCCATGATCCCCGGGTAATATGAGCAGCTAGATTCCCCGGCATGCCCGATGCCACCCACGACCCGCCTGAAGACCCGTTTTAAGCGTGGACCAATTAATGGCACTTCTTGCGTTTTTGAGTTAGGCAATTGAACGTAGCATCGGTTCCCCGACCCCTTCAACCCTGGTAGCGAAGGCCTGGAAGCCACCCTTGGGTTCAGTGATACCGTGCCCGAGGGCCTTTTCTTCTTGGAAACCCTGGATGGTTGGAAGAGCGAGAAGGGCCCACCCCCCCCTCCCAGGCGTGTAGCGACCCATGGAACCTCCCCACGTGCGCGTGACACTCCACCCCCACCATCTTTGCCATAGGTACGCCTCGAGATTAAGTCGCGCGGTGTGTATTAGACCCCCCGTTTTTTATTCACCGGTTGCATAATCATCCGTCTTTTACCTCTCAGACACTGGCGTTTTAGCGTATCAGACCGATCACACCATAACCCTATCTTCCCCGTTCAGACGAGCTCCTACCCGTTAGGAGTCCATCTTGGTTTTCCGGGTGACTGATTTCACCATCTCCGCGTCGGGGGGTGCATCTCCGCACACTGATGACCATTCCTTTTGGATATCTTCCGTCCCGAAACAAGCCCGTCGACCATCACAGTTGGCTAGTAGTTCTTTTCCTTTCCTTTCCCTTCGTTCATACAGTATTTATGATTTCTATAATTACTAGATCTCGTCCCGACGTATCATCAGTAAGTCTTCGTGGATCCCTCGGGACGAGTAGCAAACAATATCCAGCCTCTGGTACACTCCCCTCTTTCTCTTTCCCTGGATATGGCTTGCTTCTTCTAGGTCCGTATTGGTCGAATTTGTCTTGAAATCTTGGCGCCGCTAGTCTTCTTTTTCCTCGACCCCCCCCTTCTCCAGAAGACGCAGGGCAAGGATCAAAAAAAGGTGAAGGTCTGTCTCCCCAGTACAGTTACAACTTACCGTGCTGAGGCTAACTCCTAAGACCTTCCGGGACCCCACCTGACGACTCCCCTTCTATATCGCTTACCTGACCTCACGGCTCATCCATTTACCTCCGCAAACGTAACATGGGATGGCTTTCCATTCCTTGGAGTCTCTTATTTCTTCGGGACAACGTCTATGAATAACAGCTTCATCTTAGGCCCTCTTGCCGTCATTTACCTCTCCATGTTCCCTTTTCCCTCCTTTCGGTTAGGGTCTCACAGAATAATACCAGTGTCAGACTTGCCCTTGCTCGCTTCGCCTTTTCGGGACTAGAGAAGCTAAAATGTTGCTCTGGAGCAATTTATTCTTTCACCCTACTCACTTTTCTAAGTCATCATAGTCTCTTCCGACAGAATGATTGCAGAAGATTCTTTTCCCTACCACCGGCCGTCGATCCTCGACGGCCCTGTCCGCCCTGTGGCGGCGACGTTGTCAATTATTTTCCCTACTAGCTTCGCCTGGGTCGCTCTTCTTTTGACCTCTCTTTTCGTACTTACCAAATGCTTGCTGTCCCGGTGTATCCCTTGAAGGTAAAGATGAATCCTCGTCCGGATCTCCCTGAACGTCCCCTTCCTCCCTTGCGTAGTTAGATCGACTAGAGAGGATAGGTACCATCGCCTAGAGTTAAGAATGGCGGCTGTTACCCCTGTATCCCACTCTTTTCTGGCAGTGACGTAATTCTAAAAATGCCATGCTGCGGAGGCTTTCCCGGCAGAGTTCACCGCCCGCAAACGGCCCCTCGTAAATGTTGCATTTAGTGGTCGGCCTTCCTTTATGGACTTTCCCTTTTTTATGTCCGGTCCCGCAGTAACGTACCTTTACCCTCTCCCTTTCCACGGCTGTTGGCTAGGAAGTACTCTCAAGGCGCCTGTCTGTGACGGTCCCACCCGAACCCGGTGTCTGTAGTGTTTTGGAGTAGCATGCATATCTCTCCCCCTCAAAGGTTGTTTTTTCGATCTTCCGCTTTCTCGACCACCCCATCTCCCAAGAAACCCCTAGTGTCCGAAATCTCGCCCAAGCTCTTCCCCCCCTTTCCAAGAGCCTTATCCCTATGAAGGCTACAGAAGTTTCCCGCCATTCACTTAATTTCATTCCACGAGTTTTGATTTTTTGGGGCCCGGTCAGTATGGACAGGCCACCATCAAGGACAGGTTTGAAGCCCCCAAACGAGGTCACATACACTACCCCCCCCCCCCTGTACTTCGTGATGATCGCCGCTACCGAAGAAGGCCACCAAGCGGCATTGTCTTTTTTTTTGTCCCATGAGGCAAGCCCCTTAGAAGCTTAGAAGACTATTTCCCGGCCTAGCGGAAACGATGCGCTTCTTACGAGGGAGTCAGCACCCGGACCCCCCGCCAGGGATCTACATAGAGCGTATCGTGGCTCATACCTGAAGGATTGCAAATGACATCAAGCAACAGACCCCTCGGCCCCCTCCGTTCCGCGTGCCCATCCAACCAAAGAGGAACCCGAAGCAGCCTACGAAACTAGTTATCCCCCAACCTTCCCCCTCCCCTAACCCTAAGGACCCCCCCTACTTTTTCAACCCTCCGAGGAGAGGGCCGCGCTTTTGCCAGGAGCGTTCCCTTGCTTCTGGCTGACCTCCTTTGAGTTCTTCTGACTTCTTGAAGGAAGTTCCAACACCAAATCCTCCACAGCGGTTCTTTTTTTCTCGTCGATCCTTCAAATTCTCTTCCCTACTTTCCCTTCAGTCTACCGGCTCTCCTATTATAGGTACCATGCTCAGAGGGACACCGCAGTACTTTATACGATGGGCCTGACGGCCTGATTATCCTCCTCTCTTCTTTATTATAACTTCTACGTCCCGGAAATGAATATCCAAAGCGCTTTTCAGGGGTTGACGGCCCAAATATCTACCTGGGTTCCCCCCCTCTTCCCCGTAAGAAACCCCCCTGACCATATACTCCGTCTTGTGTTTTCCACTCTTTGTTTAATGTCTTTTGTCATCCGTATCTTCCCGTTTGTCTGCCTAGTGAAGGCTTTACCTGTTACCGGTTATACTTACCCATCAAAAGTTTTTTCCGTAGTCGGCATTCTTTGTCGGAGTGTGCTTCGTCTTCCACCACACAAATATTTCCCTTTCTCAATTCCCTCCCCTCCCCAATTCGCGTCCCGGACATTCCACGTTCTCGCCGGCCCTCAAAGTCCAATATCCCGTGTCCGACTTTAAGCCGTCCCCACAATTCAACCCTATATCGGTGAGAACGTTCAGACGATAGCGCCTTACGTCTTATACCTCCCTTCTCCTCTCTAGGACTCAGACATCCCTCGACTAGCGAACCAATCAATTAAATAAGCCACCGTCCTTTCGAAACACCCCCCTTTGTTCCTTTTAGCATCCACTTTCTTAAAACTCTGCTTCCTCGGTAGCTAGTTCACCAACCATACTTCCACGAAATCATACCCGCCATCAAACCTCCCGATCTATCACTTCATTGGACCCCCTCACACTCTCCGCGCTTTTTCTCTGCCCGTCTACCTCCAACCCGGTCCCAGTCGAAACGATTAGGCATACCGCGTTTGCACCCTTTTTTCCCTTTGTAACTCCAATCAAACCACCCCCCTCTCTCCTTCATTAGCCTCTGCACATGTGCACTCTCCTTATTGAACATCAAGTCCCTTGGCACACTCCAAAGATAGTCGAATATCCTGAGTCCCCCCGCTTTTACCCCCGTCCCAACCCCACTCCCTCTCATTCACCCACCTTGGTCTGCTCGTCGTTCCAGTTGGGTATTTAAAATTCCCCATTCCAAATCCGCAGTCACTTCCCCCCCCAAACCACATTCCCTTGCATTACTAAGTCTGAACAGCGGACTGTAAGCATGTCCCATCCTTATCAGCAGCCGAGTAGTCGCCACCTCCACTCCCTTTTCCCCAGGAGTCCGTGTCGTTTAAACAAACTCCTGCACGTGACACAACAGTGAGCCTCGGGCTGGTTGGGCCACCCCATCTTCCAATTTCCAACACCACGTCCAAACCCCTTACGGCGCTCCCCCGTTGATGGGCCCCCACTCTCCGTCCCGGAAAAATATCCGGACTACATAGGACTGTCCCTTCCAGACATTCAAAAAGAACCTCCCTCTATGATTTTTGGTCTTGGTCAGACACGCTTTTTTGGGGTCGGTTCTTTCCGCGAACTCCTTGTTTTCCTCTCACTTGAAGCTCTTCGCAGGCCCCATTTCTGCGTATTATCAGCCAAGACGCTTTTTCACCTTTTTTTTTACTTGTATCAGTGTTAATCCCCCTTGAATGGTCTTTACGGATCAACCTCAAGACGTTGCATGTTTTCGAATCTAGGGAGAGCCTCCCGATGGATCATGCTTTTCATTAATAGCTGGTTCGAAGTCCTCCCCCATGTAATATACATTGGCGGCGACGACTAATGAAAAATTCGCGTGGGCGGACTTATCAGTCTAACCCCTCGTGATTTTCTTTCCTAACGCTGCATGTTCCAAGGTGTCAAACCTTCCTGGTACTTGATATTTCCCACTTTTCCCTCCGAATCCTCCTTCGGAAAAGATGCCTTGTGGTTAAACTTCTGCATCATTAACGCTGAAGATCAAAGTCTATCGGTACTACCTTCTCCCCGGGCGTCCTTCAACCGTCAGCTTCACCTGTTCCGCCCCTTATTCTCCCTCCCTCAGATTTCCCCTCCCCCTTTCCTCAACATTCCTTGACCACAAAAAAGATTTCTCTCTTCCTTTCTCCTCAAAGGGTCTTGATGCCGCACAGAGAAGGGCCTTTCCTTCCTTTCTCCTAGCCGAGGCTCTTTTCCCTCTTCTACCCACCAACCCTTTTTTTCTTTAATCCTCCCCCTCCCCCTTCTCAAATGTCGAGGACCTTTGTTCAAGACCCTTTCTCCTTCGGACCATTTCTCACTATAAATCTTGATTCCGGAAGTCCCCCCATCTGAACATCCACCATTTTGCGCCGGTCTCCTTGCATTGATAATTTTCCACTCGACAACCAGGTCGGCGGGATTATACGTGCTCGGCGAGGCGCTCGGCAACTTCAGTGGGTGCCATGACCTCGTCGGAGGTGGTCCCCCTACTTTCTCTTCGCGGGTCCAGAGGATTTTTCCTTCTTGGCTTGACCCATTGAAACTCCTTTTCTAACACGCTTTTCTTTTCTTTCTTCTGAGTCCTAGGCCCATATAGGACAGT